>Ga0114923_10001274_pt1 | contig 17711 bp, 16 predicted proteins | sample SumtaG_FD_89578 | JGI IMG/M metagenome (GOLD analysis project Ga0114923, IMG submission 89578) | Deep subsurface microbial communities from Indian Ocean to uncover new lineages of life (NeLLi) - Sumatra_00157 metaG | ecosystem: Environmental > Aquatic > Marine > Oceanic > Sediment | place: near...
GGATTTGATTCAATTCATATGCCTGATCACCTCATCGGTCAGCGAAAACAAGAAGAACCCTGGTTCGAAGCAATTACGTTAATGACCGCGTTTGCCGTAGAGACTCATAAAATAAAATTAGGTTTTGCTGTCTTATGTAATTCTTTCAGAAATCCTGCTTTGTTAGCTAAAATGATAACAACATTGGATCATATTTCCAACGGTCGAACTTTAATGTGGTTAGGAGCTGGATGGAATAAGAAAGAATATCGCCAATACGGATATCCCTTTCCCAAAGCTCATGTAAGAGTTTCCCAGCTTGAGGAAGCTCTCACAATTATTAAGAAGATGTTTACAGAAGATAAAGTTACCTTTGAAGGTAAGTTTTGGACTTTAAAAAGAACATTGAATAATCCTAAACCAATCCAAAAACCTTATCCCCAGATTGTTATAGGTGCAGCTGGATTAAAGATGACTGATATAGCTTGTAGAGAAGCAGATGGAATAAACCTTATGCCTACTTTTAATGAGAAAGATCGCATAGAAAGAATTTCGCTTATTAAAGATAACCTAAAAAAATACAATCGTGATCCTTCTGAGTTCGAAATTTCTATATTTAACCCTGTTATACTAGTAAATACTCAAGAAGAGCTGGAAAAGGTATCTAAACAACAACTAATGAATGCGTTCATTGGATTTCCTGAAGATATTAAAGAAAAATTCGCTACTTTAGAAGATTTAGGCGTTAAAAAAATAGTAACAGCGGCAATTATGGGTCCTGATTTTGATGATCGCGTAAAGCTTTTCGCTGAGAAGGTAATGTGAAAAGTTAAAAAAAATAGGAATTCTTTTTTTTTCTTTTTATTTTTTATAAAAATAGTTTTTGTAAATTTAGTAGTGAACATTAATTCTTGTTTCATAATTAATTTCAACCAATCTTTAAATTTTAGTTTACTAATTCGTCATTACTCTAACCATTTGGTTTATTTTTATCTATTTCTCGCATTATTGAAATATTAAAATTTATTATAATTGTAATATTTTCCCTATCATGAAATATGGTGGCTTTGTTTTTCCTTCAATGAATTATGAAAAAATGAGGAAATATGCTTTAAAAGTAGAAGAACTGGGATTTGATTCACTTCATTCTCCAGATCATCTCATCGGCATGAATATGCCTCCCCGGCTACGGCCTGAGGACCCATTTTTTGAATCATGGACCTTAATGACTGCTTTAGCTGTTGAGACACAGAAAATTAAGATAGGACATGTTGTCCTCTGTAATGGTTTCAGAAATCCTGCTTTATTAGCTAAAATGATTTCAACATTAGATCATATATCTAATGGCAGAGTATTGACGTGGCTCGGAGCAGGATGGTATAAGAAAGAGTTTAACCAATATAGTTTTCCCTTTCCAAAAGCTGGTGTAAGAGTTTCTCAGCTTGAAGAAGCTATTACAATCTATAAGAAGATGTTTACAGAAGATAAAGTTAACTTTGAAGGTAGGTTTTACACGTTAAAAAGAACATTGAACAATCCTAAATCAATCCAAAAACCTTATCCCCAGCTTGTTGTAGGTACTATGTCTGGAACAAGGGTGGTGGATATAGCCTGTAGAGAAGCAGATGGAATAAACATCCCATTTATGTTTGATATCGCAAAACTTCCAGAGAGACTTTCTCTTATCAAAGAAAATCTAAAGAAATACAATCGGGATCCTTCTGAGTTTGAAATTTCTATATTATACCCTGTTTTACTAGTAAATTCTCAAGAAGCGATGGAAAAAATTCCGAAAGGAACAAACGTGTTCTTTGGATTTCCTGAAGATATTAAAGAAAAATTCGCAGAACTAGAAGACTTAGATGTTAAAAAAATAATAGCAATGAGAGTAACGAGTCCTGATTTTGATGATCCCTTAAAGGTTTTTGCTGAGAAGGTAATGTGAAAATTAAGGAAAATGAAAATTCTTTTTTTTTATTTTTTTATAATCATAAATTTATTTAAATAAATTGCAACTGGATGCTTTAGCAATATACGAATAAGCCTGTTCCAAACCAGCGTGTTGATCTTTTAGGAAAGGCCATCTAGTTTTTGCCGTTAAAGTTTGTGCAAAAGACTTTACGGTAGGGTAGTGAACAAACAAATATGCATCCCAATCAAAATCAAGATCACTCTCTATAGTAGCCCTCACCCTTCCTGAGGCATCATAGTGTGCACCCAATTTTCCTTGAACTTGCATAACAGCCCTTCCATAATGTTTATATGAATCTTTACCAATTTCACCTTCTGCCCTATGACCGTCCTGATATACAGCTACTTCTGGATATTTCATAAAATTTATAACTTGGATATCTCCTTGATATTCTCCATAAAATAAATTGTTAAGGAAATCTTTACTCATAGAATATAATTCATTAGTGGAATATAATTCCTCTAATGTTCCACCGGGTGTAATATCTACACTGGGATCATTTTTTGCTTTTTCCATCATTATGTTGATTTTGGTTTGTTGTTCTCCAGGATAAGGATCAAATAAATAGGCTCGAAACTTTTCTAATTTACTATTTTCTCTTAAGTCTTCAAGGGATTGGTCATACTTGTCCTCATCTGAATACTCAATAATTATAATTTCATCCCAATTAATTTTATCATATTCTCCATACCTAATTATATCGTAGGCCTCCCATATTATTTTCCCTTCCTTAAAGAGCTCTCTCTTGGTATCCTGAGTCCACGATACTGTATCTTTATATTTCGTAAATACACAAATTGTTTTCATTTTCATTACCTTAATTATAATAATATTCTTTAACAGAATTACTTATAAACCTTAGCAAAATATGAAGCGCTGTAACCTATCCTCAAGACGCTATTACCATGAAAAGAATTAAGTATAATAATAGAAAAGTAAAAAATTATGATTAGAGTCCTTTTTTACTTAAACTTGCTGCTAATTGTTCTTTTTTCTCTCCTTTTAGGTCGTAAAATTTAAGCATCAATAATCCTGCGACGAAGCAAAATATCGCGGGGACTAGACCAGTATGTAGACGAATCCCAAGAATAGCGAGTGGGGTCTGTGTTTCCGAGCCTGGCTTATCTTTTTAAAAATATCAAAATTTAATAGATATTCATTATTATCACTTTTATGAAATTTGGTAGCTTTGTAATACCTTCAAGAAGTTATGAAAAACTAAGAGAATTTGCTTTAAGAGTAGAAGAGCTGGGATTTGATTCAATTCATTCCCCTGATCACCTCATTGGTCAGCAACAAAAAGAATCTCCGTGGTTAGAGGCAATGACTTTAATGACTGCATTGGCCATAGAGACAAGCACAATAAAATTAGGTTTTGCTGTCATATGTAATTCTTTCAGAAATCCTGCTTATTTAGCTAAAGTAATCTCTACATTAGACCATATTTCCAATGGTCGAGTGTTAATGTGGTTAGGAGCAGGATGGAATAAGGCAGAATATCGCCAATACGGATATCCCTTTCCCAAAGCTCATGTAAGAGTTGATCAGCTTGAGGAAGCTCTCACAATCATTAAGAAGATGTTTACAGAAGATAAATTTACCTTTGAAGGCAAGTTTTGGACTTTAAAAAGAACATTAAATAATCCTAAACCAATCCAAAAACCTTATCCCCAAATTGTTATAGGTACAGCTGGATTAAGAATGACAGATATAGCCTGTAGAGAAGCAGATGGAATAAACATTATGCCTTCCTTTAAAGCAACAGAAATCCCAGAAAGAATTTCACTTATTAAAGAAAACCTAAAGAAATACAATCGTGATCCTTCTGAGTTCGAAATTTCTCTATTATACCCTATTACGCTAGTAAAAACTCAAGAAGAACTGGAAAAGTTTTCAGAGGGAGAACGAACAAATACTTTAACAGGATATCCTGAAGAAATCAAAGAAAGACTTGCTGTACTAGAAGACTTGGGGCTCAATAAAATGGTAGTAATGGGTCTTTCTAGTCCTGATTTTGATCATCCCTTAAATATCTTCGCTGAGAAGGTAATGTGAAAATTACGTAAAATTATTTTCTAATTTTTTTTTATTTAATTGTCTATTTAAGCTTGAATATCATCCTTATTCTTTTAATAAAACTTTAATAATTATTTAAAATTTTAACGTTTGTATTATTATGAAATATGGTTACGTTATTTTTCCATCACTGCCTTATACTGAAATTCGAGATCTAGCTTTAAAAGCGGAAGAATTAGGATTTGATTCTATTCATGTGCCGGATCATCTAAATAATCAAGAAAAGAACACTAGACCTTGGTTAGAGGGTGTTTCGACAGTGTCAGCCCTCGCTACAGATACAGAAAAAATAAAATTAGGATTCATTGTACTCTGTAATTCATACAGAAATCCTGCTTATTTAGCTAAAGTAATCTCTACAATAGACAACATCTCTAACGGTCGAGTATTGATGTGGTTAGGCGCCGGATGGAATAAACAAGAATATAGACAATATGGATATCCTTATCCTAGCCCTAAAGAAAGAGTTGACCAAGTTGAGGAATCTCTCGCAATATATAAGAAAATGTTTACAGAACATAGACCCACTTTTGAAGGAAAATTTTGGACACTTAAAAGAACAATAAATTATCCGAAACCAATTCAAAAGCCTTATCCCCAGATTGTTTTAGGTACTACTGGATTAAGGATGACCGATATTGCATGTAGAGAAACTGATGGAATAAACATAAGTTTTGCGTTTCCAATTAAAGATCTTCCTGAAAGACTTTCAATAATCAATGAAAAATTAAAGAAATATGATCGTGATCCTTCGGAGTTTGAGATTTCATTATTTTATCATGTTACTTTAGTAAAACGCCAAGAAGAGCTAGAAAGATATACAGAAATGGATTTAAATCATGCGTTTATTGGATTTCCTGAAGATATTAAAGAAAAATTTGCGGAGTTAGAAGATTTAGGGGTTAATAAAATGACAATACGTATTTGGGATAATAATAATGATCAGTTACAAGTGTTTTCTGAGAAAGTAATGTGAAAATATAAAAAAAATTAGTTTCTTTTTTTTTTTGCTTCAATTTTGTTATACAATTTGCTTTAGTATAATTTTTTAATCTTGAACGAATTCTCGGATACTAGAAATAACCAATTTTGGATCGTCTGCCATTATAAAATGACCACCTTCCTCGCTCCACGCAAATTTTATGTCTTGAATAAAGTCTTTTAATCCCGTAGCTAAAACTGTTCTTAGAGTCTTATCCTTCTTCCCCCAAATGACAAGAGTAGGAACGTTGATTATTCCCCCCCAATCTTCGGGATTCTTACCCTCTCTTGCTCTTTTATAAGCTGCCCGATAATAATTCAATCCTGATTTCAAAGCTCCTGGTTGTTTCCAGGCTTTAAGATATATATCTTTGTCAAAATCATCTTTGGCGGAAAGAAGGTTGTCATTAAAAGTCTCCCATTCTATATTCATTGTATCTTCACTTCCTTTTTTTATAAAATCAAGTTGATAGGAAGCTGATGCTCTAAATTCTTTATCCGTTCTAATCAGTTTAGCAAGCAGCCCTGAATGCATAGTATTTAAAACAATTAACTTTTTCAATAGGTCAGGATACATTGTAGCAAACCCCAAAGCTATGCTGCCACCCCAATCGTGCCCAACTAGTGTAAACTTACCTAACTGTAAGGCTTCGGCTAACCCTTTAATATCATTGATTAACACTTCAGGATAGTAATTATCAACACCTTCTGGTTTTTCAGAGAGATTTATTCCACGAGTATCAGGCACAATTAATTTATACTCATCTTTCAATGCTAAGATGACATCTTTCCAACTATACCAGAAATCATAAAATCCATGCAGCAAAATAATCGGGTCCCCTTCACCAATTATTATTGTATGTAGCTTTACTCCATTTGTTTCAATAAACCTTTCTTCTATTTCTTCTAACAATTCCATTTTTAAATCACTAATATATTAATCTAAAAAAAGTTAAAATGTTTTTTAATTCTTCATCTTCTTCTAATAAGCATATTATGGAAGATTAAGGTCAAAGACAAAGGCTTTCCCTTTTTTACCAAACACATTCAGAATACCCATTTTTCTCAAACAATAAGTCATCTTTCGAGTTAATCCAATTGAAATTTGTAAAGCCTTGGAAAGTTCATAGTTTGTAAAGGGGAATTTTATATTTTTAGGAATAAGGTTTAAAAAATCCAATTCATGAAATAGCTTTTGGTCTAATATCCCTACCAGTTTTTGGTTTACAATACTCCAACCTCTTCTTCTCCAACTCCCATTCCCATCGTTAACCCTCGTTTCTTCTACATCAACAATTATAGCTTCAAATGAAAGATTAGAACTCAATATAATATGAGGAATCCAGACTAATTCATCAAAAATATTCATAAATGATCGATGTTTAGGAGATAATCTTCTCTTAGTTATTTGGTCTCCATTTCGATCCAAACCAATAATCCATTTATTTTGCACTATTGGGTATATTAACCGAACTTTATGACTAATAAGAAGCTTTTCTAATTTATTCCTGATTGCTGAAAAGTTTTGAGTTTGGATTTCAATAAGTAGTCCCCCTCTTACTATATCGATTATATAACCATCAACTGGGCTCTCTATCTTATCCCCGGGCAATTTAAGCCAGTTTTTTAACTCCGCATGAAGGGATTTTTCTTTTAAGGTTCCGATTTGATTAGAAAGAGTAGAATGAGATGTGCTTACCATCGTTAAACATTCAATAGGTTACTATCTTAGAAATAAGAACACTCCTTGAAATTAAAATGCTAATAATATTACCATATGTATAAATGAGGTTTTAAAATTATTTTAAAAAGTTTAAACTCTAAAAAATGACTTAAATCTATTAAAATTATAAATTTTAGTTTCCTATAAATATTAAATAAACAAAATGGATGGTTTTAAAATGACAGATAATAATACAAAGTCTACCTACTCTGATATAATTTTTAGCGACAATTTTGATCGCTTAAAAATGATGGGTGTTCGTGGTAAACCAGCACTTAGAATTGAAACATTCGCCCGATGGGATGAGCTACTACCTTATGGGCTCATAACTGCTTCAAGTAATCCTTATTTCTTTCAGAAAAAGATCATTCCCCTGGATGTAACTTATGAGCATGAAGGTGTTCAACGATCTCTTGAGGATTATATGAAGGAATACTGGGTTGCAGGACTTATGGTTTTGCGAGGTGGTGAGATCGTATCTGAACAATACCGCCATGGAATTAACGAAGAAAGTCGATATCAGATCATGTCAGCAACAAAGAGTTTTACTAGCACTATCATTGGAATGGCATTATACGAGGGAGTCGTTAAAAGTATTGACGATCTTGCCAAAGATTATGCTCCTCAATTTGAGGGAACAGCATACGGAGAGGTGTCGATACGCCACCTGTTAATGATGTCATCAGGGATTAACTATTTCCATAACAAAGGATTTCCCGACCGACAAGAAGCATATAAGCAAGTTTTTGCGCTTGGTCGAGATTTCGACGATTTCGCTGCAGAGCTAGGCAATCGAGTTCCTCCAGGTACCGACTTTAATTATATAGCTACTGATTCACAGGTCCTAGGGGCGGTATTACGTGGTGCTTACGACAAGCCTTATCACACCATAATTAAAGAAAAACTATGGGAACGAATAGGCATGGCGGGGAGTACATTTTTAAGCAGAAATGCACCGGATGGACACGGTTTTGGCCATGCATGTCTTTGTCCTCGACTCATAGAGTTTGCCCATCTGGGACAATTATATCTTAACGATGGTGTTTGGGATGGTAAACGATTGCTTCCAGAGGACTGGGTACGTACTGCTGGCTCACCGCAAGCCCCTTTTCAAGAACCAACACATAGAAAATTAGGGTATGGCTATCAGTTCTGGGTTCCTCCAAACTATAATGGTGAATTTATGGCTCTCGGTGCATTTGGACAGGTGTTGTGGATTGATCTTAAGCGAGATGCAGTAGTAGCCCAAATTTCAGGATTTGCTAAAACCACTCAATTACTCGACCGACGTGGCAAAGCTGATCCCGATCCGGATGCTGACATGGAACCACCCGCAGTGATGAGGGCAATTATTGATGCAGTAATTTAAATCCTTTTTTTTCCACTAAGAAAGATTTAAGCTTTATTTTACTTTTTCTTAATTTTTAAAATAAAAAAAATAAGAAAAAAAGAGATAAGAACATGATAGATATTCAACTTTGTAATTATGAAGAGGCAATAAATAGAATTAAATGGATACTCATCTGTCATGGAATACTTTGGATTATATTTGGTATTGCTATTCTCGTGGTAGGAGATGCTGAGCTTCTCCTTTTGGCCAATCCCAATGATATAGATAATACACATATATCTTATAAATTAGTCAAACTCTATTCCGATACGTTCTATGTCTTGTTTATTGGAATTTTGATCATAGTTCCAGTATTTTTGGCTGTTCCCAAATTGAAAAATTACCGGCGTCCAATGTTAGAATCATTTACATCAATGATGCTTGGCGGACTTATTGTCACACAAATAATTAAAGCTCTGGTTGGTCGATATCGACCCTTTGATCAGTCTTCTCCAATTAAGGATCAAATAAACCTTTTTGGGGATGTTCAAGAAGGTAGAGATGCGGGATCAATGCCTTCTGGTCATGTTTCAACTGTAGGAGGGGTAATGATCCCTCACGCGATCCATTTAAAAAATATTGTGAGCGCTATAATCATATCTCTCTTTAGTGCAGGAATGATGTACGCTCGGATGTTTCTTGGAATGCATTATGCTACTGATGTCTTAGTTGGAAGTATTATCTATGTGATGATTTCTATTTTAACCTTCTTTTTATTCGAATTGCTCTATAGTAAGGTAGATATGAAAAATAAACATGAATGGTTAATTTACATCGTTCTTGTAGTTCCATTTGTGATATTGCTAGTAGCTTCTTTAACTAATAAAATTTGATGATCAGAATTATAGGCCCGTCCATAACTCTTGGAAAATGAATAAAAAATTGATTGCAAATCAATGTAAAAAACAAGGAAATACTCGAACGTGGACACTAAACCAAAATCAAGACATATTAAAGTTGTTATTTTTTTCTACACACAAAAAATCACAAGGGGTGATTGGCTGAATACGGAATTATGTCGGTCTGTCGACCACGGGAAAATAAATAAAAAAAAATAAATAATTAAATACTCATTAAAAAAAAAGAATAAAAAAAGTTTATATATTACTTTTAAAGGCCTCTTTTTCTTAAAGCAGCCATTTGAGCTTCCCTTTTCTCACCTTTTAAGTTATAGAATTTAAACAACATAAAGGCAGCAATCCAACAAAAAACTGCAGAAAACACTGAGGTGTGAAGCCGTATGCCTAGTAATGCAAGATCAGTTTGTTGCTCCGAACCCGGTACGAATCCTGTCGCTAAGTGTACTCCTGTTATGATAACCCCCACACTTATATAGGAAATGCGCACGAAAAAGGTTCTTATTCCAGCAAGAGTCGCCTCTAAGTGCCGACCCGCTGCAAGACAAACCTCATCCTGTGTGTCCCCTATTACGGAAAATAGCACACAGGTAGCAGCTCCCATGCCGACCCCCACTATTGCTAAAGATAAGAAAAGGTGAAATGAGCTAGTGGCAAAGAGAATGGATCCAAAACCAAAACCCATTATCACCATACCTAAAGCAAACTGATTTGAGTGCTCAATTTTCTTAGCAGTAGTAGCAGAGAATATTAATATTGCTGGGATAATCGCAAGGAAACCTAGGGTTAAAATTCCTAATGCAGCAATATCCTCTCTTAGGACATATCGAATAAAAAATAAGAATGAACTTACGGTTAGAATTTGTGCCATTATCCATAATGTAAGCGCAGCAGTACTCACAACAAAGTTCCTTTGCTTAAACGTAATCTTAAGAACTTTGAAATACGGGAGTTTCTGAGATTCAATAAACTCAAAAACTTGGAAGTAGCGTTTTTTCACGAATTCATTCTCATGTATACCGGGGAGTAATATAGCTAAAGCTATGAGTAAAACCACACAGGAAACAAGAGCAAATGTGCGGAATGTGCTAGCATCTCCATATACAATAAACATAGGTATTAAGACCGCCCCCAAAAGGGTTCTACCTAATATCCCAATTAAAAATGTTATTGTACTAGCTCTACGTCGTTGGTCAGTAGTTCGAAATATATTAGCAAAAGCTCCATAATAGTTGGCGTAAAAGATTGAATAGAACAAATCAAAAAGGCAAGTTATAATTACCATGTACCAAAATAAAGGCCATGGATTAGATTTTACATCGCCGAAATCTGGTACTGCAAACAGAAAATAAAAGCAAATTACAGTGCCTATAACTCCAAAAACAACCCAAGGAGTTCTCATTCCATATTTCTTTGACCATTTGAAAGGTCGGTCAGTTAAAAAGCCAACTAATGGATCATTTATCATATTCCACACAGCAAATATCACAAATGAAAGTCCTACTAAGAGAATCACTAATCCTAACTCTACTTCGTAATAGTACAACACGAGAAAGCCAAAGGCCTCGGTGAAGAAACTATCAATGAACACTCCCATTGAGTATGATGACATCTTCTTTTTAGAAACAACATCCTTTTTGAATGCGGGTGTATTTGTACTTTCTGAACTCAATTTAATATCAACCAAATTTTATTATTTTTAAATTTTTAAATTATTGTGAAAAATTAGATGGGGAAAAATTTGATCCAATTAAAACCTTATGATTGAAAAAAGGGAGTTAAATTTATAATTTCCATCAAAAAAAAAATAAAAAATAAGAAATTTCTGTCAATCTTATGATTTTTACTTCTGCAGTATTAATATTCTTTTTAAGAACTACTTATAAGTTTTAACGATGTATGCATATGATTCTTCTAAACCCGCCATTTGATCTTTAGTGGTTTTCATCCTAAATTTTGATCTCCAAAATTTTTCGAAAGAGTCCACAGTGGGATACCGAACAAACACATATGCATCCCAAAAAATATCATTATCACTCGCGATGGTTGCCTTAACTAATCCAGCAGCGTCATATTGTGCGCCTACTTTTCCTTGAGTTTGCAACGCAGCTCTTCCATACTTTTTATAGGTTTCTTTACCAGTTTCTCCTTCTGCTTTATGGCCGTCATCATAAACAGCTACTTCTGGATACTTTAGAAAATTTGCTATAACGATATCATCACGATAATCTCCCTGAAAAAGTTTTACCACTTGTTGTCCGACTTTAGCGTGAGCATCATCTGCATATACTTCATCTGCAGCTCCTCCAGGAGTAAGATCAACAGCAGGATCATCACGCGCTTTTTTCATCCATGCATTAATTTTTGCAGTTTGTTCCGATGGATAAGGTTCAAATAGATAAGCGTAATATTTTTCGAGCTTACTTTCATTTTTTAGATTCTCAAGTGCTTGATTATATTTACTCTCATCTAGGTACTCAACAATCATCATTTCGTCCCATTTGATATCTTCAGATTCTACAAAATCAACTATGTCATAAGCTTCCCAGACAATGTTTCCTTCTTTGAAGATCTCTCTCTTGGAATCCCTATTCCAAGATTCTTTATATTTCGCAAATACACAAATTGACTTCATTTTCATTACCATTTTATATATATAATTTTAAAAAAAATCTATTTAATTTCTATTTATAGGTTTTAACAATATAAGAATAGGCCTTTTCCATACTCGCCTTTTGATCTTCTGTGGTTGTCATTCTAAATTTTGACCTCCAAAACTGTTCAAAGGCATCCACAGAAGGATAAAATACAAATACATAAACATCCCATTTGAAATCAATATCACTCACAATGGTAGCCTTAACCTTTCCTGCGGCATCATAATGGCCCCCCACTTTTCCCTGTATTTTCATAGCAGCTCTTCCATAATTTTTATATGTTTCTTTAGCAGATTCATCTTCTTTTTTATGGCCATCCTTATATACTGCGTGGTCCCAATGCTTAATAAAATTAACAATTCAATATCTTCTCGATATTCTCCCTCAAAAAGGTTTAGAATCATTTTATTTGTGTGGGCATTCTCAGGGTATACTTCATCTGCTGCAGCTCCAGGAGTAAGATCGACGGTGGGATCATCTCGTGCTTTTTTCATCATCACATCGACTTTCGCTTTTTGCTCTGCGGGATAAGGTTCGAATAAGTATACATGGTAATATTCGACTTTACTTTCCCCTTTTAAATTTTCAAGTTCTTTATTATATTTTTTCTCATCCGGATAGTCCACTATCATTATCTCATCCCATTTATGATGGTCTTCACCTGACGCTGAGATATTTTCAACGTCATAGGATTCCCATATGATATTTCCTTCTTTAAAGATCTCTCTCTTGGTATCACGAGTCCAAGCAATAGTTTTCTTATATTCAATAAACACGCAAACTCTTTCCATTTCCATTACCTTTTTTTAATTACTTTTTTTATTATTCTATTAATTTTTTTTTAAATTTCATATAATAATTTAATTGCTAAAAAATTTATGGTACCCATCATGTAAATTCTTCGTAAGGAAATGTGCCCCACACGACATTTCTTTCTAAGCCTGCTTGGTAATGAATTCCTCGGTCCCCGAAAGTAGGAGTAGTAACCATTTTTTTAAAATGTGCCAGTGTAGGATATCTCGCTAAAGCCAGCATGTCCCATTCCTCATCGATATCGCTAACAATGGTTTTTTTAAATTTAGCCACCAGGTACATGCTTGCTTTAACTCCTCCTTGATATTTGGAAGCATGTTTTCCATATTCCATATAGGCTTCCAATCCGGTTTTTTTTCTCTCACCTTTATAGTCCTCAGGATATATTGGCACATCTCGATATTTATTAAAAAATAGCATTATATACGGTCTGCTTGTATCTCTGGTACTAAATACTCTTTTAAATGATACCGGTAATTCATCAAGATCCACCCGTTCTTGATTTTTGGTTTTAGAAGTAGCTCCATTTTTAATTCCCTTATTCATTAAATCTATTTGCGATTGAGGATAGGGTTTTACCTGAAAAACTTTATAACTTTTGAGTTTTGAAGCAAATTGATTTAAACGCTCAACTGCATCGTCACACATCGTATTCTCAGCATACTTTACTATAATAATCTCGTTATAATCAGGTTCTTTCTCCCTATATGTTACAACATTGATTGTATCATTACAAGCATAGAGAATTTTACCATCACTTAGAAGTTCTCTCCCAAACCACTCTTCACTATCCTTATATTCTAAAAATACTATTATAGTCCTTGTCAATTAAATCATCAACTTATTTTCTATTATTAGAATCATTAGAAAAACAATAAAAATCTTTTTATTCCAATATTTTTCACTAAATTTTTTTTATAGATCAAAAATTCCTCATAATAATTATGATTAGAACTAAACTTAATGAATTAATAGATTTAAAATATCCAATTATTCAAGGAGGGATGAACTTTTCTCAGGATCTAGCTGCTGCGGTCTCTAATGCTGGAGCATTGGGTTTATTAAGTGCTTCTTACATTGCCTACGCAACCGGTAAAGTAGTTGGATGGCCAGAAACAGCGCGTGGAAACCCTCTTATAAAAGACCCCCCTAAAGAACATCTAAAGAAGGTTTTATATCAACTTGCAGATGAGACTCGGGAGTCTAACGGTATTTTTGGGTTAAATCTCATGTTGTCCTCAGAGATGGTAGAATGGGCCCAAGAAGCGATTCAGGTGATTAAGGAGATTCGAGAGGAAGATGCCGATATGAGGGATAGACTTAGAGTTATCCATACATCAGCAGGAAATCCTGTTCCTTGGTCAGATGCTATTAAATCGCTTGGTATAAAATGGTTTCATGTAATTCCCTCAGTAAAGCATGCATTGAAAGCCAAGCAAGCGGATGTAGACTTGATTGTTGCTTCAGGGCATGAAGGTGGGATGCATATAGCGTGGGAACCAGTCCATTCTATGGTACTATTGCCAGCAGTAGTTAAAGCGGTAGATGTCCCAGTTGTTGGCGCAGGTGGATTTTGTGATGGGCTCTCGCTAGCGGGAGCTCTAGCTTTAGGGGCACATGGCATTCAAATGGGCACTAGATTTGTAGCAACCAAAGAAAGTGACTTTCCTCAACTTCATAAAGATCTGATTGTCAGATATAATGAAAGAGAAACCACTGTATTCAGAGCAACTGTTGGACCAGGAAGATACTTGAAAAGTGAAACTGCTAAAGAAATGACTCGATTGACTCTAGAAAATAGTCCTGGGTTCTTTTTGGGTGAACCCGATGATTTAGTTGAAGTTTCACGAGATTTTATGGCTAAAGAACTCGCTGCTTATCAAAAATTAAACGATGGTATTGAAGAAGGTGCAATCACTCCCGCTGGTGAAGTTGCCGGAAGAATAAATGACATTCCAACTGTAAAAGAGTTAATTGATAGAATCATGGTTGAAGCTGAGGAAATTATTCGTGATTTACCAAGTAAATTTATAAAATGATAAACACTTACACTTAAACTGATTTATAGAAATAATAAATTTTAATAAAGGCATAAAAAATGAATAAGGAAGATATTTGCTTCATGTCTGCATGGGTCATGAAAGAAAAAATTAAAAGTCAAGAATTAACCTCACTGGAAATTACAGAGACGCTAATTGAAAGAATTGAAAAAATCAACCCTTTAATTAACGCTTACTGTACAAAAACTTTCGATTTAGCGAGGGATATGGCCAAAAAGGCAGATGATGCAGTTAAAAAGGGCGAGAAGTTAGGGATTCTTCATGGTATTCCGACATCAATTAAAGATATCGCACAAGTAAAAGGGGTAAGAACTACTTTTGGGAGTAAAGTTTTTGAAAATTTTATATCTGATGTAGATGAACCTTCTGTCGAAAAATTAAAGGATGCTGGAATAGTACTTCTTGGGAAAACAAATACTCCTGAGGACGCTCACCTTTCCATAACAGATAATCAGGTCTTTGGAGTTACAAGAAATCCGTGGAATCTTGAAAGATGTGTGGGTGGTTCGAGTGGTGGAGCAGCTGCCGCCGTAGCTGCGGGTATAAGTCCATTGGCACTAGGAACCGATGGAGGGGGATCAATAAGAGTCCCTAGTTGTTTATGTGGTATATATGGATTCAAACCAAATTGGGGGAGGGTTGCTAGAGGCCCTACACATGTAGGTGGTGGAACACCAGTATGCTGTACACTTTCTACATTTGGCCCCATGACTAGATACGTAAAGGATGCTGCCTTAATGTTGGAAGCTATGGCTGGTCCAAACTTCATAGATAAACATTCTTTAATACCAAAAGATACAAATTATATAGATGCTATGAAAGAAGAGAGACCGAGTAAATTAAAAATCGGGTATGCATTTGATTACGGGTATGTAAAAGTATATGACAAAGAAGTGGAGAAAGCCTTTTTAAATGTCTTTCAGAAATTTGAAACATTTGACTGGTCGGTTGAAGAAGTTAAATTTAGATTCAAAAATGCAGGAGGTATCCTTGGTACTTTAATAGCGACCGCAACTGCGCGTGGCTTTAAACCTCTATTGAATGAATGGAAGGATCAACTAAGTCCAACACTGGTTCAACGCGTAGAGATGGGCATGGGTATTAGTGGCATAGATTTATTGAGAGCAGAATCTGACAGACAAAAAGTCGCAATCAAATTATCTAACTATTTTAAAGATTACGACATTCTTCTTACACCTACTTCCACAATACCAGCATGGGAGGCAGATGTTCCTGAAAAAGTATTTAAAATTAATGGAAAAACAACTTCTACCACATTTTCAGGATATGGTTTTGTGTGGCCTTTTAATATGGGCTGGAATCCTGCTACCAATATTCCTTGTGGGTGGTTCAGTGATGGATTGCCCATGGGAATGCAAATTGGAGGAAGGAAATTAGATGAAAAAACAGTTCTTCAAGTTTCTCAAGCGTTCGAGGACATATATCCTTTTAATGAAAAAAGACCGCAGTTATAGAATGAAGTTCACATAGATAATTGAATATTATTACTTAGAAATATAGAATTAGAAAAAAAAATAGAATATTTTACAAGGGCTAGAGCCCTTTTTTCCTTAAGGCGGCCATTTGAGCCTCTTTTTTCTCCCCTCGTAAATCATAGACTTTAAACATAATTAAAGCGGCAGTCCATGTTAAAATAGCTGAAAACAATCCAAAATGCATGCGAACTCCTAATTTAGCAAGGTCAGTTTGTTCAGACGCCCCCGGTACATAACCAGTAGCAATATGTACTGCAGCGATGATAAGAGCTGCAGTGAGGAATCCGGATCTAAGGAAAAAGTTTTGGATTCCCATAAGGCCAGCTTCCACATGTCTTCCGGCAGCCAAATTAACCTCATCTAAGGCATCTGAAGTAACTGACATGGATACGCACCAACCAGCGGCATTAGCTATACCCGCACATATATTCATAAAAAAGAATTCGGGTACGGTTGTAATCCACATACCTTGTATAAATGTAAGTCCTAGTATTACCATTCCTAAACCTAAAACTTTTGAATGATCAACTTTCTTCGCAATCTTAGAGAATATATACATTGATGGAAAAAAAGCAAGTATGTTTCCTAAAGCAAAATATACCAATACGGAAATATCGAATTCGAGAACGTCATAAATTAAATAGAAAACAGAAAATGTTACTAACAGTACAGCTGTCTGCCATAGTGTATAGGCTATGAGTAATGTCATGTAATTTTTTTGCTTAAATGTGATTTTAAGGAATTTAAAATACGGTAATCTTATTGCTTCCAGATATTCATAAATCTGCAAGTATCGCTTTTTCACAAACTCGTTCTCATATACGCCTGGAACTGAAAGAATTAAACAAATACAGAGAATTATCGTAAGTACCAGCGCAAATCTAACATATGAACCAGGATCTCCCTGAATGATAAGAGCAGGCATTAATAAGGCCATAATTACCGTTCTAATCCCTATACCAAGCACAACTCCTATTGTACTGCCTTTTCTGCGCTCCTCTGTAGTACGAAATATGTTCGCAAAACCGCCGAAATAATGAGTCGTAAAAATTGTGTAAAATGTGTCATAGATGCAGGTTATGATTATCATGTACCAAAATAGAGGCCACGGATTAGATTTTACATCACCGAAATCAGGTACCGCAAAAAGAAGGTAAAAACATAATATAACCCCAAGGCCTCCGAATATGGCCCACGGAGCGCGCATTCCGTATTTTTTCGACCATCGCATTGGCCTATCAGTCAAATAGCCGAAGAGAGGATCGTTAACCATATTCCACACCGCATATATTGCAAATGAAAGCGCCACTAAACCTGTTGCTAATCCTAACTCGACCTCGTAATAGTATAACACGAGAAATTGATAAAATGTTACTAAAGAAGCATTTATCAAAAATCCCATCGAAAACGAGACCGTCTTCTTTCTGCTAATAACATCTTTTTTGAAAACTGGTGCTGGTTTCTCTTCTGTACTCATTTTAATTTCATCTTAATGTTTTTTTTTAATTTATTTATATTTATTGTGTTATATCTCATTTTATATAATTATAATTTTTTTCTATAAAAAATGGAGTATAATTATAAATTTAAATTAAAAACAAAAAAAAAAAAAAAATGTAATACATATTATATTTTAGAATTAAATAGAAAAAAAAAAAAAAAATTACTTTATTTTTATTTTTTTTTTATAATTATATTAATTTTTTA
>Ga0114923_10001275_pt1 | contig 17700 bp, 18 predicted proteins | sample SumtaG_FD_89578 | JGI IMG/M metagenome (GOLD analysis project Ga0114923, IMG submission 89578) | Deep subsurface microbial communities from Indian Ocean to uncover new lineages of life (NeLLi) - Sumatra_00157 metaG | ecosystem: Environmental > Aquatic > Marine > Oceanic > Sediment | place: near...
AAACAGATTTTTAGTGTTTTAAAAACTGGAAATATAAAAAAGTTTAGTTCTATCGCAGATTCTTTTGGATTTAATAGAATTAACCCTAAGAAAATGGATGCGTTTGCTAAAACTAAAATCACAGATTATACTGAATCAAAAGATTTAGCAAAACGGGTTCTGAAAAACTCTGTTCCTGGTGTCAGTAAAAAAATGTTAGAAGCTGTTTCGTCAGCAATTGCAACCGCTTCTGCACTGCCAAAAAAGAAAGGAGTTGTACCCAAATCCCCATTAAAGAGAACTAAAGAAATAGTGAAACAGGTTGTAATTAGATCTAGAAAATGGCAGGACGATTATATGGATACGGAAGCATCTGATAAAGGAAAAAGGATCCCTCCAGAATCACTACCAGATTTTGCAGTTGCAATTGCAGTTGTTTTTACTATAACAGCATTGCTTGGTTTAAGTATTTGGGTAGTTCATTATGTAATTACGTCACTTATAACACTTTTTTGGTTAGCTTTAATACTTGCTGCGGCAGGATCTGTTGCGTGGGTAGCCATAATACTAAAAACATGGTTCGGCGGGAAAAAATAATGGATGAGCAAATTAAATCAAACATTGAAAGTTTAGAGTTATATAGTGATAATTATCCGTTTAGTCTCTCTCTTAGAATTAGAAATTTTGAAAACGAATCTACGTATAAGGGGTTTATTAAAAACACTGAGATGCTTATACGAAGATGTAATGAATATAGATTGTGGCGTAATTATATAATTGATGTATTAGGAATCAATGAGTGTATGGTAACAAAAGAAAGTATATCTGAAGTTACAATTGATCTACACCATCACATTCCTGGTTTATTTGTTTTTGTAACAGGATTGGTTAATGAAAAAATTGAAACCGGAAAAGATTTTTGTAGTTTCGATATTGCGTGTGAAGCGATGGAACTTCATTTTCAAAATAAAGTTGGATATACTACTTTAATAAAATCAATGCACGAAAAATTCCATAATGGTTATTTAACAATTCCTATTAATTATGTTAAAGGCGACTATCAATATTTTCTAAAGAAATATTCTAAATATTTAGATGAAGTTGATCTAGAAGTAATTGATTCTCGGTTAGCTATAAACGAATCTAATTGCACATGGAGTGTTGATAATTATCCAGTAGCATCTGGAGGAGCTAAAATATAATGAAGTTAGATACCTATCTAGAAGAGTTGTTTGGGAGAAAGGTTGCGGGTGCAAATATAATTATAGTTGCTCGAAAAACTTATAAAAAATGTCTCGGGCGTGCACAGTCTTCTATGCCATATAATGAAGCATCAGTTTATTGCCATAGTAGAAGATTATCATTTTTAAGATTAAATTTAAATGTTTGTTATAAATCTTATAATGAAGGTAAATGTAAAGAAATTGTAGGTAGAGAAATAGAAAGAATAGAAGATATTTTGAGAGTTCATAAAAATAGATTAGCAACAATAAGGAATGAAAACTAATGCCACTAACTATAGGGCAAGAAGCAGATCAATATCGCAAGTCAACAATTGATTGGGAAAGATTTGGAGATAGATTCAAAACAGAAAATAATTATTTTTCGTTTCCAGCACCATATTTAGAAACAATGGAAAAAAATTTATTTTATTTGTTAAGAAATTCTACAGAGATAGAATGGGAAACAAAATATAAATATAGACCCGACTATGTAAGTTCTGATTATTATGGAACACCACAGTTGAGTAATTTTATAATGTATATTAATGGAGTTAGATTATTAGAAGAATTTTCTGATTTAAAAACTATTGTAATTCCATCATTTGAATCTATAATAGTATCACTGCAAGATAATTTTCCAACAAAGGATCCTGACGAACTACAAGCAGTGAATTGGTAAGAGGGTAAAGAATGATTATAAAACAAAAATTCAGATTAGTAAGCAATACACCAAACATTTTAAGTGTATCTTCATCTGTAATTAAATCATATGAGAAAGAAGAGAATAGTCCGCGACACGTTTTTGCAGTCCTTGAATTAAAAAAGAAAACTATTCAACATTTTAGTAATGATACAATATTTAAATTAATCTCCGATACACAAAAAAGAAAGAAGATTCATGTAGTAAATTTTGAACAATACCCATTAGCAGCAACTTATAATAAACCAACAAAAGGTTTAATAGTAAATTTAAAATCATTTGAAGTATCAGAAATTTCTAATATTAATCCCAATGATTTATATGCTGCATTGGTTTATTCTTATTCTTTTTCAAAATTTGTAACTAAAAAAGTTAAAATTCCATCAGGTTCTGTTAGAAGCATAGTAAACTATCTAACATCATTATATGTGCAAGTTTTTGGAAAGGAATATGGATTAGCGGGTATATATGCAGCAGGAATACCAAAATAAAAATTTGTGGTCGCCTGTTATATATTAGTCGCATTTTTTGGACATCCACTCAACAAATCATTATTTAAGGAAGCATCTAAAATCGCTCCTTTTATGTACTCTAATGAATTGGATGCATTAAAACAATATAACTTTATGAAAGTTGAAGATTTTATAAAATGTTTATCCGATTTAAAAGTAATGCCCGGGTTGACTTTAATTAGATTTACACAAAAATTATATAATTATATGGGTGTTGATATGCTTCCTGCAATGGAAGATTTATCAAGATTCTTTTCTATAATATTGACCTCAAGTGTAAGAGGATCAAGAATAGTTCCAACATCAATTTATAGATATAATGAAAAAGAATATTTTAAACTTGTTGACATAGGGAGAAAAGTATTTAAATGAATAAATTAGATGAGCATTTAGATAGGATACAAGAAATAGATCCGATCTCATTAACTCTTGGAGTAGGGTCTGCTATGATTATTGCTAATCTAATTCTTGTCTTTATGGAAATTAGAGATATTAAGAAAACAACAAAAAAGTCTCCCAAACATTCAAAAATGATTAATGACGTTTTAGGAACGAAGGATTGGCAAGTTAATATAGTAAAAGACCCTTCACCCAATGCTTTTGCAGCAGGAGGAAGATACATTTTCTTAACAACGGGTCTTTTAAAACATTTAACTGATAGAGAAATTACTGCTGTAATGTTACATGAAGCATATCATAATAAAAAGAAACACTTGTGGAAACAATTAGCATATGATTATCCGTTCTATTATTTACTTGTATATTTAATTACAACTGTATTTACTGCTACAGGAGCAGCAGTAGTATATCCTGCATATATTCTGGGATACTTAGCATTTAAAATTGGTTTAGCTATTGCAAGGATCCCATATAAAATAATTATTGGAAGAAAACAGGAATATCAATCTGATGATTATGCAGTAAAATATGGTTATGGAAAAGAGTTAATTTCTGCATTTAAAAAGTTTGAACATTTAATTGAAAAATATATGAGTGGGCAACAATGTGGAAAACTTTGTAGAGTAGTAGAAAAAATTGATAAAGCAATAGACGAACATCCATCTTTTAAAAATAGAATTGAAAGAGTCTTGAAAAATAAACAAACAATGAAAGGATTATTATCTGGTAATTTTGGAAAAATAAAAAAATCTATTGTTAAAGCAATAGGGGCAGAAGGAAGTGTCTAATGGACAGAGGCATGACAAGGAATTTATTTGGCAACTATAGAGCTAAAGTTGTTGATAATAAAGATAAAGAGCAATTTGGAAGAGTGTTTGTTTGGATTCCAGACTTGATGCCTTTATTAGATGAGCGCTCTGGATTATGGGCAAGACCCGCTAATAACCCAGTGGGTGGACGAAACCTTGAAGATGGTAATCAATCAGAAAATTTTTATGTTGGAACTTCATTTATTCCTGCCAAAGGAAGTTGGACTTGGGTTTTCTTTGAAGCAGGAAATATCAATAGACCATATTACTTTGGTTCTTTAGATTTAGAAAATACAAAAGTTTTGCCAGAAAATCAATTGGGGTCAAACTTTCAAAATAAATGGACAGTACTTAAGAGCCATGAAGGAAGAGCAATTGTAGTATCAGATGACCCGGATGATGCAAGGGTTGAAATAACCGGTAAAAAAAGAAAAATTGCAAACTCACCTACTGGAGATCAATGGTCTGTAACTGCTATCACAGGAAATCAAACTACTATATTGATAGATGAAAGATCAGGACAAGAAAAGATTTTAATTAAAACACATAAGGGAGATTACATAAACATAAATATAGAAGAAAGAAGTTTAGAAGTAGAATTTGCTGGAGATATTCATGTAAAAAATGGTGGAAATTTATATGTGACTACAGCAGGAGATATGCATTTTCTTTCGGGAAAAAGTATTCATATAACTGCTAAAGATGAAATTAACATTGCTTCTGGTCATAGATTTAATATTGAGAGTGGTGAAGAGTTTAATAAAAATGTTTTAAGTAATTCTGTAGAAATATGTGGAGGAACAAGCGTTAATATATGTGCTGGCGAATATTTCTTAAAAACAGGAGGAAAACAAAACATTTTAGCAGGTGGAAATATAGATACAGATGCATCCGAAATAATCAATGATAATACTGGAGAAGCGGATGATCCACCTGACATTGAAGTTGAGACAGTTCCAGCAACTGCAGCTGAACCAGACGGATCGAGAACTGTAGATACTGATATAGTGGGTGAATAAGGAGATATGAAACAATGTCTGATGGAACAGCTTGGATTAATATTGATGACGCTACTTCGTATGTTTATACTGATGATTCAACTGGTGTAACTGACGTAGAAGCTGCTACAGCAGAAACATTAGTTTCTGATTTTAATTCAACTGCTAATCCATTGGAAACTAGAGCGACATTTGTTCAACAGTTATTTGGTGGTATAAAAGATGATATGGCCAGAATAAGTCCTACTGATTATACGCCAGAAGTTGTTATGGATGCATTTACAGATCAAGCATTAAATGCAGGATATGTTAGTTCTTCTTGGTTGCAAGGAAAAGAAGGGCTTAGAGAAATAAATAAAATCACAACTAGGTGCTCAATTCTTGGAAATTCTAAGTTGCCTAAGTATGGAGATATAGCCAGAGTAATTGAAAATACTAGAAAAGGTATTATTAAAAAAGCATCTGATGCAATAGATGATGTTGCTAACGATATTGCAGAAAAATTTGGAAAACCAATCCAAGAATCTGCAATTGGTAAAGTTCTTAGTGAAATAGTAAATACAGGGCGAAGTGTATTCGATAAAGCATTTTCTGGAAATCAATTAGGTCCAGTAAGTGACGTCTTAGAATCAGCAAAAGCTGGTATTGCTAAAGCACAGAGTACACTATCAAAAATAGCAGGTCCTTTAAGAGACTTAGATTCACTTCTTGAATGTGTTAATGCTGTTGGCGGAGCAGCTTACGCTGCGCAAACTGATGAAATGATTGATAGGACTCAAACTTTATTTGATAAAATGTATATGCATAGTGATCCTGCTTTACCCAATTATGGGGAGTTTGACTCAGATGCTTTTATGGACACTGTTACATTACCACCGTTAGTTAAAAGTAATGTATTAAAAAGTGCTAATCTACAAAACAAAGTTAATAACAATGCTGCTTTAGTAGTTGACAGAGCAGTTGATGCTGCTAAACCGACAGTCAAGAAAAGTACTTCATCATTAAGTCCTAATAATGATACTTTAACAAATGAAGCAAAAAGAACTTACGCACAGACAAATGTTGAAGTTACTACTGTAACAGAAGCTGTTCCGCCTGTTAAAGGAAGAGAAGCAGAACCATCTACAGAAACAGAAGCACCCGAACCACAAAGAGTTCCAACAGTTCTCCCTCCAACCCAACCACAAGAACAACCACCTGATAAAGTACCGATTAATAGCTTAGTTGCTGAAACTGAGTTCATTGATGGGGATGGTAGTTATGCGCTTCTTGATCCTGGTGGAGTTGGAATACCTAGTATTTTGGCCAAAGCTCATAATATAATACCAGAAAGCTACTCATCAACTCCAGAAGCTCAAATGAAGATAGAAGTTGAAACTAATGTTATAACAACCGAAAAAAGAACTGCAGATGGAGAAGCATATAACGTAATAAAAATTGCAGCTGTTTCAGTTGCTTATAGTAGAATTGATGACCCATCTAAACCAGTAATTAGAGAAAATTTTTTTAATGGAGTTGGATCAAGTAAGAAAGTATCAGAAGCAGATTATTTACCACTAACAGATGAACAAAAACGTAAAATAGGAACTCTAGTTCAAAATACTTTATCACTAATGGCAAATGATAGCGATACAAATCTAACAAGAGATAATTTTGAATTAGTATTTGGACTTGGAGTGTTTGAAGATATAACTTAATGGAGTAATATAAAATGTCAGTATCAGATACTAATAGATTAACACAAATGATTATAGAAGTTCCAGATCAATCTGAGGCACTTGCATCGAGTATTGGAAGTGTTCAAACTGAAATTGGTGAGTTGACTTTAGAACGGAATGCTATTCGAGATGGATTATGTGCAGTTGCTGAGGATCAACTACGAGATTATTTAGAAAATACTAAACTGGCAGAAGTTGGTGGGGATACTGTAGTATATGGTTCAGATTTTGGAACTATTGGCTTTAATGATGGTGGTATAACAGATTGGCATATAGATTCTACAGCTGTTCCAATTTATGCTTATCTTGGAGTTGGATGGGACAATGACGAAACTATTATTAACCTCATAGAAGATTATGCATTTGGAAATGACTATATAACCCGACCATTAACTGATGGTGCGACATATGGTTATAACCCGAATATTTCATCATTAAATGATGCACAAGATATTTTAGAAGAAAATAAAGATAAAGTTGATAATTCATTAGATGTTTTTAGTAGATATGCTACATAGGAGATTATATGCCATCAGCATCCAGATTAATAGATTCATGGTCAGGGATTTGTTGTTGCCATAAGGATCCAAAGTGTATTGATATGACAGGAATAATAATATCTGCAAGCCCTAATATCATATCAACTGGCCGCAAACAAGCCCATCTTTTAGATCTAACAATTGGAGCATGTGGTCATCCTGGTCGTATAGTAACAGGGACGAGAGTATGTATTGCAAATGGAAGAGAAAAAACTATAATTACATCTCAGGTAACTGGTTGTAATATAGGGAAAGTTATAAGCGGAGATGCTACACACCAACTTGGTTTTGGAGGTGGAGGATTTACTCCAATATCAGTAACACCATTTCAAGGTGGTGTAGTGGTTCATACTGAAGTTGATTTTGGAAATGTAGATGATGATCCAAGCACAGATGATGGATTAAATATTTACCCGCCAGTTGCGGCAGGGGAAACTCCAACAGCAGCACAAATTGCAAGGTCTAATGAATTAGACAATTCACCAACAACGGAACTTGGATCTGACTCAACTGCAAATCCAGTAGCAACAACACCGCCAACTACTTGTGAAGACATAGACACAAGACCTCCAGATGATTATGAGTTATCTACTAATTTTACATTGGGGGATTTATCAAGTAATACAGCTATTTCAAAACGAAGAGTTGTTGCACAAGCTGGTTTAACTACTGCAGATATAGTATGTAGCTTAAAAGGATGGGCAGAAAATGTTGGAGAAACATTATCAACTAAATATGGAAGAGAAGAAATAATGATAACTTCTGGATTTAGAAATGGCAGCGGCAAATCACAACATGAAAGAGGACAAGCTGCTGATATACAATTTCCTAACATGACAGATACAGAAATCTATAATGCTTCTGTATATATAAGAGATAATATACCATATGACCAATTAATATTGGAATATGGAGGAAATAGACCTTGGATTCATATCTCATTTAATAGAGGTGGAAACAGGTCACCGTTAGCGTCAAATAAATTTGGAACTAGAATAAGTCCCGGTAATTACGATTTTGGGACATTGAGGAACATGGCATGATATTAGAAATAATTAAATGGGTTGTAACAAACTTATGGGGACCACCGATTATTGAACTCACAGGACCTTGGGTTGAAATGGTTGGACCTTGGGTACAGTATGTTTGTACTTTATTAGGCGAGCTGCCAATAATATAAAAAATTAAGCGGGAGTAATAGATAATGAGTATAGCTGCAACATACATAGACGTTGATACCTTTACAATAGTAGGGGATCAAACATTAATATTTCATGTAGGTAGGCGAGTAAGAGCAGATTGTGCAGGAGATGGAATTAAATATGGAACTATAACTTCTGTATCATTTGATGGGACAAATACTACTACAGTTGATCTGACAGCAGCTAGTGATGATTTAACATCAAACTTAGATACGGTCCTATTAGGTATTGTTGGTAAAGGAACATCTCAATCTATGCCAGATCATGTTCATGACACAACAGAGGGTGCTGGTGGAGAATTGGATAAAATTTATTTTGGCGGATCTACAGTCCTTGAAGCTGTTTCTGGCGGATCAAAAACTACAGGAGATCACGAGGCTACAACTTCACTTACAGTTGGCGGAACTGTTATAACTGATGGTGATATAACTGATGATGGTGTTTTTACTTTAACACCAACCACAAATGTACGAGTACAAGGTGGTGGTATTTTACAAGTTAGAGGTACTGCTAATTTAATTGAAGTGGGTCAAGATGATACAGGTCAAGAAGGTAATCTTTATCTTTATGGTGGAACGGGAGACCCTCTTGGTGGAAATATTAGACTATATAATGATGCAGGGTCTGATACAAACCATGAGTACATGAGTCTTCGTGTTAATAATGAGATATTTGAAATCGGCACTAATAACAACATCAATGCAATTCAGATTCATATGTCTTCTGCTTCATTGACAATGACAATAGAATTAGCTACAACTTTTTCTGGTCAAATTATAATGGGAGATGCTGTTAAACAAGAATGGGATTCTGTTCCTGCTTCTACTGATACAATGACTGGTGATATCTCAAGTGAAACAGTTGACACTAACGGAATAGGAATAGGTGGTTTATTAGTTATGGCAACCGATGGTAATTTTTATGAAGCAGATACAACAGCAAATGTAGGTTTATTAGTTCTTGCTGTTGAATCTGGAACAGGAACTAAAGATGTGCTTTGGAATGGTTGGGCCACAGATTCGGGTTGGTCTTGGACTCCTGGAAAGCAATTATTTGTGAGTGCAATATCAGGAATTATGACACAAATAAAACCAGAGGATCCTGGAGAATACGTACAAGTAGCAGGATATGCCACATCAGCAACTACTATTAGATTTAATCCTTCTCCAGATTATATGGAACTAACATAATGGCAATAATAAGAATCAATGAAATAGATATAAGCACTATTTCTAAAATAAATGGAATAGATATAAACACTATTTCTAAAATAAATGGAATACCATTACTAATTGGTATTATACCAGAGGGTTTAATCATTCCATATACAGGAGGAGCAGGCGGAGCACCTAATGGATGGAGTCTTTTTGCTTCTGGTAATGGTAGTTATATTGTTGGAGCAGGTTCGACTTATAGTCCAGGCGATTCTGGTGCGGGTGATGGTACACTTGTTGCAACAACTGATAGTAATCTTGGACATACAGGAAGCACTACTATCAATTCAGTTGCAACAAATGGAAATAAATATCGAAATTCAAGCTCTTCTGGTATACATACACATACTATATCAATTCCATATGTTACACCTTATCAAGAATGTTATTTAATAAAAGCTAACTCTGGAAATGCATTTATTCCTCAAAATGGGGTTCTCTGGACATATGGTGATGATAAATCAGCAATAGCAACAAATATTTGGACAAATGATTATATGTTCAAATCCAGCAATAATGTTGGCGATGGCGGTTCGGATTCATATACACCTTTAACGTCAGCAACATCTGGAGCTCATGCTCATGGTGTTTCAGATTCTGGAGATGGTTCTGGTTCAGCTGCTTCTATTTTTACAGGTAATCATACTCATAGTGCTTTAACTGTTGCAGTAACAAATTTAATACGTAGACAAGCTATGGCTGCTTGGAGAAATGCAACAAGTGATATTCAATTAAGCAGTTATGGATCAAATATTATTGGTATGTATGAGAGTATAACACCTCCAGACGGTTGGTTTCTATGTGATGGAAATAATGGTACACCCGATATGAGAGATTATTTTATTAGAAATACTACACAGGCATCTGCTGGTTCTGGTTCTGGAGATGGTACAGTTACACCTACAACAGTCGGTACAATAAATCACGGGCATCACACGCATAGAGATGGTGGTGAAGACGGCGGTGGTGGTGGAACTGCTTGGCATCAAGATCCTTCAGTTTTTTATTGACCAGAACATGCAGCATTAAGTGATAATCAATCTTGGCTACCACCATACTATTCTTTAGCATTTATAATGAGAGGTTAAATGAAAAAAGACAAAGAAAAATCAAAAGAACTTTTAAAAGAAATGGCTGATCTATTAGAAGACCAAACAAAATACAATGTAGATCATACTCAAAAAATATGCGATTTATTAAATGAAGCTGGAGACTATTGTCCACATGATATAAGAACAAGAAAAACCGATTTAGATACAGATAAAGTTGAAGTTTACGTTTGTGAAGAATGCGGTACAGCCAATTATATTCAAAAATAATAAGAAAAATATTTGATAATGGCTCTAAAGATGTATTGAGGAATATGACATAGGAGTAATAAACAATGAGCATAGATGCCACGTACGTTGATCTTGACACCTTCACAATTGTTGGGGATCAAACATTAATATTTCATGAGGGTAGACGAGTAAGAGCAGATTGTGTCGGTGATGGAATAAAATATGGAACTATATTATCAAGTTCATTTAGCGCAGTTACTACAGTTAATCTAACCTCTGGAAGTGATAATTTAACTGCTAATCTTGATACAGTTAAATTTGGTATAGTTGGAAAAGGTGTAACTCAATCAATGCCAAACCATGTTCATGATGGTGCAGAAGGAGATGGAGGAGATATAACAGGTGAAGCAAGAGAGTGGTCAACACAACAAAATTTCAATGAAGCTGCTATAACTTCTTCAGGTAATGCTGTAGCTTGGGATGCAGATGCCGCTCAATGTGCACTTCATACCCTTACGGAAAATACAACTATATCTGCGCCAAGCAATCTTAATGCTGGTGGAACATATGTTCTTCGAGTAGTTCAAGCAGCTGGTGTTTATTCATTAGCATTTAATGCTGTCTTTAAATGGGGAGCAGAATCTGCTCCAGTAGCCCCAGCAGCAAATGGAGATATAATAGTGTTAACCTTTTATTCAGATGGAACTAATATGTATGGGGGAGAATTTATTAGGGAGGAAGCATAATGATTTTTTCTCATCCGGCAATTTTATCAACTCGCGTTGGTTTTAAATATAATAACGTTATAACTAATAGTTGTATGTTTGATAGTGCCAGTTCAACTCGAGCAAGACGGAATGGGGTAGGTGATGCCGTGACTCAAGCAACCATTTCTGCGTGGTTGAAAAGAACAACTGCGGGGAACGTAGTAGCACAGTATTATTATTCTTCTGAAGGTGCCACAGCAGCAAACAATAACTTTATAATTGGGTTTACGACAGGTGATATATTTAGAATGAGGCACGATCAAGCCAGTACACTTTACGGTGATTATCGGTCTACTGCTGTGTTTCGTGACTGTTCTGGTTGGTATCATTTTTATGTTGCTATTAATTCTAATGAGGCCGTAAACACTGATAGATGTAAATTATATGTAAATGGTTATCGGGTTACTCTAACAGTGGTTGATAGTATTCCATTAGATAATGCAATGAATACTTGTAGACAGAATACTGCTTGGGGCTATCGTATTGAAAATGATGATTTATATTTTGATGGGTATATGGCAGAGGCGTGTTATATACATGGAGAAGTTGAACCTTTATCAACATTTGGTGAATTTGTTAATGGTATCTGGATTCCAAAAAGTCTTACCACTTTAGCTGCAGGGTTTGATGATGGTGCAGGAGCAAGCCATTATTTAGATTTTGAAGATAATACAGATTTAGGCAAAGATGTAGGTGCTTTTAGTAGTGACTTCTCACAAGCTAATATGGGTACGGATCATCAAGTTATAGACACTCCCGAAAATAATCACTGTACTTTAGATTATAATAATCGAAATATTACCGGACCTGTTGGAATTCGAGAAGGTGGATTAAATCCTCGATATTCAGGAGGAGCTCATGCCAGTTGTGCTGGTACATTTTTAATGAAGACTGGAAAATGGTATTGGGAACTTGATGTTGGTTCAGATAGCCAATATCACACAACAGGAATATTAGCAGCCGGTGAAGATTCTGGTGATATAATAACTGCCGGTGCCTATGTAGGGCAATCCGCGACTGGTTATGGATTAATGGTTAATTGGGGTGCATCGTTACAACGTCTTTATCATAATGCATCTTATACATCTCCAGATATGGGAGCAGTTGCTGCGAATGATATTATTCAAGTAGCGTTTGATGCTGATAATAACAAATTATGGTTTGGACATAATAATACATGGACAGATAGCGGTGATCCAGCAGCAGGAACAAATGCTCAATTTGATAATGGAGATGGTATAGATGCAGACGCTTACGATTATGTGCCAGGACAGACTGTTTATGCTACACTAACACCTAAATTAAATTTTGGTCAGCGAACTTTCACCCACACACCACCAACAGGTTTCAAATCATTATGTACTGCGAATTTACCTGTGCCTGCTGTGATAGAACCTTTGGCAAAAGCAGTTAATGTAAAACTATATACAGGTGATGGTTCAGTAGATCAAGATATTACAGGTGTTGGTTTTCAACCAGACTTTGTATGGATCAAAAACAGAGACACCACGGATAACCATTTAGTGTTTGATTCAGTTCGTGGAGTAACAAAATGGATTCCACCTAACACTACAACTGCGGAAACAGCAGATGCGGATACTTTACTTACATTTGATGAAGATGGTTTTTCAGTTGGTGCTGATGTGAAAGTCAACACTAATACAGAAGATTACGCCGCTTATTGCTTAAAAGAAGGAGCTGCTTATGGATTTGATATTGTGGAATATACGGGAACTGGGGCCGCACATGCAATAAATCATAATTTAGGTGTTGTTCCTAAAATGATTATGGTAAGGCGATTAGGTAGTGCCGGGCAATGGATGGTTTATCATTATGCAGCTCAAAATAAAACTGATCCTGAAACAGATTATGGTAATTTAGACGATGCCGGCGCCTGGGCTGATTTGGCAACCCCCTGGAATGATACTGCTCCTACATCTACTCAATTTACAGTAGGTACTCATAATGCTGTAAATGTAAACGAAAGTACTTATGTCGCTTATCTATGGGCGGATATACCGGGATTAGTTAAATGCTTTCACTATGAGGGTAATGGTAATGCCGCCGGGCCTTATATTTACTGTGGGTTTAGACCAAGATGGATTATTTATAAGAATGCAGATGGCGGGAATGATTGGCGTTTATACGATAGTGTTAGAAATACTTACAATGGGGTTAATTTAATAAGATTTTTACCTGATAGTAATGCTGCTGAATCAACAGCAGATGGAATATCTATGGATATGTATGCTAATGGATTTAAAATAAAAGTAAGCACTGCTTTTATTAATACTAATAATAATTCATTTGTTGGAATAGCTTTCGCAGAACAGCCTTTCAAATATGCAAACGCAAGGTAAAAATATAAAACATAGGGGTATAAAAAATTGGCATACACAGATATTTATCAATGGGAAATTGATGATACCTTACACTGGGAAATAAATGATAAAGATCAGTGGGCCCCTTCGTCAAGCAGTTCAAGTAGTTCAAGATCATCAAGTTCATCTTCTAGTTCTAGTAGTTCAAGATCATCAAGTTCATCTTCTAGTTCAAGATCATCTTCTAGTTCAAGTAGCTCATCTACTTCAACCTCAGATCTTTTTCAATGGAAAATTGATAATATTTCACAATGGAAACTTAATGATAAAGGTCAGTGGGTGCCTCCGTCAAGTAGTTCATCTAGTTCAACTAGTTCAAGATCATCAAGTTCAAGTAGTTCAAGCAGTTCAAGATCAAGTTCATCTAGTTCTAGTAGTAGCTCAAGATCATCAAGTTCAAGTAGTTCAAGCAGTTCTCGTTCTAGTTCGTCTAGTTCTAGTAGTTCAAGATCATCAAGTTCAAGTAGTTCAAGCAGTTCTCGTTCTAGTTCGTCTAGTTCTAGTAGTTCAAGATCATCAAGTTCAAGTAGTTCTAGTAGCTCTCAATCAAGTTCAAGTAGTTCATCTAGTTCAAGATCATCAAGTTCTAGTAGTTCAAGCAGTTCTCGTTCTAGCTCTTCATCTTCTTCAAGCAGTTCAAGATCAAGTTCATCTAGTTCTAGTTCATCTAGCAGATCAAGTTCTAGTAGTTCAAGCAGTTCAAGATCATCAAGTTCAAGTAGTTCAAGCAGTTCAAGATCAAGTTCATCTTCGAGTAGTAGTTCAAGATCATCAAGTTCATCTAGTTCTAGTAGTTCTCGTTCTAGCTCTTCATCTTCTTCAAGCAGTTCAAGATCAAGCAGTTCATCATCTTCATCTAGTTCAAGATCAAGTTCTAGTAGTTCTAGTAGTTCAAGATCATCAAGTTCTAGTAGTAGTTCTCGTTCGAGTTCATCTAGTAGTAGTTCTCGTTCGAGTTCAAGTAGTTCATCTAGTTCAAGATCTAGTAGTAGTTCTAGTTCTAGTAGTTCAAGATCATCAAGTTCATCCAGTTCTAGTAGTTCAAGATCATCAAGTAGTTCATCTAGTAGTAGTTCTCGTTCGAGTTCAAGTAGTTCATCTAGTTCAAGATCATCTAGTAGTTCATCATCAAGTAGTTCAAGATCAAGTTCAAGTAGTTCATCTAGTTCAAGATCATCAAGTTCATCCAGTTCTAGCAGTTCTAGATCATCCAGTTCTAGTAGTTCAAGATCATCAAGTAGTTCATCTAGCAGTAGAAGTTCATCATCTTCAAGTAGTTCAAGATCAAGTTCTAGTAGTTCATCTAGTTCAAGATCATCAAGTTCATCTAGTTCATCTAGTTCAAGATCATCGAGTTCATCTAGTTCTAGTAGTTCAAGATCTAGTTCATCCAGCTCTAGTTCATCTAGTAGATCAAGTTCTTCATCTTCAAGTAGTTCAAGATCATCAAGCTCATCTAGTTCTAGTAGTTCTCGTTCTAGTTCATCTTCCTCAAGCAGTTCAAGATCAAGCAGTTCATCCAGTTCTAGTAGTTCAAGATCAAGTTCTTCATCTTCAAGTAGTTCAAGATCAAGTTCATCTAGTTCTAGTAGTAGTTCAAGATCAAGTTCATCTTCTAGTAGTAGTTCAAGATCATCTAGTTCTTCATCGTCAAGTAGTTCTAGGTCAAGTTCTTCATCGTCAAGTAGTTAAAGATCATCAAGTTCATCAAGTTCATCTAGTTCAAGATCAAGTAGTTCTTCTTCTAGTAGTTCAAGATCATCCAGTTCTAGTAGTTCATCTAGTTCAAGGTCATCAAGTTCTAGTAGTTCAAGTAGTTCAAGATCGAGTAGTAGTAGTAGTTCTAGTAGTTCGAGATCATCTAGTTCATCTTCAAGTAGTTCAAGATCATCAAGTTCTAGTAGTTCATCTAGTTCAAGATCTTCTAGTTCGTCTTCATCTAGTTCAAGGTCATCAAGTTCTAGTAGTTCATCTAGTTCAAGATCATCAAGTTCAAGTTCTAGTAGTTCAAGGTCATCTAGTTCTTCATCTTCAAGCAGTTCAAGGTCAAGTTCTTCATCTTCTAGCAGTTCAAGATCTTCAAGCTCTAGTAGTTCTAGTAGTTCAAGATCAAGCAGCTCAAGTTCAAGTAGTCAAAGTTCATCAAGTTCTTCTTTTTCATATGAACCTTATGAGAATTTATTAGAATATATAAAGGTTGATGGGAATAATGATATAACAATACCCAATCCTTTAATTGCATCATTTGATACCATGAGAAGGGATGCTGTTGCTTATGTCTATTATGATTTTGGGGTTGATGGGATTACTCAGAATTTTAAAGTTGATTTTGAATTTGAAATAACTGCTTCTAATGGGGATGCTGGAGTTGATTTTATGGGTATCTCAAATACAATAGGTACTCATATTGATTGTCTTAATGCAGATGATCTTATTTATATGCAAGCATATTGTAATAATAATAATATGAGAGTTGGAATAAGGGATGATGCAACAACTGATTCAGATTATTATTTTCCTGGTGGTTCAACAACTCCATTGTGGTATTGCACATTAACAAGAAGTGGGTCAAATCTTGATTTTGATATTTATTCAGATTCTACTAGAAGTATTTTAGTTACTTCACTGTCAATAACGGCAGAGACAGAATCTAAGAGATATTTTTATGCATTACAAAGTATTGATTTTGGGCCGGATAGTGATAGTATTACGGGGTATGTACAAAAGGTTAGAATTTTTTATGCTTCAAGTTCATCTAGTATATCAAGCTCATCCAGTTCTAGCAGTAGTTCAAGATCAAGTTCGTCTAGTTCAAGTAGTAGTTCTCGTTCTAGTTCATCTTCTAGTAGTAGTTCATCTAGATCCAGTAGTTCTAGTTCTAGCAGTATAAGTTCTTCATCTTCAAGTAGTTCAAGATCAAGTTCATCTAGTTCTAGCAGTAGAAGTAGTAGTTCAAGTTCAAGCAGCAGATCGTCTTCAAGAAGCTCAAGATCAAGTTCATCTAGTTCTAGCAGTAGAAGTAGTAGTTCTAGTTCAAGCAGTCAATCATCTTCTAGTTCAAGATCTTCATCATCTTCTTCAAGAAGTTCAAGTTCAAGTAGTAGATCAAGTAGTTCGTCTAGTTCAAGTTCAAGATCTAGTTCTAGCAGTAGTAGCTCTAGTTCAAGTTCAAAGTCTAGTTCTAGTTCTAGTAGTTCAAGTATTTCAAGTTCGAGCAGTTCAAGTTCTCGTTCATCTAGTTCTAGCAGCAGTAGTATATCCAGTTCTAGTAGCAGCACATCAAGGAGTTCAAGTTCTTCAAGCACAAGTACCGCAAGATTTACACCAGGTAAAAATTCAGATAAACTACGTCAAATGATTAAAGAAGCTCCAGATCAATCTGAGGCAATTGAATCTAGTATTATTAGTATTGGAGGTAATTAAAATGGGCGAAATTGATGAATTAACAAAAGATAGGAATGCTATTCAAAATGGGGTTTGTGGAAACGCTGAACAAGAGGCAAGAGATATTTTGGAAAATATAATATTAGTTGATAAAGGCGGTGACGATGTTGTATATGGATCCACATTTGGAACGATTGGATTCGGAACTGGAAATATAACTGACTGGGAAATAGTAACAATCACAGTTCCTGTACCGCCGCCAGTCTTACCTCCTGTAGTAACTCCTATTTACACATACACACCAGGAGATTATCCAGATCTTGATCAACTGGTTACAGATTATGCTTTTGGAAATGACTACATAACAAGACCATTAACTGATGGTGCAACATATGGATTAAATCCAACCATTTCACTATTAAATATAGGAAAAGATATTTTAGAAGAAAATAAAGATAAAGTTGATGAATCTATAGATGTGTTCGAAGACTATGCTACAAAATAAGAACAAATATAAAAGAGGATATTACATATGAAAATACCATTTCGCCCATCACTTTTAACTGTGCGACGAAAGTCTGTTAAGTGGATTATT
>Ga0114923_10001276_pt1 | contig 17700 bp, 15 predicted proteins | sample SumtaG_FD_89578 | JGI IMG/M metagenome (GOLD analysis project Ga0114923, IMG submission 89578) | Deep subsurface microbial communities from Indian Ocean to uncover new lineages of life (NeLLi) - Sumatra_00157 metaG | ecosystem: Environmental > Aquatic > Marine > Oceanic > Sediment | place: near...
TCATTGCCGGGATGTTATATTGTTTTGCCAGGCCTTCGGTATAATTATAAAAATTTTCCCTGTAGCCGGTTTCCTTTGTGACTTCTCTTAGCAGCCCTATTTTCTCTTTAAATTCCAACTGCTTCACCAATTCACATATCTGCTGATAATTAATCTCAACTTCTTTCAGCTTTGGCATTATAACCTCCTGTCCTTTAATATGCATCATTTTTTGCGAAATGTCAAACAAAAAATTGATAAGCCGGGCGGTTTGCGAACCGCCCCCACAGCCTGCTTCTTTCTTCCTACTTCTTACTAAAGAGGGGACAGGCGAATTTCTCTCCACTGGCACAGGGTGTTGGTTATGCCCTTTATGAGGAAGTTCTCTCCAAAAAAGGAAAGATCATGAATCCCAATTTCAGGGATTACAAGATACCCACTATCCAGGAAATGGACTTTCCCATCGAGCTGGAGTTTATCGAAACCGATGACCGCTTTGGTCCGTTTGGAGCCAAAGGAGTGGGTGAACCCGGGCTGGTACCTACAGCACCTGCCATAGCCAATGCCATTTACAATGCAGTGGGCGTTCGCATCCGTGATCTTCCCATCACCCCTGAAAAGGTTCTTGAAGCACTGAAAAGCAGTAGGCAGTGGACAGTTTATCGTAGAAACAATTCATTAATTTGACATATTTTCTTGACCGGCACCTTTTCACCACCAGACATGTAAGGCTTATCTTTTATTTTCTTATTTGATTTTCAATGTCTTCAATTTCAATTTTCGGAACCATTCATGTATTTCCCTATTCTAGCTGTGCGTTTTACCCATTTCGTGGATTTTCCATGGAAGCCTTAGTGTGGGATGGACTATCTTCTTGCCAAATTACTCGAAGCCCTGACTCCCTGTAATCAGAAAACCTGCTGTCTTTTGATATCAATACAAAGTCATTGTGGATTGCCTGCCATATAATCAATCTGTCAAAAGGGTCCTTATGACTACGCACGGGTAGGTTATGAAAAGAAGAGACTTCTTTTTCCGATAGCTCCAGTGTTTCAAAACCTGTTTCTTTGGAAATCACTGGAAGTTCCAACGGCGTGATATTTTCCAACTCCAGTTTTCCCAAAGAATACTTTAACGATATTTCCCAAAAAGTAATCAGGCTAACGTATATAGAATTCCCAGGGTTAAGTATGACTTCCTTAGCTTTTTTTGATAACTTTTGACTCTCGAAAATAGCCCATAAAAAGGTATGAGTATCTAACAGGTAATTCATAATGACAGTAATTCTTCGTCAGTCATTTTAAAATCTTCTTTGAGGGAGAAAGAAGCCTTTGATTCAAGTATTCCGAGTCTTCTTTTTTTACGGCTTCCGATGTATTTGCCAAAAGGAATCAGCACAGCAATATTTTCCTTTTCTTTATCTGAACTGATGGTGACTTCTTCACCTTCCTTGATGATTTCAAGTACTTTGGAAAAATTTTCTTTAAATTCGTCTACCATTAATGTTTTCATATATTTATTATATTTCTAATCTCCAAACTTGTCAACAAATAAATTTTCTTGACTGGTACCGTTTCTACGCATGAGCAAAGATTTAACCCTTTTTAAATTTCTTTGTATGAAAGGGGACAGGCAAGATTTACACTGTGCCCGTCTTCTTATTTATTTACGATGCAGTAAAGATTTTTATATCCTCGCAAGTAAATTTCATTGCCGACAATTGCAGGAGAGGCATTAAACGTATCATCAAGCGTGTTTTTAGCCAGGATTTCAAACTTGGTACCGTGCTTGATCACATACATGGTGCCTTTGTGACCGATAAAATAAATTCGATCTTTAGCACCAACCGGCGATGCATATATATTCCCCACTCCCTCAAGCCTCTGCTTACTATAGTGCTCTTTCCCATTCCCGGCATCGTAACAGGACAGGATTCCACTGTTACTTTTGAGCATGTATAGTATGTTTTGGTAGAGTACCATCGAAGGAGTATAAGGTGTGTTTTTGTCCAGTTTCCAGGCGATTCCGTCGGTACCGGTTATATCTCCTTTAGCGCCAGCCAGGCGCACAGCGAAAAACGCACTCCCCCGGAACCCACTGGCCACATAGACGATACCATCCGCTGCCATGGGATGCGGAATAACATTATAAGTCAGCCCCGTACACTTCCAGAGCAATTTACCCGTGGTCAGGTCATAACTGCGTACGAATTTAGTTGCGCTGGTTATGACTTGAGGTTTCCCTTTATATTCCAGTATAAGAGGCGTTGACCAGGAAGTGACCTCATCACGCTCAACTTTCCAGGCATCCTTACCTGTCTTTTTATCAAGGGCAAAAAGGAATGACTGCCCTTCGTGGTCCCAAAGAACAACGATTTTATCACCATAAAGTGCCGGGGAGCTTCCCTCACCAAAAGTCATCCGTTTGTCCATTTGGCCGAAATCCCGCTTCCACTTGAGATTACCTTTCATATCCAGGCAATAGAGACCACGAGACCCAAAGTAAGCATACACATGTTTGCCGTCGGTAACCGGCGAACTGGAAGCCCAACTGCCTAAACCATGAGAGCGTTCCTCTTCAGGCCACTCTTCATTTACGGTTCGCTGCCAGAGAATCTTGCCGTTTTGCCGGTCTATAGATAGGACGACAAATTTATGGATTTTACTTGTAATTGTCGGCTGCATCCAACTGTGAGACCGCTGCCGGCCGTCACCTTGTTCTTTTGGTTTGCCCTCTTTACCGGTTTCAACCGCAGTTGATATAAAAACCCGGTTTCCCCAAATAATGGGGGTGGCATGGCCTTTCCCCGGGAGTTCTATTTTCCACTTCAGGTTTTTAGTCTCATTCCATTCCAGGGGCGGGTTACCGTAAAGTGATACCCCCGTGGCATAAGGACCGCGCCACTGCGGCCAGTATTTTTCATAATCGCCGGGCTCCTTTGCCCAGGTCAAATTCGTAATAATGAAGGTAACTATAATTAAAACCATGATTTTTTTCATTTGCTGTTGCCTCCGGCGGCCAGGGACTCTTTTTGAAAAAACGCAGTTTCGTCCCTGGACCCTGCAAAAACTTTTTACTATTCATTCCTGAGTGACGCTAAAAGGTTTCCTCTTGCGGCCGCACGTGCTGCAAAATACGTCCAGCCAACACCGTTTATTATAACGATGATCAATAATGAGATAATGGTAACATACGGGATTCCCGATCCCGGTGTCATTATCGACGGCAAAGTCGCTAATAAAGCCGCAATAATCCCACAAAAAATTCCCGCTGTTAATAATGCCATATGTTCATATAATATCATTTTCCGGATTGATTTCCTGCTGAAACCCACTGCCCGAAGCAGGGCCAATTCACCCTGCCGTTCCTTTACATTGCGCCATACCACGATTCCTAACCCCATACTTCCCAGTATTAAACCAAAACTCCCAAGTATTAAAAAAATTGAGAGATATGTGTTCTCAACCCTACTGAACTCTGCCAGCCGGGTTGAAGCCGGGACCAGGTCCAAACCTTGATCTTGCATGGCCCGGGAAAGGTCTTTTGAAATTACCTCTAAATGTTCAAAGGGCGCATCGATCAAGAGAAGCCGGTATCCGCTTATGGACGGACACTTTTGCATAAATGCTTTTTCAGATATGATAATGCTGCCCTGGAAAATTGAATTGGCAAGCCCACCGACAAGTTTTATTTTGAAGGTCTTACCGTTTTCATCCATATACGAAAGCGTATCTCCTACAGCTTTTCCCAATCCCCAAAGGATGACGGTTTGATCCGCCACGGCAGGAATCGTTCCGTCGGGTAACTTTTGTTCGAGAACCGACCAGGGGCGTTTGGGGTCTACTTCTTTTGTTTTTTCAACAAAAGTGAACGAAGCCCTGCGGGTGAGCTCGTCCGGGTCCACACCGATCAGTTGAGGGTTTGCAGTTCGATTTAGATTTAAACAACTGGCATCGTCACCCTCTTTAACACGAAACTGGACATAACCGACATTTTTTGTATTTATAGACTCCAATCCATAAAAACGGGTCCCCTTTGGGCTGTTAAGATCATATAAGACGGGCATCGCGCTTTCCCCGAAAAGGGCAAAGCCACCGGTGCCCGATTCCCTTTTTTCAGCATCTTTCGTGGCCACAACCCGGTTCGCACCTACTGTAAATACGATAAACACCCCGCAGGCCAAAAGCCCGATAAGAGTGAGACTGCGAACCGGCCGTCTAACATTATTGCGGATTCCAATGTTGAATAGGCTTTTTTCTTGCCTTCGGCGACCAGGGGGGCTTTTTTGAAAAACCGCCCCGTGAAACATCTGGAACCCCCCGAAAAACTTTTTATTATTTAGTTGATACAGAATGACTTTTATAAAAGCCATTCCACTAATTAAAAGCAGTGAACCGGCAGTGAAAAAAAACATAAAAGCCTCTCTCCCGGTTTCAAACTTTGTTGTCATTAATATGATTAGAACCGCAATCACACCTGAAATACCAATCAACATACTGACACGGGGCTTTTTCTCCCGGGAAGCGTCAAGCCTGGTAAGACCTCTTTGCAAACCGGTAATGGGCTGTTTAAACTGTTTCCGGGTGACTAACCATATGGTGAAGAAAGCGATAACCATGCCAATGGCTGTGCCCAATACTATCGTGGAGAATTTTAAATGAATTTGAAGTACTGAGGTACCGACAGCGCCATGCCAGACGGTTTTTAAAGCATATAGTATGACCTGGTTATATAACACCCCAACGACACTGCCCAACAAACTCCCTATAATTATAATAACAGAGCCTTCCATTAAAACAAAACGCCTCACATTTTTCATGGGAAAACCCAAAGCCAAAAGCAGTCCGTTTTCTTCCGATCGCTGTTCAATATTAAAAACATATAACAGCCCGGTTAATAACAAAGCAGCAACTATGATAAAAAAACTCAAGCCGAGAAACAGTTGACCAAAATCTACCGACTGGGTACCGGCTCGCAGTCCCTCTTTTTTTACTTCCCGGAAGACAAATCCAAAATTAGCCGGGTCTAGTTCTCCTATAAGTTTTTTCTCGATCTCTTTCTTTCCCGCACCAGCAAAGCGAACAGCAGTTAAATTTCCAAAGCGATTTTTCCACATCTTTTGAGCGGCGTTTATTGTCACAAAGGCCTTGGGAGTACCTCGATAATTGTCCCAATAATCCTCATCTTTATCACGGATTTTGTCAAGATCGACAGGTATACCGGGATTCCAATCACGGCAGTTTTGTTCACCGGATAAACCCAGGAAATCAGGCATCAAATCTCCATCCGCGTAGGGGTTTTTTAAAGGTACAATTGCTTTAACCCGGAAATTTGTACTTTTTTCAATCAAATCCCGCATTGGACCTAAAATATAATAAGTCAGTCGGATTTGATCTCCCTTGTTTGCGTCTAAGTCCCCGGCCAGCCATTCATTGATGATGATCTCATCATCTTTCATATCCGGGGGCACAATCGACGTTCCCGGGGCTGAAACAAAAGAATAAGGCGTCGATCTTTTTCCCCGGGCTATTTCATTGACAAAATAGGTGAGTATTGGCTGCGCATTTTTATCTATATTTAATGCCGCATTTACGATTGACGGATCTAAAAAAATACGGTTTGATCTTATCTCGATCATATTCTGCCCCAAAAGTTCTCTCACTTCAAGTCCAACATCGGCAAGCGTCCAGGTTTTTTTAAAGGCTTCGTTTATTTGCCTCCGGCGGCCAGGGGACTCTTTTTGAAAAAACCGTCCCCTGGACCCCTGCAAAAACTTTTTAATAAGCAAAACATTAGCCTTGTTATCATATCCCATCTCTTTTGACAAGGAAGATAAAGATACAAATACGGTGTTAGGAGCGATTTGATTGGCTTTTAGAGAAAACCTGCCGAACCGGGCATCCGAAGCAATGGCTTTTATTTTATAACGTCTGGCCAGTGTGGTGCCGGTATCTAAAGCTAGCGGAATTTCCTTTGGAATCATATCTAATTTTTTTATGCGCAGTAAAAACTCATCGCCTTCTTTTAATCGCAAACGTGCGGCAAGATGGTGATTAATAATTGCTTCATCCGGGGAGATTTTATTATAAAAATTATAAAAATCTTTATCTTTAATACCGGCCATTTCCCCAAAACGGGCATCGACGCCGATTATTTGAATATTGTTTAGCCTTCGCTGCCCCCCGTCGGCAATGGCGATACCTCTTGTTTGCAGCAGCGGCGCCACTGTAGTGTCGAGGTTTTTCGAGAGGTCGTCCGCGATTTGAGCCCGGAAGAAACGGTCCCCTGAAGATAAAGCCAATTCGGTTTTTCCCAGCCTGGCAAACACAATTTGTTGAAGACTAAATTTAACGGAATCGCCGATAATGAGCGCACCCACCAATATCGATGTGCTTATCATGGTGCCCAGCACAACCCAAACATGGGTTTTCCCATAATATCTAAGACTGCGCAGCAGCAATTTCCAACGGTTCATTATCATATCATCGTTTTTAAATTAATAAAAAGTTTTTGCGGGGGGTCCAGGGGGGCGGTTTTCTCGAAAGGAGCCCCCCTGGTCGCCGAAGGCAAAGAAAAATTCATTTAAGTCACCTTCAATTCTTCTAATTTTCCATTTTTAAGGCTGTACACATTATCCATAAGCCGGGCCAGTTCGATTGAATGCGTGACAACGACTAGAGTTGTACCTTCTTCTTTATTTATTCTTACTAATAGTTGGCCGAGGTTTTCCGCGGACGCCCTGTCTAGAGAACCGGTGGGCTCATCTGCTAAAACCAGTTTCGGTTTATTTATAAGGGCTCTGACGAACGCCACGCGCTGCAGTTCACCCCCGGATAATTGGGCGGGAAAGTAATCCAAATGCTCCTGGAGCCCCACTCTCTCCAATAGTTGTTTTGCCATACCTTCGGTATCTCCAATATCTTTTCCCGGGCTAAAAGGGATCGTTGGGATTAAAACATTTTCAAGAACCGTGCACTGAGGGAGTAAATGATGGAGTTGAAAAACAAAACCGATATCCAGGTTCCTGGTTTTGGAGAGCTCCGCATCATCGAGACCGGCCAAATTTTTACCCGCGAAATTCACCTGTCCGGAAGTGGGTTTGTCAAGGGAGCCGATTATATTTAAAAGGGTGGTTTTCCCGGACCCTGACGGGCCGACCACTGCAATCGTTTCACCCTCTGCAACGTTAAGGGAGATATCTTTAAGAACGGTAATCTCACCCTTACCTGAGGGGAGGGTAAATTTTTTCTCAATATGTTTCAATTCAAGCAGCATCTTTTATTATCTCTGAAACGCAGACTTTTTTCAAGACTCGCTTTGAATAAATTTTTTAATTTTCTTGCCTGTCCCCTAAATTTCCTAAATTTCATCGCGGCTTAAAAAATCAGGCAGTGGTTTTAGGGGAACCTGAATGCCTTGACTTTTTGAATTTTTCAACACGTTAATGCCTTGATTTTTTGAATTTTTCATGCTATGATTGCTTTGATTTTTTGAGTTTTAGATGTTTTGATTTTGGAGAAACAGCCATGAAAAGATTGATCGACGAAGAATTGAATAATTGGAAAAGCAGGAAGGAAAGAAAGGTTTTGCTGCTCAGAGGTGCCAGGCAAGTAGGGAAAACCTATTCAATCCGAAAATTAGGAAAAACCTTCAAAAATTTCCTCGAAGTCAATTTCGAGGAAAACCCACAAATTTACTCTTTTTTTAAAGAATCGTTAAATCCTTTTGAAATCAATGAAAAATTGGCATTCTATTTTAATACATTGATAAAGCCTGGAGAAACCCTGCTGTTTTTGGATGAAATCCAGGCTTGCCCTGAAGCGTTAAGGTCGCTGCGCTTTTACTATGAAAAAATACCGGGGCTCCATGTCGCGGCTGCCGGTTCTTTATTGGAGTTTGCTTTATCCGAAATTCCATCCTTCGGTGTAGGAAGAATTGAGTCCCTTTATATGTATCCCCTGACTTTTGAGGAATTTATGAACGCATCGGGGAACAGCATGATGAACCAGGCCATTGCTTCTGCTTCCTTTACGAAACCCATTGAGCCGGTAATACACAACAAGATTCTTGATAGGCTAAAAATCTTTTTGGTTATTGGTGGAATGCCAAAGGTGGTGAACTCTTATATCAAAGAAATAGACTTGAAGGCCTGCCAGGTAGAGCTTGATAACATCATGAACTCCCTTTACGACGATTTTGCCAAATATAGGCAAAGAACTTCGGTACTTCGGCTCCAGGAAGTATTTAAATCCCTTGTGTTTCAAACAGGGAGTAAATTTAAATATTCCAATGTAGGAGGAGAAGCCGCCAGTTCGCACCCTTATAAAGATGCCCTTGAATTGCTGCTAAAGGCAGGACTGGCTTATAAAGTTTACCATACGTCCGGCAGGGGGCTTCCTTTAGGGGGGCAAATCAATGAAAAAAAATTTAAAGTCCTATTTTTTGATACCGGGATATTCCAGAGGGTACAAGGACTTGATCTTTCCGAACATATTATTTCGGATTTTCAAACCCTGGTAAACAGGGGAAATCTGTGCGAGCTTTTTGTGGGTTTGGAGTTGATCGCTGCCCAGCCCTTCCGTATTCGTCCCGAGCTTTATTACTGGCATCGCGAAGCCCGTTCCAGTAACGCGGAAGTTGATTATGTGATATCAAACAAAGGGCGAATTATTCCCATTGAAGTCAAGGCTGGAACCCGTGGTCAGATGCAAAGCCTTCACTTCTTCCTGGAGGAAAGGAAGTTGGATAACGGTTTACGGATATCCGGCGAGAATTTTACGATTTACGATAAGATCAAAACCATTCCTCTCTATGCTGCCTCCCGTACACGCCACCTAACTTAAATCGAAAGCCGGGGACCACCCAATAGTTTCGGCATTCGACCCGATAATCTCCGGGAATGATACAAAAGAATTTGGTCCTCTGGAGAAACAATTATATCGGTATGACTCCTCAAAATAGAGTAAATGCGCTCGGTGCGTAAAAACGTAAAAGTATACCGAAAAGATGACTTGTAGGAGGCAAACTGGCCTGTCCCCTAAATTATGGGGTTTTATCAGTAAATGTCCAATGTTGACCCTCTACATCATTCGCATCATGGATAAATTTTTTCGTAAAATTTGCACGTTTGCACGCACCGGGCTGGTTTTACGGGCTGGTTTTACGACGTGTTATAATCAAAGAGGAGGTTGACATTAACATTTTTGTGATGCATACTATTACTATGAAAAAGAAAAAACAAACAAAAGGGATATTGATCTTGAAAGATCACAACGAAGCCGCTGAGTTAGACTTTGAATTGGACTATTTACTTTCTTTGTCTACCGATGAACGATTTCGTTTGATGGAAAATAAGAGCCTGGAAATCAAGTACTTATTAGAGCAACATGGACACAGAAGGCCTGCTGAAATTATTAAACGACAATAAAGTCGACTATGTGATCATCGGAGCCACGGCATTCCCTGTGTATGGGTATGCGCGAGCTACCCTTGATATCGATATCTTTGTCAGACGTGAGTTGGAAAATATAAAAAGAGTAAAGAAAGCGCTGATGGAATTCGGATATGATTTGACCGATATTAGTTACCAGGATTTACTGGATAATAAATTGCTCATCAGGCAATATATCGTTGTGACCGATATCCATCCTTTTGTAAAAGGTGTTCGTTTTGAAGAAATATGGAAAAACAAAATAAAATCAAAGTTTGGCGATACGGAAGCTTTTTTTCCGGCTCTTGATGATATAATAAAAATGAAAAAGGCAGCGGGGCGTACGAAGGATTTAGAAGACCTGAAATTCCTGGAAAAAATTAAGTCACGCAAAGCGAAAAAAAAGAGTGATTGAAGATAAAGGAATCATGCAGGACACTGCCCTTAAAGGAAATATGAAATGGAAAATCCAGCCCGGTGCATTGGTGCAAATTTCGTTACACGCCGGAACCCGAAAAATTTAAACCACGAGGGACACAAAGGCACGAAGACAAAAGATTTTTCTTGACTGGCTCCTAATTCCCTCATCGATGTGGAAACGCTTCGCACCTCGGAAACGAGGCGCCGCTTTGTGAAGGAAATCCAAAATTACATCCATTCCAGCAGCGATTGGGATGAAACTCTTTTTAAAATTGCCGGAATTATTTAATATTACTTTACCAACGGCGGCCAGGGAGGACTCCCAGGGCATATCTAAAGGGTAGGCAAACTGGCCTGTCCCCTAAACTCCGGTGACCAGGAACGTATGAATGACAACCTGACAATATCAGGTGTATGAGAGAGGATAATATGGCAAAGTGTAATTTTTGTGGAAATAAAAATTTTGTCTCTAAGAAAGTGGAGTACATTTACAAACATAACGGGCATTTCATGCTGTTTGAGGAAGTACCCTGCGATGAATGTGCCTATTGCCGAGAACGTTACTTTGAAGCAAATATCTTAAAAAAAATTGAATATGACTTCTTTGAAGTCTTAAATGAGAAAAAACAACCTTCAAGGAAAATAGAAATGCCTGTTGAAGTATTTGCTGCCTGAGATAAAAGATAAAGAGAAGCCGCTTCGCGGCATTTTTAAAAACATACTTCGTGTAAATTCGTGTAATTCGTGGGCCAAATCCGTGTATATCTACTTACTCAGTACCTCTTCATAAACCTTCACGATGTCCCTGGCCATATTGTTCATAGAAAATCGTTCCAATACTACCCTTCTACCCTCTTCGCCTAATTTCCTGGTCCTATCCGGGTTGGAAAGAAGAGAAGCGATTGCATTGGCCAATGTCTCGCAATCATTGGGTTCATAAATGACCCCACCGTTCGTGGCTTCCACAAACTCCGGGAAACAGCCGACATTGGGCTGAACCACCGGGACACCGGCAGCTAATGCTTCCACTTGATAAGCACCAAAGGCTTCTCCACTTGGTACCGGTACGGAAAGTAGTGTCAGCGATTTAAGAAATTTGATACGATTTTCTTTATCAAAGTTCTTGAATATTTCAACATCCTTCTCAAAACCAAATTTAGATATCTTTTTTAATAATTCCTTCACAAAATGCTTATCCTCGCCCGTATACCCCCCGGTAATAAACAATTTTAAATCTTTAAACCCTTTGTCTTTTTTCAAACGGATAAAGGCATCCACCAGTATGCCGAGACCAAAGTATTGGGACATCCGGCATAAATACCCGATCACCGGCGGATCAAAGGGAAGCGAAGACTTTTCATAACCCCCTAAATTAATTCCACCATAAATAATCTTTATTTTATCGGTAGGTATTTTTAACTGTTTTTGAGATTCTTTTGAGTAATATTGGCTGGCGGTAACAAAAAGGTCCACATCCTTTGCCCGTTCAGCCATGATATTCCATACTTTCTCCTGGTAACTTTCGTCCATTAGATCGATCCATTCGTTTTCATCCTGAAGGGAACATACGACTCCCGCGCCCAGGTCCTTTTTAAGCCGGTGCGCCAGTCCAAGTAAAAGGGCATTGGAGAGGTGAACGATACCGGGTTTGATCCGGCGAAGGTATTGAATCAGGTGGTCCAATTCCGATGCCTGCCTCCCTTTTTCACCCAGCAGCATGGAGATTGTCATCTCTTCCAGCCCGGCGGCGCGGGTTGAACCGGATTTTTTAGCGGCTAATTGCAGCAGTGCCTGAGAATCGAAGAGCCGTTCCAGCCATACAGGGGCATGTCGATAAAAAGGAAGTTTCTCTTTAAGATAAATATTAATAGCACCAAAAAAAACCGGCGTATCAACAATACCTTCATTATTGTCCAGGTTTACGGGAAGATACATGGGTGATTTAATCACTTCATGTCCAAGTTCGGACAGCGCTTTGAGTAAATCACTATCTCGAAAGCAATTTTGACAATAAAATGTACCACCGCTTCCAGGGGTAATATACACAATCTTCATGATCCTTCTCCAAATGCATAAAGCCGTCCGTCTTGCGCGCCAATAACAATCAATCCCCCTGTAACGGCAGGACAACCGTTAATGGCCGCGCCGATTTCATAAGACCAGGTTTCTTCTCCATTTTTTAAGTTTACGATATAGAGTCTTCCGTCTGAAGAGCCTACGATCACGTTATTACCGGCGATTACCGGTGAGCTGTCTACTTCATCGCGGGTTCTAAAGGTCCAGACCTTTTCACCTGTTTCCCGGTTGACACAATGTAAATGTTTATCGCGTGACCCGATAACAACATAATTTTTTCCTACTGCCGGAGAGGAAAAGAAAGCTTCGCCATGTTTCTTATCTCCATATTCCCAGGTTATTTTTTTATTTTTTATATCGATACAGGCTAATTGATTACCATAATGGCCGACATAAGCTTTGTTGCCCACAAGAGCAGCGGAACCGGGGATATAAGATCCTACCCGGACTTCACCTTTTTTCTTGCCGTCAAGAACCGATAGGATGTGAAGTTTCTCGTCACAGCCGCCAAAAACAATATTTTCGCCGTCTATGGCGGGCGTTCCGTTTATATAATGACCAGTTTCATATGTCCATTTCACTTTCCCTGATGCTGCGTCAAGACAATACATTTTATTGTCGTGACTGCCGACAAAGATCAATTTCTCCCGGCTGTCCGGCTTCCTTACCCAGTTAGCCGATCCGTAAATCGAACCTGCTATTTTGTATTTCCAATGAACTTTCCCGGTATGTGCATCCAGTGCAAAGAAATCTCCACTCAAATTACCTATATAAATAAACCTATCCAGCAGCAGCGGCGAAGCTTCGATGTCATCTCCTGAATCAAACTCCCATATCTTGCTCCCATTCTTTAAATTAATTGCATATAACTTACCGTCGGTGGAGCCGATATACACACGTCCGAAACCGATGACCGGGGAGGATATGATTTCAGACCCGGTTTGAAAGGTCCATAATAAGGCAGGTTTATCCGGCAGCATATCTTCCGATGTCCCTGATAATTTGGAATCACTTCTAAAGGTAGGCCAACTGACTGCTTCGATATTCTTTTTCCTTTTTTCAATTTCTTTTTTATCGGAGCAGGCAAATAAGAGAAGGAAAATGATCAATATAAATACTATAAATTTATGTCTGTTCATGTTTTATTTCCTTTAGATATGAAAGAGCACCGGTGGGACAGGCTTCGATGCATTCTTTTGCAGTTTTTTTAAGACCCTGGCTCAGGGGTTCCTTAAAAGGCACTTCTACCCGGGCGGCAAACCCTCGATTGACAAAGGTCAGGCCGTAAGTTTCGCCGGTTTTTTTTGAGATTTGCACGCATAAACCGCATTTGATGCACTTGCCGGGTTCATAGATTACCTGGTCGTGCTGGATGATCCGTTCAAACTTTCTTCTTTCACTTAATTTGAAACGCTGTTGATTGGCATGGTATTCTTCGGCATATTGCCGTAATTTGCATGAATCAGGCTTCCTACAGTCACAGTGAAAACAGCGCGAAGATTCTTTGATGGCGGCTGCGAAACTATTTTTTGCCACAGAGGACACAGAGAGGTTTTCTGCTTCCTTAGCCAGTTCTTTTAATTCTTCTTCATCCAGTTTTCCTATCTTGGAATCGAATCGCCGCGGGGGGCCGGTTATGGGCAAACGTTTTAAAAATTGGTTGACTGAATAACTAATACCTTTGCCATGGGCTAACGCACGAATAGCCATCCTGCTTTTTGAAACGGCATTGCCACCGGCGAAAATCCCCGGTACAGTGGTTTCAAAAGTCTTTCTATTGATCGCAATGCCTTGAGTTGCCAGTTCGATGCCGGAATTTTCAAAAATTTCAGGCTCTATTGTACCTATTGCCAGAACCACTGCATCATATTTATTTGTTAATTCGTCCAATCGAATGTCCTTACCCAGTGAATGCTCCGGGTAAAAATGCGCACCCAAACCAAAGATTTGTTGAATTTCCAGGTCGAGAACCGGTTTCGGTAGTTCTTCATCCGGGACCCCATACCGCAGCATTCCCCCCGGCTGGGGATTTTGATCGTAGACAAAACAATCGTGGCCCTCTTGAACTAGATAATAAGCGGCAGAGAGACCTGTGGGCCCTGCTCCCACGATGGCAACTTTTTTACCGGATTTTTTCTTAATTGCAGGGCGATAGGGTGAAGCCAGGTCCAGGTCAACATCGGCGGCAAATCGTTTTAAGTAGCAAATAGAAACGGGGCTGTCATAAAATTTCCGGTTGCATACTTTTTCACAGGGAGCGGGACAAATACGTCCCAATACCGCCGGCAGTGCAATATCTTTCTTTACCGTAATGATGACTTCGTTAAAATTTTTTTCTTTAATTTGCCTGATCATCAGCGGTATGTCCATATTGGCAGGACAGGCCCGCCGGCAGGGGGCTTCACAATCACCTATATGCTCACTCAATAAAAAATCCAGGGTATCTTTTCGTGCTTCTCTTACTTTTTCATTATCCGTCTCTATTTCCATTCCTTGTTCAACAGTCATAGAACACGACGGCACCAACCGGCCGGAATTGATTTCATGTACAACACAAATCATACATGAAGTGAATGGCTCATACCCCTTCAAATAACACAACGTGGGGATGTGAATGTTCAATTTTTCAGCCGCTTCTAAGATGGTACTGCCTTCCGGCACGGTTATTTCCCGGTTATCGATCTTTATGGAAATTTTCATTTTTTATGCCTCCGGCGGCCAGGGGCTCCTTTTGAAAAAACCACCCCTGGACCCCGCAAAAACTTTTGATTATACTCATGTGACTACCACCGCTTCATTAGGACATACACCCTTACACGTCCCGCATTTGATACATTTTTCCTTTAGAATTTCGTGCTTTTTATAGGGAGTAATGGGAATCGCTTTTGCCGGGCAATTCTGGGCACAAATCGTACAGCCGATACACCTGCCGGTAATCGAATAAGTGATGAGTGCCTTGCAGCGCCTGGCCGGGCAGGTTCCTTTTAAATGAGCTTCGTATTCGTCTCTAAAATATTTAAGAGTCGTCAGGACAGGATTCGGGGCTGTTTTCCCTAAGCCGCAAAGACTGCCCTGTTTTGTTTTATCGGCAATCTCTTCCAGGTTCTTTAGGTCTTGACTGCTCCCTTTACCGGCGCACAGTTTATCGAGGATATCCAGCATCAGTCGTGTACCGATACGACAAAAGGTACATTTCCCGCAAGATTGACTGCAGGTGAAGGTGAGAAAATAGCGGGCAATGTCTACCATACAGTCCCTGTCGTCCATTACCAATAAGCCGCCGGAACCCATCATGGCGCCGACTTTAGTGAGGTCTTCGTAATCGATCCTGGTATGTGCCAGCTCAGCCGGCACACATCCGCCGGAAGGCCCCCCGATCTGCACGGCTTTAAAGGGTCTGTTATTTTCAATGCCACCGCCGATTTCTTCAACGATCTCATGGATAGTGATCCCCATGGGTACTTCGATAAGTCCACCGCGAAGGATTTTCCCTGCTAAAGAGAAAACTTTGGTGCCTTTACTCTTTTCAGTACCTAATCGAGCAAAGGCTTCCGGTCCGTTTCGCAGGATCCACGGTACGGTGGCAAAGGTCTCACAATTGTTTACTAATGTGGGATAGCCCCACAGTCCCTTTTGGGAAGGATAAGGAGGGCGAAACCGGGGCATACCCCGCTTTCCTTCTATCGATGCGATGAGTGCTGTTTCTTCACCGCAAACAAATGCACCGGCCCCCTCCATGATGTTTAGAGAAAATTCATTTAATGAAAAGTTTTTGCAGGGTCCAGGGACGGTTTTTTCAAAAAGAGTCCCCCCTAATAGGGTGCCCGCGCCGCGGGCCCGCCGGAGGCATTTTTTTAAGGCAGCTTTAACTCGTTCTACTGCTAACGGGTATTCGGCACGGATATAAAAATATCCTTCACTGGCTCCCACGGCATATGCGCAGATGAGCATTCCTTCGATCACTCTGAAGGGATAGGATTCCAGGATCATGCGGTCCATAAATGCGCCGGGATCACCTTCATCGCCGTTGCAGATAATAAATTTTTTGTCACCCCTTGCCTGGCGGGTTTCTTGTAATTTCTGCCAGGTGGGGAAGCCCGCCCCTCCCCTACCCCTTAAACCGCTTTTCTTGATCTGCTGGATAATGTCATCCGGGGAACATTTCGCCAGGCAATGCTCTAATGCTTCAAAACCTCCTTTTGAACGGTATTCCTCAAGATCAAGCGGGTCCATCTGACCGGAAAACTCGGTGGCTATATGCTGTTGCCTGCCAATGAAGGCTTCGATATTGGGATCACGGGTATGAAGCGCATGGCGTTTCATTCCATTGGAAGAGTTACCTTCAAGGATATTTTCCACCATATTTAATGTCGTATTTTTAATTCGCTTGCCAACGGTTTTTGGCTTAAAGTGTTTGATTACGATGTTCTTCACTTCTTGCGGTTGAACGTTATCATAGAGAACCGGTTCTTTGTCCGGTAAACATACTTCCAACAGCGGTGTGCGATGACACATGCCTACACATCCAACCCGTTTAATCCTGACATGGACACCGGTACCATCAACGGATTCTTCTAAAGCCCGCCGTACTTTGCCGCTGCCGCCGGCGATACAGCAAGACCCTAACCCGATCTTGATCTCGCTGTCTTCCTCCGTATTATCTATGCGATCTTTGATGGCGTCACTTCCTTTGCCCTGGAAAAGAAGAAAATCCTTGAGAATATTTGCTGCTCGATCGGGTTTAACTTTCCCATAAGTCACATCGTCGATCTGCACCACCGGGGCAAGGGTACAGCAGCCCAGGCAGGATACTTTTTTTAAGGTAAATTGACCTTCGGGGTCCGTATCTTGATCTTCTTTAATACGCAATTCACGGCGAAACGCATCTAACACCAAATCCGCGCCTTTTACATGGCAGGCAGTGCCGGTACAAACATGAATAATGTGTTGACCCACCGGGGTATGGCGGAATTGTGGGTAAAATGTCGATATACCGGTTATGGCGGCGGGGGTAATTTCCGTAATCTCGCATATTCGCCGCAAAGCAGACTCCGGGAGATAATTAAACGTTTTTTGCAGGGCATGCAAAAGGGGAATCACATCCCCGGGGCCGGCACCGATTTCAGCCACGATGCGGTCTATTTCCAGATTTATCGTATCAGGATTTCTATTCATTGCGCAGCATATAGGGTCCCCCCGCCGGGGGGTTCTCTTTCCCGATGCAGAACAAGTGCTTTTCTCCGCGAATATAAATGCGGCCATGGGAGAAGGCCGGGCTTGTGACCGACTTCTCTCCCAGTGGGTTTGTGCCGATGAGTTGAAACTGTTTACCCGCTTTAAAAATAAACATAACGCCATTCATATCCATCAGGTAAATATTCTCACCCACCAGGATGGGGGATGAATAAAATCCGTGATCAAACTCGTGTACCCAGTATCTCTCACCGGTTTTACCATTAAAACAGGAAACGCTTCCATAACTGGAAGCCATGAAAACGAAATTTTTGGTGGCCAGGGGACTGGCCACTTCCGAAAGATCATCTTCGTATTCCCAGGCAACCGCGGGCTTGTCCCCTAACCGAATCCCGGCTAAACGGGCGGATTCGTTAACCACATATACCATCCCGTCGGCATAAGCGGGAGAGGGGGCAACTTCCCCGGCCATGCAGTTCACCCGCCATAATTCCCGGCCGGTCAGGGGATCGTAAGAGATTACAAAAGGGCTTGCGTTGAGTATCGCTTCGGGCCGGGTGCCGGTATTAACCACTATGGGCGAGGCCCATGAAATATCGACA
>Ga0114923_10001277_pt1 | contig 17685 bp, 30 predicted proteins | sample SumtaG_FD_89578 | JGI IMG/M metagenome (GOLD analysis project Ga0114923, IMG submission 89578) | Deep subsurface microbial communities from Indian Ocean to uncover new lineages of life (NeLLi) - Sumatra_00157 metaG | ecosystem: Environmental > Aquatic > Marine > Oceanic > Sediment | place: near...
CCGAATGAAACATCGGCAATCTCAAAAACGGACATTCAAACCAATCAGGACCACCTTTCCGGCAATTATCCAGTATCCTCATCATCGTCTCCCCACTCTTTTGCGATCTCCATAAGCCGCTCTTTATCGCTCTCTTCGGCTTCTACTACAGCATTCCATAAATCCATATCCAGGTACTCCAGTATTTTATCCTCGACCAACCCTGCCATCACCTTCGGCGCCAATGCGTCCAGTTCCCATGAAGATACCCCATAGATTTCCACATAACCTTTGAATCGAGAGTCAGTCATTTTTGCCGGATTTTCCGGTGGATTATATCGCTGTATTTGATCCATATTCAATGCCAGCCGATGTACGTCCAACGGAATATCTACTTCAGCTACAAGTTCGCGGTACTCCAAAAAAAGTTCCATACGTTCTCGTATATCCCGAGTCATATCAATACCAGACGGATCGTGGTCTCCCAGATAAATTAAAATCAACTTCTTGTCCTCAAAATGAGCAATCTGAAATCGTCGCGAAGCCTCATAAATTGCAGACTGCGAAGAATAACCACGGTTAGCCATAAATGTTACATCCCATGTATTACACACCGGTTGAATGATGTTTGATACTGCATCCTTCTCACACCATACTTCAACATAGTACTCCTGATCGTCCCACCGCGGCTTATAGTAAGCGCGGGTTGCCGTTTCAATAATCTCTTTTGGACTATTCCAGTGTGACCGTGATTGTGGTATCCGTACCCGATCTTCAATCATACTCCAATCGATCAGCCCGGCCAGTCTTCCCCGGCTCACTATATTTCCGATCCGGTTATATTCTGCTTGTGAGTTCGGAATCACATCACGGGAAACAAGCTGGTAGTACAACTGACGCAATGTCAATCGATAACCCTGCTGTCCAAGGTCTTTTAATATTTCATTTATGTGATCAATAAGTGCTCTCGATGACTCGCTCGGTTTCCAAGCCTTGAACGTCTCTCTCATTTTAAATCCGCCCCATCTTCGTTTATAGTATCATCCAACAAGTCTTCAATGATATCTTGCACCTCGTTATCCTTATCCAAAGATTCATCAGAAACCCCGTCCAACCATCTAACCTTTACATTATAACCCGCCAACTTTAACCCTTTAACCGTTCGCTCCATGATATCCTTAATATCATCATAGCTCTCTTCCTGGTAACGTTTGACAATTTCGCCTTGGCGTAAATCCACCGTTACTTTCTTCTCAGCTTCATCAACGATAAAGAGCCCATCTTTATAGAGCTTTGCAAGGATTAAGGCTTCCGCCATCTGCTTTGTAGGTTTCCTTTTATCATCCATTAGAAGTTATCCCGTATCTTTTTAAAATTCAGAACCCCCGGACCCTCGGCAGGCATCACAACCTTGACACCATAGATCACTTCTAAACGGTCTAGGTTATTTCCATCCTCTATTAACAAGATGTTACGAAACCGGTTCACTGTCATATCAGGTTTACCGACCTGGCCCATAACTTTCTGACATGCCCTAGTCAGTTCCAATCGTACCCGAGTACCTACAATGATTCCAGTCGTAATATTTCTTTCCTGTGCGTTTTGCTGTAGCTTCCTATCAAGGTAGCTAATCATATCTGCGCCATCGTTGATTATCTCATCATCTATTAACATAGTTTCATCCCCTACTTATAATAATGGACTTATTAAGTGTTTTTCCTATAAAAAAAGCCTCGGACCGGAGGGAGCCCAACAGAAAAGTTTCCTCTTCAGGGACTTACGGATGCCAAAGCTGCCAGACAGCGCTCCCGATTTAACCCCCTACGCAGTACATCTCTAATACGTAGAGTATGGCAAATCGAGGGGCACCCATACTCTGACACTTCCGGTCCTCGGCTGTCAAACTTAATTCTATAAAGCATTAAATAACTTATCAAACTCTCTCTCATATTTGTAAACAGTTATAAGATGCTCGTCGGCTCCTTTTTCAAACCGACCATTGTACCGAATAATCGCCCGGTCCCATGAGCCTCCATGCCGATCATAGAGTTGTCGTAAGTATTCCAAACCCAGATCAACATTATTCTCAGGGGTCAAAATCCACGCCTTCCCGTTCTCCGTATATTTCGAGCGGAATGTCGCTGAGTTTAATTGAAATAACCCATAGTCTGTCGATAATATCTTTCCGTTTTTAACATTTTTGGTTACAGCCGTCTGAATAAAATTACTTTCTTGCTTGCATAATGCAAAGCCCAAATTGACAGGTATCTTTCGTACCAAACAATTGTTTAATATGAGCCGTGCTATCTCGCGATCTCCCACGATATCCCCATACAAAGCAATCACTTTATCGTAATCTTCATACGCCTGTATCTCTTGTATTCTCTGGTTGATCTCCATGCGTTCAAAATATAACTGTCTCTCCCGCACAATCGTGATCTTCTCATGGACCTCAATTGTCGGGTCAGCGTGTAACTTGAAAATGATATAACTTCCGAACGCAATAAATAAAACTATTGTTATCAGATTTAACGATATTTTCTTCATTTCTACCCCTTCACATTTTAGATAAAGAGAGACGGGGAGTGCTTTGACAATCGAAGCCACTTGGAGGTTTGTTTACGATCAAACATTACACTCCCCGTCTTATCTTATAATTATGGACTTTTTCAGCAATTTTCCTACAAAAATCTCCAACTCACCTCCGTGGACTTGCATCCGGGTTATAAAGTGGACCCAGACCAAGAACATCCCGATCCTCCTGGGCCTCCACTTTTTCCCACTTCTGTACCCGCTCCCTTAGCTCCGAGAGCTCTTCCAGAGTAAATATCCAGGGAGTCCCCGGACCTCCCGGCTGCATTCCTATACCAAACTTTGTAGCATAATGTTTAAGTGTATCCTGTTTGATTCCAAGAACCACAGCACCGGTCTTCGACGTAAATACAGCCGTAAATACAGCCACACTACTCACCCCCTTCCTTAGCCCCACTACCACTCTGAAGTTTAAGACAGATGTCCAACTTCAAGCTCCCCGTGAGTTCTGTAAAACTCGCAATGTTAATATTTGCAGGCTCACACAAATGGTCAACTAAATTAAATTTCCCGTAATAGTGTTCATGCTCCGATATCGCAGCCAATAAATCTTCGCGTATCCCCATTATTTATACCTCCACAATTTATTTCAGACTAATCGTCTGTGTGGAGAGCCCTCAAGCTCTCCCCATAGAAGATTACTCACCGTTATACGACACGGCCTGAAGCTCATCGATCTTTCCTTCCAACCACGTTTCGAAACTGTCATCAGAGTCTTCATCGTAGTCATCAAGGTCAATTCCCTCCAATTCGCTGGCCATCACCTCACATTCATCATACCGGCCCTGAAGCAGCTCCCCAGTCGGCCCTTCCTGAAGACCTTCCGGCATGTTATCCAGCTTATCAATTTGCTCGTCACCCAGGGCTCTGATCTGTTCTATAGCATCATTCACCTCACTTTGCAAGTCCTCAATAGTTTGTCCCGGTGATGATCCTGCTTTCACAGTCCCACTGAATCCTGCAATCACATCATCCTCGATGTCATACATCTGAGAAAAGAAATCAGATTGCGTAAGCTGACTTCGTTTCGGGTAAGCCTTACTATAATGCTTGGTCCCTACAAAACTCTTCCCAACAGTTGTTCGAGTTTTCCACCAGTAGTAGGACTCCCCCCTCTTTGCAACCGGATTTTCCTTCCGTGCGGATTTCACATGTGTTACTATTGGCATCACTACCTCCATAAAAGTTATTCAACTATTAATCAGCCGCATTTGTACAGTAGGTATATATACCTACTGTACAACCGTAGCGGATCACATAACTTCTTTTTCATCCTGTAAGATCATCGGCATCAAGACAACAATTTTGCACGCATCCACAGCCTTGTTATAACTTTCTGTAATCCATAGAGGCGTGTTCGCGTCTTTCGAAACAGTTATCTTTTTCGACTTGAGCGCCATAAAGTATGGATAATCAACATCAACCTTGAGATAGTCCGGTCCTGAAAAATCACCATACCACATCCTTGACTGATCACGAGAATCCTCAATGACAAGCTCATGTGGACGAAATTTCACTCGTACATCCCCCGCACGTGGCTTCGGCGTGGAAAACGCTTTCGCCAATTGATAAACAACCTCCGGGACTGTCCATGCAACATTAACCGCTGGCCTTTTCGACATAACTTTAGTGAGATCGGGATAGTTAAACCGTTCTTCTTTCGGTATCTCCCAGAGATGTTCAATATCAAGCAGCTTATATTTCACAGGTAAATCAACGAACTCAGAAATTATCACATAGCCACTAGTAAAGATTCGCTTGCCTCGCCATGATAAAATCACCTTGTTATATAGCTGTGAACTATCACGACTCATTAACGACCGCGCCACCTTAATAAACGGATCAGTCGATCTTGTCCGCGTCGGCGTCTTCGGCTTTCGTTTATCCAATTGCATACACCGAAAACACCACAACCTACCATCCTCCAAGGTACATAATGTCCCCTCGATCTCTTTTCCACAGTTATCACATTCCATCTGACAAACCTCCTGTTGACTCAATTTCAGACTTAACCGTCTGCGTAGACGCTCCATAGAACGTCCCCGTAGAAAGTCGTTTACTCACCATCCGAGTCGGCTTCCGAGTCTTTCCACTCAGTGACTTTCAATTCCCAACTGATATGAAACGGAATGTCATCATCGTCCTCAGCATCAATCCGTCCCGAGTTATAACCCTCACCTATCAATCGGGCAATTTCTTCCCTGTCGCAGTCTTCCATTACCTACCTCCATAAAATAAGATTGCAGTAGGGATCGAATGCTAGAGCTTTCGCACCGCCTGGTATCCTACCCAGATATCTGGCAAGTATCTCTAGTTGTTCCTACGTCTTGCTTCGCCCGTCTATATACGAACAGCAAGTGATAACCTTTACACTCGATCCCTAATTTTACATAGCCAACATCTGAAATCCACGGGCGTCCGTTGCACACGTTGTTAACCTTTGCTTTGTTTTACGGCAATAACATAGCTCGGAGTTTGTCCCATACTGGATTCCATGCCACAAGTACCCATCAAAGTTAAACCATACATCTCGACGGACTCTTGCTATGTTGTGCCCGCCCTCTTTAGAATACCGTACAGGTATCCGCAAAGTACCAGGCCAGTTCGTTATTTCCTGTTTCCCGGCACTGGTCGTCAGGTAGAGAGAAATCCGTCCATGCTTTTTCATAAACGCCTCATCCTGAACAGCACAACATTTGTAACACACTATCCTGTCTTTTCCATCGCGTGCAAATCCGGTCCCCGCTCCCTTCTCAGGAACGATCTCTTCTCCGCACTGAGTACAAACTAATGTCAAGTCCATAACAAACCTCCATTTAAAATTGATTTCCTTTGTCCGAATTATATTTTTTACAAATCTCCGCGGTCCCCCATTCCCGACCCCCTGCACGCAACAACTCGGGATCACCACCTCGATCTCGTACCATATCACTGAGATACTCCATATCAAAAGATTCCAAATCTCCGCTATGATCTTTAAACCCCCCATGCCCTCGTAACCACCGCTTCAAAACCACACGCTCATACACACAGATATCACGTGCCATTTTCCGTAGTTTATTTTGATCACACATCACAAACCTCCGCTGGGAAACACCCCCCTCTGCACACTCATAAAAGTATGCAGTAGGTGATGTTTACAGACTGTCAGCATACCCATTGATAAACCCAGCCATACGTTTTAGTATAGCACGCGTGGCAGGTTTACCATCGTTCCAACAGACAACGAACACATTCTCGATAGAAGGATCAACAACGTGATAAGCAATCCCGTCTAGCGGCCTCCACATGAACATCCAGTGCTGTTCTTTCGGGTCCATCTTGAAAGGAAAACACGTTCCCATACCGTTCAATAAACTTTTAGTGATTTCTCCGGTTTTCCGATAAGTAGAGATAGCATCCGGTTCACCGAACTTCGCTACATGATGAAGTGTTAAATCCTTCTCAGTCGCATTAATATATCTATGTGACTTAGCCAGTTCTTCATCCCATGGAACACCGTACAGCATCGTCCAGTTAAACTTATCGTCCAACTCTGGGTTCACTATCTTGACCGGATAATCTTGATCCCCGTTCTTCCGGTATTCCAGCCAAGCGTTATGCCCGGCTTTCAACGCTGATAACACCCCAAACATCGCTACATGAATATCCTGTGTTGCCTCGGTCCAATTCGTTCTTGTCTTCATTTTGCAAACCTCCATGTAAAGTTAATTACTCGTGTCCGGGCTCCCCTGAGAAAGCCCGCCCATGAAAAATTAAAATCCAAACTCATAGTTCTCAATAAACTCTTCATGATCCGGCCAATAGGCCAGACTACCATCATCGAATACATGCGGAATAAAGAACTCAGCTTTTCCACTATGCTTGGCTAGGTAACTCCAAGTCTTTATCTCATTAAGCTGTTTTCCGTATGATCGTCGGGCCGCACTCTCGGTAAGAAATACTTCCGAAAAATGATGAGGCTGCTCTAAATCCCCATTTCTCTTTTTCCTATTTACCCAGGCCCGAACCTTCCAGATTTTAGGCCACATCCCTTGCATTCGACGTTTCACATGTTCTAATACATCCGTCGCCACAGCGTCCGTCATAGCAAACCTCCGTAGGCGAAATGTCGCCTGCCTACCCGCTCCCATTACGAAGCGGTAAGGTAGACTCACTTTCCCTTTGTTATTAAATCAACAACGCGCTTTCGGCCTTCTGCTTTGAGCGGGTCAGGATCACCGCCATACTCTTTTACTTTGTCCTCCAATTCTTTCATACCCATATCCCATAGTCCCACATTTGAGTATGGTACACTTCTCGATTGATTTTCCTTCGCCAACCATCGGCGCATCGCTGCCCGTTCCCCGGCCTGGACACGCTCAGCTATCTCACGGGCCCTGTCCATTCCTTCCTTCATCGCTTCTCTCTCTTTTCCGTCTTGCGTCCACGTTTCACTAATCGTCTGATCTCGTCTACCAGATCAGTCCGCGCGGATTGTGCTTTATACTGCTCAGCCTTTTCAACTGTGCCAATAAGTTTACCTCCATTTGTAACGATGTGAACTTTCATAGCATCACCTCCTTGATTGTAATCACATCTTATAGACCTCATGCTTTTCAACTTTCCATAAGAATGATTTCCACCGTTCAAACTCAGGCCGCCAATTTTTCAATGCAGTATACGCACTCAATGTAACCGTTCTTTCTTCAACACAACGAACTGATTCCAAAATCTGTCCCGAATCATATTCGTTGCTCGGAAAACACTGGTCATATCGTAACATATCAATTGGAAAACAGCCATGTCCCACAACCGTAAAGTTATGTCTCCACATTTTGTCACCTCCTTAGATTATCATCCGCCTACCCGCCCCTTTTGAGGGCGGTAAGGTAGATGCTCCTACAGGTTGACCACTTCCCCAAAGGGAGGATTAAAACGTTCGTTCTTCCGGGTCAATACCCATAGGACAGGGTAAGGCGGGTCTTCTGGAAAACTTTCACAACAACCGTCAGTCTGATAGATCATACATACCGGATATTCACCACTCTCTTCAATGTGCTTGAATGGCGGACAAAAATCCGTACCACCACCGCCCTTCGGGTGCAACTCCACCGGACTGTCAGCATCGAACTCTTCTACATTCTGTACTTCCATATCACAGTAGATCACCTTAGTGTTCGCGCGGTAGTCCTGTATGATCGCTCGGACTTCAGATTCAAACGCCGCAAGATCGTCGTCACTAATACTACCCGACGTATCCATCGCCATAACAACATTCTTCAACTCCTGACTCCGAAGAGACGGGAGAATCAGACCAGCATGAATATAACGCCGATTTGGTGGGAACCATTGATAGTCATTCCTAGCGTTGGTATCAACAAACCTTCGCAGTAATTCCCTCCAATCAAGTACCGGTTCCAACAACTCTGCAACGAGCCGCTCAAGCATACCTGGAAGATCACCTATAGCTTTCGCTTGTGTCGCAGCCTGGGCCATTGCAACCTTCCATTCCTGACCAGCCTGTTCTTTTTCATCCGCTGAAGGTGGTGAGTCATCTTTACCGGGTGCGTCTTCAACACCACCACAACCACCCGGATCGTCCCCTTCGCCATCATCCACAGGCAACTTTGCATGTATCTGCTCAGCGCTCATGTCTGAAAACTGAGGGTCTTTCAGAGGATGTCCCGGCAACGTCATCCCACAACCTTCAATCAACGGATTGATCGCATAATCACAAGCAATATTCCATTGACCTTTCTTACGGTTATCCCGGCGTATGTGATGTTGATTCGCACAATGCATGATCTCATGACATACTAACCCCTTCGTCTCTTCCAACGATAACCTTTCAACATACTCTGGGTTATAACGAATAACTTTACCGTTTGTCATAGCTGTCGGATTGTTCGGATTCCCGGGGTCCTCCACAAGTTCCAGTCTCAATGCCAGACTTCCGAAAAACGGATGGTCCAGCACGAGGCCCGCCCTCGCCTTACTCAATTGATCTTTTGCCTTCATCATAACAAACCTCCATTTGTTATTTTGCCGTCAGGTGGATGCTCGGGTTAAATCGAGCATCCCTCAAACGGTCCCGTACCATTTAGCGTTTAATGTATCCGCTCATCTTATCCAGAATCGCGTTTGCATCCTTAGCAGCCGTGCTCCGTGCGGCCTCATCTTTCCTGAGAGCATCCGGTCCGAGCGCACAGATTTTACGCTCTGTCTCTTTTCGGAGTTTCTCCAGTTCAGGATCATTGGTCACATTGAGCTTCGGTATCAAGTTGACTAACCCAACTATATTTTCCACAAGTGAATCACGGAAAATCGCGTCCTTGTCGGCCAGCTTTTCAGCGAACTTCGAGACCACTTCACCCAGCCGGATATAAAGGTCTTTTGTCGCCGTCGCCACACGTTCTGCCACACGCTTTTCTAACTGCGCTTGGATTCTCTTTATGTCCTTGTCTCCAAGGGTTACTCGAAAATCCTTGTGATTTGGTACAGGCTCGATGTCCGTAGTAAAATCAAACTTGCGTTTGATCTCGCGAGGTCCCGGATAGTCAGAATCCCGAAACATCCCGTTCAGCCGTCGGCGAGCCTCTTCACGATACTCGTCGTAGTTATCCAAAAAGTTTCGAACCGCCTCATCAAAGCTCACTTTGAGCTTCCGCATTGCTTTGGAATATGTCTCAAAGTTCTTGCTTGGTAAGATTCGACCACCGCCGTCATCCCACGGCAAAGTGTTCTCGTAGTGAAACGTCCTGGCCGCGCTCACTGCCTGAGTGACCTCTTGGATCGACTCTTTGGCAATCAGCACTTTGTTATAACGACCGACTTCTGCGTCAACAGCATATTCGCTCGCTACTCTCTGAGTTACGCCCTTGTCAAACTTTCGGGCTGTCCAGTTTGAGATTCCTAATCTCACAATCATGGCTTCTTCCCGTAACATCGTCAAACCTCCATTTGCGATTGATTAAGCCGGACTTGCCACCGGCCTTGGTCGCATTACACCCGCTCCCATAGGAACGGGCGGCTCTGCGTTTAGATGAGAACATCTGAATGCTTTGAAGTCCATTCAATAAAAGCTCTCGTTTTCACAAGATCGGGCTCACGGTTAACGCAATCCCGGATCAATAAAACCGAGAACTCTACTGGTAAACGGTTAGCGTATTTAACTACGTTCGGCATGTTCTGGTCACTTGCTTTCTGAGCGACCGCACCGCAGATTGCATAAAGAGTCGCCGGATCGGTAGGAACGTCCGCCTTAGTCGGGGCCAGGATCACCATATCAGGATCAGGCAAACTATGATAGACTTTCATAAATCCGATAAACTCCGCCGCATACCCTTCACCCGTTATTCCTTTAACAAGGTCATACTCAAGGTCCTCTGTGCTGGCATCCATTAAACGGCTGAGAAATGTAACCGACCGTGGGGTCGCAAACGCTTTCTCGTTCCGCTTCGGATCAAAGTTATAGAGAAGCTCAGGTCTGAATCTCTGGAAGGCCAGCACTTCGGTTCTTACACCGTTTCCCAGGCCCCAGGAAATCCAGTCATCCAAATCGACATCAAAGTCAATATGAATAAACCTGTTTGCTAACGCACTCGACATCCGCGATGTTATAGCTCTGTCAGTCTCACGGTTTCCAGCAGCGATTATCACCGCATCTTTCGGCAACTCGTACTCTCCGATCTTGCGATCCAAGATTAACTGATAACAAGCGGCCTGTACAAGCGGCGGTGCTGCATTCAACTCATCGAGAAAAAGGAGCCATTTGCCTTTTCCTTTCGGAAGGAAGGCAGGCGGACACCATTGCGCTTCGCCATTCTCTATATGTGGTAAACCTCTCAGATCAACCGGGTCAAGTAATACAGCCCTTATATCGATAAGGGTGTAACCGAGCATACCGGCTACCTGAGCAACCACATCTGATTTGCCAACGCCAGGCGGTCCCCAAAGGAACGTCGGCTGTTTAGCAGCAATACACGTCTTCAGATTCGATACTACTCTTGATGGTTTCATCGTCAAACCTCCATTAAACTAAGATTGCAAAGGGGCAATCGCCCCCCGTACTATCTATAAATCGCTTTTACAACAGTCTTGTAATCTCCTTTCTTTTTATCCCAAATACGAGACGCCCTACCAAATCGCCCGCACTTAGTACAACGAAAGTCGCTTCCCTGAATAGTAAATGTCTTCCAATCATGTAAGCATCTCTTATTCGTTTTCATTTTTGCTACCTCCAAGTTAACTTTTACATCTCTCATAGAGAGCCAGTGATTGTGACAGACGCAATTAAGATTATTTCACACGATCTGCAAATCGTTTATCGATTCCTTCCGCACAGCTTCTACATACTCGCACATATTTCTTACGTGTGTTAGCATAAACCAGTCTACGCGTTGATTGATTATAGTCGACCGTCTTTTTACATATCCAACATTTCATTTTCGTACCTCCCGAGCCCGTAATTTATCTGCTTTGTTTTTTGTCCGCTTTGCCCGTACTGCGAGACCTATCCTTTTCAAATGTTTAGACTTTTTATCAAGTCTCGCAACATACTCACAGATAGGACAACTATAACTATCGGAAGTAAATCTTTTTATTCTACGTTTCATTTTTGTACCTCCTTGTCGTCTGTCATAACCACGGGCTCTCACCCGTGGGGAGGTTTTGATTTGTTAAGATGTTTATTTCTCGTGTCCGGGCTTTCATCCGTACACTGTCGGCTCGCTTTCAAGTCCTGAGTCTATCACCCTTCAAAACCCTTCCCACTGTCGCCCCGGTTCTTCAATCGATTCCAAGCTAAGCTGTTCTTGAACCTTATGTTAAAGATCATCTTTGAAACTCATCCTTTCTTACTTTCTTTATACTTTAAATATAATACATTTCTTAAAATAAGTCAACTATGTGTTTTTCCAGAGATAACTGATAAACAAGTTTTATATTTGAATTGTATTTTTTTGGATTCCCATGTGGCATTTCCGGCAAACCCAAATTACATCATACCGATGTTCTTTCGCATAGCCCTTATGATGATGAGCCTCAATCCTTTTTTTGGCTTTACCACATACAGAACATATTGAGGGTTTAATTATACGCCCAGTACGTACACGATAATTAAGTTTATTCTGAGCGAGTATCTTTTCGGGGTTATCCTTTCGCCATTTTCGTACCTGTGCATTTGCACGTTCCCGATACTTCGGGTCTGTATCACGCCGACGCCGCCTATTCACTCGGGATAGTTCTGCATGACGCTCAGGATTATCTTTCGCCCATTGATTAGATCGTTCGATATGAGCTTTACGCGTTTCCGCATTATTCGGATACGTTTTCCCACTGGTCAGATAATGTTGCTTATCATACGCACTGATATGCGCTTTATTCCTATCCCGCCATTTTTTCCGAGCAACCTTTCTTCGTTCTTTTTTCTCTTCATCGGTTAGCATAACTTTATCTCCTTGATTTTAATGTAGCATATTTCCAGAGATAAGTCGAATTTGTTCTTTTGAGGACTTACTGAGTAGAAAAAAAACCAGCGTCGGGAGGAGGTAACCCTTAAAGTCCCAACGCTGGCCTATAGGAAATGGGATCGCTGAGCGAACAATCCCTGTTACATTTTAAAGTAACATAAGTTCATTTTAAGACAAGCGTTTATTTATAGAGAATAAAATAGCTCTGAACATTTGTCTCAAACTCGGCCTTAGTTAGTCGTCTAGCCCAGCCGCTTTTTCCGTCCTTAAACCGCTCACCCCAGGGATCATTAAAAATAAGTTCCTGCTCTGAGTCATCATAAGCGAGCACTGCTATATAATGTCCCGGCTTCTTCAGACACAATTGAACAGCATCCCCATCTTCTACATGAAGGATAATCTTTCCCCAAGTGGGGCCCCATTTGAACACACATTCTTGTCCAAATACCTCCTTAACAGCTTGAGGATAGAATTGTGGAACCCGGTTCTCCGGGATACTTTCCGGCAAGTCTCTGATCTCTTTTAACGTCGCCAGGTTCCTAGGATCATTAAAATAATCCATCAAGACCTCTTCCGGTTGTGGCTTATATACCCCCGGACATACAATATTTACATCGTACCCCATAGACGCCAGACAATTCACCGCCGCAGTCGGACCACAACTTTCCAACCAGCTTTTCAAGTTACCCATCGTGGCCTTCAGTAATGCTTCAGTAGGATTGTTTGCCTGACTAAAATAACATTTCCAATCAGCCCAATGTGTAGTACCTCTAATCATATATCACCTCCGTCTTATGATCTTGTATTCTTTCTTTCATTAAACCAAAATATTTCTTATCTTTTTCTATCAGAATAAAATCACGTTTCAGATTTAAACACGCTATCCCTGTAGTTCCTGAACCAGCGCAATTGTCCAAAACTAAATCACCTTTATTTGTATAAGTTCTTATTAAGTATTCAAATAGGGCTACTGGTTTTTGTGTAGGATGCCAGACCTTCCCTTCAGATTCAGCAGTTTTAAAATAAATAAGGTCTGTAGGATATCGTCTACCATCGCTTTTAACTCGAACAGCATTAAAATTACCATAACTCCCTGTCAATTGATCTTTTCTTACTCCTTTGTCATACGGTTTACTATTCTTCATTTGCGGAAAGTAAACAGGCTGCTTTGCATAGAAAACACATATGTCTTCGTGTTTCCGAAGAGGCTGTTTTTTCACATTTAGAAAGTTTGTAGGTTTAGACTTTTCCCACACAATTTTATATTTAAAAAACTTTTCATTACTCAATATTAATCTTGCTGTGAAAGCACCTTGTGAAGTTAATGCAATAACCCCGTTCTTTTTTATAACCCGATTATACTCTTCCCAAAGTCTCTCAAGAGATATTACGCTATCCCATTTATTTTGTGTAGTCCCGTATGGTAAATCACATAAGATCATATCCACCGATTTTTCTTCCAAGCCACCCATTACCTGAAGACAGTCTCCATAAATCATTCTCATTTTATGTACTGTCCCTTGATCCTCGATTCGGTAAAGCCCATTTCCACCAATAATCTTCTAACGTCCTCGTTTGATTCCTGGGCCATATTCGCGGTCAAGACCACATCAACATATTTCTGGGTCTGAAAATTGTATTTGATTAAATCCTTAACCTTCTGCTCATTTACTTTCGGCGTGTCATCCCGCGTTTGATGTTTCCTGAATGTATTCGCTAAGAATGTCTGGGGAGTAAGGTCCTGCAACTTTGCGATCTCATCCCGCTTCTCATCCGGCAGATCGGGAGCTTCGACGCGCTGCCGGTTAGCAAACTTATTCAATGCTTTAACCTCTTGATCAAAGAAATCAAATACTCTATGTTCAGGCATAATCATCCCCGCTTGAATACAATAGCCTTCCGCCAGAAAAAAATGATCTGGTCGGCTTCCTTCTTTCCATACAAACCTGGATTTCTCAGGATGAGTCTCATTTGGTTCAAGTATACGAGTTGCCGCTTGCATTTGCTTATAGTATTCTCCGTCTTCCAGGGACTCCGCCTTTAATGGAACTGTCATAGACTTCAATTCAATTCCTTGCTGAACATAATCCAAAAGGGCCGTCCGGTCCATCCGTACTTCCCGCTTGTCTTTATGCTTTATCATATCAGTACACCCTTCCTGAAATCGACTCGACCACGCCATACCAAACGCTGCTTTCACTTCCATGATTTTATGAATCTCAGGCTGGGCGTCAATCACGCAGCATGTCGGCTTCCACTCCCTCATTATTTGAAACAACTGAGTAAATCCGGGGAGCGTCCATATACCAATCAATCGCAACGAGACTCCAAACTGTGACTTCACTCGTTCACGCAGGATCACATGAATTGATTCTCCCACGTCCACACCCATAAACCGAAGTCGACCTTGACTGACACGACGTACCGGCCATTCATAATTCCGCCTGCAATCCTGAAGCATGGCCCGCGTAATCTTTGATCCCCTCGACGCAAACGGAAGGCCCAGATTTGAATTATAAAATAATTGAGTCTTTAAAGCATTCCCGACCGCCTTTGTCCATATCCGATACAATTTTCGCAATGAGGTAAACTTACTAAAGACCTGACTTACCCTGAAACCCTGCCATTGACGATTCTGGTATGCAGAGACCCACTCACCCTTAGCCAGACGATTGACCGGCGATCCACAGTCATGGATCAATCGAAACTCCGACTCGTCTCCCATCACTTGAGGGTCCGGGTCCGCATCCCTGTCTCGCGGCGTAAAGGTATTTGTCCCGGACTCGATAACAACATGTTGAAAAAAGTCCGGCACAAACCACTTATTACAGCTCGGACATTTCAGATTCCATTTACCCTGACTGCTTTCTGCATATCGTTCGTCTATCCCAAAACCTTCCACAGTCGGGTTACCGATCTCCCTTTCAAATCCATACGGACTTGCTGTGAGCCGGTCAGGGAGCATGAGAAGGTTTGCCAGGTTGCACCGATCCTTTTCATCCACATATGCACTGTCAACCGGTATCTCAATAAACTCGTCCTGGACATTCGATCCTACATACGCAAGTGTACCCGTACCAAAATGCATCAATGAAGTTCTATGCACTTTCGTCTCCGACTGAAAGACCAGAACACTGTACGCCGGAGCGCGTTTATGCAGTTTATAAATCCTGTTGTTCACAAACCGGTTCCGAAGCTCATACTTCGGCAGCACATACATCACAGTCAAACCCATCTCTCCCGCTTCAACGTGTGACTGTATAATGAATAGCTCAGATAACCCACATTGAACGCTCTTCTCCACCACCATAAAGGGAGTATTCCCAATGAGCCGGTACAATTCAAAAAGATAAGGCAGGTTCTTAAATGTCATAGAGTGAAACCGGGTATTCTTATGATTGTACCTGGCCCACCATAACGCCCGGCACTTTTCCAGATCAAAGTTAACTCCGACCTGTCTTTTGTCTCTATATTCCGATTTCTTATCAAATAGTTGTATCCGGGCGTCTGCGGCATCAATTACATTACTCATCCTTATCCCCGTCTTCTCCATTCAGGCCTTCAGAGATGATTTCCAATTCTTCGATATCCCGTTCCAGGGCCGCCAGTTCTTGTGCGGACACAGTTCGTTCCTTGGCGTATGGATTTGGTTTTTCCACCGCCAGAGCATCCGGGGTATATCCTATATTCAGATTCAATGTACTTTTAGCCTGACCCGGCGCTTCCCCAGGGTTATTCAGCACAGAATAAACGAAACGGGCCATCTTTCCAATAGCCTCAATTGTATCCCCGGTGATCTTCGATCTCAGAAGTTCATTGATCGTTTTATAGACGTTCCGTTGCATGACCACATGTTGTGCCAGGTTAAACATACGCTGCTCATACCGGGCTATCGCTATGTATCCCCGAACGCCCTCGTGTCCCAACCATCTATCGATTGCCTTGAGGGACACACCATATTCCTTCGCCCAGAACTTGCTCGGCTTATATTCAGTCGCGTACCTGAATGCAAAGTCCCGCATCCGTTCCGGTATGAATGGTAAGTTTTTTAGGTCCGGTATATTCTCCACTTTTATAAACTGGCTCATCCCCGCTTCCACAGGAGCCAATACTACCGCAGTAGGCGCGTCGTCTTCAATTTCCATCCCAGGTATCCGAGCAAGATAATTCTTCACCCGATCACGTAGTAAATCAATGTGTAGTTTAGTCTGCATACTCAGCTACCCTCAAAAGTTTCAATAAGATTTCCACTTGTTCAGCATCCAGAACCGCTATAGCTCTTCGGTTGTCAAGCGTCAATTCAAGAACCGTCTTTGTGAACATATTACCTTTTGAGTCTATTACTATCTCCGGTGTCTTGAAAATCTTAGCGTCCGACCGGACTGCCAGAACTGGACTCGTTGTGATCGTCAAGTCCCCCGACAGAGAGTACGTCCGGGTTTTCGCTTTCTTTGCGGAGACTTTTTTCACTGCCTTTACCGAAGACTCTTTTACTACCTTTGTCGGTACTTTTTTTGTCTCCTTTGCCGGAGCCTTTTTTGTTATCTTTGTCGGTACTTTTCCGGACGGTTTTGTCGACAGGGTTTTCATCGGGACCGGCAAGGATTTCTTTTTTACGGTCGAACTCTCTTTTGACTGAGTAGTCTTGGAGATCAGCTTTTTTAACTTCTTCACTGTTGCCATCGCTATTTAACCTCCACAAAAGCCATTTTTTAAACTCCCATGCACGTCGACTTATTGACGTTCTATGTTCACAATTATTGATGATATTTCGCTTCTCTGCCGAGATTGCACCCACTACATCAACCCTTGTTCGGAGCGGTCCGTTTACAAACTTAGCAGTCGCTACACACAGGGGAACATGACTTTCCGTTCCACTCAGTACTAATAAGTTCGCACAACCAATACAATATACTTTACGCTTTCTCAAAATAAACCTCTCTCAGATTATAATGACTACCTCAGATTTCTTTGACCGGCAACACATCCTTTTTGTCTTCGTCTGAACCATCCAAAACATCAACATCATCTGGATTTTCTGACACAATCACAACGTCTACAGACTTTTTGTTGTCCGATTGCTTTCCAGTTTTGGTTCTATTAGAATTGGCCTTTTTCGGGGCCATACCGATCTTCTTTAAAACCTTAGCAGATATCTTAGCATCAAGCGTTTTCAGCCATTCGTCGTCGATATTGGCGGTCTCTTCAAAGAACATCAGGCTCGCAAGTGAGGTCATTTTCTCCATTTCAATCTTTCGAAAAGGATGGACCATAAAAGTTACCAACCCCAGAAATCCTTCCCGGAATGGAGATGTCGCCAACATCAAAACCTCCGATGCATCAGTGTTCAGGACTATAGCAGCCGACACACCTTCCGGCAACGGTTTAATGATTTCTATAGTCGAAAAAACTTGGTAAAACGCCCCAGGTCGTAGAAGAACGAGACCTGACGGCATCGGATCAAACCGTCGGCCTGTCATCGCTTGCTCGCGCCGGTCATTAAAATATATCCGGGCAGTCCCACTAACATCAGTTGTCTTCACCTCGGAGGTCCGCAATATGACACCATCCTCGATGCCATATTCCACGTCTCCAAAAGCACCGACCCCATTCGCTCGTAATAGCTTCTTATACTTCATTGCTTGAACAATCATTTACTCCC
>Ga0114923_10001278_pt1 | contig 17675 bp, 23 predicted proteins | sample SumtaG_FD_89578 | JGI IMG/M metagenome (GOLD analysis project Ga0114923, IMG submission 89578) | Deep subsurface microbial communities from Indian Ocean to uncover new lineages of life (NeLLi) - Sumatra_00157 metaG | ecosystem: Environmental > Aquatic > Marine > Oceanic > Sediment | place: near...
AATCTGCCACGCCACGAATGATAACTTCACCCTGAACACCCACCTCAAGATCGGTTAAGGGTAGGGTGTTCGTATGTGGACCTGTGGTTGCGAGTACGTGTGCCGCGGGCGCGGGTGCACCCCATGAAGGATCTGCTGCTGCTCCTCCCGTTAGAAGAGCCTGACCAGCGACTCCAGTAGCAAGAACCCCCAGAGTATTAGCGGCAGCAGCCCTGAACACTATCTCCCCTTGATTGGCAAACCCGAGAGCTCGCGCGTCTAGGGCTGCATCAATGTCGTCGGCTCCAGCCTGGACATGAGTTGCTTCGTGGGCTGCGGGTGCAGGTGCTCCCCATATTAGATCAGCCGCAGCTCCCTGACTCAGAAGGGCGGTTCCCGCTGCTCCTGGCCCCAGCGTCGCGAGGGTATTAGCTCCTGCCGCATGAAAAGTTATGTCACCCTGATTCGCCAATCCTAAGGCCCGAGCATCGAGAGCTGCGTCAATATCATCAGCCCCACCAGCAACGTGTGTGCCTTCGTGGGCTGCAGGAGCAGGTGCTCCCCATGTGGGGTTGGCTGCTCCTCCACCTGTGAGTAATGCCTGACCAGCGACTCCTACTGCGAGAACAGCGAGGGTGTTAGCGGCTGCGGCGCGGTAAACTATTTCTCCCTGAGCAGTCAGTGCGATTGCCCGCGCGTCTAGGGCTGCAATTATAGGATCTACTCCGGCTAGAATATGCGTAACCGCGTGGGCTCCTGGAGCTACACCTATTATTACGTCTTCTCCGCCCGGCTGGTGGGTGAGGCGGTGCTGCCCTGCTATCGTGGGGTAGGTGCTCAGTATGCCCATTGATTACTCCTCTTTTTTTTCCGTGTCCTCTTCTGGAGTTTGGATGAGTATGCGTTCTAGCTCTGATAGTCCGCCACGCAGGCTCTGGTCCACCATCAGCAGTCTTTCCACTTCTTGCTGAAGCTGTGTTATCTGTTGTTGAAGCTTCACTATGTTGACTTGGTTGCTCTCCCATTTCTGGGTTAGCTCCGATATGCGCTCCCTAGTTGCCTCCATATCCTTCTTGTTCAAGTCTTAGGCCTCCGTTCCTTTGATCGAGAATACGACATCGTTGACAGTTGCGTTGCAGTTGACATCAGCATTTCCGGAGTTGAACCCGCCAACATATTCTATGATCACTGAGTCGGTGTTGGCTACGTGGAAGGGAATTGTTATCGCCACTCCACCGATTTCAAGCCAAGCCGTCACTGCGGCTCCTGTGGAGTTCTCTATCTCAAGGGTGTAGATAGTCGTAACCAGTCCAGCTGTCCTGGCAGGCGCTGTGGCGACAGTCCATAATGCAGTGGCCACGCCTCCTGCTCTTGCCACCACTGCCGAGTAGAAGCCGTTGTCCTTCTCGTAGCGTCTAGGGTTCGTGTTGACACCGGTGTCCTCTACTTGGGGGACGCCCTGTGTGGCTCCTTCTATCCACCTGTTCCAGTCGTCCGCTATCGGGTCGTAGACCATGTTGAAGCCGGTTACTTCGAGGCTCTCGTTTGGTGCCAAAGCGTCTGCTGGTGTCAGCTGCTGGAGTTGAGCATTCTCCCCATAGACGATCCCAACCAGACGACCGGCACGATCTATCACATCCGCGACCACAGGTGCCCCCGCTGCCGTTACTACGATTAGCCGACCCTGATTGTCTACTAGTATGTCCAGCCAGCCGGGGGTAGTAGGATCATAGCCCTGATTCTGACTCATCTAGTTCACTCTCGGAGGTCCAACCCAGTAATGCGTCGTGAAGCCACACCTGCATTTCGAGAAATGCGCGTCTACGTCCTTCCTGTTCTTGGTTCCGCACCGTTTGCAAACGACTTCTACTTTCTCCACCATTAATACCACCTGTAAGCACTCATCTTTCTGAAGCCAACCACCCACAGCTTTCCAGTTGCGGTTGCTCCTCCGAGGTTTGTTACCGTCATGCCCGTGTTTGAGGCAGGCACTATTGATTCAACTTGGGCGCGAGTCCAGCCTATTGGGAAGGCGATGACGGCGGGGGTTGAGTAGGCTGGTATATTGCATTCACAGGATACGTCTCCTCCGACTTGGGCCTGTGTCATCTGGAATCTCACAGGTTGGGTGAAGTTGCACCAGAACTCCTTTATCAGATAGTCTTCTCCGGCTAGGGCGTTTATACCTGGGAGCCCGGTAAATGCGTCGTTGACGTTGTATGTTGCTCCCGGAGTTAGTGGCGCTATTGTGAAGGCGTATGCGCCTGGGGCTGCTGTGGCAATGAGCATGTTGAATAGGAATGACTCGTTTTCCTCTACGTCGAGCACGTAGCCATATATTGACTTCGATCTGTAAACGTCTCCGCTGTAGTCGGGACGCCCTGGCTTTGTTCCGGTTATTGAAGTTGAGCTTATAACTTCAAATAGGCTGCTCATACTGCGACATCACCTTCCAGGACAAGCAGAACGCTTATTGTGTGCTGGTTAATCGTGTCTCTGTTCTGTAGCCAGACATCGAGGTAATCCATCTTTTTAATGGGCTGCCCCCTGCTAAATTTGAAGACAGGAGTAGCATCATCCAGGCTTATCCAACCGGTTATGGGATAAACGGGTATGAGATTGACATCAACTCTGAGATCGACTAGGGCGAGGCATCCTGGTGGAAAGTGAAAAAGGGCGTGTGTTAATAATCCCGTTAGGGGAGAACGGGCTCTTAGAAGAACTTGGGTTGAGCTGGGAACCGTGTATCTGAAATTTACGAATCGTACATCCTCCCCCGTATCGTAGCTCTCTAAGGATTTTTCAAGTAAAGGTGAGCGCGCTTGCGCCATGGTATTTCAATAAAATAGAGGGGGTGTGTATGTTTAAAACCTTATTTGAAATTAGCGAGAAGCTCATTCGCAAACTGGCATCGTTCGACGGTCGAACGACGATTAGCATACATATGGCATACTATGGAGTTTAGCTCAGTACTTTCTCATAAAGTTCAGAGTGCATTTCTGCAACGTTATCCCAGCTGTTAATCTTAACGTAGGCTTTTGCACCTTCCTCTAATGAGAATTTGAGAGTCTCGTGTTTAAGAATTTGATTTATTTTATTCACTAGACTGTTAACGTCTACGAACGTGATCAGCGCCCCCAGATTCTCCTTCTCGATGAATGGTGGAAGATGGCTTGCTATGACGGCTTTTCCGTGGCTCATCGCCATGAGAAGAGCTCCACTCTCAGTGCTGTAGATAGAAGGATACACCACGACATCCATTGCTCCGTATGCCGTTGATAATTCGTCTTCGGGTACGAAGCCCAACCATTTGCATCGGTGTGGTAGAAGTTCCTGTGTTTTCTGGTTTAGTTCGGTAATATAATGTGTCCCCTCCTCTGTGTGCCAGCCGCCTCCAATGAGAAGTGCTGATTTCGGTATCTTGGATACTGCCTCTATGAGTGTCTCCAAACCTTTATAGTGACTTATGAAGCCACAGTATCCCACCATGGGAACCTTCGGATCTATACCAATTCTCTTCATAGCTAAGTCTCTCGGCACAGTCTCAGATGTCTTGCAACCGTGGGGGATAATCTCGCTGTCGAGGCGGAGGCGTTGCTTGCAGAACTCGTTGTGGACGATCATCTTGTCGGATGCTTCGGCTATGGCGCGGTCTATCCCGGCGTTCCCTACGGCATGCATCGTTGTAATTATGGGCTTCCCCAGTTGCTTCAAACCGTTATAGAACGTGATGTCATGGCCACTGTATAATCCATATTCGTGCTGGACATGGATAAGATCCACCTCTAAGACTGGTATCTTGTTGACTACTTGCCCGAATATGGGATCTGATTTCCTCCCGAATCTTGGAAGTCTTACTACGTAGACATCCACGCCTTTCTCGGCTAGGGCCTTGCTTAGAGCCTCAGAATATGTGGCTATTCCGCACTTTACTTTCCAGGGGGTAATGAACGCAATCTTTACCATTTTGAGTGTCCATCCTTCGTGAGGAGTGGCTTGAGCTCCTCCTCACATTCATTCAGGAACGGGTTTACATAGCGTTTTACTATGTGGTCCCACCTGTATCTCTCTGCATGTCTCGTTAGCTTCCTTGCTATCTTCTCCCGGTCTGTATTGTAGAGTTTCGTGAGTGCCTCAGCCATGGCGTCGATGTCGGGAAGGTAGTATCTTGTGCCTGGAGCGTTGAGGATCACGTACTCATTCGCTGGCACGGCTAGCCCCGGTCCGACGTATTCGGGGGCTCCGGCGTAGTCGGTGCATATGGAGGGGACGCCACAGGCTGCTGCCTCAATGTAGGGGAGTCCAGCTCCTTCTCCTCCGGTGCAAAGCATGTTCACATCGAAGCTGTTGTAGAGCTTAACCATATCCCAACCGTCAACATAATTCTCTCCATCCCATTCGGGGATGCCATCAGCGACGTTTTTTCTGGCAGGCCATTTTATTGCATCGCCCATTCCGAGCTCCATAATCTCAGGGAGAAGAGACACGCCTACATCGGAGATTCCCGTTGTTGGTTCGTCCATTCCTCTGACTGGATGTACATCCGTCCAGAGGAAGAGGTGGGACTTTACGTCAGGGTTGAGTTCCAGGAACCGTTTATAGCCTAGTAGCTGGCGAGATATGAGTTTCCTGCTCCGGTTCATGGCTACGATGCCTACCACGAACTCTTCTGGGTCGAGTGAGAACATTTCTCGGGATGCAATTCTCCTAATATCGCTGAGGCGACGGTAGACTTCAGATACGCCATGTGGGATGTAGTTTGACTCGATATCATGTCTCTTCAACTCATTCTGTCCAAAGCGGCTTACAGCGATCACCTTGAACGCGGTGTGCAATCGGGAGGTTATTGCGCCGCATACCGGGGAGTGATCTATGATTGCCATGGGGACGAAGTTTATAGCTTCCTTGTGAAGTGTGCTGAACACCCAAGGCTCTTTGACGGTGATGAGCATGTCCGCGTCGAAGTGAAGATAATGCTCTACGGCTACATCCTGTCCGAACGGCCCTAGCCCACTGGGGTAGATTAGGACTCCATTTTGACTAAATGGTCCTCCTTTAAGTGAACGAGTCATCGGGATATGAGCTATTTTATGTCCCTCCTTCAGGAGTCTGATTGAGAGGTTATAGATGACTTTTGAGTATGCTGATTTCCCCCACATTCTGTCTCCTAGGAAGATTAGTCGCATCTATTTTTCCTCCAAGTATTTTCTCAGTAGATGACGTAACAGATCTGTTCGGTGCGAGAATTTTCCATCGGTTTTGACTTTAGCGTCTACCTGTTCCAGAAGTCTCTTAGGGCACTCGAATTGAACCAGCTTGGTTCCATCCATGATAATTGTTTTATAATGCTTTTTTAATAAGTCTATCGTTATAAATGTCAGATATACCCAAGTCTTTCAACGGGAAATATTACAACAGAGATTACTTCCAGACACCGGAGGGTAAGAAGTATAGAGATGCTAGTGGTTCTATCCATGGTTGGTCCTATGAAAGTCCTGATGGAGAATGGTCAGGAGCTCGACCAATAGCGAAGGCTTGGAAAGAGGTTTTTGAGCCGACCAATCTCTTAGACGTAGGTGCTGGTAGAGGGACATTCATAGCCTATGCTAGGGACGCTGGAATAGCGGCTGAGGGCTTCGATTTCAGCGAGTGGGCTGTCTCTGATGAGGGGAGGTATACCCGGTGCAAGGCTGAGTGGCTTAGGCTGCATGATGCAACTGAGCCCTGGCCCTATGAGGATGATTCATTTGACCTTGTTGTGGTCCTCGACTTCTTCGAGCATATCTACAAGAATGACCTCGACTTCGTCATTGGGGAACTTTTCAGAGTAACGTCCAAGTATGTCTTCCTACAGATCGCCACCGTCGACGGCGTAAAGGAGTTTGGATATACCCTGAGAAAGGGAGAGCCCGTTCCAATTGAGCTTGAGATGTACGCAGTAGCCGCACATGTAACCGTTCAGGACGAGACGTTTTGGTATGACCGTTTGGAGCATGAAGACTGGATGACGAGAAGGGATATGACCCATCATTTCTGCTCCTTGGTTGATCCAAATATCCTACATAACTGGATTTTGAACTCGATAATCACTATGGAGAAGCTTTAATGCGGGACATCAGCATAATAATGCCGACTGCTAGGGATAAATATTGCATACGACGTCAACCTAAGCTTCATTTTCTTAAGCCGACGATGGACAGCCTCTCCAAGCAAAAGTTCAAGAACTTTGAGTTGATACTTGTTGACACTTTACATTCAACAAGGGACTATGATTTCTCAAAGCTACCATTCATAATTAAGCATGTGCCCGTGCATCCATTCCACAGATTTTGGCTCGACCGAAAAAGGTGGGCCGTGTGTGGCGCATTGAATACTGGTTTAATACATGCAGAGGGTGAGTTTGTTGTTCGCATTGATGATTGCAGCGAGTTCGATGAAAACTACCTTGAAAGGTTTTGGGAAGGTTACCAGAGCGGGTACTGGCCTCTTGCTATGCACACGAGGTATCTGGGTGGAAAACAGGCCTACTATAACCGGAAATATAGGAAGGAAGGATACGATTTCATTAGAGAGGAGCCTAACCGCAGGGAGATTCTTGAAAAAGTCTACAATGAAGGAGATCCGATCAGGGACACCAGATGGCCTATTATCGAGAAAGCTGGTGGGAGAATGATTGCTCCTGTGAACTGGATGTACGGTTACAGCTCGTTCACGCTTGAGGCGGCCTTAAAGGTGAACGGTTTCGACGAACTATTTGATGGGGATAGGTCGCTTGAGGATGTTGACTTCGGAAGCCGCCTCAGCATGGCTGGCTATAGAGACCTGTTCCAGCTCGATGTTAACCATAATGTGATAGAGCATGAGCATACCGCAATACCGATCCCTAAGGCTAATCTGATAAAATGCAACTATGCGATATACCTTTTGAACAGAGCAAAAAAACGCTGGAAGGCTAACTTGGATATACTAAATGAGAAAGACCTAGAGTTCATTCGATTTGAGAGCCTCAAACCACCCTGCTCTCCTAAGCCAAAATTCTACGATGAGGACTGCGAAGGCGAACTCTTCAAACTATGGGCTTCCAATCAGCCGTTATTCGACTTGAGGAAGGAGAGGCTGAGCATATGATGCCCGAAGAATATCTTAGAAGTGAAATCAGATGGCGTGATATAGACTCCGTCATAGATGTGGGGACAGGTCATGGTGGAGTATTCGATTACGAGAAATTTCAAAGTCTTGAGTTATCCTATAAGGCTTGCCTCGATGTCTACTATATCAGACCCGACGTAGATAGGGCCTGGCAAAGAATACTCGCCTCTGCAACTCACCTTCCCCTCAAAAACGGTTGCTTTGATCACGTTCAATCCACAGAGATGATAGAGCACATTATACCTGAATATCATAGACTTGTTCTGAAGGAGTTGAAACGTGTCGCAAGGAAATGCGTGTTTTTAACAGCAACCGGATTAGTTCAGCATCTAGGTCCTGAGCAGATAAAGTGTGAGGGGGAGAATCCATATCAGAAATATAAAGAAATGGTTTCCAAGGATCTATTAGAAGCTGAAGGATTCGAGATTCTCTTCTACAAAAAAGTAGAGGTAACAAATGAACGTAAGCTCAGGGAATTTGAGAAATATGGTAAAGGAGCAGAACCCATTTCAGAACAGGTAAAAGCATTTTACGATAATGAAGAGGACCAATAATTGAATGAAAAAGATATTTCACCTCGGGCTGATCATGGACCCTCCCAAAGTACTTGTGAACATGAGTGGGAGAGTAACGTCCTGCCCTGGGAGCCGAGAACCCATATTACCTGCCTACGCTGCGGTAAGATATTCAGGGATATGGAGCACTATGTAATCGAGTTAACTAGAGATAATGACTTCATAACGGATGTACTGGATGTTGGCTCAGGTTTGAAGGGGCCAGTAGCACAGTATTACTGGGAGTCGGTCAAAAAGATTCAACGTGGTTATATTTGTGACATATGGAAACTGAAGTGGATGTCATCGCTTTGGAGTCCATTGAAGATGGATGCCCTTGACCTATTGGATGTACTTGGAGAGAAGAGCGTCGATGTAGTTCAGGCCTTCGGCTTCTTGGAGCACCTAGAGAAGGAGGATGGGTTAAAATTCCTTGAAATAGCTGAAAAGTTAGCTAATGATCTAGTTATAGTTTCGGCTGCAATCTGCATACACTCTAGCCCTATTCCTGGTGAATGTGGTGACGACCCCGACTATAAAGTGAAAATTGATGGAAACCCATATCACAGGTATAACTCTAATTGGCAGTGGGATGAGTTCGAGGAACTCGGTTTCACCTCTAATTGGGATGATGCAGCGAAGGGGGATAGCTTTAAGCTAGAGGCAATCGCTTGGAAAATCCTTTGAGGGATTCAGTTGAGCGTCCAAATATCTATTGTTCACTTCGCCGAGGATCACGAACTCAGATTCAACGATGTTCTCGTTGATCAGGTGGAGTCAATCAGGTTCTTCACGAAGTACCCGTACAGGCTGAATATCATAGACAACCAGATGTCAGATAAGGCTCGTAAGGACCTTGATGAGAAGTTACCTGACGTTGAGATACTCAGGACAAGCGGGAGGTACAATACTTTTCCTGCGGGTGCTAACCATGCCATTGAGCACATGAGTGGAGACTACCTGTTCCTGTCACACACGGATATGTTGATGGGTTGGAGGTGGCTTGACTGCCTTGTTCTGAACCTGCAATCTGTTGAAATTAAAGAGGGTGTTCCCTGTGCGACTTGCCCTACTCTACTGTTCTATCCAAGAAAGACCGGTGATTCAACTAAGAAATCCTCTGATGAGACGAGGGCTAAAGGCGTCCAAGCCTACATGGAGAAACACAAGATCCCCTATAGAATGTGGGGCGACATCTCCATAGCTGTCTCCCTTCCGGGTAAAGTGACGGATAACGGCTGGCGCCTTGGCGGGGCCTACCTAGCCAGCAGGAGATTCTTCGACGATGTTGGCCCCTATGATCCTTTGATAAACCGGGGTAATGACAAGTCATATGGTATAAAGGCTCTGATGACTGACTGCCACGTTTCTAATAGCAATATGGTCTGTTTACATCACCTTTCCGCCTTACACGCTCATAGTGGCGTATATTCAAGTGGTTACTTCGCTAAGCAACTGCCAAAACACAGAAGAGGGCTGGGCTTGGGGGGTTACGCACAGTTCAAGTATAAATGGGGAACCAAAGTTTTCAAGAAAGTCCAAGACGGAACGATATGGATAGAGCTACATGAAGCCCAGAGGAAGGGTGGCGGAGCAGCCTCAAGGAAGCTCATAGAACGATATAGAAAGGAAGATCAAGTCGAGAAGCCTATATGAATCAACTTTCTACTTCAAACCAGGGAACATGTCTTAATGTAGCGCGCGCATCACCTGCATGGTGTTGGGGTCCTCCACGACCAAGACCCTCTCCATGGTCTGCTGTTATGATTGTTTTACCCTTTAGGGAGGGAACAAGTTTTGAAACCCATTCAAGTACCAATATGAGGTTGTCCCTGTAAGCCCTTTCCAAGCTGAGGTTTTTATTTTTTCTGAGCCTGTTTCTAATTCTAGTCGCAGTTCTACCAAAACCAGATGCACCGGGGGTTGGCGTTGGCTTACCTATAGGGACTGTGATCTTAGTTTTGCCGATGTATGGCTGATGTGGTTGCATATAGTGTATGAGGAGGTTGGTTCTATCCGTTTTATTTAACACTGTTTTGTTAATATTCCAAGGTGGGATTGTGCCCAGTTCTTCATCCCATCCAAAATCCCAGACGTCTATTATCCTTTTGAAGTGATCTGTCGCCCTATATCCCATTCTCGGTATGCCCTTACTATTCACGCTTGGGAACCCAGATACGTATGTCAAATCGTATTTACCGTTCCAGGTTCTTTTCAGCCAATTTATCGTACACGATGCGGGCGAAGTCACATTTTGAAGCTCGCCCTCTAACCACTTAAGGTGCTCTTCCTCGAAGTAATCGTACCTGCAAGCATCGAGGATTATCAGGTTGTCCCAGTCCTCGCCACGTATTTTATCAAGCTGTTTCATTGACATTTCAATATCCTATACGACTATTAAACGCCCTTTCATCTCTTAAATGGTGTATTATCTTGTGTCCCTTAATCGGGTTTCCGAGGGGTCTTACATAAGGATAATATTTTCTAGCTATTTTCATCTGGTCTTCCCTTATTAGGTGTCTTGGAACCACAAATTTTTCTGGTACGATGTCTAGGTTGTCCTCTATCCATTTCTTAGATTCCTCAAGCTCGTAAACAGTATCTTCAATGCTCAAAAGGTCGAATCTGAAGGGGTGAGTAACCGTATGGCTGGCAACTTCCCATCCTTCTTCAATTAATTCTAATAATTGTTTTACAGTTATAAACTGGAATGGACCCCTCCTTCTCGGAGGTAACTTGCCAAATTTTCCCACCATACTTGTTACGATGGCTATTATTCCAGTACGGTTCTGTTTTCTCATTCTAGGATATGCTACATTGAATGTTGAGGCATGGCCATCATCAAACCAAAGTGTTCTCAACTTGACTTTCTCACCACTTTAATAGTTGAGTTTCTTCCCTTTAGTCCTGTACGTACCCTTATTTCTTGGGGATACTTTTCAACTTTTTTGACCCCCTTTAGCTGGCCTATTATTCTTTGGATATTTTCCCAGGTTTCCCATCGAAAAATGACATAACCATCTCCGTATCTCTGTGTTTCATGCTTTAATGAAGTTGATAATGGAACGCTGAAAATTAGGCATCTACCGGCATGTTTCCACATCTCTTTAATAGGATTATCTGAATTTGGAAGGTGAATCAGAACATTCAAGCAGCAAACAGTATCGTATTCTCCAAAGGGACTTAGATCATAAATATCTCCATATTTGAAGTTTACATTTGGCTGTAGTTCTATTGCTTTCTTTATCATAGCAGCGCTATTATCAGTCCCTAAATAATTTTCAACCTTGTTTTTCACAAAAGGATAGAGATGGCCTAAACCACACGCAACCTCAAGTAGAGATTTTCCCTCAACCAATCCTGCTACAAGTTCCATTCTTGCACGGTGACGTCCAGTAGGTTTATTAGGAGTACCAAAGCGCTTTATGAAGTTCCCTACTCGTTCTTCATCCCAGACCTCCCATTCTCTAGGCTTCATGCAGACCACCTGTGGATACACGGTTTCACATTAATTAAATATTGAGAATGTAAATCTGGATAAGTTTCTCTATAGTATTTCAGTTCAGTAATATATTGATGGACATTATCGAGCATTGTATCCCCATATACTATATCGTTGCCCATTTTAGCCAAGGTTACTATGCTCTCCCCATCAAGATCGTTTACCTCCACCATGGCTGACACTCTTGAGACCTCTTCGCTGATCTTTTTCATACCCCCCTCTCCAGATACAAGTAGCCGCTCTAGCTCGGTCCCAGGATATACATCGAGAATATGAAAAACTGAGGAAGTAAGATTTAATGACTTTGCGAAATTTATAGTTTCCATGCATGACTCCTTTGTTTCATATGGTAATCCGATTATGAAGCTAGCTCTAACATATAAACCAGCAATTCTTGCATCGTCTACTGCTTTACGTATCATTTCCCTGGTGAGGTTTTTACCTATTTTCTTCTGTATAGCTTCATTACCCGTTTCTATGCCATAGAAAACAAGTTCGCAACTTGCTTCCCTCATCCGTTTCAATGTCTTTCCGTTTACCGTTGAAATTTTGCTCTGGCATTTCCATGTTATCTCCTCATTTATGCCATTCTCTATTAATAAGTCACATATTTTGAGAAGCCTTTCTTGGTTTAAACTAAAGTTATCGTCTGCGAAGTAAAAGTATGATGCCCCGTAATCGTCAATATTTCTCATAATCTCTTCGATTACGTTTTCAGGACTTCTGAATCGGACCCCAGGTCCAAGATAATGAGAATAGCAGAATATACAGTTGAATGGGCATCCCCTTGCTGTTATTATTGGATAGATGTTTCTCATATCTCCCCATCGGAAGTTGTATGCTTTAGAGTAGTTTTTTTCTATATTGAATATAGACCAGTCTGGGAAGGGAATGGTGTCCAAGTCTTCTATTGGATTATTAATATAAACCTTTGAGATTTCTTCTCCTTTAGCTAAGTTGTATATTATTTCCTTGAATGATTTTTCTCCCTCTCCTTTTACGACGGAGTCTAAATACTTGCAATCTTTTAATGTCTTATATGGAAGTGCTGAAGGATGTGGCCCCCCAATTACAGTAAGAATATTTGGGTTAAATTTCTTGGCGGTCTTTGCACAGATATAAGCGTCTTTAATGTTGAAAGTCATTGATGATATTCCTACGATATCTGGCTCAAAGGACTTCAAAACATCAATGAGAGAGCGCTTCGTTATCGAAATATCAAGAACGTCAACGTCTATCCCTTCTTTCTTTAATATTGCAGCTAGATAAGCCAGACCTATGTTAGGCGTCTGCTTGATTATCTTTCCAGGGCTTTTTTCAGCATAGAATCCTCTTGCTGGATCAATTAGTAAAACCCTCATCTTACTGAGTCCTCAAAGAGCTTATCCCATTTCTTGGTGATAATTTCAGATGTCCAGTTCCTATGAATCTCCATTAGGTTTCTTTGACCAACTTTTCTTCTCAGGTCGATATCATTCTCTAATATTGATAGTTTCTTCTTTGTTAGTTCTACGACCTTTTCTTCAGGGTTTACTGGTGTTATCCACTCCTCCTCAATAAGCCTAGGAACTAATCCTACTCGCGTTGAGATGACTGGTAAGCCGCAAGCCATCGCTTCAAGAACTGTGGTAGGTGCTCCCTCCGTACTACTGACATGAACATATGCATTGACGGAGTTGTAAAAATCAGCCATTTTAGATCGGGGAAGACTTCCACTTGCAATTTTAAGGGGGTATCCTAGCTGGTTTAGTATGTGAGTTCTTTTTTCCCTACGCTTGTATTTCCCAGCCCAGCCTATCGTGAAGCCTTCCCTATCGATATTCAGGGGTTTGAAAAAGTCTATATTTATACCTTGCTCGGCTATTCTTATCTCTCTTTGGCATCCTCTCACCTCCAAGTACTCTTTTATAACGGACGAGGGTACGCGAACATAACGAAAATTCACACGATTCAGCAGCTTCAATGCGGTCCTTGAATTTTTCTTAGAGGCAGCGCTACAGATGCAACTCCTTTTCTTCACAAGCTCTCCCATTTTATCCTTGCCTACCCTCTTAACCATAAACCCCCAAGTCTGGTTATTAGCGCAGAAGATTACATCATATTTCATCGCGTCTTCAAAAGAGAACTTACTGTGGTGTATTATATCGACCGTATGCTTGGAGTGTTTTTGAACCTCCTGCATCAGAAAGAGGAAGGCCCATTTCAATGCGTATACAAATTTAATTTTTAACTGCGACAACTCCGAAGTCCACCTTGTTTAATATATTCTCTAACTTTATAATATTAAATTTGGTCAACTTCAAAAGATTTCTTAACTCTTCTCTTGAGTACCTCGTCACGTATTTTATCACGCTTTTCCTTGCCATATTGAATATAAAGAATCCTTTTGGCTTCAATACCCGATTTACTTCGTTAAATAGTTTAATGCAATCATTTTTCACTTGGCACCATCCAAAGAGCCAGACCAGATCATAGCTATTGTCTTGAAGCGGAAGTGGATCTCTCATGTCGCCATGTATGAATCTTGGCTCCTTAAGTCCGAAGTTTTTGAAGTATTTGGGTCCATGCTCTACTCTTTGTTTATCATTGTCTAGACATGTGTATCCGAAGGATAATCTCTTCACCGCCTGAAGATATGCACCATACATACCGTATCCTCCACACAGATCAAGTATCTCCAGACCATGTATCGGGGGTAAGACCGACATGAACCATATGTTTCTGGGTCTCTCGGGCAGTATCTTCGCGAACCATCTACGGTCTCTTTTTGATTCTTTCGTCTTTCTCAGGAACTCTACATGTAAACTCTTGAAGTCCTTTCTATTCATATTCCTATTTCCTTGAGTTTATGTTCCTTTGCGGAGAAAAAAGCTACCTCACCCTTCTTCGCGAAGGCCCCGTGAACTAGGTGTCCCACATATTTTGATCTTCCATACTTGTGGAAGCTTTTAGGCATCTCAATAACGTTGTATCCGTTTTTCCTCATCTGTGCGAGGGCTAGGTTATAGGCATGTATGTTCATGTGAGTATTGTCGTGGGGATGTATTTCGTTTTTGAGAACCCTTATCAGGTAATCTCTGTATATTGGTTGAAACTTGTTATGGGAATTATTTTTGCATGCGACGCAGCCATCCATCATCAATGGCCAGTATGGTAGACCCAGCATCTCAAGGTTCTTCGTCATTATTTTTCTTCCTCTCCCATCCTGCCACTTGCCCACGGCCATATCATAATCCTTCCATTGCAAGATTTCAACTAGGTTTCCCTTGATCACTGTGTCGCAGTCCAGGTGTATCATGTTAGGCGTCTCAACCCCGTAGGCGTGGAGCTTCATCGCAACACCGTAGAATTTTCCACGATAAGGATAGGTCCTTGTCTTTACAAATTCTGGGTCGTTCAAAGGCGTCTCAACGAGCCTAATATCGCATCTCGGCTCAAGCCATTCTATGTGCTCATCGAATCTCGGGGGACCGTAAAAGACCACAACATTGTCTTTAACGACGTCCGAGCGTAAAAATAGCGTCTTGATTGACAGCATCAGCTGGCGCCAGAGCCATTTTTTTCCGTTGAATACGTAGACTATTTTGTAATCCATTTCATCACTTCAGAAATCGGTAAATATCCTTCCAGGGGCAGCCCACCCTATCATAGACTTCGTATTTCAGATCTGAGAACTTCTCCTTCAGCTCTTCCTCGGTGAACCAAGTTACTATCTCGCCCATACTGCCATTTATTTTTCTAGGTTGGTGTTCATCTCTGTTGTTGATCCACAAAGTTACTATCAGGCATTTCCTAGCATGTTCGAGCAGTATTGAGAATGCTGGTTCTAGGTCGGGTAGGTGGTGTAGAACATCTAGGCAGACAACTGTGTCGAAAGTGGGAACGTCCAGCTCGTATATGTTTTGATCCTTGAACTCTGCTGAAGGATTCCTGAATCTAGCTCTTTCGATCATGTCACTGCTCTGATCTATCCCCATATATGTTACGTACTGGAGATATCGATATAGATCTCCAGTTCCACATCCTATGTCAAGAACCGAGCGTCCAACAATCAAAGATGAAGCAAGTTCCATCTTGGCTTTCTGCTTGTCTTTCTCATCCCAGCCCTTCTCCAGTTCAAGTACGTTCTCTTTCTTCCAGACTTGGTCGAGTCCTTTCCTGCGCCATGCCTCCAATTGAAGTCACCTCAGTTGAGGTCTAATCCAGGCTATAGTCTTCAGCAAGCCCTCTCTGAAGCTGGTTTCAGGCTCCCAGTCAAGCAGTTTCCTAGATCTTGAGAGGTCTATCTGCTCCTTCATTATCTGACCGCTCCTATCGGACACATGGACATATTGATCTAGCGGTTTTCCGGTCAGCTCAAGTATCATTTGAGCCATCTGCATCACAGAGAGCTCCTCCTCCGTTGCTATGTTCAGGGTTGTTCCCATGATGTAGTGATCCAGTTCCAAAGTTTTCACACAAGCTTCCACCAAGTCGTCTATATAGATCATACACCTAGTCTGCTCTCCCGAGCCATGTATCGTCATTTTCTTATCCTGTAGAGCCTGCTGGATGAAGACGTAGATGGCGAGCGTCGGCCTCATACCCGGACCATATGTGGTTCCGAACCTGAGGAGATGATAGTTGAGCCCCCTTTTCTTTTTGTATCCCCTTATCAACGCCTCGGCGGCGACCTTTGTAGCTCCGTATATATCCGTTGGAGAGCATATGCTCTCCTCGTCGCTGGGGTGGTCAGGTGTGCTCCCGTATACGCAGCACGTTGAGGCGAATGAGAGGGTTACGTCCCTTTTCGCGCATTCCTGCGCTACTACCCTTGTCCCCTCGATGTTAATCTTCACGGCCTCGTTCGGATGGGCGCTGCACCAGTTCAGGTCAGCTGCCGCAGCGAGGTGGAAGACATGTTCACAGCCGTTCACTGCGTTGCCGAACGCCTCTTCATCTGTTATGTCTCCTATCATTGACTCGCCCATCGGGCTTGGTCTGAGGTCGTAGCTGACGACATCATGTCCTTCGAGGAGAAGACGCTTAACTAGGCTAAGCCCTATGAAACCTGCTCCCCCGGAAACAAGTATTCTCATCAACTTCATATAAATTAAATATAAATAATAATGTTAGTATCAGCTATCAGGACAGAGCGCGCCATTTACAAGGTCTCTAAGTAGTTCACGTGTACGTGGTAGGTGACGTCGGGGGCAATTAGATACACTTCTCGTCCAGCCATAGTATGCATGTCGAAGTTCCCGCCGGTTACTCCTCTTCCCTGGTTTGCGAGGAAGGCGCCCCATATAACGTCACAAGTGTTGGTAATATCCGTACCCATCATGCCCACTAGATCGAAGGTGTAGTTTGTGGTGGCTCCAGGGGCGATTCCAAGGTTTCTTGTGACCAGATAGAAGGAGCCGGCAGCGTTAGTTGAGAGATAAACGCCTACTATATCTAGGCGGTGGGCCTCGGTTGATGGGGCGGCGAGGCAGAGAGCGTTTACGCCGTTGGCATACGCGAGTCCTGGTTCGTTTACCATGATTGATTTTAGTCCCGTGGCGTGAGTGATATGGAGATTTCCCGAGTGATCGGCGAGGAGGTCTACGATGTGCCCCTCATCATCAACGACAGTCATTCTTGAGATCAGTCGTCCCTGCTGATCGGCGAGGAGGTTTACGATGTTCCCTTCATCATCAACGGCAGTCACCCTTGAGACCAGTCGTCCCTTTATGTCGGTGAGGAGATATGTTGGGACTCCATTGACTCTGTCTCCTGGAGTATATTCATATTTTCCCATTAACTTGAGGGTGCTACGATTTCCATCGCCCATCTAATATCAACTGGCTTTGAACTAGAATATAAAAAAATTGGGGAAAGGGATTCTTAACTATTCGACATACCAGTATATCGCCGTGTTCGCGGCTGGTGCAGTATCGCAGTTGAACGTAAACGTGTAACTGGTTACGGCTGTTACATACGTGTCTCCTACGTCAGCGGCAGGGTTGCATAGAACTATCCTTGGCTGGTATACTAGACCATGCCTAATGGGGACGTTGGTTGCACCTGCTAGTAGTGTTGCCTCGCCTCGGTTGCTAGGACCCGTATGTCGTCTGTGCTGTCCTATCTTTGTCACCTCGTCGGCTCAGGTACTTTGATTACGCCCCACCAGACTATGCCATATCTTGACCCTGTGAAGCCTTCTGGATCTACATCGTTACCTGGATAGAGAGCTAGTATGTTGAAGTCTATGCTTCCCTCTAGGACATGTACAGGTTCTACTAGGCTTCCAGTCAATACCTCGGCTCCCGCCGCTTCGAGCATCGGGTAATCTCTAGTCGTTGGCGTGTCGGTTGTTCCTGCACCGGGGGGTACGCTTCCCACTACGGGGAAGGCTTCCGTGGTTCCAGTCAGTCCTGCGACCGACGGGTTCTCCTGCACTATTGCGAACCTTGCACCGGATGCCTCTTGCGTCCAGACTCGAAGGAAGAGTATCTTCAGTTGTTGTCCTG
>Ga0114923_10001279_pt1 | contig 17672 bp, 12 predicted proteins | sample SumtaG_FD_89578 | JGI IMG/M metagenome (GOLD analysis project Ga0114923, IMG submission 89578) | Deep subsurface microbial communities from Indian Ocean to uncover new lineages of life (NeLLi) - Sumatra_00157 metaG | ecosystem: Environmental > Aquatic > Marine > Oceanic > Sediment | place: near...
GAGACAGAAAGATTTTTTTACTAAGTTATTTAAGGAGAATCGGAATAAGCTTAGCATTAAGGATGAAATTGATGATCTAAGAATCATTAAAATTCGAAGCAAAATTGAGAATAATGCAGCTGTAACTTTTTTTGTACTTAAGGGAAGTGATCATACTCCTTCTTTTTTGATAAAAATGCCAAGGAATCCTCAAGTAAAAAAATATATTGAAAAGGAGTATCGGAACTGTAAAAGAGCTAAATTGCTTACAAAAAAGGATAAAAAGCTAAATAGGGTGATTATGAGTCCGGAAGTCTATGATAAAGATTTAGGAACCTTAATTTTCAAGGTTGCAAAAGGACAGAAGATTTCAACAATAATAAATAGGTACAATTATGATCATAATATGAATTTAATGGTAAGTTGGTTAAATAGATTCCAAAAAGAAACTCAAAAAAAATATGTTAAAGGAAGAGAAATATATAAGAGCCATTTGAGTATTGAAGTAGAAAAATTTACTAAAATAAAGGAGATAAAAAAGTTAATTCCAGAAGCTTTCAAAGAAAAGATACTCTTTTTAGAAAAGAAAATTGTCAATAATAAAAATTTAGAAATTTCTGTATGTGCTATGCATGGAGATTATAATCCTTATAATATTTTTATAAATAGGAATACTGTAGAAGTCATTGATTGGGAAGATTTCGAAGAGGAACGATTATGTATTTATGATATTTTTCATCTTTTATATGTAACCAATAAGGTAATATTAAATAGAGAATTGATGTTTGATGATAAATATTTCCGTGAGTTTTCTAAAAAGTTGAATATATCAACTGAAGAATTACATGATTTTTATTTGTTTTACCTTATTAGATTTATAAATAACGAGTATTATTCTGAGACAAGACAAGATCTCTTTAACAAGAGTGTTTCAGTTGTATTAGAGAGTATGAAGAACTACATGAGCGATTCACAAATTTAGGAAGAAATATAATGTTATTAGTAAGAGTAATTAAACAGAATCTATATTGATAAATTTTCAATGAGAGATTTTGAAGATTTCATGTATGGTAGCTCTTCTGTCGAAGAAACTTTTGTAAAGAATTTTAGATTGAAAAATCCTATGGGTTCGTATTTCTTTATCACATTTTTCCCAATCTTTTTCACACTGTCGTAACACACGGCGATTTTATATGTAGGTGTTTTCTTTGTAGGTCTAGGGCAAAGGAGATTATATAAATCTACAGACCAGTATTGGCTGGAATTATTTATAGGAAACTCTTTTGTTATCAACGGCACCTTTATATGATGCATGTTATCAATCATTATACTCGAATGTTCCATATATCCAGTTTCATTGAAGGCTTCTCCATGGTCTGATGTAATGAGGATTTTTGTTTTATTCCAGTCTAGATTTTCTTTGAGAAAATGAATAGTCTTTTTCAGAATCTTATCAAGCTGTTTACATTCGAGAGTGTACAATTTCTTTAGTTTTTTTATATCATCTTTGGTAAGTTTGTGTTTTTTTGTTATGAGTTTTAGGTTTAATTTATTGATTTCTTTTTTAGGAATGATTCCTTCATCTGATGTATAGGGTGAGTGTGGTTCCATGAAGTGCAAAAATATAAAGTTCCCTATCTTTTGTTTGAAAGGGAGGTTGGTTAATGCATTTAATATTCTTTTACCAGAAATGGCTTCTTTTACTTTTGTTGGAGGTCTTATTAAGCTACCTGCTTTTTTTAGGATAGGATCTACGACTCGTTGTCTAATACTATGTGGTAAGAGCCTTACTATATCCTTTCTACTTTCGTTAATGCTGTTAGCATCTGTCCAAAAGTCTTCATAGGTATCGTAGTATTTCATATATCCAAATGCTCTTGATGTAACAATATTTGTTGTTACTCCAATAGTTCTATATCCTAATTGTTTATAAAGCTTGGGTATATAACGATTTTCATTTTGAAAATTTATTGTAGCTTTATCAGTGACTTCAAATGGCATATACCCAGTCATGAGTGTCGGCATAGCGAAATGAGTTGATGGGGCGTTTGTATAAGACTTATTTGAGAAACGATTTTTATCTTTGAATGAGTTTAGAAAAGGCATAATCTTAGGATCATATGCATGATCATTCCTTAAACAATCAGCAATGATAAGCACAATATTATCTTTATGTTTCCTTTTGTCTTTCAACATTTTTATTTTCTTAATAATTTTCTAGATTCTTATTTTATTTACAATTTCCGACTTTTTATAATGATTCTTTATGTGTTTTTTCAATATATGCCGAAATTCTTTGAGTGCTATTTTATACTTTGGATCAGATATAACATTCTTATTATCTTTAAATCTATAAAGTTCTTCAGTATCTGTTTGATAGTAGTATACAAAATACATATTATTTCTAAATACAGAAAAACTTCTTTTACTCCAGTTAAGTTTGTAGCTTCCTTTACTTATAAAATCCTTTTCCTGTTCTCTTCCTTCTTCGGCGATTACATAAGGAGGAGGTGTGATATTTAAGTTGCTATCGATAAATGCTTCTAATGAGCCAAAGCTTTCTTCATAGCCTATCGTTTTCAATATCACATTACCAATAGCTTGTAGAGGGACGAATGAATTGACAGAAATCTTTTGTTTCTTGAGTTTTTGGGAATATATAATTAATGGAATGTTTAGTAATTCTTTGAGATGAACCAATCCATGACCGAAATGTTCTTTATTTTCTCCAAATCCCTGCCCATGATCTGCTGTGATTATGTATATTGTTTGTTTATCCAATTTGCGATTTAAATAATTAACAGTTTTTTCAATATTAGCATCTATGTAACTGATACTATCGTAATACAACCTTTTTAATTCCTTTATGTCCTGTTTAGATTTCTTTACTTTTTTATTTCTATATATTGAATTGAGGTAGTTTCTTTTAGATCGTATTCGAGGACTTATGGAATCTTGTGGAATTGTTATTGGTTCATGAGAGTCCATATAGTGAAGCCAGATAAATATGGGTTTTGTTTTTAATTTAGAACTATAGAATTTTACTGCATTTTTACATATGTTATTTATGATTTTAATACTAGCATAATTTGTCGAAATTCTTTTCAGTAAATTTCTTGTAATTTGCCTTTTTAATCTTACAAATAAATTAATAAAGAATTCTAACAAGCGACTTTTTTTGACAATCTTTTTAAGTTTTTTCTTAAATTTTAACTTCGTCTTTACTTTGTGAATATTTTTATTACTCGATGTGTACCAATCATAAAAGTAGTCAAATCCTTTATTATAATCATTCTCTGCTGTAAAGAAAGGATTTGAGTGAATTCCAATTGTTAGGTAACCCTCCTTTCGTAGGATTTCCACAAAAGATTCTCCTCTGTCTCTTAACGATATGTTTCCATTGTTTGAAAAAGGATACGTTCCTGTAAAGATACTCGGTCCAGAACCTCCACTCCAAGGACTTGAAGCAATGGTATTCCTAAAGAAAACTCCTTTTTTTGCTAGACTATCTATAAATGGAGTCTTAACATTCTTGTTTGTTATTCCAAGACTATCTGATCTGAGACAGTCAATTGTTATGAATACTATATTAGTACGCATTTTTCCGAGTTTTAAACTTTTTTATAATACTTAATAGTAACTTTTTGTCTTTTGGTTCAATAAGTGAAAATATAGCAAAAACGAAAATGAGTAGCAAGCCGTATATGATCGCTGCACTTACTAGTAAGACTATAATCTGGACGAGTTGATCACCGCCCAATCCGATAGCAATGAGCATCTGCTTTATAAAAATAATGACAACTGATAGTAAAGCTATAGCTACAAAGAGTTTTATATTCTTAGCTGAATATGGGGAAATTTGTTTGTAGGTAAAGAGATACAGTAAACCGATGTAATTTTGCAGTGTTTCTCCGATGATATACGATACTCCAGCACCGATTAAACCGAATCGTGGAATAAGAATAAGACTGAACGTAGTACTGAAGATAAATGCTATCAAAGTTGAGATGGTAATGACTCTTTGTTTATTGTAAGCGATAAGTAATTTCCCAATTGGACCTGATGCGATATTGATCATCACTCCAATACATATGAGCGCAAATGTGGTAGCTCCCTGTTCAAATTCCTTTCCAAATATCAGCAAAATCTCTTTTGCGAAAAGAATCATAAAAAGTGTTATGGGGGCTGTAAATGTTGTGAGAATCCTTACAGAATCTTTGTAGTACATTCGCACTAAACCGATTTTTCCTTGACTTACTATTTTTGAAAGAGTCGGCAAAAAAACTATATTGAAAGCCGTGATAGTCATGAGGGGAAGTGAGCCCACTTTCTTTGCGATTGAGTAGATACCGACGCTTGTCTCATCGATGAAGTATCCTAAAAAAAGGCTATCCAACCAAAGGATGAGAAAGACGAATAAGTTATTTAGAAATAGCGGAATAGTGAAATAGATATACTTCTTATCAAAATTCTCTGCTAGGATATGAAAATCAATTTTGCTTATAATTAAACGATATGTTGCAAAAAAACTAACTATAAATCCTACTATATAGGCTAAAAAATACGCAAGAGGAATAGCTTGTGAGCCTATGTCAGTTATAATGAAAATGAGAAGAGCACCCAGACTGAAAAGAGGAATGAATGACTTCTCGATTAGTGCTTCATAGCGCGCATTCTCTAGAGAGGTTGTGATAGAGACAAGAATTCTTACGAATGTAAATGCAGGAAGCCCAATGATAAGAATTCTTAGGAAAGATTTTACATAGGCACTGTCAAACAAATCTGAGATCTTTGGAGCGGCTAGAAATATGAGAAACATCAATGATACGCTTACAACGATAACGTATTTGAGAACTGTTCCGATAAGAACCGATCTTTTAACCGTTTGCTCGTGAGTGTCATTTGTAAATAAAGGAAGAAACTTATTTAATGTAAGGTTGAATCCAATGAGTGAAACGAGAGCAAGGATATTGAAGATCGTGTTTGCAATTGAGAAACTACCAAGGACTTCTGCTCCAAATGTCCTGCTTACCACTAATCCAAACAAAAACTCAACAACTGCCTTGACTCCGATTCCAATCAGCATAAAGATGGCTCCTTTTATTATGATTTCAGAAGATCTTCTCATAGTTATATTTACACAGTCTTCCTGTGCTATATGTTAAAACACCAAGGGTATTTTTAGTAAAAAATTATACCTACTTATTTGGTGAATGTCACTTATTCAATGGTAACATCGCAAGGGAAAGGCTATATTTACTCTTTTAACTTCACATAGTATACAGCTACTGCTTGTTCTTCATATAATCCTAGGATTTCAGTGTCTCTATTCAAATACATCAATAGATTTCCTTTTCTTTTTAAGTACCTATCCATGAGGTTTGGCCATGGTTTTTTCATAACGATATATACATTATTATTCGAGTCTTCTAGCAATTTAATTGTTTTTGGGAGTGAACCGAGGTTTTTCTTCGTTGGTTCATTATGTATTACCAGTTCCGTCGATAGTTCGTGTGTATAGAAACTCCATAATGTATCTTTAATATTATAATTTATTACAGTTTCATTTTCTTGTGCATACTGGTTGATAAAATGTATACTTTCTCTTATCCCCATTGATCGTGTTGTTTTTACATGAGTATACGTTGTGTACACAATAGGTGTAAATAAATAGGAAATGAGAAGTGCAATCGGTATATAGAGTTTTTTATCTGCAACCTGAAATAAGTACACTATCCCGCGTGCAGTGATGATATATAAAAGTGGTGTGATAAACAGTGTCAGTCGTGATCCATAGAAAGGATACTTATGAAAGAAAGACATAATAAATAGAATGAACAGAATTCCAATGAGATAATACAGAATTCTTACTCTTTTCTTCAAAATAAGAGGGATCGATCCAAGACTCAGAAGTATCCAGATAAAACTTGCTTGGTCTAAAAAAGGATATTCAGTAACGATGCCATTTATACGTTCTGAAATCCAACTAACGAAACTTTTCATTGAAGATACTATAGGGAAGCCTTCGTGCATTATCCAGTAATCAACTACTGCTTCATTTTCTGTTTGTTCTTTGATAACCAGTATGTAGACAAGAATAAATAAAATTGCTGAAATAGTATATGGAATTGTAATGTATACAAGCTTCTTGATATGTTTCTTCATTAGAAAAGTATACAAAAACAGCGGATAGAGGACTACTAGAACAACCACAAAGGGAAACGACATAAGAGGCCCGGTTATAGCGATAATCGAAAACAAGATATATATCCATGACTGTGGATATTTTTTAGTAATGATATATTCACTCAGCAAAAGTATAGCGAGTAGATAGAATACTTCGGTAGTATACTGCTTGACGAATCTACTATAAAAGATATGCCAGGGGTTGAAAGCAAGGAATGCCATAGCAATGAGAGAAGTTACTTTTGATTTTGTTACTTTCATTGAAAGCATATAAGTAAGAAAGATACTTCCAATTCCAAAAAGAAATGGAAGCGCTCTCAAACCTATTTCGCCGTGTGGAAGAACCTTCGATACAAAAAAGAGAATTGTATTGAAAAGAAATGGGGATACAATAATAGTATCGAGCATCCCACTATATGTTGCTTGTTTAACAGAATATGCAACCCACGATTCATCTGGGTTTAGTTCTCTAGTCCCAAGGTGAACTCCACGTAAAAATATACCTAAAAAGATCACTATACATAAGACAAACTGTAATCTGTATTTTAGGAAATAATTTATTACTAAGTTTAAGACACTCTTCAATCTATGTTTTAATTCTTTTATTTGCATACTTTGATATTGGAATTGTAATAAAAAATAGAAATATACTTGATACGGTTATAAGAGAAATTCTTAATCCTAAAGTGAATGATTTTGGTTTGTATTTGAATATTATTGTATGATCTCCCTTTGGGATATAAACTCCTCTCAATAGATAGTCTACTTTCAGAGTCTCCACTAAATCATTGTCCATATAAGTATCCCAGTCACTATCGTAAAGATCGGACAAAATAAGGATGCTATCACATTGGCTTTTTGAAGTCATCGTAACTTTGTTTGCATTGTATTCTACTATATCTACTTTATCTGAGCTTATGTCATTACATTGTTCTAAAGAAATATTACTTCCAGAATCTTCTACAACTGCAGTAGAATGTAATGCTTGTGTTTTTTCTAATTCAGTCAGCTGATTGAATGTTTCTTCTTTGTTATTTGTTGAAACAAGTTTATGGGTTAGGAAAACTCGATCAAAAACATCTTGATTCTCATATATTTTAACTTCGTCATTATACACCAACTTGAATTTATCTTTTAGCTCGGTTTTCTCTTGATAGAGACTAAATGATAGGTCTGACTTTAGAGACACATTATTTTTACTTAGCTTTCTTTTTTTATTAGGATTTTGACTAGCTCCCCAAAATGTAATTACATTATCACTATTTTTATTCCATTGGATAGTAATACTATATTTACTCGGATATAACTTAATAGTTTCCTCAAAGCTGATATCAAGCGTTTCCCCTGATATAATTTTATCAGGACTAACAAGCCATTCTTCAAATATTTTATTAGTATTTAGATCATTAATTCTTATCAACAGTGAAACATTATCAGCTTTTTCATACTTTTTAACTCTCAGGCTGATGCCATCAATTTCTTGATTCTTATTGATTTTAAACGTTCGGGATAGCATATCTCCCTTTTTCATTGTAATGGGTAGGTTATAGTTTTTTACTTGAACAAAGGGGATTTTCCAAATTGGTATTTCCCAACTATAATCCAAGATATATTTAACTCCAACAAGATCTAGTAACTGGTTTTCTAGATCAAGTTTCGACTTCTTAAACTTAATAGTTTCTCTCTGTAGTTGAATACTTTCCGGCTGTATATAATTCATAAAATTGACCCATCTATTATTATAATGATCTGTAAAAGTAAGTGAGTTAAGATCGTAATAAGAAGGTGCTGAAAGAAACATAATTTTATCAAAAGCAAGTATACGGCTGTAATCTTTAGTATAGTTTTGCAACAACTCAATAGCTTGTGTTTTAGGATAAAAGAGTTCCGTTTTTAAAGTTGGATTATAATCAGCTCCGACTCTATAAAGATCAAGAAAAGTAACTACCAGTATGATTAATATAAATATGTATATAGAAATTTTCCTACTTAAATATAACCATATAAAGAATAAAGCATTAATTAAGTACATAAATACTATTGATAGTTCCTTAGATATTCTCGAATCAAGATTTCCTATACCTTTTGTAAATGATATAGTTCTGAGAAGTATGAGGGCAAAAGTATTCAGAACTATAAAAATGAAGAAAGGAAGGAGCTTCTTTAAGGTCTTGGTTGAAGCTTTTTTCAATATAAAATCAAGCCCATAAGCGGAAAGTACAGTTAATGAAAAAGAAACCAATACGGTAAGTCTTGTACTTGGATTTGAACTAAATATAGGAAATTTACTAATAATGTTAAGAAATGGACCTATATCAAATATAATTAATGTGGAAAATAGAGCCACACACCAGAAGAATATTATTTTTTTATCCTTTTTCACTCGAAAAAGAGAAAAGAGTGACAGTAGAAGAGGAAAAAGACCAATATACACAGCACTTTCATTAAAGTTGTTAGACGGTGATGGTTTAAATGGGGGGCGTTGCCAGTTGTAGTCGACTGGATTTCCAAAATACTCTGGAATGATGTATCTTATTAATAAATCCTTGGATATATATCTTTCTGAATGGGTTTCCGTTCTATAAGATAGATCAACTTTGTTTAGTAGATAGTCAGCTGTTGGTAATAGCGTGAATGCTAATAACCCCACTATCGCCATCCCTGAGATTAAAAAGATGAATATTCGTTTAACAATTATTTTTATTGATTCTTTATTCAGATATCTATAAATGGACTTCAGGAGAATATAGAAGATAAACATGAAAGTAACATAAGCTATTGTTGAATAAAATCCACCAAGTATTAATAGAGAATAACTACCAATAAATATCAAAGCATTCTTATTATTTGTTCTTTCAAAGAGTTTCTCCATTGACCAAAGAACTAATGGAATAAAGGTGCTAACATGAACAAGGCTAGTAACAAGATATACAATGTTATAAAGACTAAATGATCCAATTATAGCTCCTAGTGTTGATCCTGCTTTTCCGATTTTATATTTACGCAGCAGTAAATAGGTAAAAAATCCACACAATAAAGAATGAGATAGTGAATTGAACGTAATAGCAAACCCGAAATTATTAAAGGACGTCAAGAGCAAAGGAATTATTAAGAAAGGGTTAATAATAAGAGAAAGACTATTGCCTCCTCTTGCTGAACCCAATCCCATTGAATTATTCCATAAAGGAAATTCTCCTTCTTTGATTTGGTTAAATAGATGTTTTTGGGTAGGATAATATGATATTATTGTGTCGGCTAGTAAGCCATTACTTCCCTTGAAGCCTGGGTCAACGAATTGATCCCAAGGTTCATAAGCAAATAAAATATCTGCAGAGGTTAAAACTTCATGTTTAATATAAATTCTAGGGAAAAATACTACATTCAGTACAAATAGTAAGAGGATTATTAAGAAATATTCTTTATAATTCTTTAAATATTGCCTAATATTTACTGACTTGAATACTTTCATCTTTCAGATTGTCCAAAGTGAATACTAGACAGAATTATATTAAATCGGACAATAGTTAACAATTAATTACTATTTCTTTCTTGATTAGACTTGGTAATGATTTTTGTTAAACAATAAAGAATTAATAATACAAAGAATAAAACCCCTCTATCTATTAATGCGATTTGTAATACATGATTGTTGGTTATTCCAATAATACTTGCAAATACTAGCAATACACTTTCTTTTATTCCGATGGAACCAGGAGTTAAACTGATTAATAATGAAGATGAGGATAAGCAAACATAAAGCAGTAGATTCATAGTTGGTATAGAAACTTTTATTGTCTTGAATTCTAGATATGTAATTAAACTTACAATAAAAAAATTTAGTATGGTAAGTAGTAATAGCTTTAAAAGGATTCTTTTATTGCATATGATAAAGTTCCATCCTTTTACTACATTATTAATTATACTTGACAATTTACCGAGTACTTTAGATTTACCTTTTTTTCTGAAAATTTCCTCAGGGAACTTATATAAAAATAGTAAAAGAGTTATAATAAAAATTACCAAGAAAAATATATAAAGGCTTATAGAATACACATTTGTTCTTATATGAATAATTGTTAAACTTAATAAGGCTATTACAGAGTTGGTAAAAAATATTAGTACGTAACTACCAGATAGACTAGATATAGAATATGAATAAGAGATTTTAAGTTTTTCTTTAAAATAAACTGCACGGATGCCTGTTCCCCCCCTAAAGGGCATGAAATAATTACCAACAGATGAAAGTATTGAAATTTTGAAGCTTTCAAATATAGTAATATGTTTACTGAAAGCTACTAATGCTACTTTTAAAAAAATTCCTGTAACAAATAGCATCAGTATTCGAAGTAAAAATATCATTAATAATATACTGGGAGATGTCTGCAGTAAAGGAGAGAAGACTTCACTATTTTTAGAAAAGTAAATAATAAATATAGATATAAATGTAATTGTTAGTAACAGACTAAGATACTTTTTCATGATTGAAGCGCTTCCTTATATATCTTGAATAATTTTTTATTACGTGTGCGGATTGAAAACTTATTAGTTTTATTAAATGTCTTTATTGCATTATGACTCATCCTTTTCAGAAGTTCTTTATCAATACAAACACGTGATATCTGTTTAATTAAGTCCTGAACAAGCGTTTTTTCTATGGATTTTATTCTTACTGTAAAATCATTATATTTTCCTATATCTAGAAGAGGTTTTTCTTCTAACAGAAGTCTATTTGACTTTACAAATAAACCAGTATAATCATCACTAACAATCTCTGGAGTTGCATACTGATTAGTTGTAATAACTGGAGTACCTGAAGATATAGCATCAAGGAATACTAATCCAAAAAGATCCGCATGAGTCGGAAGAACAAATAAATCTGCAGGGATAAAAAACTTTCGAATGATCTCCTCCTTTGGATATTTCGGTTTTAAATATATTATATTTTTTGACCTATATTTATTCTTCAGTTTTTTATGTAAATCAGAAATAATAATAAATAATTTTATGTTAAACTTCTTTTCTAAGTACGAAAATGCTTCTAATAATTCATGCAGACCTTTTCTATAAGCATTATTTCCAACAAACAATATTTTTAATGTATTTGGTTCATTTTGTATTATTGAATAATCAACACTTTCTTTATATATTTTATAATAATTTGGGACTGCAGGATATACGACTTCGACTTTAGATTTGAATCTTATATAATCTTTTTTGAATAAAATCTTAAGCGTTTTTTTTGCTGCTTCTGAGGTTGGAATAACCTTCTTACAATTCTTGTCAAGAAGAAAGTCAATAATCTTTTTCCTTAACTTATCATTCAAACTTGTATAACTTGCTAGTGCTGCTGCATGAGAAAAGTCAACAACATATGGTAGAGATGCTTTTATAGGAGGTATTCTCTGTGCATACTGTACTAAGTCAATATCATCTTCAAAACTTATGCTACTATTAAAGAGTACATTTTGTGTTTTATTGATTAATGTACTCACAATTCCGAATGATCCGTACTTATGAAATAAGTGGTATAAAAAGCGTAAATAGGTCCTGGGTTTGGAGACAATATATTCGACTCCTTGTGGAGGATTATCTATCATTGATTTGTATATTTTATGTATTGGTTTATAGTTACGATAAATAAGTCTGACTCTCATTCTTCTCTATGTATTAAATGCTTAAGTAAGAACTATGAGAATTATTCTTTTTTCAATATTGACAGGAATGCTTCTGAGTAAAGTCTGGCAAGTCTTTCATTACTAAAATTTTCATTTGTAAACTTTGAAATCTTATTTGGATTAATTTCCCATTGTGAAACTGTATTTATTTTTTCAATGCAGTCTTTTACATATCCGGGTCTATAAAGAAGTCCATTTTTATTTGGAATGACCGCCGAGGTAATACCCTCGAGCGATGCTGCGACAACTGGCGTCCCATATTGGGAAGCTTCGATAGCTACCATTCCAAATCCCTCCCAGTGGTCTTTGACTTTAATATTCGGTAAGATGAATATGTCTGATCCAAGAAATAACGTTTGTTTTAGGTTTTCAGGTACTCTCCCAAGGATATTTGTATGTTTGTCAAAATGATACTTTGTGATGATACGTTTTGCATCTTCAATATCATTTCCTCCTCCAACAATAATAAGCTGGTAAGTATCTTTAAATGTAAAGAAAATATTTTCTAGAAACCAATGCAATCCTTTCCTTTTAATTATACGTCCTAGGAAGAGGAGTATTTTCTTCTGTTTATTGATACTGTATTTTTTCCTAATTTTGTTTCTATATATTTCCTTTATTGACTTGCTTATATGAATGTCTGTTTTTTCTATACCTGGTGTAATAATCCTATGAGTCTTGATTCCGCATTTCTTTGCAAGTTGTGCTGTTCCTTTACTGATTGGGATAAATTCATTGACATACCGTTTCGGAAATGAAATTATACCTTTATATATTTTCTTTAAAATTTTCATTGTGAGTGTAACATCCCCTTTGAGAACAAAATTGAGATCTAATCCAAACAATGTTGAAACCATGGGTTTCCGATAGATAATCTTGGCAGGAAATGCAAAGAAACAGGTTAGTATATCATTACAATAGACTAAATCATATCGATAACTGAAGAGAAGAGTATATATGAGAATATATAAAGAAAAAGGTAATAATCCCCTGTAGCTTCTTTTATTCGCAATGAGTTTTATATTCTCAATTCTCTTCAGATGGGAATATAATCCAAACGTAAAGTTTTCCATACCCCCAATCGTAGGAGGAAAAGATCGAGTTAAAAATAGAATCTTATAATTTTTTCTTTTTTGCATAGTATAGTACTCTCTTATAATTTACTCTATTTCTTCCCAACATATCTACAACGAAAGTACGAATCAGAAAACTAAGCTTGTTTTTTAAGTACTTTATGACATGATAAAGATCCTATTAAAGTTACGTATGAAGAGAATCAGACAAATTATGTCAGAGAAGGATTATTTTTTCAAATTGATATATATTATAATGGTATACTTTTTTTAGAAAAAAATGGACATAGAAGAATATGCAAAGAAATACCAACAATTTTATAAGGGAGAGATATCTCAACTATTATTGAAATATTTAGAAAGTGAGAAATGGGGGAAATTCCTAGATTTAGGTTGTGGTGATGGTTCACTATTATATAAATTGAATGAGGAGTGCTTTTTTAAAAATAAGGATGTATATGCTATTGATTTATCTTCAAAAAGAATTGGATTAGTGAAAAGAATAAATAAAAAATTTAAATGCTTTATTGATGACGCTTGTGAGATAAGAAGTATTAATGATTCATATATTGATTTTGTTGTTTCCAACATGGTAATCGAACATGTTCCAAGCGATGGGGATATGATTAAAGAAATTAGAAGGATCCTGAAATCAGGTGGATTATTATATCTTTCTACAGTATTTAAAAGATGGTATGGGTGGTATTTCTACAGGTGTAATGGAAAATGGGTTCTAGATCCTACTCATTTAAGGGAATATACTAATGACAGTCAATTACTTAGAATATTACAAAAAAATAACTTTGATATACTAGAAAATAAAAAGACACAAAGTACTCGTTCTATTATTAACAATCTTATTTTAAGCAAAATCAGCAATAACAGAGAAATAACTAATAATTTCATTATCGGGTTATTGGAAAAAGTGAAGATTCCAATCATTGGTTACTACAAATGGGAAATTGTTTGCAGGAAAGGGTAGACTATTTGTTATGATCTAGTGGATATGACCAGTCTTGAAGTAAGAAATCAATATATTCTGGTACAGGAATTTCAATCCTTCGATTTCGCTTTGGGTGAAATCTGTGTAATATGCAAGGCGGGCACCGTTAAGTATAAATTACCAGGGAATAAAGTGCCTTAGCTTGAATTGTATTCACGTTTGAAATGTTAACTAGGAGATTTACTGCTTTTATTATTACGTTTTTTTAATACAAAGAAATAATGATATGGATTTAGTATTGGTCTTACTTCTTTGATAATATCAAACTTCCTCTTTAAAACATTTCTAATTTTTCTAATTGAATGTTTCTTTCGTCCCATTTCCCAATAGTGATAACCATCAAATGATTTTTTTAGAAATATGAGAGGTACTCTGATAAAAAGGTCTATTACGGGGAAGTTTATCTTCAAAATTTTACGAATTATTGGAATTGAAATGATTAATTCCAAAGTTATTGATGAATATGGAATAGAAATAATCAGATATTTTCTTGTAACCCTATATAATTCATTTAAGGACTTTTCAAAGTCCTGCCATGGAAGATGTTCTAAGATCTCACAAGCTAATATAAGATCAAATAAATTAGATTTAAAAGGAAGTTTTCTAATATCACCAGTATAATCCGGTTCTAGAGTTTTATTAATATCACAAGTTTTAACGTTAAAATCATGTTGTGTTAAATAGTTTGACACAGTTTTATTACCAATTCCAACTTCTAGAATGTCCTTGGGATTTAATTGTTTTATTAAATCTATTTGATGAAAGTAAGAAATGAATCTTGGGAGATTATCATAATTTTTATAATATACGTCTTTGCTATCTCGGATATTTTGATTGTTTATCATTGATTAGGTTTAGCTTTCATGTAAGTATAATTCTAATATGAATATCTATTTCTTGAAGGATACTAAGAAATAGAAGAAGTTGAAAATTCAATAGACTTTATACAAAATTTGAAAATACTGGTTTAATAGCATAATTTAAATGTTGTTATCAAAATTATAATTCCACCTTGTGTCAGATATAACAGTGTTTTATTCAATATACCAATGTGCTCTACTATTCAATAAATAATTACTGTTTATATTATAGCAAATCCTTCAGGTTTTAGAATCCGATAAATTTTAGAAACAATATTGTCGGTATCATTTAGATCCAATCTATTAACGTTTATTTTTAGCTTCTTAACTTTATCTTTAACAATGTCTATTGCAATAATGTTACTTGTTTGGATCTTTTCTGCAATTCTTTTTGTCCAAGCTCCATCATGTTTATGATTTTAAATAGACATATCATCCGTTGACTCGTATCTGACTATGGGAACTTTTCCGTTTTGATTCGCAAGGAGAGATTTCAAAAATTTATATCTACTCTTTATTTTAAATTAGAAAACTCTTTGAACTCTTTCGTTTGATCGATGAAGTTTTTCATAGGTTTGATTAATACTAAGCGTCATAGATGTTTGAGATCTAAATGAATAATACTCTAGCTATAAAGTTTTTTCTTTTCAAAATACAACAGTTTTTCTTGATTTGCCCTTATTTTGCCTAGCATATCAGCAACAAATCCCACAATGAAGAAGATTAATCCCAAGATATTTAAGAAAGCTCCAAGAAAACCAACCGAAATATATGGGGTGAACTGTTTATTATTTATATAATGTATGAGTAAAAAAATATCTGCTATCAGACCGAATAAAAATAGCACTACTCCTATAGCCCCAAAGAATTTTAAAGGTTTATAATCTCTTACAGTTCGCATTATTATTAGGAGAGATTTGGTAGCATAATCAAAAGCCCCCTTAAATACACGAGATTTTCTACTTTTAAAATACTTAACCTTTATCGGAATCTCTAATATTGAAAGTCCTTTCATTGATAAATCTATAAATACTTCTTGAGTGTAAGTGAATCGCCCGAAGATATTTAGATTGAGTAGAGCCTCTTTTGAATATGCTCTGAATCCACAAGCAACGTCTTTGTATTTTTTCCCCAATAATAAACTGAGGATTCTTGCTACCTGCCTGTTCCCCCATAATTTAATGGGACTTATGTTTTTGGGAATATCACTCTTTCGCATAAATCTACATGCGGTTACCATATCTGCCCTTCCTTCAAGTATTGGTTTGATTAACTTTGGTATCTCTTTAGCAGGAAATTGACCATCAGCGTCAATCATGACTGCCATGTCGGCTCCTAACTCTAGGGCTTTTGCAATTAATGTCTGAAACCCAGCTCCCAACCCTTTATTCTCATTATGATGAACAACAATAGCCCCTTCTTTTTCTGCCACTTCAGCTGTTTTATCAACTGATCCATCATTGACTACTAATACTTGTTGGTCTTTAAATTCCTTTACCCTAGGAATAGAACGTATAACTTGACCAATTGTTTTTTCTTCATTTCTTGCAGGTATTAGAATTATTAGTTTCATATGTATGTTAGTAACATATTATCTTCCAATTCCTTTATATATTATCCCAAGTTTTCTGATGATTTCATTATCCCAAATATTCCTTCCGTCAATAACAACCTTTACCTTGGAATTCTTGAGTAATTCTTTAACATCGGTTTTTTTGAATTCTTCATGATCTGTACATACGACTATAGCACGCGCATTTCTTACAGCCTCGGGGAGACTTCTAACGTTTGAAATCTTATGAACATAAGGATCAAATATCTTCAGTTTTGCACCAAGACCCTTTAATTTTTCTAGTATTTTTATAGCAGGACTCTCTCTTAGGTCTCCAACATTTCCTTTGTAACTAAGTCCCAATAATGCAATCTTGGTACCGGACACTGGTAATTCTACATTATTAAGACAGGATGTCAGCAATGAAACAGTATAGTCTGGCATACTGTTGTTTACTTCTCTTGCAGCCTTTAAGAAGCGATGATTGAACCCATTCTTCGTTGCGCGTTTAATCAAATAATAAGGATCGATAGCAATACAATGACCGCCAACTCCACATCCTGGCCAATGTGGCATGAATGCGAACGGTTTACTTGAAGCGCATTTGATTGTTTCTATAAGATCAATTCCTATTTTATCAAAAGACTGGGCTAATTCGTTTACAAATGCAATGTTTACATCTCTAAACGTATTCTCTACAATTTTAGTAGCTTCAGCAACTTTCAGGCAGCTTACTTCATTAACTTCTGCATCAAGGAAACTACGATAAAATTCTGCGACCTTGCGGGTTCCTTTTCTTGTTAAAGCTCCTACGTTTCGAGGTATGTTAAAGACACTCCACTTCTTATCGCCAGGATTTATCCGTTCTGGGCAATGAGCTAAGATAAAATCCCTTCCCCCCTTCAATTTTGAAGTACTCTCAAGAATCGGAAGTATGATTTCTTCACAAGTTCCTGGATTTACCGTTGATTCAAGAATTACCGTATTTCCTTTTTTAAGAAATTTTGCGATAGAGTTTGCAGCATTTTTTATCGGATCATAATTCAATGTATAATCGTTATGAATGGGTGTGGGTACACAAATTATGAAAACATCGCTTTCTTTGAGAACTCTCTCCGATTGTGAGACTTTAAATCTTATTTTCTTTATTAACTTTATATATATATCCTCCTCAATATGAGATTTTCTTTTACGAAGTCGTTCAATTAATTTTTTGTCTAGATCAAAACCAACAACGTTATATTTCTCGCTTCGTGCAACTGCACACATCAGTGGAATTCCCACATATCCTAAACCAATTATTACGACTTTCAATATATATACGTTAAGATGTTATGTGAGGAA
>Ga0114923_10001280_pt1 | contig 17657 bp, 23 predicted proteins | sample SumtaG_FD_89578 | JGI IMG/M metagenome (GOLD analysis project Ga0114923, IMG submission 89578) | Deep subsurface microbial communities from Indian Ocean to uncover new lineages of life (NeLLi) - Sumatra_00157 metaG | ecosystem: Environmental > Aquatic > Marine > Oceanic > Sediment | place: near...
TAAGCTCAATGGGATCACGGTCAAGGAATGCGGCTGCAAATCGTCGAAAGACGGCACAGTATTCAGCCCGTGCAATACTCATCAAGAGGCCGAAGCAGTACCGGCCTAAGCCAGAACGGTTCCCGCCCGAGTTCGATTCTCGGGCTGGCACGATTCTTATCAACCACAGGAGTAAACCATGAAATTATATCAGATACTCGTATTAATCCTGCTTGCCACGACGCTGAACGGGCAGAGAGATACAAGCAAGGTATTGGTCTGGGCGCTTGGTGGACAGGCAGCAGACCTGTTGAGCACGGAAATAATATTGATGGAAGGCGGCATAGAGATCAATCCTCTAATGACTCAGCGACCAGTATATATCGCTACGAAAGTAGGGTTGTCAATAGTGTTCTACAGTTATGCAAAACGGTATCCAGATGACAAGAGGACAATGACCATATTTGCGATCCTTTCCTGGATGCCGGTCGTACATAATATGATGCAGATAATGAACTAACCACAGGAGAAAAAACCATGAAATACCAACCGAGATATGTTGCTTACCTCGCCCTGATAGGTAATGAGGAACTGGCCACCAATCTCTATTACATTGAATTCATCGGGATAATGGTGCAGCAATATCAGTCGTTTCGGGGCGTCTCTTCGGAGGTGCCGATTATTGACCATAAAGAGTTCACGGCCTTTATACAGCAAATGGTTAGACAGCACAAATGATTGACTTGACTCATACTAATAGAAAGGATCACCATGATAATAACTGCAACAATAAACACCGATAATGCAACCTTCCACGACGCGAAGGATTGCAAATGCGATGGCGGAGACACCGAAGGGTGCAATTTCGCCAAGTTGTCAGGGATCGAAAGACTGCTGACACCAATGGTTGCCGATATTGCAGGCGGCCAAACCGGGAGGTCATTCTTAGACCCTGACGGCCATGTAATAGGCGAATGGGAGGCCACGGAAGATGAAGCCTAACCACAGAATTTGAGTCTCCCTGTGGAGCTGTCCTGCTGGGAGGGGACTACCGAGAGGTCCCCCCTGGCAGGCAGCATAACAATGGCTTTATTAAGCCATATAAATGGGATTAATAACCCATAGAAAGGATCACATCATGCCTGACTCCCAGACAGGTATCCAATGCCGAGGAGATAGATGCGACAGCCGAGACGCTACCCGGCGATACGATGCCTACAACATTCCCACCGGCAACTACTGCGATGAATGCTATGCGAACAACTATCCGTACCGGAAGGATGTCTACTTCGATCCAGCTTATGCCGGGGAGGCCCTGGAACCGGATTAGCGTAATTCTATACCATCTGTACGGTTCAAAATGTTGGATGTATAGTATTGGTGAGAGGGGGAGAGGTTTTCCCCTCGACGCTAAACCAACACAGGGGACGGCACAATGAAACGCATCAAACGATTCTTCATCCACAACCCCTGGCCGAGCGTAGTGCTGAAGGCAGCGCCGGTCATCCTCATAATCTACTCAGCAGCCGTATCATAAGCGGCCAGCGGGTAAGCGGACATAGGGCCGCGACCGGGTTCATCCCCGATACCCGCGCTACTTTCAACCACAGGGAAAGGAGCTCTACTATGTCAGAGCGAGTTGAAGTTCATAAGGGATTCACCCGCGACGAATTGAGTGCAGCCTTCGATAGGGTCAAGGACCCAGCCGACTGGCGAGCACCAATCAGCGCAGTGGTACCCGGCCAAGTAATCGATGTCACAGAAGCGGCCATCGAGTTTTTCACAGCCATCAGACCTGAAGTGCGGCTCAATGTCGTTGACGATAAAGTCACCGGCCTACCGGGCGGCGAGGGGTTTGTGGTCAGTTGCGTAGGCTATCGCAACGGACCCGCTGGGCCATAAACAATAGAGGACGGACTGCCAGATATGTCATACCCCCCCCTGCCATATCTGGCATAGGTCCTCAGCAAGATTTTCAATCTAATCACAGGAGATAAGATCATGGAAAAAAAGGAATCAGAACAGTTCACCGTGAGAGTCACCAAACGCCTCCTGAAGTGGATACTGGGTACTCAATATCCCGAAGGTGTCTACGAGCAGAAACCCAAGGGCAAGATTAAGGGGCTTTGGGTTACACGCTTCAGCGATAGCCCCTACCCGGATCAGGGTAAAGGCTATGGAGTCTGGGCGCAGGGCCTATTTGTCACCGATGATAAGGGGCTGGCGGACCTGATCCGCAATCTTGCATCTAAGGGACACTATAAGGGCTGACACAATTTCAACCACAACCATAGGAGAATAATCATGGGATCATCACCAGTACGTATCGACCACCTTCTGATTGAAATACTCGGAAATATTCCAAGCACTCAGGAGAGAAACCCTCACAGAGAAGCCGCATATCAGGCCAAAGAGTTCCACTACGTCGGTCTTGTTGCAGTAGTAGATGTCAGCTATCCGATTGATACCGAGGGGACTCGGAGGTCTGAGAGGTTTGCGTCCGAAACCACCGGGGCTATCGAAAGTGACAGTAAAGCCAGCCATTTCCGAACAGTGGCCGAAAAAGAGTTGGCGGCATTGAAGAGCCATCTGGAGAAGTTCTTCATCGATACCAGTGGAGCCTTCGCAATAGCGGACATCCGTCTTGGCGAGGGTCTTAAAATTGGACCTGAAGAGCGAATGGTAACCCTCTTTAAGTTGCAATGATGCAGGAGTCACTATTCAAAACCAAAAAGCGCCGGGGGTACATCCGTATCCCCCGCGACGTACCCCTGATTGTATGCAACGGGGGGGGAGTCAATTCATACGCCCATGTCATAGCGCTGAAAAGGAAGGGCATTATCCCGGACGTGATCACGTTCGCGGACTTGGAGGCCGAAAAACCTGAGACCTATGCAGCCCTGGCGATACTTGACGACTGGCTGGAGAGCGTAGGCTTTCCCCGGACCACCGTTTGCAAAAAAGTCACCCTGCCGGAGACCCCATACGATACCTTGGAGGGAAATTGCGTCAGCAACGAAACCCTCCCCAGTCTCGCCTTCGGAATGAAGTCGTGCAGTATCAAATGGAAACAGGGTCCGCAGGATCATTATATCATGGGCTGCAAGGCCCCTCACAACAAAATAGACCCCCATCCGCTTTGGCTCGAATGCCAAGAGCGGGGGATCAAACCGATCAAGCTGATTGGCTATGACTCAGGTCGGGCCGACATCCGCCGATCCAAGAACCTGAAAAGTCAGGACGCCAATTTTAGATACCGGTACCCACTCCAGCAACTTGGCTGGGACCGGGGGGATTGCGTCAAGGCCATCGTCGAGGAAGGTCTGCCAGTCCCAATCAAAAGCGCCTGCTATTTCTGCCCGGCATCGAAGCAGTGGGAGATGTTCTGGCTGGCGGCCAAACACCCGGACCTATTCATGCGAGCGCTGAATATGGAGTACGTGGCTTTAACTGGCCACCACTCCCGGTATGATGAAATCGAGTTCGGTGCAAGCTGGGAAGACATGGTACGGAATGCCGACAGTTTCCCGAGTACCAACACGACGGTCGGACTGGGCCGGAAGGTAGCTTGGAATCAGTGGGCGCGAGTCAACGGCATCACTGACCGGGGCGGAAACTTCATAGGCAATCGCAAGGAGCTGCTGGAACGAGCCACAGCCTTGAATGAAGAGGCCGACAACGCATTAGACTCCAGAACCTGCTAACAGAAAGGGATCACATGAGCTACGCAACCGACCACCGGGTCCGTGCGAAGTATCGCTGGTATGAAACCATCGATGAAAAATCGATGACTGCAACCGTTCGCTACCATGATAACGACGGAGAAGAGATCGTGAAAAGTGTGCCGATCAAATTTGAGGTCTGTCCGACCTGTGACGGCAAAGGAACGCACGTCAATCCGTCCATCGATGCGAATGGTTTATCAGCAGAGGATTTCGCGGATGACCCGGATTTTGCAGAAGCCTACCATCGTGGCGACTATGCCGTAACCTGCTATGGCTGCAATGGCCGCCGGGTGGTACCGATCTGCATGGATGATAAAGTCCAGCAATGGATTGATGCCGTCATCCAGACGATAGCCCTCCATGACGCTGAGGTCGAAGCCGAACGACGAGTTGGGGCCTAATTCGGCACCAGTTCCAAGTCCATAATAAACCGGTACATAGATACCTTCGAAAAGCAAAAGGGGCCATTTCGGCACCACCGCTTTATCCAGCGTAATTCTGTACCGATTGTACGGACTGAGAAGTTGGATGTATAATGATAGTGAAGGGAGAGGCAACATGCCCAAAAAACCAACAAAGGCCAATATCAAATCAGCTGCCGAATTAACCATCAAGTACGAAGGCAGTGTCGAAGCTGCCATCGCCAGTTACCGGAGAGCTCGGCAGATTGCCGAGGAGAAAGAAGCCACCGGAGCGGTGAGGACTTTCGACCGGCTGATTAAATACTGCGAAGAGCGGTAGGCCATCAACTGAGAATCAGGGGGAGGCGCACCTGGGGCGACTGGCCCCTCACACTTCCCCCTGATCCCTCAATCCATAACACAGGAGATCAACAACATGCCAGAAATCACACTAACCACCGGCTCCCCGGAGCTGGCTAAAGAGCGCAAGCTCATCCGGGAGTTGATCATTGCGATCAGCAAGAATCTGGGCAAGGAAGCCAGCCGGTATAAGTTCCGCCGGATCAAGGAAGAATTCGGCGGCTGCCGGAAGGGCTACAGTGCCGACTACATCCTGATCGAAAGCGGCAAAAAGGACCGGCTCTTTCAGGAATTGAAGCTCTCATTCGCCACACTGGGTAATTCCTATAGCTGCCGCAGTGATGCTGCGGGACTCAAGCGCGTGGTCGTTCACGCCTGGGGTACTACCCGAGTCGAGATCACCGAGCCGCGAGAGAAAACTCTGACGCGGACGGTCTACAGTGGTGACAATGAGATCACGTTTGACCGGGAGCGGCCACGGCACGTACAGGCCAATGCCGTCGTAAAGATGCTGGAAATCCAGCAGGCGACCTACGACAAAGGCAAGGCTTCAGTGCTGAAGGACATGGCCCGCTGGGACAAATTCGCCACCGCTATAAAGCGGGTGAGGGCGGCCTTGAACATCCCGGCCAAGAATGTCTGGAGGAACAGCCATCACAACGAGTACGAGGTCCGTCTCTCGATACTCTCAACCAAGAGCCGCAAAGCGAGCGGCAGCATCGTGATGGATGTGTTCGGAAAGATCAAGATCAGAGTTGACGACCTGACCGAGCAGAGGCTCTTCAAGGTCGTGACAGCCTTCAAATAACAACCCCTCAACGAAAGGAAATCAGATGGAAGGACTAATGCTGCATTGCGGTGGACAACCTGCAACCCGGCAGGAGATTCAGGCGGTGCCGTTGCCGCGTGAGACCAAAACCTATACGCCAGTGGCTCACGAGCTGCTGATTGCGAAGGTGATTGCGCTCACATGCGACGTGCTGCCGGTCAATCTCTCGGACGAGGCTTTTGGCCTCGCACGGGACGGGAGGCAATTATTTGGCCACCTGCGATTCGCCAATGGAAAAGCCAACGATGAAATGGGACTCTGCGTTGGCATCGTGAACAGTTACGATAAGTCCCTACCGTCCAAGTTCGCTGCCGGTGCCAGTATCTTCGTTTGCGATAATCTGATGCTGGCCGGTGGAATCACCTACGCTCGAAAGCACACCCCGAATATCTGGAAGGACCTTGAGGAAGCAATTCTATCGAGGATCGCTCAGGCCGAGGGCAACTTCGACACGGTGATCGATGACGCCATGCTGATGCGTGACAGAGATGTCAGCGACCTCTGCGCCTACCGGGTGCTGGGGCAGCTTTACGGCGAGCGGGTATTGAGCAACCACATGATGACGGAAGCTCGGAGAGAGTGGGAGAATCCTACTCACAAGGACTTCGAGCCACGGAATCAGTGGAGCCTCTACAACGCCATCACCGCTGCCCTGAAGCGGACACCGCCGGACAAAATAATGGAGCGCCACCTGCGACTCCACGAGCTCTTCAATGGGGCCGAGTTCGACTCCGTTGCAGTTGCCTGATCCCTGTGGTAACAAGGGCCGGGGGCACTTGCTCCCGGCCCGATAACTTCGTAGATTCCAACCACTTGCACAGTCGAGCAAGAGAACGATAAACAACAGGAGTGTGAATATGAAAAACATATTCAGTTTCATAGCAGTCCTTTTCGTGGCCCTGGTCGCGTTTGGAGGCTGGTATGGGGGCGTGAAATACAGCACGGTCGATGCTGAATTTGCCCCTGCCGCAATAGCCGAAATGGTCTTCGAGGATGGAACCACGGCAAACATCATACTTACGGAGGTTGAGATAACCAGTATTGCTGAGGGAGTATTTTCGCCCTTCGATAGCAGCATAAGAAACGAATACGTCGCCACACCGGTCGGCCTCCAGAGTATGCTACGGGATAGAAGGATGAATATTTATTCTGATCCTGTCGAGTTACTATTGGGGAACCACAATAGGCACATGGCATATACCCGAGCCAGCGCACGGCACTCCGGCATCAGTTGGACCCGGCGTTATCTGGCTTAACCAGCGGTAGCACCGGCAGTCACTGAATCATCAACCTTTTAACCAACATCCCCTCCGGTGGCCGCCGGGGGGGATGTTTCATTAACAGAAAGGAACGGCTACACGATGAATGAGATGAACAAACACAAAACCTTCGCTTTCGTCTTCATCGGGGGTGTCGCGTCCAACCGGCTCGAATGGTCTGGTGATAGCATCAAGGCATTACTTGAGCGGGCCGTGGAGCCTGAGCGAGAGAAACTGCGGGAATGGATGGAGCGCTGCAAGCCCGGCGGATTCCTGATCTTGTCGGGAGGCTGTGCGATCTGCACCAGCATGGAAGTCGATGTCGAGGGACCTACCTATCTTATAGATATGGGCTATGGGGTGACGGATGTATCCAAGAAATTCTTTTTGGAGTATCGGCATACGGTCTACCCGGTTGCCCAAGTCACGATTAGTTGGGCTGGCGAGAACGGGATGGAAACGAGAACATCCGTGATCGGGGCCGATGGTAGCACCATCGAACTGAGTGGCTTCGGGATTGGCAAGCACGGCGGTAGTACGGGATTCGCAGGATTGATCTGGCTATTAGATCAGTGCGGGATCGACTACGACCGCGAAACCCTGAGCAAACTGGATACCTACCTGCATGGATCAACCACGTTGTATCCAATGCAGCAGTCGGCCACCCAGTTGCTGATCTGGACCTACGGGCGCAACCTGATGGATCAGATCAATCTATGGATGGCGTCAGTAGTCGTGGAGCGGGCCAACGGCCAGCCGATCAAACTGGAGTACCCGTTCGACCATGCTGAAGGTGGCCTGCCCTGTGAGGACATAGAGGAGCTGATCGATTTGGTGCTCTATGATGTCCGGGTCCGGGGAATCGAATGGACTGCCGATCCTCGCATCCTCTTCGATAATGAAACCGTGCCGGATGTCCCGGATGGCTGGGATGTGGTAGGCCGCTTGCAGTCAGAAAGGATCGGGTGGAAGTATGACACCTAAACGCCGAAACTACTGGGACAGTGAGACCTTTCCCCTGGCGGTAAACCGGCATGTAGTTGGGAAGTTGGTGAAGGGGAAGGGACCTTATGAGCTAACGATGCCAATGAGCGAACGCGCCCCGCTGGAAGTCGAGGCTCGGAAGGAAGCTCCCCCTCGCCACTGCCTGACCTGTGGCAAGGTCCTGGTCAAACGGGTCCGGGTCCAGATCGACAGGCCCACCGACAAGGTAGTAATGGGATCAGTCGAATATGGCTACCGTGGCAAGGGGTATTGGGATACCCTGAGATGTATGCGAGAGTCAGCTCCCAAGCTGGCAGCGGCATTGATCCGAATCCAAGGGCCGCTCGAAGTGGGAGTCGATACCCGAGCAATACGCTTCCTTAGCCAGATAGCCCAGAAGGCACTGAATCACTTCCATCACCACTTCGGTAGACCTGCTTGACCCCCCCCAATGAAAGCCCCCAGATGTCTGGGGGCTTTTTTTTTACCCAAAATTAATAGACGACGGACTGCCATATATGGCAGACCCCCCTGACAGATATGGCAGAAGAGTTATTGACATTCCCCCCGATCCTATTGTAGATTTGCCCCCGAGGCAAAGGACAGCATACACTAATAATGCTATAGGTCGGAGGCCCAGTTCCCATAGTGGTACTGGGCTTTTTTTATATCAGCAATGAGTAAAGAACAAGAACGCCAACCAGATTTTATCCTGCATGGGGTGATCCACCTCCAGAAATCGCTGGACTCCGCAGTAGCGGGGGATGATAGTGATCCGACGAAACTGCCCTCCCGATTGATCTGGGGTGAGATCACGAATTCAGCTTTGGATGAAGACCATGAACGACTGATAAGTAAATCTCTTGATTGGTCCTACTTTGATGACAGGGGCTGGCTCAAATATGAGCATGTCCTAAATGATCCGGCTTATATAATCGGCGCACCCCATGAGAGGGTGACTACTGCCGAGGGCGGGACACTGATCAAGGGAGCTCTGTTTCCTGGCCGCAAATTGGCAGATGAGGTATGGGGTTTAATCGAGAGCATCGAGGCGCATAACCGCCGATTCCCCGAGCATCAAAAAACTTTGGGCTGGTCCGTCGAGGGCCACTATACCGACGGTAAAGCCACCAAGGGTGGAATCCGTAAGGCGAAAGTGATCAACGTAGTGATCACACCCAGCCCAGTCAATAAGTCTGTGTATCTCCATGCACTTCAGGAGAACCACACAGCATTCGCCAAATCCCTGAATTATGAGGGTGAGGTAGAAAAGGCAATGACAGCCACCCCGACCAGTAAGGACTTAGCCCAGAAGACCGGGGGGGATGCCATTGCCAAAGAGAACGTGGACACTGAGATCAAAGAGACCGCTGAAAGCCTTAAAGGATCAGTTGGTTCTAAGGATGAGCCACGGAAAAAGAAAAAGTCTATTAAAAAGTCAACAACCGGGAGTCAATCCATGAAGACTTTTGAAACCGTCGAAAAAGCCACCGAATTCTTCATCAGTGAAGGACACGAGGAAGAAGCCGCTGGCAAACTGGCAAAATCCTTATTCCCCGAGGAGCAGGAGGATGACGGCTCCAGCGAAGCTGGCGGGGAAGCAGCCGGAGCAGAGGCAGGCGAAGAGCAGGAGACAGTTACCCTGCTGAAGAGCCTGAGTGCTCAATTCGGTGAAATCAAAGACCGCATATTCAAGTCAGTCGAATCCGGGGATGCCGGGGATGATATTGGAGTAGCGGACGAATTTGAAACCATTCCGGGCGAGGGAGACGAAGAATACTTCGATGCCGCGCCCATGCTGGTCGCCCTCCAAAAAGGCGTGACGGGTTTGACCCAAGTGGTCGAGCAAAAAGTCGCCTATGACCATGAGCGTGATGGTGCAATGGCCAAAGCTCTCGAAGGTGTGGCGGCCATGTATGACATCCAAAATGCAGCTATCGAAAAACTCAGGAAGTCGGTCACGATTACTGACGGCAAGAAAGAGGTCGATCTCGCAACTGCTGTCACGGCCCTCCTGAAATCTCGGCCCGGTTCGCCGGTCAACATCCAAGACCTCGCCATTGCAGGCGAGGGAAGGGGTGATGGCAACGGCTCCGGTAAGCCTGAAGGAATTCCCCAGAATTGGGGAGAGCTCCAGAAGAGCCTGACCGCTGGGACCGAAGCAGGCAAGATCACTAGCAAAGAGATGTCGCTTGCCGAGAATGCTTTCCGCAATCGTGAGTACGATACGGTTAAGCTCGTTTTGGATAAAACCAAAGTTTAGCCTGTCCCTTTTAACAGACAGGCCCATTTTCAACCCTATGATTAGGAGTTAAATCATGCATTTACTGAATCCGAACATCAGCTTCGACGAGCTCAATATCCTTAACAAGGGGCTGATTGAGAACGGCGAGCTTGTGTTTTCAGCGCATGGCTTGGAAAAAGCTCTCACCGCAGGTGAAGGCGTCGGCTCCGGCATGACCGATCTGGACACCCTGGCAGGTGGCCGAGCGATCAGTGTGGAGAATATCGACACCGACCTAAAGGTGACTGCTGAAAACAAAAGCCAATTGGTGATCTACAACATGCTTCGGAAAAAACCCGTCTACGCGGTCCTTGACCAGTGGATGGACCTGTCCGATCATGGCACCAGTACCCAACATGGCCACTCGTTTGGTAAGTGGCGTTCTGAGACTGCTTTTCCCAAAGTCTCCGACGTGACCCTCTCGCGTAATGTGGATGCAACGAAGTTCATCCGCGATATGAGAGACCTAAGCCAAGTAATGGAAGTGACCAAGACTTATGCCGAGAAACATCAAATAATTAACACCGCTGCCGCCGTCACCGTTTTGGAAGGTGTCGAGCTGGCAACGATCTTCGGCAATTCCGCGATGATGCCTACCCAGTTTGACGGGCTATACACCCAGATTCTGGCCGCATACAACGCGGGATTCACCGACGCCATTGTAGATTGCCGGGCCACTGGCTCACAGAGTTACAGTAAGGGCGGTGACATCACAGAGGACAAGCTGGACATTGGGGCTGAGCGCATCCTGAATAACTACGGGATTGCGACTCACATGCTCATGCCCACGAAGGTCAAGTCTGACCTGAACAAAATCCTGCCGGTCAGTCGCCGGGTGAACCTACCCGGTGCCCAGCAGGCCGGAGCTCGGGACCTGTTGCTTGGTCAGCCCGCAGCGGGTTACTACAGTGACTTCGCCTATTCGGGCTGGGGAGCTGGGGCCGATCCCCACTTCAAGTTTGCCCCGTCGATTGATACCTTCTATCCCAGTGGTGAGAGCGCGGGCGCGACAGCGCCGACCGCTGACTTCCCGAACACCGATGACGCCCCGGCAGAGCCGACAGGCGTAACCGGTGCTACGGCCAGCGATTCCAGCTCCAAGTTCGGAGCAGGTGACGCGGGCGATTACTACTACAAGGTGTCTTCAGTCGATGCCGACGGTCAATCTCTGGGTACCGCCACAGGAGCCGCTATCACGGTTGCCGCTGGCGAAAAAATTACCCTGACAGTTACCTGTAATGATGCGACGATCACCGGCCTGCGTATATACCGCAGCGCCCTGGGTGCCACCAGTGCCGCAGATTGCCGCTGGATCGCAGATGTTGCGATTGACGATGCTACCGGCACGACCGACATAGTAGACCTGAATCTCATCCTACCGGGGACATCAACTTCCATGCTGATTTCCAATGCCCCAGAAACCGACGCGATTGATTATCGGCAGCTCATGCCCTTCGTGCGGATGGAACTCGCATTCGGTTTGAACAGCATCGTAGGGTGGCCCTATCTCTATATGCTGTATCTGTATCTGCGGATTCAGAAACTGCGGAATTCTCGGGTGGGCGGGACGTACCACGTCATGTTCACCAATATGCGGTGGTCCGAATCAGAATTTGATCCGACCGTATAGGTAGTCGTAATTCATTGGCCTTGATGCCCGGAGGGGGGAATGCTCCTCTCCGGGCACAGGGGTCCACGGAATAAAATAGGGAAAATAAGATGAAAATTTTACGAGCACCCAATGACAGTACAGTTACCCGTGTAACGTCCGTTGGAGAAGTCAAGTTCGTCGAGGGTATTGCGACCGAGTTTACACCGGAGCAGGCTGAGTTCTTCACCCAGACGCAGCGCAATTATACCGTCGAGGATATTACGACGGATGAGGAAGCCGCTACTGCAAAAGCAGCTGCCGCAAAGGCAGCTGCCGACAAAGCCGCCTCCGCACGTGCGGAGGAGATTGAGAGGAAAACCGCTGTTGAGAGGGAGTCTGCTACTTCTGAATTATTTCTAAAGATTGATAATGCCAGTTTCGCTGAGGTTAGTGCCTTTGCATAGGCGAACGGCATCAAAGCTGGCGGCAGTAAGGCTGATATTATTGACAGGATAGGGCTTTCCGTTGCACCCCCGGATGGCGTAGATGTAAACCCATCCGAGGACACGGATGACCAATCGACCAGCGAGCTTCCGCCAGTCGAGGATGATCCAGATGAAATGGCAGACATCGAAACAGCCGACCATTCTGAGCTGGTTAAATGTGCATCCCAGATCGGGATGGAGGTAGACAAAAACTTGTCAACAGAGGCCCTTCGCGCAGCACTACTGGAGGTCCATAACCAATCAACCAGCGAAGCCGGGACAACCAGTGAGGAGGAACCAGCCGCTGAGATTACAGAGGTGGACGAAACGGTAGACCTTAATGAAGCCGATCATGCCACCCTGGTTGAAATCGCTGAACAGTATGGAGTCGCGGTCAAGGAAGAATGGTCAACGGAAGAGCTCCGTGCGGCAATGCTTGCTGACGAGGGAATCCAAGAAGCGATGGAGACGGTGGAGGAAGCTGGTGAGGAGGAAACTCCCCCAGACGCCCCAAATGAAGAAACCGCCAAATCCGACGAAACCACTGAAGCAGCTCAGGATGCCTCAGAAGGCGCACAGTCGGCCCCTGCGGCCACTTCTGCCGATCCGGGTACTGGGGCAGCCGAGACCACGGGAAAAGTGAAATTGCCGACGGCGCGGGATAACCGCGAAGTTGTGGCCCAATGGTGCCGGGATAACGACGTGGATGATAAAGGCACGAAGGCCGAATTACTTTTACGAATCTATGCGGATGAACGATTCAAAAAATAAGGTCCTATGCAGAAACTATTCCTCGGGAGTACTAATCGAGTCTTCTTGGAGACCGATGAGAGTGTCGATGTTGTAAAACTTTCGATAGTGGGTCCCACCGGAACCTTCCTACAGGATTCTGGTGATGCCGATCTGAGTCAGAAGGTTTGCAGCCTCGACAGTTCCAGCGGAAGATATTACCTCGATGTAACATTCTCCAGCAGCATGATTGCTGACGATGCCTACCAATATTGGGAGGCAACGCTCAGCAGTTTAGTTGTGAGATTGGAATCCAAGTTCGATCCAGAAGATGCGGTCGTGGCCTCCACCGTGAGCACCGACCGCTATTTAGTATCTCCCACATTCGTCATGGATAACTTTCTCCGGGGTGTTAGCGAGGATGAAATCGCGGCAACCTATGAGACCAGTTTTCGGGATACGATCCGATCCCAGATTCAAGCTGCCACGGATGAATTGCAACGACGCACGAAGACCTATTTCGTGCCAACCACGATCACCGACGAGCACCACGACTACGATAAAACGCCACTCTATCAGAAGTTCTGGACCCAGAGGCTTTTCCATACGCCGGTGATCTCTGTAACCAGCATGAAGCTGATGCTCAAGGATCAGGAATTAGCCGTGATCCCGGATGAATGGTTGCAGGTTGGGAATACAAAAGAGGGTATGATAAAAGTGATCCCATACGCCGGGACGGGCGAATCAGGCTTCGCCTTCCGGCTGATCCTGACCATCGGTTCAATGCTTGGACTGGTGGTGGGGGCCACCCATTACATACCCGACTTTTTCCTATATACCTATCAGGCGGGACTTGATTTCGATAACCTTGATCTGGCCGAGAAGACCAGTATCAAAAATGCAGTTGCAAGGCGGGTAGCCCTGAATATGCTACCAAATCTTGATGTCCACCGGGGTAAAGCCTCGGAATCGAAATCTATCGATGGAGCCAGTGCTTCGGTTTCCTATACCTCCAGTGCCACGTTCGGGGAACACTCGGCAGCACTGAAAGAGTACAAGGAACAGGATCGTGCCTGGATCGATGAATTCAAGGGCAGATATTTGAAACGATTGATACTCGATGGGTATCAGTAAACAAGGGAGATTACAATCATGCCAAGAAATGACGTTTATAGACTCACCCACCAGATTAATAAAGCATTCCGGGATATGCGCTTTGGTGACAAAATCAAGCGGATCATTACGCTGGTCAATAACCTGCGCGATGCCGCCGTAACCGAAAACAAACTCATCGCCGGTATGCCGGGAGTGGGCTTCGGTATCGGGACCACGACCAAGGTCCGAATGAATGGTCCCATCCGATTCCAAATCGGGGGGCAAACCTATTCATCGGCGGATGTGGGATTGGCCACTAAGACGGAACAGCTCATAGCGATTGCGAACGAGCTGCGGACGGACCACGGGACAACGAAGACTGTCGTCACCGACATCAAGACGTTGCTCAATGATATGCGGTCGCGGGAGCTAAATCGCTGTGTCACCCCCCCGAATTTCGAGATCGACACCAATATGGATATAAAAAATGGTGATCCTTTCGAGATCATCGTTGCTGGTCTTCTATATACAATTGCAACGGACCAGAACTTCGATACGGGATCGGCTACAGTGATTGGCACAAACGCATATTGGGCTGCCGCTATCCTAAGCATTGATGCCAACGGCACAACCTATGTCGATTGGGGTGCTGAAGACGTAGCCGAAGCGGGCGCGATCACCAATCTGGCCGTTGTTACAGCATCCGGCGCAATAGTGCTGGGTTATGTTACCGTACACGCAGCGGGTGGAAACGATTGGGTTGCACAAACGGATGCTCTTGCAGGCGGCTCTGGTGGTGTACCAGCACAGACTACCAACTACGTTAATGACCAGCATGTAGGTGATGCCGTCCTGGGTGCCGCAGTCGGTACCTCGGCTCCAGCCACTCTGGCAGCCGCAGCCGCCGACCTGCTCTCAGGTGCCGCAGAAGCTGTGCTCGATGGAGCTGCCGAAGACATTACAGCAGCCAAATTCGGTGCGTGGCGTTTACAGGTCAGTAAACTTGGTGCTCTGACCACGACCAATTCCAACGGTGGCACAGGGACGATGGCCTATGAGTCGGCGGAGCTCGCTCTGTTGGCACTCGCCACTCAAGCCCTGGTGGCCAACACGGTGGTTGTGGGTTACTTGGTGATCGAAGCCGCCGGTGGTGGCTTTACCATCGGTACAGACCTGCCCAGAACCTCCGATGCTCAGGTCACAGCAGCTACCTATTACGATGTTCAGGGGGATACCGGCCTAATCGCTGCTGCCACAGGTGCAGTGAGCGCAACGCCTGAAGAACTGAGTATCGGGGCAGCCACAATCAAGGTGAATGGTGTTCAACTGGCCGCCGTTGCGGCAGATTTGACCCTGCCCTTCCCATTGGTCGATACCATCACGACCCTGAAGTGGGGCGCATGGCTGATCATAACCGATCTGGCCGGGACAGCGCACTATGTCCAGTCGGTTGATGGTGATACCACAGCATCACTAATGGCATACGCGAGCTTCACAGCAGCGAAGGCCGCAGCTGACGCAATGATCGCTGCAATGCCTAATCGCTTTGTGGTCCTGGGAGTGCTGTATATCGATAACGGAGCTAAGGCCCCGTGGACGGCCCAGACCGATGACATCACGGACGGATCAGATGTCACCGAAAGCCTGTTCAGGATGCGTATCCTTGGTGAGGGCATCCAAGCGGTGGATGCAGCAGCCGTCGAGGACATTACGGGCGCTGTTGGTGACTAACTGCCCATGTTTACCGTTACAGGGCAAGTCGATACCCAGCGTGTCGATGATGTAATCTTCGCTTTGCAGTCGCTGGGGGCCAACCGGCTCCCGGCGACTGCTATGGCTGTGATGCAGGCTACCCAGCTTGCTCAGCAGCGATGGATTGACAACACCACGGGGGCATTCAGGCGATCCACGGGAGATTATCTCCAAGGGATCATGGACGGGCTGCTATATCCCTACGAGGATGACATCTACACGGGGGCGGTGATCAACGCAGCTCCCCATGCCAAATGGATAGAGGATGGCACACCGGCGCACGACATGAAGAAAATGCTCTTCACGTCGGCACAGGTCAGAATTTCCGCCAAGGGCAAAAGATACCTAATCATACCCTTCCGGCATGGCACCCCCAGCGCGGGTAGCCATGAAGGTGGCCGGGGAACCAACCGGGCCACACTCCAGACCATGCCGCCAGCGATCTACGCAATGATGAGGTCAAAGGCTCCGAGCCGACAGCTTACCGGGATGAAGGTCCCGAATCCCGCTGCCGGGTACAGGAATGCAATCCGCTATACCTATCATTGGGGGGGAAAATTGAAAGCCAGTGACTTAGCTGCCGCAGGATTGGATCAGACCAACCGGCGGCCACACTGGAAATCCAGTCCCTACGCTGGTATGGTGCGATTCCCACGGGACAGCAGTACCGGCCAGCACACCTATATGACCTTCCGGGTAATGCACGAGGACAGCACGGGCTGGCTGCATCCTGGAACACCGCCGAAGAACCTTGCCCGGAAGACGGCCATCGAGATTGAACCAGCGGTAGTGCGCCTGATTGAGATAGGCTTCGATACCGATATGCGGAACTTCATGGGGCAAGCCTGATGTCCGTATCTCTGACCATAGCAACCGAGACCGCCAAGCTCATTAATGAAATGAGCATTAAGGTTCTCTATTACGAGGGCCGCCTCTGTGATTGCGTAGGCGCGAATCATGGGGGATTCGATCCGGGGGATAGCTGCATAAACGGCTATCTCTATAAATCGGTGGTGGAGTACAACTTGCTAAGGACATCCATCGATATGCGCCGGGTGAGCCAAAAGGCCGGGATGATCCTGCAAGGCGGTTGCCAGATCACGATCCCCCGGCTCCAGATCAGTCATCACGCCATAGTTACCGGGCCGGACCTGAGTGCCGGAGTAGACCTGTCCAGCTTATTCAATATCCAAGTGCTGATCGATGGAGGAACGTCTACCCGGATCAACTGTGCGCTGAAGGCCGCCGACAATACAGACGTGAGCGTGGCCGAAATTATCTATGCCATCAACAGTGCCGGGCTGGGCGAGATCGCCTACGAATCCGGTTCCGATGGTGATCCCAACGGGGCCGGGCATATTAGCCTGATCTCGTTAAAGGTCGGAAGCAGCTCCAGTGTCGTATTCGTACCGCCGGATTCAGCCGACGGGATAAATTTAGTTTTCGATCTAAACCCGGCTAAATACCCCCATCGGTACATTCCCCACACGATAGACACCCAGTACCTGCGGCTCTACGATAAGGTATCACGTGGCGATGTCATGGTGATTGATGGCCGGGCCAGCCGGGATAACGCAATCCTGAAACGGGGGACCTTGGATCGACTCAGGGCATTCGAGGTGACCCGGCTCACACAGGTTGCGAAGGACGGAATTTTTTACCGGGAGAATATAGATTTCACCTTCGATGGAACAACCATCACATGGCTGGCCGATAAAGGCCCCGCCGTGGGGGACAATTACGTAGTCGAATTCCTGGCCAAGCCGAACTACGTGGTTTTCGAGGAGCTGCCCACGGATCGGGGAGCTGATGACGACGTGATAGCAAAAAGAATTCATCTGGCGCTGAGGAACTTTGCTGAGGCCGGGCTGGTAATGAACCTACCCATTGATCGGTTACCCGCTTTCAATAGTGGCTTCAGCACCGGATTTCAACTGGGGAACTGACAATGGCTGATAGCAAAAGAACCAGAGCTCAATTACTCGCCCTCCTGGTAGATAATTCCACCGGCGAGATCAGCCCGCAGGATATGCGAGATTTGGTGGTATCCCTATTCGGAGTCTATGGAAGCATTAAAGCCGTTGACAATGCCGTAGTGCAGGCCATGACAGCTGCAACTCCAGCGAAGGTGACAAACTATACCAAGAACGGATTAGCTGTAGGCACCACCCCGGACTATGCCAA
>Ga0114923_10001281_pt1 | contig 17652 bp, 21 predicted proteins | sample SumtaG_FD_89578 | JGI IMG/M metagenome (GOLD analysis project Ga0114923, IMG submission 89578) | Deep subsurface microbial communities from Indian Ocean to uncover new lineages of life (NeLLi) - Sumatra_00157 metaG | ecosystem: Environmental > Aquatic > Marine > Oceanic > Sediment | place: near...
CACTGTTTACGAGTACGATCTGACCACGCCATACAGCCTGCAATCCGGAGTGAGTTATTCCGGTTTTTCTTTTCTTATTAGCGAGGATACTGCCCCCACTGCAGTCGTCTTTAATGATGATGGCTCAAAAATGTTTGTGTCGGGAAGTCAAAACGCCACTGTTTACGAGTACGATCTGACCACGCCATACAGCCTGCAATCCGGAGTGAGTTATTCCGGTTTTTCTTTTGGTGTTGGTCAGGATTCAGACCCAACAGGCCTGACATTTAATGATGATGGCTCAAAGATGTTTATGGTGGGGTCTGTCACCGACACTGTTTACGAGTACGACCTGACAACGCCATACAGCCTGCAATCCGGAGTGAGTTATTCCGGTTTTTCTTTTAGTGTGAGTGAGGTGCTTTCTGCCCAAGGGGTCGTATTTAGTGCTAATGGCAAAAAGATGCTTATCTGCGATTCTCAGACTCTCACTATTTACGAGTACGATCTGACAACGCCATACAGCCTGCAATCCGGAGTGAGTTATTCCGGTGATAGTCTATTTGTTTTCGACGAAGATCCCACCCCTAAAGAATGTGTCTTTAATAATGATGGTTTGAAGCTGTTTGTGCTCGGGTCTGCAAATGACACTGTTTACGAGTACAATCTGAGCTCACCATTCACTGTTGGAGAAGGCCCACCAGTTCCACCCAGGCCCATGACTCAGGATTTTTCTGAGGCCGTTGTGAAAGATGCGGTGTTGCCTTATTTGATAGTGAAAATTGGGACAGCTTCGGGAGACGTGAATGTTTGGTCAGGGATCGGCACACTGGTTTTTGATTCCGGCAATGGTGATGAAAATTATATAGGCGTGGGGGATTTTGGCGGGATCTCTGCCCCGGAGGAAACAACGGAGCTTAAGGCCTCGGGGTTGAACTTTTCACTGTCCGGGGTCCCCTCAAATATAATCGCCCTGGCTTTAAACTCAATGCGGCAAGGAAAAGAGGGGCGGGTTTGGATGGGATTGGTCGACACAATAACCGAGCTGACAATCGATTCACCTGTTGAGATATTTTCCGGACTGACAGATATCGTATCCATTGACGAAGGCAGTCAGACCAGCACGGTCAATGTTGCGGCAGAGTCCAAGCTGGTGGATTTAAAACGCAAGCGCGACAGGAGATACACGACCGAAGATCAACAGAGAGACAACCCCTCTGATCTTGGGTTCGACCAGGTCCCAGCTTTACAGGAACAAGAAATCATTTTCGGGCAGGCAAGGAATTAATTAAATGAAGCGTGTTTTAAATTGGGAAAGTAAATTCTTAAGATTCCTGGACAGCCGTATGAGAACCCCCATGCAGTGGGGAAAAACAGATTGCTTTTTATTGGCCGTTGACTGTATTCAGGTTTTGACGGGGGTTGATTGTAATGAGCTAAAAACAGATAAAAAGTTTCGCGGAAAATATTGGACGTCTCGAGGTGGGTATAGGGTTTTAAAAAATATGTCCGGGGGTGGCGTTTCAGAAGCCTTCTCAATGATTGTAAAAGAATTAAATTTACCTGTATTAAAGAACAATAATTTTGCCAGGCGGGGTGACATTGCACTGTATAACATTGAAACTGAAATCGGGGGTTCGCGGGATGTTTTGGGTGTTGTTTTGGGCCCTGTTGTTCTAATCCAGGGCAAAGACGGATTGATTGATTTCCCTATAAGTGGAGCGAAAACAGTATGGGCGATTTAAAAGCTGTCAACTGGCCGATTGTGGTGGGCTGTGAGCAATTAACAGAGGGGTGCGATAGTTGTCCCTCGTATAAAAACGCTGTTGAACACAAGGGGATTCCGGGTCATATATTTGAACATGGCTACGACCCATATATTTTACAGGACCAGTTTTCTCTGCCTTATACTTTTAAGGAGCAAAAGATTTTCCATGTCGCTTTGGGATCTGACATTTTTCATGAGTCTATAACAGGCGATCAATTAAAATTAATTTTTACGGTAATGAATGAAAATAAAAATCATGTTTTTATCGTTACCTCAAAAAGAGCCGAAAGGATGTACACGGCCACCAAGCGATTTAATTTAACCTGGTCTGATAATATTGTTGCTGCCGTTTCTATTGAAACATGGGCTTATAAATGGCGGATGGACTATTTAAGGCAAATTGAGTGCAAACACAAATCTTTGTCGCTTGTCCCCCTCCTGGGACCAATGGGGATTTTAAATTTAAAAGGGTTTGAGTCTGTTTGTGTTGAGCCTGAAACCTGGGACAAATCAAGGAATTTTTCTCAGACCTGGGCTTTAGAGGTCGAAAAACAATGCCACGATCAGAAAGTCGAATACTATTTCAACTCAAACCCTGATATATGGGGGGCTGACTGATGCCAGGTGCTGCTGCTGCCGTTGCCGCAAGTTCAGCTATAGCAACCGCTGTCACAAGTGCCACTTTTGTCGCCATTGGCTCGGGGACTTTTGCCTCACTGGTGTTTGCCAATGTGGTGGGGGCTATCGTTGCCATTGGTGTCAATCTTGCCATCGCCACCGCAATCGGAGCCCTGGCCAATTTATTAAGTAGTAGACCGAAGATCCCCGGGACATCCTCGATTGCCTCATCGGCGTCCAGTCGAACTTTAACTATTAGACAACCGATTTCTGCCCACCGTGTAATTTATGGGGAAGTCAGGGTTTCTGGTGTGCTCACCTTTATAGAATCCACCGACGATAACGATAAACTGCATCAGTTGATCACAATAGCCGGGCACCCCGTTTCTGAAATCGGAGAAGTTTATGTGGATGGGGAACCTGTAACACTGAACTCCAGCGGGTCAGTGACTTCTGGCGTGTATGCAAAATCCGGGTCTAAGGATCGAATAATAATTATTAAAGGATTGGGGACCGTCTCCGGAGACGCGGACTTGAATAGTGCTTTAACCAGCAACACGACCGGATGGACTGCAAACCATAAACAGACTGGCCGGGCGAAGGCGTATGTGCAATTTATTCATGATCCTGAAATATTCATAGGCTCCTTGCCTGCTATAAGTTTCCGCGTGAAAGGCAAACCAGTTTTTGACCCCCGCGACTCCCTGACAAAGTATTCAAACAATCCTGTCCTTTGCCTTCGTGATTATCTTCTTGATATAGACTTTGGATTAGGAGAATCCGCCTTGCGTGTGGGCCCGTCTTTTTTATCGGCAATAAATGTCAGCGAAGAGCTTGTCGAGGTTGATGTGACGCGAGATTTTACTGCTGAGCCTTTAGACAACACCATCACGCTTTCCAGTGCAGCCCCTCGGTTTGTTGTTTCTGATCTGGTCACTCTTGATACTGATGGCACCCTGCCGGGGGGTCTTTCTTTATCAACAAATTATTTTTTAATCCCTGTGACAGATATAGATTTTAAGCTGGCTTTGTCAAAGGAAAACGCTGCAGCGGGGGTGGCAGTAAATATCACAGACGCCGGATCTGGGACACATAGTTTAACCCGTCAATACCTTGAAACTTTTACGGCAAACGAATCGACGAATAAAATATCCCTGGCTGATCGTGTTCCTGGTTTGGAGACAGTGGATGCGGTTGAGGTATCCACAACGGGGACATTGCCCGGGGGGCTTGCACCAGCAACCGAGTATTTTTATATCAGAGAAACAAATACGTCGGGGCTCCTTGCTTTAAGTTATGCCGACGCTCTATCAGGGATGGCCATTGATATCACCAGCACAGGATCAGGAACCCACACCCTGCATCGCAAAAGCGAGCCACGATATACCTCAAATGGTTCATTTGATACCGACCAGACCCCAGAAGAGATTATCAGGCAACTGCTCAGCGCCTCAAATGGTTCATTGGTTTATCAGACTGGATTCTGGAATACCTATGTTTCATTTCAACCCCCAACACTTGACGCTATAGACGAAAGCGACCTTGATGGGACCATCCAGGTGCAAACCCTGATTTCAAAGCGTGATTTGTTTAACGGGGTCAAGGGTCAGTTTTCCAGCGTGGATAAAGATTTTATGCCGACCGACTTTCCGGCGATCACCAATTCAACCTATCTTGACGAGGATGGGGGAGAGAGAATCTGGGCTGATGTAGACCTGCCGTTCACCACGTCATCGTCAATGGCACAAAGGATATCAAAAATCCAATTGGAAAAAGTGCGGCAGCAAATAAGTGTTGTGCTTTTTTGCAACTTAAAGGCCATCAGGTTCCAGGCGGGGGCCACAATTAAAATAAACAATACGAGGTTTGGCTGGGTTGAGAAAGTCTTTAGCATTGAAAACTGGAGTTTTGCAATTAGACGGGGTTCAGGTGATAGAGCCCCGCAACTTGGAATCGATATGTTCTGCAGGGAAACCGCGCCGGAAATTTATGACTGGAATTCCGGGGAAGAAACCAGGACCGATATTGCCCCTAATACGATTCTGCCAAACCCCTTTGTAGTATTGCCGCCGACCGGGCTGGTTGCAATTGAAGAGCTCTATATTGCAAGACAGGGGGGTGGTGTGAAAGCCCGGGCAAGGCTCACCTGGACAGCCTCAACGGACACATTCGTCGTGTCATACGAGGTCCAGCATAAATTTATAACCGACCTTGCTTTTGAGGCCGAGGGGGCTGTGAGAAACACAAATTTCGTTTTGGAGGATTTAACCCCAGGGGAATATATGTTCAGGGTTTTTTCTGTCAACACGCTGGGGGTGAAAAGTGTTGATTTTATAGAGCAGACCCTGGAAATTTTAGGACTATTGGCCCCCCCCGAAGCCCTGCAGAACATGACTATAAGCACCATCGGAGGCCTGGCTATTATCCGATGGGCGCAATCAGTTGACCTGGATGTCCGTGAAGGGGGAAAAATTGTTTTTAGACATAGCAACCTGATCGGTGGGCCAACGTGGAACGAATCGGTTTCAATCGGTGATGCAATCCCAGGGACAGAAACGGTTGCTATTTTGCCGTTGAAACCGGGGACTTATTTAGGCAGGGCAATAGATGGCTCACTGGTAAGCGGTCCTGTGGTTTCTGTCGAAACGACCCAGGCCACGGCTTTAGAGTATACAAACCTGAACACTATTTCAGAGCACATTACATTTCCGGGGGCTAAAACAAACCTCGAGGTTGTAAGTGATAACCTGCAACTGGCTCTGCTACCCATTCATACTTTCGACATTTTTTCTGAGGACAGTTTCGCGACGGGGATGGCCTTTAATAATGATGGCATGAAGATGTTCATGGTGGGCAGGGCGAATGATTCTGTTTACGAGTACGATCTGACGACCCCATACAGCCTTGCCTCCGGGGCGAGTTATTCAGGTTTTTCTTTTGTTATTGCTGAGGATTCGGGTCCACAAGAAGTCATTTTCAATGATGATGGTATGAAGATGTTTGTGTTGGGGGGGACTACTGCAACTATTTACGAGTACGATCTGACGACCCCATACAGCCTGCAAGCCGGAGTGAGTTATTCTGGTTTTTCTTTTAGTGTTAGTGGTGAAGATACTATACCATCCGGCCTGACCTTTAATGATGATGGCACGAAGATGTTTCTGGTGGGGAAACAGAGCAAAAGGGCTCACGAATACACCCTTGACACCGCATACAGCCTGCAATCCGGAGTGAATTACACAGGTTTTTCTGCTCAGGTTTCCTTGTTTTCTCCTTTTCTAACAGGCATAACATTTAATAATGATGGCACAAGCCTGTTTGTGGTGGGTGATCTCACCAGCATTGTCCAGGAGTATCTCTTGGAAAACCCATACAGTCTTGAGTTCGGTGCGACTTTATCCGGCCTGCTCTTTGATGTAGCAAACGAGGCACCTTCTCCGCAAGGATTGTTATTTAATGATGATGGCACCAAATTTTTTATAGTCTGTGGTAACACAGACAATATTTACCAATACAATATACCCTCACCATATCGACCCGTCCGGGGCGTAATCCCTGACGGGGAATACATTTTTGATGGGGCTTTTGATTTTGGAGTTGTGACCAGGGTGAGGCTTACTGTGTTAATACAAGCCCTGGTCGTGAATATTGCGGATGATATAGACAGTCGACAGGAAAATATTGACGATTGGGTGGACTTCGACGGGACGGAGTCTGCAGATGCAGACGTGAAAATTTTTGTTCGTCACACAGACGATGATCCCGGAGGTTCCCCGGTATTCTCTGAATATCAGCGGTTAGATTCTGGAGAATTTGAGGCCCGGGCGTTTGAGTTTAAGGCGGAGTTTACATCTGGCGACCTGAATTTTAATATTCTGGTGTCGCAGTTAACAATCACTGCTGATGAGGTGGCATAATGTTAAACAGGAATTTGACGATTGCAAATTTGCGAAAGGTTTTATGTTTTTGTGGGGGGTTTTCGGTAACAGCAAACAAGTCGGCTTTGGAAAAATATGAGATCCAGGCTTTAAAATATCTTTTAGATGAGGATATTATTTATCTTGATAAGCCTGAAACCTCAACCCTTTTACCGGGGGCAACAGAGAATGATAAAGCTGGGAGGTACAGGCTAAACGAATCGCAACGTGCGAAAGCCGAAGCCTTATGTGTGAAATTTCAGCATGAAATTAACACCAATTCAAGGAGCAATTAAATGCCTCAACATGATTACAATATAATTAATGCCCCGGGGGCAGCGGTCAGGGCAGATATGAATGGCGCTTTTTCAGCTACACAGAGCCAGAATAGCGGTCCCTCGGAGCCAACCGCGACCATTGCCTATATGGTATGGCTCGACACCACCTCGGGCACCGAAAAACAAAGAAACTCAACAGACTCCGCCTGGATTATCCAGCATAAAATTGCATCAACGATCATCCATAAAGACGAGATTGGTGCAAATAAGGTTAGTGCCGCAACCGTGGACCTTGCTACTGCCACAGGGAAAACCCTGACGGTCACGGGGTCCACTGGACCCATCACAAGTTTTGGTACTGTCGACGCCGGATTTGTTTATACGATCATATTCGCCAGCAATCCCACAGTTTCACATAATGTTGTCAGTCTTATCCTCCCAGATGCTGTCGACATAATCGCCAAGGCCGGGGATATAATGGAGCTGGTTTCTTTGGGGGGTGGTAATTGGCGCTGCACAGGCTTTCTGACATCCAACCAGGGGGTTCCTGCGGGTATGATGCTACCCTTTGCCGGGGGTGTTGTCCCATCAGGTTATTTGCTCGCTGATGGCGCGACGCTCGACTCTGTTGCAGTTCCTGCCCTGGCTGAGCTTTTCGCTGCCATTGGCACCACGCACGGGGGGACGGGTCCGGACGATTTTAATGTCCCAAACGGGGTGGATCGTGTCGCTGTTGGTGCAGGGAACCTGTATGCCCTGGGGACACCTGTTGGGAGCTTGTCGACAGATTCACATATTATGAGTGTTGCTGAACTTGCATTACACGCCCATGATTACCTTCGCACTCCCATTGGTGGTGGGGGCGATGATGACGATAACCAGTTCCTGGTCACCAGTCAAATCAATCCCAACACAGGCAGTGCTGGAAGCAATACGCCACACGCACACACAGGGAATTTGCCCCCATCGAATCCTGTATTATGGGTGATAAAAATATGATTCTTAAAAGTGATATAGCAGAAAATAAGATTTTTGTTTTAAATAATATTTTAAGCGAACAGGAGCTCACAGAATATTGGTTCCAGGCTAATTCGTGTGGCTATACTTACACCCAGGGCTCAACAAGATTATCCAACAAGAACCACAGAAGGCTTGCGTATCATTTCCCATTGGGTGAACCGTGCCCCGACAAACCGGATGTTCCGTGGAATCCGGGATTTGTAAATACTACGCCTTGGGGGAAAATAGAAAAACTCTTTCAAGATCCGATAGGTCTTTTAAGTGCGTATATCAATTACTCGGAATTAAGTTCAAGGAGCCTGGCCCACTCTGATGGTATTATAAACGAGCCATCTGTATTAATTTGTTTAAACGAACATTGGGACAGGGATTGGGGCGGATACACAGTTTTTTTTAAAGGCATGAATAGTGACGAGATTGTAAAGGCGGTTTGTCCTGTTCCGGGTCAGATAATAATATTCAATGGATTTAACTGGCATCTAGCCCTGCCACCAACAATTTATGCACAGGTTCCAAGATTCATGTTGGCCTTGAAATTAAAATATATTTAATAATTTAAAATATTTAAAGGTGCAATTATATGCAGATCATAATCGTCCCACAGGATAAATTGGTTAATGTTGATGGCAAGGGCTTGATCTTTGACTTTCAGATTGATCCTGAAATTCATGCAATTCAGTGGACTGGAAAATCAGGTTTTATTGAGTACAATGATGGGAGAAAAAACAAAAGGATAGGAAGCATCGATCAGTTTATGCCTATCGTTGATCAACACGCTGAAAATCTGGCAATAGAAAATGAAAAAATACGTTCTGAGAATGAAGAACGCGAAAGGTCCGCTGCTGATTATGCTGCATTTCAGGAAACCCATACATACAAGAGAAAAAAGGAATATCCAAGTGTCAGGGACCAGTTTGATATGCTTTTCCACGGTATGGACAGGGGGGATATAGGCAAGGTCCCGGAATTTTATGACGCGATTAAAGCGGTCAAAGACAAGTATCCAAAAACATAATAGGATCGGGGGAGGTGTAGTCATGGCGGTTGTGGATTTTTCAATAGAATATGATACGCAAAGCAGCGGGGGACCAGGAGCAACCCTGGTCTATAACGGGGTTAATCTTGATCTTGGGATTACCGACAGAGACGAGATAGTCACACTATTCTCAGGGGTTTCTGATTTCCTTTGGGTTTCCCCATTCTTTAAAGGTTATATAGTTCACGCTATAGATAATAAAACGGAATATTTCACAACACAGCAAGAGGCTTATGAGCTCGGGGCAGATGTAATCCGTGTTTGTGAAAATCTGGTCAATCCTCAAAAGCAAAAAGCAGAATACCAAAACCGTGATGATATTCAATACGCTGGAGTCAGGCCCGATTGGGAATTATCAGACAAAAATTATGAGCTTTCGAAGCCAGAGCAATATCGATTGATCGATAGGTATTTTTGTTTCACTAAAAATAACACGCTGTCAGAAGCGGCAGTCCTGCCAGAAGAGAACCAGGAGATTGTCGCACGAACAAAGTTGTTCAAGCACTGCCCTGGTCAGATTTTAAACTTAAAACAGAAAAGAAAAATTGACCCAATAAAATATGAAGAAAATTCTGCGGTTGAGGTTGATGCTAATACTCAACCAAAAGCGCATGGGTGGTTGACACGCTATGGCTTAAATCATCTTGCCGGGTGGCATTATCAATCTGGGAAATTGATCCCCAGGGATAATATATTTTTTTACGGTGTTTCTGCAAGAGGTTCAATAGTAACAGTCAGAAAAATTATAGTTTGCTTCGCAAAGATGGATCAAGAAACTCACCTGGAGGATTTTTTACAAGACATGACAGAGAAGGATCTGGAATCTGGCGTCCTCGATGCTGGCCTTGTCTATAGATTCTTGTTTCTAGTTGAGCCCGGGGGCCTCGCCTGGAATGAAATAATTGGTTCAGATGAGGATGTCATCGACGAGAATCGCATTTTAAGTTGGCAATATAATGCCGAGACAAAATCTCTTACAAGTGGATAAATTGATTAATCCCAATAAGAAGTTTTAAGGGACGAAGGATCTAGTCCCAGCAGGATCAATAAAAGCGCGGTGAACAAAACAGCGAGTTGAGCAGAAAGGACGATTCTGCCGATTCTCGCAATAGTCCAAACGGTAAACCAGGTTTTATTTTTCATTCTCATTATTTTTTTATCCTTATTTTAAAGGAGCAGGCCGGGCGAGTGGAGACGCCCAACCGACGCGGTATAAACGCGCCACTGGATAACCAGCCACCCACTTGAACCAAGTCCATGGTGCTATGAATAATCCTAGTATTGATAAAGGAAAAGCAATGCCAAAAGATAACGACGCAAGCAATGGATTTGTTCGTTGGAAAAATTTAATCACTGTTTTATTATCTGTCATTGTTTTGGTGGGCGGCATCGGCACATACGCCCTTAATGCAAAATCAGAACAGGAGCACCTGCACACGAACCTGGCTAAGAAAGAGCACTCACACCCAACCCTTGTGCGTTTCCGTGAAATGGAACCTATCCGGACTGAAATTAAAACCGTCCGCGATGATATCGCCGAGCTGAGGGACGAGGTCCGAGAAGTCCGCAAAATGCTTATTGAGTTTATTGCTACTGTAAAGGGGTAGCCTTGACCTCTTTTATTTTAAATTGCTTGAGCTGTTTAAAGGTTTCAAGTAGTTCTTTATTTTCTTTGGTGATTGGCCTTGATGTTCCCTTTTTAAATTGTCTCGGGATGGTCAACACAACCGTTGTATTCAGCAAACCAACATAACTTTTGATTTTAATATTTTTCAACTCAGGATCTTGAGCAGAGACGGGTTCCTCTGCACAAGCATACCCAGCAAACACAAATAGAAAACTGATTAAAACAAAAATCTTTTTCATGAGTCCCCCAAAAGTTTAGTGATTGTCAAGCTACTCCTACCCTAGCGACTTCCTGTTGATGGGTATGATCTTAGCCAGCCTTGGTTCGTCCGCGCCCCTTCGCAGCTAAAAGCTCCCCTCGCAATAAATCAATTTTCACAGCCATGTCTTTCATGGTTTTATCATAATTATTAATCACCATCCTCTGCAGTTTGATGATCTCATCTTTTTGATTTTCAAATGTCTGATTTTCAGAATGTATCATAGGTGGGTGTTCCATACCTAAAATCCAGTCCACGCTTTTACCATACTTTTTGGCTAATGTAACAGCCCACCCTTTCGGGAAGTGGCCTCTTTGTTTTGCTGCAGTAATGGGGGCGGCTGTAATTCCAAGGGCAATGGCCAGTTGCCGCTGATTTTTGATGTTCAGTTCCCGGAGCCTGAAAAACACGCCATCAAACTCATTAGTCAAATTGGGCATATAAATTTAATTCGCTTTAATGTGACATTTCTCTTGCATTAATATGCTTTTTGCATATTATGTTTGGTAGTAGCAAATGCACAGGAGAGATTTATGACACGCCCAGGAAAGCTTAAACAAATAACAAAGACGCCGTTTGGGAAACCAGACAGCGATCTACATGAAAAAGGTCAGTCAATCATTCTCCTGTGCAGGGACGTGTGTTGGCTGGCCTTTTTTTTTGAAGAAATTAGAAAAGCATTAAAGATGCTTAATGTCAATAAAATAATTCGGGGGCTCTGTAGAATCAGCAGAGCCGGGGCCTTGTGGCCTCGCCTGTGGGTGTTTGTGGAGACAAGCCCCCATGGGCAACCCGTTAATATTTTACGGTCCGTTTTGATCTCCGGACCAGGCCTCTGCGCTGGGAACACCTCCACCCGGCGCGGGGGCCAACCCTTTAATTAAGGTGAATAAGCCATGGAATATCTATTTATAGGAATAGCAGGCTGGGCGGTGATTATGGGCGCGATGGTTGTCCATTGTTTTAAGGGCGAATCAGATCCGGATACGAGGATCGAGCACGACTTTCCAATATATAAAGTGGCTTCCCGGAATGATCAGGCAAGGGAAATTGGCAGGTTTGTTCAGGGTTTTAAAAGAGGGGAAAGGGTATGAACGAAAAACCTATCTTATTTTCAGGTGAAATGGTCAAGGCCATTCTCGCAGGGCGAAAGACTCAGACGCGGCGGGTGATTAAGTTTCCAAAGGGAAACCCCGTCGACGTCACAAGATTTATTGGGCGGGATGATAAACCAAATGGTGAGTATGGGTTTCATATAAGTGAGAGGGTTATTTCGCACCACTTTAAATGCCCCTATGGGAAAATCGGTGACCAGCTTTGGGTTCGGGAAACGTGGAGGGCCGAAGCGGGGAGCCTTACAGATCAATCTAAACCATACCCATTTATTTACTATAGAGCCACAGACCACAACGAAATTGATGGTTTCACTAAATTATATCCAAAGTGGAAACCCTCAATCCACATGCCTCGAGCAGCTTCCCGCATAAACCTCAAAATCACTGATATCCGCGTCGAGCGTTTACAGGATATTTCAGAGCAAGATGCAAAGGCGGAGGGGGTGGAATGTTTGCCTGACTTTAAACCAACCACTATGTATCCCCCTTATTCAACCGTCTTTAAAAAACTCTGGGACTCAATCAACGGAAAGCCCCGGGCAGATGGTGTCGATATAAGCTGGGGGGCGAACCCCTGGGTGTGGGTTCCAGAATTTAGGATTATCAAATAATATGGATGATGAATTTTTTGAAGACCTTGAAGAGAGTATCAACAAGCCCCAGACCGATGTTGAACCGATTGCTTTCAAGGAGTGGAAGGATCGGGGGTATAACGGATTTCATTCCAGAGACAAGAAATATTCAGATTGTCGCCACACTAAAAAGACCCTGGACGACGAATCAAGGATGGTTCGTTGTGATGAATGTGAAGCGTATCTGGACCCATTTGATTGCCTGCATTATCTAGTGTCACGCAGGGAGCGCAACCAGAACCAACATAATGCCCTAGCCAAGCAAGCCAATGAATTACAAGACAAAATATTTTTAGCAAAAAAGGAACTGAAAAGCCTGAATGGCAAAATCAAACGCCGAAAAGGTAAAATAGTCAAATAAAGGGAGATATAAGCATGGAAGCATCACAGGTGGGGTGTGCCCTGGCAATTACAATTTCCTGGGCGGCTAATGAGTCAATTCTATGGGCTATGTTGCATGGGTTTTTCAGTTGGTTTTATGTGATTTATTATACCGTTGTCAGGTAATAAAATTATGCTAGTATCCCCCGGTCTAAATAATACGGTTTTGCAGGTGGATTCTCCAACGGAGGATAAACTTGTGAATATGAGAATCAGAGGCAACCGTTATTATGGTTACACCACCATCACCGACCCTGTGACGGACAAGACCCGGCAGATAGAGTTTGCCCTTGAGGTGGGTATTGGTGAGAAGAGGCACAAGTCAAAGGCCATGCAGAGCTTTGGCAAGAAACTTGAGCAGATAGAAAGGGGGGACCTACCTAATACATCTTGTGTGAAATTCGCTAGTCTTGCGGAGAACTGGAAAAGGAACCCCGTTTCGCTCAAAGGCAGCAACCATGGGAGTCCGGACAATCTCTTGATTCTGGACAGCACCCTTGTCCCTTATTTTTGTAGATATAAAACAAAGGAAATCACCAGGGGGCTGGTCAGGAAATACCTCAAGATGAGGGAGGCAGAGGGCAGGAAGGCAAGCACCCTGCGAAAAGAGATCCGGGTCTTAAAATGGGTGATGCAATCTGTTTTGAAATCGTGGACCCTGCCTGCATGGGATTTCCAGAATAAGGAAAAGGAAAAAGACGAAGCGCCAACCCGGCACCAGGTGGCTTTAATGCTCGGGGCTGTCGCTCTTTCCAAGAACTATGGCGACCAGTATCAGGATATAGCCTCGATTATGGCTTATACCGGACTGGACACGTCCGATGTCTTGCGTCTTTGCCGGGAATCGTTTAAGGACGGTTGTTTGGTGGGGAGACGGGGGAAGACCGGGAAACGCTTTAAAGTGGGGATTCCGGCAGCACTGGATTCGATTCTAGCCCGTTTGTCCAGGGTGGTGAGCCTTGACCCTCTGGAAACTTTCTTCGACATCCCTTGTGCGGATACGGCGTCACAGGCCATTAAAAAAGCCTTTGTCGTGACCGGCAATCCAAAGTTTCACGCAAAATCCCTGCGGGACTTTTACGCAAGTGAACTCTACAACCAGGGGGAGAATGATAATTTTATTCAGGACTCTCTGGGGCAGGTTCGCGGATCGACCGAAACAAAGAAATACACCTTTCCCTCGAAAGAACGGCTGGGTGCAGTAGCAGATAAATTTCCAGATTTAAGGGTTTTACCTCCCCAAAAAAAGGAGATAAACCGCAAATGAATTCTGGAAGTTCACTGGAATTGGGTTATCAGAATAACTGTAACCCCTTTATTGACGTGACTTATGGTCAAGACACCCGGCCTGTCACGCCGGAGGTCGCGGGTTCGAATCCCGTCGACCCCGCCATCGTTTCCACATGTAACACCTTATTATATAGACATTTAGTTTTTATGGGGTCCATTTTCTTTTTGAGAATGGGCCCTTTTTTTGTCTGGAAGTCTTCTGGAAGGGGATAGCCCATGTACTTCAGGCCTATTTTAACCATTATTTTTATCACCGCTTTTTGCAATTATTTTGAGCATTCCAAGCTTGTCTTGTTCGGGATTTGCTGTGCATACGAATGGTTATATGTGATCGGAGCATTGGAATGAAAATCGAGGAAATTGCAGAAATAAAACGCAAGTTTGCTCTGGGGATTCCTTTCACCGAGGAAGAAAGGAAATTCATACTGGGCTGGAAAATTAAGCAGACCTTAATAGAAGCCGGGGGCGAAATGTCAGTCGGCGATCTCTACGAAAAACTTGGAGTAAAACCTTAACGGAGGCGTGGCAGCTAATGAATATTACTGATTCGATAGACAATAAGCTGATTATAGACAACTTTGCAGGCGGTGGTGGTGCCAGTTCTGGTATTGAGGCCGCAATCGGGCGCTCGGTGGATGTTGCGATCAATCACGATCCCATGGCCCTGGCCATGCACCGCGCCAACCATCCTGATACACACCATTATTGTGAAGACGTTTTCCATGTTGACCCGGTTGAGGTTTGCAAGGGCAGGCCTGTTGGTCTCCTTTGGTTGAGTCCGGATTGCACATACCATTCAAAAGCCAGGGGGGGAAAACCTTTCAGAGATCCCCGGAAAGCAAAGAAGCGTCGGGGGCTGGCGAACATTGCAAATAAGTGGGCCAAACTTGTGAGGCCGGACCTTATCGTCCTTGAAAATGTGGAAGAGTTCCAGGATTGGGGTCCGCTGGTCTGGGATGCGGTCCTGGTGAAGTGGAAACCATGCCCTGCCAGAAAGGGGTTATCGTTTCGCCGATGGGTGAAAAGCCTTGAAAACCTCGGCTATAAAGTTGAGTGGCGAGAATTACGCGCCTCTGAATATGGAACACCTACAATCCGCAAACGCCTATTTGTGATTGCTCGACGGGATGGCCTTCCTATCGTATGGCCACAAGCAACACACGGCCATGGCCTTGCACCGTTCAAGACCGCTGCTGAGTGCATTGACTGGTCTATCCCCTGCCCGTCCATATTTGACCGGAAAAAACCGCTGGCAGAGAAAACAATGAAACGAATCTGGACCGGAATCCAGAGGTATGTTTTAAACGACAACGACCCTTTCATTGTTCAAATCGGTTATGGGGAGAGAAAAGGCCAGGCCCCTCGCTGCAACTCAATGCACCAGCCTTTGAATACGATTGTTGGGACCGGGAAACACGCCGTTGTTGTCCCCCATATTCAAAGGCAATTTGGGGAGAGCGTCGGACATTCCATCAAAGAGCCAAACGGAACCATCACGCCGGGCGGGGGCGGAAAAAGCGCATTAGTTGCTGCCTTCCTGACTGAGCATGCCAACGGGTCAAAGCAGCGGACCTTTGACATTGAAGAACCATTGCGGACGCAGTGCGCCGAGGTAAAGGGTGGGCACTTCGCCCTGGTGGCTCCTTTCCTGGCCAAAAATTATGGGGGGGTTGTCGGCACAAGAATTGATAAACCAGCTGGGACGGTAACAACCAAAGACCACCACTCTCTGGTCAATGCTTTCCTGATAAATTATTACTCAAACGGGTCCGGAAAGACCGGGGCTTCTCTTAAAAATCCAGCCCCGACAATCCCAACAAAGGACCGCATGGGGTTGGTGACCATCCAGGGGCAGGATTACAAGATTGTTGATATTGGGATGCGGATGCTGCAGCCCAGGGAGCTCTTCAACGCACAGGGATTCTCTTCTGATTACATCATCGACCCAACCTATAACGGCAAACCATTTACCAAAAAAGCACAAGTCCGCATGTGTGGGAATAGTGTTTGTCCCCCCGTTGCACAGGCCTTGATAGAAGCAAATTACCAAGGCGCCGAAAAATTCAAACAGCATGTGGCTTAAGGAGGAAACATGACCCCATATTTTGAGTACGGAAATATCAGGCTTTTTAATTGTGATGTCCTGCAGGGGCTTCTGGCGCTGGGTTCCGAGTCTGTCCAATGTTGCGTCACTTCTCCACCATATTGGGGGCTGAGGGATTACGGCATTGACGGGCAGATAGGCCTTGAGAAAACGCCGGAGGAATATATTGAAAAAATGGTGCAGGTTTTCCGGGGGGTCCATCGGGGCTTAAAAAAGGACGGTACACTCTGGATAAATATGGGTGATAGTTACTGGGGAGGGAAGGGAGCGTCCAATTATGATTGGTCAAGAAAAAACACTGATCGCGCCACGTTGCAAAAATCCCAACACAACATAATGAAACGAGGAGAAACTCGTCCTCAAGATGGCAAACACCACACATTAAAACCCAAAGACCTGGTAGGCATCCCATGGATGCTGGCTTTTGCCCTTCGCGCTGATGGTTGGTACCTCCGGCAGGATATTATCTGGAGTAAGCCAAACCCGATGCCGGAGAGCGTTACAGATCGCCCCACGAAAGCGCACGAATACATTTTTCTTCTCAGTAAATCCAAAAACTATTTTTATGATCAGGAAGCGATTTTAGAACCTGTCAGCCCAAATACCAATATGAGGATATCTCAAAATCTTGCAAAACAAATTGGATCAGAAAGGGCTAACGGAGGGCAGAAAACCAATGGGAGGATGAAAGCGGTAAGCAGAGTATATGATCCAGGCAAAGGCAATAAAAGCAACCCTAGTTATGACAGTGCTGTTTGTCTCCCCGTTACTAAAAGAAATAAACGCTCGGTCTGGACGGTAACGACAAAAGGTTTTACTGGTGCTCATTTCGCCACCTTTCCCCCGAAACTAATTGAACCTTGCATCCTTGCGGGATCGCGGCCTGGTGATGTTGTTCTGGACCCTTTCTGGGGTTCAGGGACCACAGGGGATGTCGCTATAAAACATGGCCGCAAAGCGGTCGGCATTGAGTTGAGCGCCGATTATTGCGATCTATCAATGAAACGATTTCAACAGAAAACCTTAAACTTTATGGGGGAATAATGCAGAAAGTTTATGAAAGGAAGGTCCATAAAAAACTAGATAGACCACCAAAAAATTTAAGGATGGCCACCGTTGAATGTCTGGTGGAGTATCCCACCGTCGTCACCGATCACTGGTTTAAGGCGACGTGCAAAAAATGTCAGCTAAACAACCCAGAGAATAAAAATGCCAAATAGAATCATCAAGGAATCGATTTGTACGAGTGGAAGCCTGGCAGAGTGCTCGGTTGGTGCAAACTTGCTTTTTGATAGATTGACCACCAAGGCGGATGACCATGGTTGCTTTGATGCCAGGGCCAAGATTATCCGGGGGGGTGTTTTCCCATTAATGATGGACAAGGTTAAGGATACCGACATTGAGAAATGGCTGGACGAATTGCAGTCAGTTGATTGCATCCGTTTGTGGGTGCATGCGAATGGCGCAAAGTACGGTCTTTTCCCAAATTTCTCGGATCATCAGACTATACGTTCACTTCATAAAAGAAAGACACCTGAACCCCCAGAGTCCATAACTTCTTTAGTTTTGGATACTTCGTCACCTGATTGCAGTTGTAAGCAATTGCAAGCAACTGAGTGCTTGAATCA
>Ga0114923_10001282_pt1 | contig 17624 bp, 21 predicted proteins | sample SumtaG_FD_89578 | JGI IMG/M metagenome (GOLD analysis project Ga0114923, IMG submission 89578) | Deep subsurface microbial communities from Indian Ocean to uncover new lineages of life (NeLLi) - Sumatra_00157 metaG | ecosystem: Environmental > Aquatic > Marine > Oceanic > Sediment | place: near...
TCATCGGCCTCGCAATGACAGACAATGCTGGATTCCGGGTCCTCATTTCATTCGGCCCGGAATGACGGGCGGGGTAGGTTTTCTCAGTGTTCTCATTTTCCTTGTATGGTGAAAAACATCGACTTTATAGCAACCGTGCGTTAACCCAGATTTATGTCTTTCTCTGCGGACCCCTGCGTTAATGCTTTTACCGCTTATGTGGAAACCAGGCCTTTCCACATCCCCTTCATCCCCTTCATCCCTGTTAGATTAAGCCCTTGCCGCTGTTATAGTATTTTTTAGGTTTTGACCTTTCGCTCAGTCGCCCCGTCGCCAAGTCGATATGTCTGCCTTTCCCCCGTGTCACCGCGTCCCCGCCTGCCCTGAGCCTGTCGAAGGGCGTCTCCGTGTCAGGCGGTTTCTCTTCGCCCTCCGCACTCCGCACTGTTTTTCCTTTGGACGTTGGACTTTGGACATTGGACTGCTTCTCCCCCCATACCTCCATACCGCTCTCCCCCCTGCAACCTGCTCCTACTCCTTCTCCCCAAAGCCGCTCCGTACGAGGTCCTTGAGGGTCTTGAGCGCTTTTTCCTCATCGGAACCGTCAATCTCTATAACAATGATTTCACCATTCGCAGCGGCCAGGGTCAGGAGGCCCATGATGCTCTTGCCGTTGACCCTGCTCTTGCCCTTGACGAGCCATATCTCGCTTGTAAACAGGGAAGCGGTTTCGACGAACTTGCCTGCAGCCCTTGCGTGAAGACCCAGTTTGTTGATGATGAGCAGCTCTATCCGGACCATGGGATCCTCATTTCCGTGCCGAAAAAACCCAGGAAGATTCCCAGGATGACCAACATCCCCAGTATAGCAGGCGTCCTCCACTGCCTGCGGAACATGAGAAAGGCCGCACCGAAGATAAGCAGCGCAGTACCGGGCGTCCGCGTATCAAAGGCAGCCAACCCAAGGATAAAACCCAGAAGGAGCGTGATCATTCGCTCCATAAAGCGGGGGAACACTTTACCGTGCAGCTCCGAGGCTCCCTCCATGGGAGAGTGGGCGTTCAGATAGCCACGGTTAAGGTAGGACCACCTGTTCTTCAGGTGAACGGTATTGTAGATCAGGAGGAACAAAACAGGGGCAGCGGCGATCCAGAAAAAAGAGAGCGCGATACTCATCAGCACCGTAAAAGGCCGCAGCGTCGCCCAGTAGTAACCGTCGCCAATCGCACCCAGGGGTCCCATCAGGCTGTTTCGAGCCTTCACGCTCTCCTCACCTTTACCTTCTTCTTCAAGTCTGGATACTACACCCACGACATAGGGTGACATGTAGGGGTTGGTGTTGAAATAACCCAGATGGCGATAACACGCCTCCTTGAAACCATCGCCCGACACTTTTCTGAGCCATGGGAGGAGTGAAAAGAAGAATCCCAGACCCTGCATCCGCGGGAAGTTCCACGATCCCTGTAAAGACAGTGAGCGGACGAACAGATTGAGACGATCACGAAACGTGAAATTCAAGTCAGAACCCTCCAGATACCGACAAAAGCGCCCGCCGTAAGCCCCAGGGCGAAACCTTTCCATCCCTTCCGGGCCGTCCGATCGGATGCCAGACGTGCGAGACCAATGAAAAACGGGAGCATGGCCACGATGGCGAGCCGCTCCGGCAGGAAGTCGGAACTCTTTAAAAGAGTGTTGAATACAGGAACCAGTACTACCCCCGTCAGGAGGAATGAACCTCCATGATATAACCCGGCCCTCAGACCCGACAAAACGTGCTGGAACTGTACGAGGTCGGTGCGGCCCAGTCTGAGGTAGACCATGGCCCTGTGAAAAGACTTTTCATTGCTCCGCCTCCACTGAATATTCACGGCACGATCCAGAAATGCCGTGGGCGCACCGAAGAGGACAGCCAGACCGATAAGCTCTGTCGGCGGTCTCGGCCCCTCATACATACCGATGAGGAGTACACTTATGAGGGAGGGGAAAAGCGGGTGATAGGGGATGAAGGAACCGACTGGTAAAGAACCGAGGAAAAGAAGTTCGTAGATCAACCCCACGATGGCGCCTTCGACAGGACACCCGAGGATCACACCCATGACCAAGCCGGACACCATGGGGCGGGACAGCTGGAACTGACCGAAGGCGTTTCGGTCAATGCTGAGGACACCCGCCACAAGCGCCGAGAGAATTATCTTTGCTGCAGCCCCCGTCATTCGGAACCGTCTGGTTCCTGGAGGCAACAGACGAGATCAAGGGAAGCTCCGTCAGGAACTTCCCTCGCCTCAACAGTGATGCCTTTATGAATAAGGTGCTTGACCGCCTCCAGATCCTTGCTGTTCAGAAATACGGAAGGGGTGACCTCAGTACCGCCTTTAATATTATGGAGGTTACCGACGTTAATTCTGTCAAGTTCCACCCCACTTTCAAGAACCGAGATGACATCGTTTAGTGCCGCGAAGAGAAGCAGCATTCTGGATTCTCCCGATCTCTTCAGCAGATCTCCGAGCCCCTCCAGCGAGATGACCTTCAACTCGATATGATCAGGCACTATGAGCTGCATCAGTCGGCACCTGTCCTCCTCCAGACATACGGTGTCACTCACGACAACGATCGTATCGGCCTGAACATAGGGCGTCCAGCCCTCAACGACCTGACCGTGCAGCAACCGGTCATCTACTCTGGCCAGGACGACAGGCATCCTTCAGCTCCCGGCCAGGTATTCGGTGGCCACCTTGATGTGCTCCCGACCATAATCCTTGAGGATGCAAGCAGCTTCACGAAGGGTGATATGTGCCCCAAGGCTGCGGAATTTTGTCAGCATCGGCAGGTTCACACCTGTAACGACCTCGATATCGTCAGCGCCCAGGAAGGACAGGCTGATATTCGATGGTGTGCCGCCGAACATGTCAACGACCAGGATAACACCCTTGTCACCCTTCACCTTGTCAATAGCGCCGGCGATACGGTCTCTTGTCTGCTCCACATCATCTCCTGCCTGAACCGATATCGATGTGATCCTCTCGTTTTCTCCAGTAATCATGCAGCAGGTATCCAGCAGGGCTTTTCCCAGGTTGCCGTGCGTGACGATCACGATCCCGATCTGGTTTTTCATATTTTTCAGCCCTCCGGTAGGTCACGGTGCCGGGCCTGAACCCACAAAGGCCCTCTGTCTTTGAAATATTGCGCCATCTTTTCAACAATTGCAACGGACCTGTGTCTACCCCCAGTGCACCCGATGGCTACAGTCAGGTATCCCCTTCCCTCCCTCAAGTACCTGGGGAGGAGGTATTCCAGAAAGGACGTCAGGTGTTCAAGAAACTCGCCGGTCCCCTCGGCACGCTCCACAAAAGCGCTGACCTCCGGATCCCTGCCGTCTCTGTCCCTCAGCTCCTCCACAAAATAGGGGTTATCCAGGAACCTCACGTCCAGTACGATATCGGCTTCTCTGGGCAGACCGTTCTTGAAACCGAACGAAACAAAGGACAGAAGCATCTTTTCCCCGCTGCCGGAGATACCGAAACGGTCGACCACGATTTTGCGAAGATCGTGATAGCCCAGGTCCGAAGTATCCAGATGAATATCGGCCACTTCCCTGAGCGGTTCTAAAAGCTGTCTTTCCTTTGAAAGCGCCTCAATGAGAGGGAGAGAAGGGTCTAAAGGGTGCACGCGCCTGGTCTCACTGAACCGCTTCTGCAAAGCATCCAGAGAGGCATCCAGAAAAACCACCTGGATATTATACCCCGAATCCTTGAGAGACCGGATGACCTGAGGGTAACTGGATACCGAATCGCCGCCCCTTATATCCATTACCATGGCAGCCCGGCCAATGGCTGAACCGCTGGTGTATACGAGATGGACAAAGGAGGGCAGAAGGTCTACAGGCAGGTTATCAACAGTGTAATAACCGATGTCCTCCAGAGTCCTTAGCACGGTTGTCTTCCCCGAACCGGAATAGCCGGATATGATGAACAGGTTTCCGCTCACTCCATGGACCCCAGATCCGGCTTGCTCATATCCCGGGGCCTCCCGGACAGCCTCTCATGAAGGGTGTCATCAAACTCCCTGGCGGCATTAAAGCCCATACGCTGCAGAAGGTGATTGCGAGCGGCGACCTCTATGATAATAGTGAGATCGCGCGCGGGCCTGACCGGGATTTTCAGGTACGGGATATCAAGACCGAGTATGGAATAAGTATGTTCATCCAGACCGAGGCGTTCCACACCAAGCTCCTCAAGCCATTCCACCAGTTCGACCACCAGTTCGATCTTCTTGCTCTGACGGATGGAAGACACACCGAAAAGATCCTTGATGTTGAGGATTCCGAGTCCGCGAATTTCCATGTGGTATTTGATGAGATCAGCGGCGTTTCCGAATATTGCGTCCTGTACTTTTCGTCTGATGACGACAACGTCATCACCCACGAGTCTGTGACCGCGTTCGACGAGCCCGAGAGCGCATTCACTCTTCCCTATCCCGCTCTTACCAATGAGGAGGATCCCGACACCAAAAACGTCCACAAGACAACCGTGCACGGAGGTCTCCGGAGCCAGGACATCCTCCAGGTAGATTGTAACCCGGCGGATAAGGGACGAAGTGATTTCAGGGCTCCTGAGAAGGGACACTTCGTGGAGATCGCACAATCCCGGCAGCGACGGGGGCGCTTCGAGACTTTTAGCGATAATGAGGCAGGATACTCCGGCGGAGCACAGTTGATCCAGACGCTCGTCGGCCAGATCCTTGTCGAGAGTTTTCAGGTAGGAGAGTTCGGTGGCCCCCAGGATCTGGACCCTTTCCCTTTGAAGCTGGTCAAGATAACCCGCAAGGGCCAGACCGGGTTTCTGGATATGCGCAATCCGTATGGCCCTGTCCATACCCTTTGCACCGGCAAGAATCTCGAGATTGAGATCCTCACTCAAGTGTTCGTAAAGGTAGCGGACAGGGATACTGATCATCCGTCCCGGCGGTCGGTCAGTGCCGCTGGTCCTCCTCTTCTATGGTGTGGTATAGGGCGCCCCTGTCATCGGACCCGAGAAGGGCCTGGCGGCATTCAGGGTTCTTTATTATGCGCGAGATCCTGGCCAGGGTTTTGAGGTGAAGCCCGGCTGAATCCTCCGGCGCCACGAGAAGGAAGAAAAGATTGACGGGCTCACCATCGTTGGCATCGAAATCAACACCCTTCGGAGAACGACCGAAGACAAGGAGTATCTCGTTGAGCCCGCTGAGTCGCCCATGGGGAATGGCAACACCGTGACCGATACCAGTGCTGCCCAGCATCTCACGATCCAGAAGGATGTTTACAAGCTTCTCCGGATCGTCGATCTTGCCGGATTCCTTGAGATGAGCGACCATCTCCTCAATAACACCCTCCCTGGACGACGCATGAAGCCGCGAGATGATATCATTTTCTGTTAGATAATCTACGATCTTCATAATCTGTTACTACACTACTACTGAACCTGGGGTTCTATCAACCCAAAATGACCGTCGTCCCGAAGGTAGATAACATTGAGTTGATTCGTCTTGGCGTTGTTGAAAAGGAGAAAATTCTTGTTCATGAGCTCCATCTGCATGATAGCCTCATCAACGGACATGGGTTTGAGAATGATCTCCTTGCGCTTAATGACATCCGACTCCAGGGTTCCGACAGCAGTCTCGGGGAACACAGAGTGGCTTGCGCGGAACTCGCGTATAGCCTCTCTGTCACCGTGGCCCACGATCTTCTCTCTGTACTTTCTGACCTGTCGTTCCAGTTTATCGAGAACCAGGTCTATGGAAGAGTACATGTCGTTCGTCTCTTCCTTGCCCTTGATGACGATCCCGTTGGCGTGCACGGTAACCTTTGCGATATGCCTGTATTTTTCTACCTGTAGAACGGCCTGAGCGTTTACGGGCTCAACAAGGGGTTTCAGTACCTTTCCAAGCTTATCGGTAATGTAATCTCTCAGAGGATCACTTTGTTCCATTTGTTTGAATGAAACCTCAATTTGCATGGCTATGGAACCTCCCTTCAAAAGCTATGGACGTAACCACAATAAAAACGCTAAGTCAACCTATGCAACGAGTCAAAAAACCTCGCTTCGTTGCAAAGATATTTGATTAAAAGTTCTGAATTTCTATTATCTTTCGTGTTGTTTTTCGCACTCACAGTATACCACTTGCCAAATAACCATATCCAGGATCCTAATGTGGTTCTCCGACAGGATACTGGATCAGGTGATCTTCTTTCTTCTGGATGACGGCAGGATCTTCATGGCCTCCCTGTATTTGGCTACCGTTCTTCGCGCGATATCAATCCCCTCGAGTCTCAGCATCTGCGAGATGGCTTGATCGCTGAGGGGTTTTCCCGTGTCCTCAGCACCTATTATATCCCGGATCTTGGCTCTTACGCTCTCGGACGCCATCATCTCTCCCGACAGCGTCTGGATGCCCGGGTTGAAAAAGAACTTGAGCTCGAACAGACCGTGGGGGCAATGAACATATTTCTGGGTCGTGACCCGGCTCACAGTGGATTCATGGACCCCGATGTCATCGGCCACATCGCGAAGCACCATTGGCTTCAAGTACCGAATGCCCCGTTCAAAAAAATCCCGCTGCTTTTCAAGGATGCTTTTAGTAACACGATAGATCGTACGCTGACGCTGATCTATGCTCTTGATCAGCCATGATGCGGAACGTATCTTTTCCAGGAGGAACTCTTTGTCCTCAGCCTTCATGGATGAACCGTGTTTTAAAAGTTCCCTGTAAAAACCGTTTATCCTGAGTTTGGGCATCCCGTCATCGTTCAGCATTATGGTCCATTCGTCACCCATCTTGAACAGAAACACATCAGGGGTCACGTAAATGGATTGGGTTCCACCGAAAGGCCTGCCGGGCTTGGGCTCCAGTTCCCTGAGGAGATCCATTGCCTGCAGGACTTCAGCTCTCGATACCGCAGTATGACGGACGATCGCGTCCACATCCCCCTTGGCTATAGCGTCCAGATGTTCCCTGATGAGCTCTTCGACGAGGGAACCGCCAAGGTCGAGCTGCTTTATCTGAATGAGCAGGCATTCGACGAGATCCCTGGCACCCACTCCCGGAGGATCGAACTCCTGGATCAACTCAAGGGCTTTAGGGCCCGCAGCCTCAACAACAGTGCCAAGAGGGGGCAGAATCTCCTCAAGAGGTGTTTCCAGATAGCCATTGTCATCGAGGTTTCCGATAATGGCCTCTCCGGCCCTTACTTCCATCTCAGTGAGACGCGTCATCCGGAGCTGCCACCTGAGGTGCTCCTGCAGGGTTTCGGGACTCGTGATCATCGCCTCAAAGGCCGGGCGTTCCTGTTCCTCACGAGCCTGGTAGGGAAGGCTCTGACTGGATTCCAGATAGGATTCCCATTCACCAATATCCTTCGGGATGGAAAGGGTATTTATCTCATCTTCTCTGTCGCTGTTGTTTGCAGCAGGAGCGTTGGGATCCTCAGGCTGATCGATGGAGAACTCTGTCTCGTTCTCCGTGGGCCCATCCTCGTCAAGAACGGGGTTTTCAAGGATTTCCTGGCGTACGATCTCTGTCAGCTCCAACCTCGACAGCTGGAGCAGACGGATCGCCTGCTGCAGCTGGGGGGTCATCACCAGCTGCTGTGTCTGCTTCATCTGAAGGTGCATCTTCAGATCCAAAGTACGTTACCTCGTAAAAAGCAATTCAAAATTCAAGATTCAAGATTCAAGGTTGGTTCCGTAATTCGTAATTCGAGTTGTAACCAATCACAAATCACTAGTCACAAGTCACTGCCGTTATAGCGAAAACCCCTCCCCCAGATAGATCTTCCTTGCTCTTTCGCTGTTGATTATCGTGTCGGGGGGACCCTCCTCAAGGATTTTTCCCGAAGCCAGTATATAGGTCCTGTCTGTGATCCCCAGGGTCTCCCGAACGTTGTGATCCGTTATCAGGATCCCGAGTCCACTTTTCTTAAGGCCCCTTATGAGCTTCTGGAGCTCCACGACCGTGATAGGATCGATGCCGGCGAAAGGTTCGTCGAGCAGAAGGTAGGCTGGTTCGGGGACAAGCGCCCTTGCTATCTCGGCCCTCCGTCGTTCGCCTCCCGAAAGGGAACCGCCAAGCGTGGTTCCCAGATGGGTGATACCCATGGACTCTTTCAGCTCCAGCAGGCGACCCGCCCTGTCGATCTTATTGATACCCACAGCTTCCATCACCGCAAGGAGGTTGTCGTCCACCGACATTCCCCTGAAAATGGACGCCTCCTGAGGCAGATAGCCGATACCGGCCCTGGCCCTGCGGTGAATGGGCCATCCGGTTATATCCGTCCCGTTAAGTTGAACGGAGCCCCCGCTGGGCCGGATAAGACCGGAAATCATATAAAAAGTAGTCGTCTTGCCCGCGCCGTTGGGTCCCAACAATCCGACGATTTCACCGGGGGACAGGTTGATGGAGACATCCTTGACCACGGTTCTGCCGCGGTATGATTTCTCTAAAGATTCGGCGGTGAGCATGGAGGACATCTGGATCAATCCCCGCGCCCTTTGAAAAAAGCCCTTACAGGCCCGAAGAAAAGGGCTGTCCCATCCTCAATGGAATAGATGATCTTTTCCGCTTCGATCGTTGTTTCTTCTCTGATCAGACGAGGCGCACCTGTAAGCTCCACATTCCCAGCGTCAAGATCGAACACGGCCTCCTGGGCCTCGACCCTGTCGGTCCCCCTTATCATGACAACGTTACCGGAGGCTTCCCCTGACAGGATTCTGGAAGTGTCCGCCTCATCAGTATGAACGGTGAGAAAATCACATTTCAGAACAACCTCGGCCATTCGGGCCTCTACCTCACCTTCAAAACGGATATCACCCGTTTTTTCCTGAATCTGCAGGCTGTTCGAGCGAACGGTCACGTCGTCCGATGCGGCCCATGCCACCGTCGACAAACACACGATCAGGACTGCAACCGTAAACCCCAGAGACCTCACTGCCGGTCACTCCTTTCATCCCAGGTAGTCCGTACACCACCGTCAACTATCGCCGTTCCGGAGTTCACCGTGTACCTGACCGATTCTCCCAGAACTTTCATACCTCCACGCCTGAACAGAATTCCGCCGCCGGCCTCCATCACCGCACCTGGCCCATCCCACTTCAATATCGGTGCTTCGAACCGTGAACCCCAGCCGTTTGTCACAATAACATGCCCCTCAAGATGAAGGATCAACCCTTCAGTTTCATAACGGCCCTTGTCACTCACCACACTGACACTCTCCATACCGCCGGTGATCATTCTGGCAAATACTTTTTGAAGGATCACATCACCTCGCCCATCATAGTAAGCCTTCTCAGCCTGAATCTCCCACCGGCCGCTGTCTGTTTCCTGGATGATCTTAAATCCAGTCATCTCCACATCCGAAACGGCTCCGGTCGTCTGCGGGAAAAACAGGAACAGACAGAGTATAGCTGCTGTCAGGTTACCCCTGAAACAGCTTCCCATCCGGTTCTTGAACCGGGGTAACATAGGAGCAGACTAACACAGTGTCAGTGGAATGAAAAGAAAATGGCTTGATTGTTGCATAGATTATGCGTGGAAGCCTTAAATGAGCCAAATGAAAAAACAACTGTTCCTGTTAAAGCGATAAAAGCCTTAACGCAGAGGGCCGCAGGAACGCCATCTCCCAGGCGTTGTCGCAAAGGACCGCTGTTAAAACCCAATTCTGTAACGTATTTTTTGTAAGGTATTACTGCGTAACCCTGCGGGATGTGTGGCCTACCAGCGGGCCTGTGGCTGGAGTTCCAAGTTCCACGTGTCAGATTCCAGGTTTTCCCCGTTTCCCCGTTTCCCCGGTTTGCCGTTTCTCCGTTTCAGGGCCAAAGAGGTCAGTTCTTTCCCCGATACCCCGATACGGGTTTTCCCTAGGGCAGGTAGCGGTCCATGAGTCCCTCAAGCAGGTCCTGTGCCTGAAGGATAAGAAATACAAGTTCCCGGGCCGCACCATTGCCACCGGGAGCAATTGTCACCAAGTCGGACCTCTGACGCACCTCCTCAGCCGCATCCGAGGGGGAGCAGCCAAGAGCAACCGCCAGCATGACCGGCAGATCCACAACATCATCCCCCATAAAAGCGATCTCAGAGGCCGCATACCCTGTGCGCTCCATTATGTAACCAAGGGTCTGGTGTTTATCTCTTGTCCCCTGATACAGCAATTCAACACCCAGCTCATCACAACGCCTCTGGACCATGGTGCTCTCACGCCCGGTGATGACAGCGACTGTAAGTCCTGCTCTGAATGCCATTTTGATGGCATGGCCGTCCCTGACGTTGAACGATTTGAGTTCCTCACCGGACGAAGTGTAGCTTATCCTTCCGTCCGTGAGCACACCGTCAACGTCAAAGGCGATAAGCTTGATCTTTTTGGCCGCTTCAATGATGGATTGGGAATGTTCTTTCATTAGGTTGTGACCTTCTCCTGGGTACTGGGTACTGGGTACTGGGTACTGCTTTTCAACGCACTCCGCACTAGTTCTAAGCAATTCCTGCCTTAAGGATGTCGTGCATGTGGATGACCCCTGCTACACGGTCTTCACTACCCACGATGACCAGGCTCGTAATTTTGTTGCTCTCCATCAGCTGGAGGGCCTTTGCGGCCATCGCGTTGGCGTTAAGGACCTTCGGAGAGGGTGTCATAATTTCCCCGGCAGTGAGGGAAAGGGGATCCGACCCCATTTCCAGCGACCGCCTGAGGTCGCCGTCGGTGACGATGCCGAGGAGCTTACCGTCACCATCCTGGACGGTTGTAAAACCCAACTGCTTCGATGTGATCTCGAAGAGAGCCACCCGCATCGTCGTTCCGAAGTCCACCCTGGGGATCTCATCACCGACATGCATGATCTCGGATACTGTCAGCAGACGCCTGGCCAGCGCCCCCACCGGATGGAAAAAAGCGAAGTCATCCTCTGTGAATCCCCTGGCCTCGAGCAGGGCCACGGCCAGCGCGTCGCCCAGGGCCATGGTCACCGTAGTGCTGGCTGTGGGGGCAAGGTTCAAAGAACACGCCTCCTCTAGCACCGAAATATCCAGAACGATATCGGCCCTCGCGGCGAGAGTTGAGGATGCACCACCGGTCATACAGACAATGGGAATACCAAGCCTTTTTACAGCCGGCAGAAGCCGGATGAGTTCCTGCGTTTCCCCACTGTTGGAAACAGCGACAAGAACATCCCCTTTTGCCAGCATACCCAGGTCGCCGTGCCCCCCTTCCGCGGGATGGAGGAAAAGAGATGGTGTCCCAGTGCTGGCGAAGGTCGCGGCTATCTTCTTACAGACAAGCCCTGACTTGCCCATACCGGCGAATACAATCCTGCCTCTGCAGGCCTTGATGAGATCCACCGCGTCAACGAACTCTTCACCCAGTCTCGAGCGCAGAGCCTCAATAGAGTCCCCCTCGATGCGCAGCACCTTCCTCGCGCTTTCAAGAACCTTTTCACGATCCACATGCCGGCTCATAGTTCCATTCCGGACAGGGTCCGATGGATGGCGATGACCTGCTTCAAAAGTCCATCCAGTTGATCAAGGGGCCACATGTTCGGACCGTCGCAGGGCGCCCGGTCGGGATCCGGGTGCACCTCCATGAATAAGCCATCCACGCCGCATGCAACGGCAGCCCGGCACAGGTGGGGCACATACTGCCTTAGCCCCCCCGATGAAGATCCGAGGCCCCCTGGCAGCTGGAGGCTGTGGGTGGCATCGAAGATAACGGGGATACCCAGTTCCCTGATCATGGGGAAGGCCCTGAAATCGACAACGAGGTTATTGTAACCGAATGTCGTGCCACGCTCCGTTATAAGCAGGTTCTTACCACCGTTCACCTTGCCGGCGATCCCCTTTACGTCCCAGGGCGCCAGGAACTGTCCCTTCTTGATGTTGACCGGCTTACCTGTACCCGCGGCCGCGGTCAGCAGATCGGTCTGTCTGCACAGGAATGCGGGTATCTGGATCAGATCAAGGACCTGGGCCGCCCCGGCCAGCTGTTCGATGCCATGAACGTCAGAGGTGATCGGAACACCGATCTCGTTACTTACCGCCGCAAGCACTTCAAGCCCTTCTTCCAGACCCGGTCCGCGGAAGGAATCCAGGGAGGTGCGGTTGGCCTTGTCGAAAGAGGCCTTGAAAATAAAGGGAACGCCCAATCTTGAGCAGATCCCGGCGATGTCTTCGGCCACTTTGACGGTACTGTCCCTGTCCTCAATCACACAGGGACCGGCTATGAGAACCAGGGGCGCCCCGCCTCCTATCTCGATCTTTCCGATCATTACCTTTGCGACGGGGCCGTCCGTCATTTGCTGCTTCTCTTATAGCTCAAGCTCGCGGCTATGAACCCCGCGAACAGGGGATGCGGCTGCCATGGCCTTGATTTGAATTCGGGATGGAACTGGCACCCGACGAACCAGGGGTGGTCCGGATGCTCCATCATCTCGACCAGGCGCCCGTCGGGAGAATTGCCCGATATCAGCAGCCCCTTTACCTCAAGCGTTTCCTTATACTCGGGGTTGAACTCATACCGATGGCGATGCCTTTCCGATATCTGGGAGCAGCCGTATTCGTCAAACGCCCGGGTGCCCTCCTCAAGAATGCACGGATAGGCCCCCAACCGCATGGTTCCCCCCTTGTCGACGATGTCCCTCTGCTCCGGAAGAAGGTCGATCACAGGATGTGGCGTATTTTCGTCGAACTCGGAGCTGTTGGCATTTTCCAGTCCGGCCACGGACCGCGCGAACTCAACTACCGCCAACTGCATTCCAAGACAGATCCCGAAAAAGGGAATTTTGTTCTCCCGGGCATAGCGGGCGGCGTTGATCTTCCCCTCCGTTCCCCGGTGACCGAACCCGCCGGGGACAAGGATACCATCGACATCCCCTAGAAGCTCGGAAGGTTCCCGTTTCTCGAGTTCTTCGCTGTCAACGAACCTCAGAACGACGCTGGAATTGTTGGCCATACCACCGTGAACCAGGGCCTCGTTCAGGCTCTTGTAGGACTCGACCAGGCTCACGTACTTGCCCACGACAGCGATGACGACCTCATCCTTCGGGTTTCGCGCTTTCTCGACGATACTGTTCCAGACGGTCAGATCCGGTGTGCGTGTCCACATGCGCAGGTGCTCTATGATCTGCTGGTCCAGACCCTCCTCGTTATAGACAAGAGGGACCTCGTAGATACTGTCAACATCCCTGGCGGTGATCACCGCCTCGGGCGTGACGTTGCAGAAAAGAGATATCTTGTTCTTGATATCCTGATCCAGGGCCCTGTCGGTTCGGCACAGCAGTATGTCAGGCTGAATACCGATCTCCCGCAGTTTCTGCACAGAGTGCTGGGTAGGCTTTGTCTTGAGCTCTCCCGCCGTTTTGATGAAAGGTACCAGGGTAAGGTGGATATAAATCACATTGTCCCTTCCGACATCTGTCTTGAACTGCCGGATGGCTTCTAAAAACGGAAGGCTCTCTATGTCACCTACAGTACCGCCCACCTCGCAGATGAGAAGGTCCACATCGTCGGCGGCCTGGCATATCATCGATTTTATCTCGTCTGTTATATGGGGGATGACCTGGACCGTTCCACCGAGGTACTCGCCCTGTCTCTCCTTGTTGATGACCGAATCGTATACCCTTCCGGTAGTGAAGTTGCTTCTTTTGGACATGGGGGCATGGGTGAACCGTTCATAATGCCCGAGATCGAGATCGGTTTCTGCTCCATCGTCGGTCACAAAGACCTCACCGTGTTGATAGGGGCTCATGGTCCCCGGGTCCACGTTGATATATGGATCCATTTTCTGGAGCGTCACCGTCAGCCCCCTCGACTCCATGAGAGCGCCGATCGAGGCCGAGGCCAATCCTTTTCCCAGGGAAGACACTACACCACCTGTCACGAAGATATATTTGGTCTTCATGGCCTCCCCTCCCCTTCACCGGGAGCGGAATCCTCCATCTTCGCTTGCATCTCCTTCATCATATCCTCCACTTTTACCAGATCCTCCGGCCTGTCCACTCCTATCCCGTTGAACTCATCGACCCTTACAACGAGGATGCTCATCCCGTTCTCAAGCGCCCTCAACTGTTCCAGGTCCTCCGTCTTCTCGAGTTCCCCCACCGGTAACGCCACGAAGTCCAGAAGAGCCGCCCTGCTGTATGCATAAATACCTATGTGTCTTAACGCTTCACCCGAACCTTTTCGCCACCCGTGGGGGATGCCTGATCGGGAGAAGTATAGCGCATATCCCTCTGAATCCGTCACAACTTTGACGACATGCCTGTCCATATAATCATGTTCCGCGGTCAGAGGCACAGCTACCGTGGCAATATCGGGAGCTTGATCTCCCCCGTGGACCTGAACGACCGCGTCGATGACGCCAGGGCTGATGAGCGGTTCATCACCCTGGACGTTGACGATGACGTCGGCGTCCAGATTGACTGCCACCTCCCCCAGCCTGTCGGAACCGCTTCTGTGGCCCGGATCGGTCATTACACAATCACCCCCGAACTTCTGGACGGCCTCCAGAATGCGCCTGTCGTCCGTTGCGACGACCACCCTGTCAACGGTTTTCGCTTCCCGAGCTCTTGAATAAACGTGCTCGATCAGCGGCTTCCCCATCAGCAGGGCCAAAGGCTTCCCCGGGAACCTTGTCGAAGCGTATCGCGCCGGTATGACGACAGCTACCCGCAAAAGAGCTCCTCAGAGTCTTCTCTGAACGATGATCGCAACAGTCTGAGTGATCAGGAAAATCTTCATCTCAACTTGATCCGGTCGGCGCCAACAAAGTATGTCGTTCCTGGACACTGTTTTTCCCAGCGCTCTCCTGAATACCCAGTTTCCCGTACGCGAGGGCCAGTCCCAATATGATCCAGACCAGCTTTCCTGATAAACTATTCATAACATGATCCATCTGGCCGACAATCAGGATTGTGGCGATGGTCGTGATAAAAACGGGAGAATGATCCCCGCTTGCCTGTTGATTGACTTTCCATTCCCGGTAGACGCCATGGAGCGTGATCCCAAAGATGAAGATGAGGGTCATGAGACCCAGCATCCCCGTTTCAAGGAGTGTTTGAAGAAATATATTGTGGCTGTGACCGCGATGAGAGTCCAACCCGAAATGTTCCGTGAGTATTTCATTAACATCTTTTATACTTCCATACCCGATGTAAAACCGGTACCAGGGTTCGCGAGTGGCCATATCAAGAGATGTCTGCCACGTGTTAAACCTTATGACCGCAGTTTTAAATGATTTCCTTCCCGGATCGGCATGGCTATACCAGTTAAACGCCAATAAAGGAGCAATCAAAAAGAACACAAGACATGCGGGAATGAGACGCTTTTGAAAATTCAACAGACGTTTTTGTGTTATCAAGGCAACTGGAACAGTTACAAAAGTGGCGGTTAGCAGGCTCGACCTGGACTGCGTCAACAAAAGCAGCAATGTGGTCGCAGCCAGGCCGCACAGCATCAGCCCGACAATTTTCCTCCCTTTGGCGATAAAAGCGTAACATATAAAAACGGAAAACATTATCACAAGGACCTTGGCTATCGTGTTGGGGTTAACATGCCTGATCCCGATAAATCTGCCACCAACAAAGGACGCTTCTGGTGAAAGGGAAAAAAGTTCAAAGATGCTCCATCCTCCCAAAAAAACCAGCATCAGCCGGAGAAGGCGATGGATCGATCTTCTGTCACGTAACCCCATCCCTAAAGTCAGCGCGATGACGATTCCGTAAAAATTGTTGTTGTTTCTTCTGGAAAGCTCCATCCCCGGCAAATCAATCGCGCCAAACAGCGAGGTCACATGGATCAGGGCGAAAAATATCAATGCGTAGAAAAACAATCTGCGGAAGTTTCTTGATCCTTCCGGATGCGGATCGATCCTTTCTAGCCACACCGTGAGAAGCCCGGCCGAGAAAAACAGCAGATTAAACCTGCTGGCATCTCCATAAAAGGCCAAACTTAAAAGGTACAAAGCGAACAACAAAAATATACCGTTGGTCAGTATCCGTGCCTTGCCATGGCCTAGTATCCGGGTCCAGGCTTTTTCGAAATTTTCTTTCCATGTGGCACTTTTTCCATCCATTTAACCACGCACCCCTATGTACACGGATTTAATCAGTCCATTTTCCCCCAGTTCCCTCAAGAGGACAGTCTGGACAACTCCCTGAATCGAACACGCATCTGCTCACTCGATATGGGAACGGTCCCGACCTCACCCACAACCACCCCCGCCGCCACATTGGCGAGATAGGCGCCCTCTGCCATGGAAAGACCCGAAGCAAGGGCGAGGGAAAGGGTTGATATAACGGTATCGCCGGCTCCGGTAACATCGTACACGTGGCGGCTGTAGGCCTCGATATGTGAATAATCCTTCCTGCCTGTAAATAGGGTCATCCCCTGATCCCCCCTGGTTATGATCAGGTATTCACACGCCAGTTTCTCGATAATGCGGTGCCCTGCCTCGACAAGGGCCTCCAAACTGTCGATGACCAGCCCGGCGCCGGCCGCAGCCTCAAAGAGGTTGGGCGTCAGAACGGTCACCCCCTTGTAAATGGAGAACTGGTTGATCTTGGGATCCACGGCCACCGGGACTGAATGTTTTTTTGCCAGATCCACCAGCCGGTGCATGAGTGTAGGAGTTATCACGCCCTTGGCGTAGTCGCTCACCACGACGCAGCCGCATTCGTCCAGGAACGACTCTGCGGAACCGAGGATCACATCCTCATCGGCGCGATCCAGAGGAGTCGTAACCTCCTTGTCCACCCGCACCACCTGCTGGTCGTGGGCAATAACCCTTGTCTTGACCGTGGTCGGTCGCCCGGAGCTGGTGACGATGCCGCGGACGCCAACGTTCTTGCCCTTCAGGTCGCTCTTGATCCATCTCCCCATCTGGTCATCACCCAACACCCCGCACACTTCAACCTGGCCTCCCAGGGAGAGGATATTGTTGACCACATTGGCGGCTCCCCCCAGACGCAGGGTTTCGCTGGTGACCCCTACGATGGGCACGGGAGCCTCGGGAGAGACCCTGGTTACTCCACCCCAGATATATTCGTCGATCATCAGGTCACCGATGACGAGAACCTTGTGGCCCTTCAGCTTCGTTACGAGTTCATCGCCTCTTTCAATAATATTCGTCATATACACTCACTTTTTTTAATTTACCGATTAACGGCGGTTTAATTCGGTTACCCGTTGCCCATCCAAAGTGCCTTGGCCCACAACAGGGCATAGACGGCCAACACGACTGAAGCGTTCAGCATCTCCTTGTGCTTTGTGACCTGTGACCAGTTGAACTCCCCGGAGCGATATTCAGGCAGGCTCAAACCAGGCAAAAACCGGGGGACAGCCCTGAAGTAATTCTCCCACTCAGCTGGAAAAGCTTTGGCAAGCTTATCTTCCTCCCACCTGATGGTAAACCAGTAAACGGACGCGTAGAAGAACAGAAAAACCACCGCCAACCAGATGACTCCCATTGCTACCATAAACCCGGTACCTAGGATAAAACTGCCAACGTAGAGAGGATTCCTGCTCAGGCTGTACGGCCCTGTTACCGTCAGGATCTGGTTCTTGTGGATATGTCCCGAGGACCAGATGCGGATGACCTCCCCGACAACGATGGGGGAAATACCAATGATCAGA
>Ga0114923_10001283_pt1 | contig 17621 bp, 32 predicted proteins | sample SumtaG_FD_89578 | JGI IMG/M metagenome (GOLD analysis project Ga0114923, IMG submission 89578) | Deep subsurface microbial communities from Indian Ocean to uncover new lineages of life (NeLLi) - Sumatra_00157 metaG | ecosystem: Environmental > Aquatic > Marine > Oceanic > Sediment | place: near...
AAGATTCAGATTTACCCGGTCGCATAGAACGAGATGATGTTACTAAAATCGTACGTACTGTAATTGAACAAGAATGGGAAGATCGGGAACACGCAGGATTTTTTGCAGCTATCGCCGACCGAATAAAATACGACGGGAATCTTTAATGTGTTATATAGTATCGATGCTCCGCACTATAACGCTGCAATATTTGCAGATAAACGCGGCATAGTTGTGAAAGCTGCTCCGATCCTAAATTGGACTTTAGGACAAGATATAGATAAGATTTTAGATTATTTTGAACGTAAGGGATATACCTATTGCGCGATAAAAGGGACTTAAGTATACGTGCAGTAAGGTGTTGAACTGGGCATTCAACACTATTGGTGACGCCGATGACCCTGAGGGTAGTTCCGCTTCCAAGGATTCAGCGAGAGCTATTGACTCTAAAACAAACGGGTAGCCCAATCGGCCTCTGGGTCCGTTCCAAAGAAAGGGAATTATAATGGCAACACGAGAAGAAGTATTTGAAGCTATAAACGGAGAACGAGACTATCAAGCATCTAAATGGTTCGCAATTGATGAGTCGACCCTGATGCAAGGAAGTCAGCCGCACGATCACCAACACACAGTCTCTGAGTGGCTTATGTTTATAGAAGACTATGTGGATGAAGCAAAACGGGTTTACAGTCGAGAAGCAGAACCTGCAGCGACAGACTTTGTATTACATACGTTACGTAAAATTGCAGGGTTAGCTTGTGCTGCGATGGAAGAAAATGGCGTATTGACTAGAGAAGTCGAGGGCGCTAGACCTGTAGGTTTCCGTAGAGGATAATTATGGGGCATTGGTATGGTGTGGACTTCGACGGAACTTTGGCTTATTACGACGGCTGGCAGGGGGAAACTACTTTTGGAAAGCCTATTCCAACGATGGTTAGACGTGTCCAACAGTGGTTAGTCGATGGCATAGAAGTTAGAATCGTTACTGCTCGGGTCGGTACAGATAATCAACCGCATGTAACTGATGGTGTAGGAATACCTGCAATTAAAGAAGCCATTCAAGATTGGTGTGAAAAACACGTTGGAAAGCGATTACCCGTTACTTGTGAAAAAGACATGGGTATGATTGAGCTTTGGGACGATCGTGCTGTACAGGTGGTTGTTAATACAGGTAGACCTGTTACCGAACAACTACCTGTGAAATGGGTACCTAAAGAAACAAGTTCACAAAAAAACTTAAGGTCATGATGTGGTCTAGGCGAGCCACACGAGTCTGTAAAACTCGCGCTTTAATCGGCACTGTAGGTTCGAATCCTACCATGACCATTTCAATTAGTGAGCGCATTTAAAGACCTAGCTGCAGTACGCACAGGTTCAAACGCCCCCTATCATGTTTGCTAATTGATGTAGGGTAGGGAAAAAATTATGCTTTGGGGGCCTCGCTTCTATAGCTCAATTGGTAGAGCGCAACCTTGCCACGGTTGAGACATCAGTTCAATTCTGGTTAGGAGCTTTTATAAGCTTTCAGTGACGGCGTTCGGTGGCCGGTAAAGCCTCTGCGATGTGGCCACGGTACTATGAGGTACGTCATCACTGAAGGGAACTAAATATTCTTTTTGTGGTATACTAGTTATGAATAAAGTTAAAATCAAAACAAACTATGATGACTGGATGCTAGTTTATGTAAACGATCAACTAGTATATGAAGGTCACGCGATGCATCTTACAAATGAATCTGAAAGTGGTTATTTCTTCAGAGAATTAAACATAGAACTAGAAGTAATTGAAACAGACTTCGAGGAATAAAATGATAGATTTAACAGGAAAAGACATAACAATTTTTAGATGTACCGCTGATAGTATCTGGGAAGTCGGTAAAGGCGACGCCGGAATACACATTGATGCACGAGTTATTACAGACAAAAACGATCCAGATTATAGTGGCGGTATGACCTTTAAGTGTCCGCATTGTAAAATAGTATTCGGAGTAAACTCTAAAGGATAATCATGCCTTATATTGAACCCGAAGCTAGAACACCTATCAATGATGCGATAGATGAACTATTACGTTCACATCACGTTACTCACGAAGGAGAACTCAATTACGCTATTACTCGGTTGTGTCACAAATATCTAGACGTAGCAGGTAGAAACGATAAACTAAGATATACACATCTAAATCAAATTCAGGGCGTTCTAATTGGTGCTTTACTAGAGTTTTACGCTGTTGTAAGCAGACCTTACGAAGATCCTAAACGCGAAGAAAACGGACCAGTGAGTAACTATGACAAGCCTGCCTGAAAAAGCATTACTTGATGTTAATAAGATTACAAGCAAGCAAGCGTCTGATCTGTGTTTGATTATAGCCGCAGGAGTTCAGAACTTAAAAAAAGCTACCATTCCTGAAAGATCTAAAAAGACTCAGATGGCAGAAGCTTTTAGACAAGCATTAAGAGAACTTATTAGTACTCAGCCTGTAGAAGGGACTTAAATACAGGAGGATATTATTATGATCAATTGGTTAGTGGCATCGTTGTTATTTATTAGTCCTATGCAGACATTACCAGGATTTCCTGGTTTCTGTTCTAGGGCTTTGAATCCGCAAGACTCTATGCCGATTATACAATGTCAAGTACAGCTTGATTACGTATTAACTGGACAACAGGTGGCGGAACTGGCGGAAGACGTTAAAATCGTAGCTAGAGACGGTACGAATATGCAACGTTACGATGCTTACTTTAAGATACAAGAAATAATTCATGATTTGGAACATTTAAAAAGATATAACTATAAATGGGGGACTTTACCCCAGTCGGCGATGGACAACGCAAAAATTGACGACGCTATCAAATTGTTTTCAGCTGCAGCATCATTACTTAAACCAAAAACTTTATTACAACTTTTACAAGAGTTAAACCGGAGGTAAAGAATATAATGGGACGTATTGTCGATATGAACGGGGAAGAAGTAATTACAAATATTCCCGTGGATGATTATTTAAAAGGGGCAGTGCAATTAGCTACTAAAATTCGAGACATGGTTGCTGACGAAATGATTGACAAGAAATTGACATTCGTTCAGACTCTCGGCGCTGTGTCTATGTTTCATTCTCAACTGACAGCTACACTGCTGGAAGGTGAGTCGAATGCTATAAAAAACGCTGATGCCCAGGCAGACGAAGAGGACAAGGAGGAAGAAACCCCCTACAACTAACTCTACTGGAGGTTCTCATGACTCAGTGGCCTATGATAGTTTTCGTAGGAATACTTTGGACGGCCATTATTTGGTTAGTCATTGATCTGATATTAGAATTACGGAGAGACAAGAAAAGGAAATCACTAGAAGATGAATAGGGCCTTGTTTTGTGGATCAAGGGATTTTACTAAGAAAGAAATCATTCATGGTATCATCGACGAGTTGCCTGCAGGAACGGTGGTGATTCAAGGTACGTACAGGGGTGCGGACACAATAGCGCGTGATTATGCATTATCTAAAGGTATGATGGTAGATGATTGGCCCGCTTGGTGGAATCGACAGAAACGAGGAGCAGGTCCTATTCGTAACCAACGAATGTTGGACGGTTCTTATCCTACTCAGGTATACGCTTTTTACAGGGATTACAACAATAGTCAAGGGACTCGCGACATGATCAAGCGAGTTTTAAAGACAGATGACCTGTTTATATTAATAGCTGAGTACGAAGAAAAAACGGATCGTTGGTTGTCGTGAAAGAATCTCCGCATAATAACTATTACGAACCCGGTAGGTTTCCAAAAACTAATATAAAAATACCAATGCCGGTCATTAAAATCCCTATTGCAAACAGATGTCCCCTCTGTTGTGATATATTATATATCACAAGATTTATGTTTCATCCTCCTTTATGTGAAAAATGCCTAAGTGATTTTTAAAATTGGAGATAATTATGCGTAAACTGAAACATTTTATTATCATGTTAATATTTGCACTGGGTTTTTCATGCGGATACGCAGCTAGTGAAATAGCAGAAAACTATAATTCCTCAACATACACAATTCTTATTAAGAACGTAGGTATAAGTTCCTTAAATGTTTATGACACGATCGGGAGATTGGCTTGGGTTTTACCGGGCCAAAGCGAGTGTGTGAAACTAAGATCTATTGCCGTATCTCAACAATTAAAAGTTCGTGTAGGTCGTAGCTCGGTCGAACATTTGAGTCCGTTTATGCGACCTATAGAATCTGGTTATGGTGGTTGGGTGTGGGAAATAAACGATAGGTTAATGCTATACTCGATGAACAACCTGGGGTGGGGCGAACCCTGTAAATTATAAAGGGAACAAAAACTCTTTTCCGTGGTAGTACTATACGGAGAGAAGTACTTATGCGACAAATATCCACTCTGTACAACAACGGGTGGCACAAGATAACTATAAATTATATACGCAAGCGGGATCTAACTCGACACGGGTTAGGGGTAATTGTGGTATACGATTTAAAAATGAACAAAGAAATAAAACGATACAAGATGTGTCTAAAGAAAAATGCCAGCGAAGAGTTGGATTTCGATTTAGTTTTTGCTAGAGCATTTAAACTGACACAGGATGCGGAGAAAATATGAAAGACGAACAAATAATTACTGTGAGTAATATACCAAATCACACAGTTACAGGACGAGACATTCAGAGCTTAGGTGATCTCGTAGCACCAATACAGACAGAAGAGACTGGACAGGCATCGAGTACAGGAGCAATGAAACTAGACGACGGTAAGCCCCGCTTTGATCTCATGCCCGTTGGTCCTCTTTTCGAGGTAATCAAAGTTTATACGTTAGGAGCTGAAAAATACGGTGACCGTAATATGGAACTGGGTATGCCTTACTGTCGAATCATTCGAGCGGGTTTAAGTCATTTCTTCAAGTGGATAAACGGTGAAGTTTACGATCAGACTGACGGTCAGCATCACTTAGCTTCGGTCGTGTGGTGTTGCATGACATTAATGGATTACGAAACCAGGTGCCCCGAACAAGACGACCGATCTCCGTCATTTACTTTGAGTCAGGCAGATTGGAGGGAACATGTCCGCATGGAAGCTGAAGGAATTGCAAAAGAAACCGGACTACGTATGGGTAACAAGGGACTATAAACCTACTTACGACGACGAGGTCATGATTTGGGTGAGCAAATATCCTCCTCGAATAGATCCCATAACAGAATTGTTTTCAAGGCGACATTTGGGACCTGACGAGTGGTCGGATTATGAGTTTGCTGTTATTGATGCAGCAGTTTTTAAAATGATTTTTAAAAGAACCATTAAACCGGGGGAAAGACTTAAGGTTAAAGTATCACTAGAAGAAGTTGATTAAGGAGATTTTATGTTAACACACACAGGGCAGATGGTTTTAAAAGATAATCTTACTGCGCCAACAATTACTGATATAGCAATTCATACCGGAAAAATCGTGCGATTTGGTGGCGCTGTTAATGGTTTTTGGACTGTGCTACACCACTTGTTTGTCTGTCATGACTTGGGATTACAGTTTGCTAAAGCCCATAATTTTACTACGCAAAGGACGCTGTACCTTTTAATTGATTTATTGCTGCATGACGCACACGAAGCAATTACTTCTGATGTGCCTTCTACGTGGAAGCCCAGTGTAATGCAAGATATGCAACGAGATTTGGATCACCGAATTTATAATTCGTTAGGCTTAAGACAAAGTAATCTCGATGCACACGTCGTGAAACAAATCGACGCTCTTTCTCTACGTGCAGAAGCGCACACGATATGTCCTGATCATTTTAAAGCGGCTCCACATTTTGCTGGTGATCTGACCTTGGAAGACAGAATGACTGTTTTACGGGTGGCTGAGAAATATGCTAAACCAGAAGACACTATCGGTGCCGACTCACCCGGCGTCATAAAATACATTCACATCCTGAATGAGTATATAGTTTTTAAAAGTGATCCTATGCTTTTAATAGACAACGAACATTTGGAGCCAGTGGGGCTATACGCAATTCCGACTGGAATCCGAGGGTAAGACTACACTTAGACCGAGAAAAGCTCACACGAACGAACTGGGTGCGAAATCGGAGCAGTTTACAAGCAGTTGGAGAAACAATAATGGACGAAACGAATATTACTACTTTACAAGAGTATCGTGACGCATGTGAAAGGTCTTATCAAAGTGAATCTCAGCAAGATCAGATTTTACATGCAGCGATGGGAATGAGTGGAGAAGCAGGGGAAGTTGTAGATTACTATAAGAAAGTGCTGTTTCACGGTCATCAGTTAGACCGTGATAAATTAATAGATGAAACAGGAGACGTTATGTGGTATGTAGCCGCAATGTCTCTAGCTCTTGGTGTTTCACTAGAAGAAATTGCAGAGCATAATATTGCTAAGTTACGGAAAAGATATCCACACAAATTCACGAACGAATTAAGTATTAAGCGGGAAGAGTAGACATGGAAATGGCAAAATTAGAACAAGAAATTAGATTCAGTGTAGAAGATTTTAGATGGGCACAATTGTTGGTAGCTGACATCACGGAGTTGTTAAAATTTGACCTAAGTCCCATCGGCTTGAGACTCTATTTATACATGTTTACAAAAGCTGTAAACGCTGAAACAGTTTCTTTACGTGATCTGTGTAAAGATCTAAAAATTCATAGACGATCTGTTTGGCTCAACAAAATAAAATTAGAAAAGAAAGGTTTATTGGTCCTTGAAAACGAAAAAGACTTCTTAATTTGGAAGGTTATTCCCCCTTCTAAAGACAAATTAGGTAACACGGATATCACATTAAGACCTGTATTAGGTGATACTGATATCACATTAAGACATTCTGAAGAAGAATTAGGTGATACCGGTATCACATTAAGACTTGAAGATTCCGAATCTCCTAATAAGGATAGTCCTATAGAACCTATAACAAGTATATGTATATCAAGTACTGATATCAATGCATGTATATCAAATACTGAATGTATATCAAATACTATTTGTCCAGGAAATTCAAATAAGCCTCCTAAGCTGTCTAAAAAGACAGTATGTAAAGTCTCTGACTTGGAGTTTTCAGATGAGAATTTTCCGTACGATTCGTCTCTACAGATATCAGTAATTTGGTATTGGGCTTTTAAGAGACATCAGATTCACAGACTCGATCAAGTCTTCAACGGTGCTCTTTTTGGACAGATGGCTAAGAAATATTCACATTTGTTAAGAGTCATCGGGAAGGACGATTGGGGGGCTCATAAAAAGTATGTAGACTGGTATCTTGCGCAAGAGTCAGAATTCATCAAGGACGAATGTAAATATAACTTCGAGTATTTTTCTTCTCTAAACTGTTATAACAAGAGCTTGTCTTCGCCGACGGAATACTATGTTTCGACAGAAGAGGAACGTAATCAGCACAAGGGGGTATGGATAAGGGATTAATATGGCACACCGAGATCAGTTGGTTATTCCGCGAAGATATAGTGCAGCTAAAATCTCAGATTTACAAGGAGATCTAGCTACAGTGGTGCAGGAGTTTATGACAAATTCTTCTGAGTATATGAGACAAGGGGTCGCTCCGTCGTTTTTCGGTGCATCTGGGATCGGAAAAACTCACGCGGCTGCGGCTATAGCAAATAAATTACGAGATGAGGGTATTCCGACATATTGGTGTAGCGCACTCGAAGATTTAAACAAACTAAAAGATTATAAGATGCTAGGGAAATCCGACGACTATTTTATCGAATACAAGCACTTGACTCGTCATACCGTGTTAATTATGGACGACATTACGCAGACAGCTAAGTTTGGTCGCGTAAAGGAACAGATGGCAACTATTGTGAATAAAAGATATAATTCAGGACTGCCAACTCTTTTCACCGGCAATTGTTCTCCGTTAAAACAGTCGTTTCAGTCCACGTTAATTGCTGGTTTTGGGACACCCATGTTGAGACGAATTGAAACTATGTCGAAAGGATTGTTGTATTTAGGTTAATGGCTACAAAAACAGAGTTAACGAAAGTAATGACTGAATTGTTTCAGGGACGAGGCAACTCTTATGCCTTGAAAATTCTGAAACCAAATGGAAGTAAATTTTTTATTCCTCACAGGGACGCAAGCGGTGAAGATCTAGAATTAACGAGTAAGGTTATTGCCGATCATCTGTCTGGTGACATTTCGATCGGTGTGTATCCCCTGAACATCGATGACTCGGTGCATTGGGCAGCAGTGGATTTCGATGGTAAAGAAAAAGGTGATCCGGTCGCAGATGCTAAAGAAGTCAAGCAAGCGTTTGCGAGTAAATTGGGATTGATCTCTTGGATGGAGAAATCTCAAAGCGGTAAAGGTGTTCACTTATGGGTGTTCTTCAAGAGCAAGGTTCCTGCCAAGATCGTAAGAAAAGTGTTAGGTTCGTGTATACCCGAGTACAATACCTATAGAAACAGAACAACAAGTTATGATAGAATATTTCCTGCTCAGGATTCTAGTGGGGGAGGTTACGGTAACCTCTGCGCGATCCCTCTGAACGGAAAAGAGCTGGTTCTTGCTGGAAAAACTGCTTTTGTGGATGACCACGGAGAGCCGTTTGAGAATCAGTCAGAGATTGTGCTCCAAGCTCATGCGCAACGCAACGAAGTGAGCGCGCTCGTAGAGGCTAGTAAGAAAATTCCAGACGTTAAGAGATTTGACGTTAAGCAATCACCAACCTCAAAACAGATTCCTGGAGGGACTAAATTACTTTGTCCGCAAGGATGTGCATGGTTACGAAGCTGTAAAGAACGATCCAACGATCTTCCTTATCCCGAGTGGTATGCGGCACTAACGCAGTTTACACGAGTCGAAGAAGGAGAGATCTTAGCACACAGATTCAGCGAAGATCACCCAGGTTATACCCCGGAAAACACGACACGGCAGTTTCAGAAAGCACTAGAAGCCGACAAACCGTTGTTGTGTACCACAGTTTGGGAGAAATTCGGAGACTGTGGTAAGAGGTGCGCTCATCTGGGAGTGAACGCTCCGTGGCAACTTGCAAAAGTCCCTTTGGTAAAACTAGACCAAGACAACAAAGGTAAAATTTATAGTAGCGTTGAAATAGCTGATATGTCAATCGAGCTAGCCAAAGACGTCGCTGCAGGAAAACGTATGGGTGTACCGTGGGGTTATGACGTTTTAGATGACGCTACCGAACTACGACCAGGAGACCTAGTTATTGTGGCTGCAAGGCGATCCATAGGCAAGACAGCCTGGATGGTTGACGCGGCCTTGAACGGCGTCAAGAACAATATACCTCAGCTTATCTTCTCGATTGAAATGAGTGCCATTCAAATAGGCTTGAGACTGCTAGCGAATCTGAGCGAAGTGGATCACACCCTAATCACGACAGGAAAACTAAACGAGGAACAATGGAACAAAGTATTAAAAGCTAAAGACAGGTTAGATGGTTTACCTTTGTTCATCGACGATTCAACACGTGATTTAGATCGTATGTTAGATAACGCCGGAGAGTTTGTGTACAAACACGGTAAAGGACCCATCTGGATTGACTATTTACAATTGATTCGTAAGGCTACAACAGAAAGCAAAAAAGAAGCAGTCGATCGTGCGTTAGATGTGTACAAGCAAATGGGCAAGATACTTGAGGTTCCGGTAATTGCATTAGCTCAAATGAATCGACTAGAAGAATCTTCTGAAAGTGAGGTAGAATTAGATCAGTGGTTAAAGGACTCAGGAGATATCGAACAAACAGCTGACGTGATTATTTATTTGAGAGGTGATAGAGGACCGGGGATAATTCCAAGAAAAATTACTCTTCATAAGGATAGACACAGGGAAGCGGGTATGAGCTTTAAATTTCATTTACAGCAAAATATATTCCGGTTTGTTCCCGCAGGTAACTGGGCTCCCCAGACTGCGGAAGATGAATATTTGTTAGACAGTATAACCGAAGTTCCAGAATCCCTAGGACTATGAAAAAAGTAACTTTGAATTATGAGTATTTAACTGATCCTAGTTCTTTAACTAGAGTCAAGGCGTGGCTTGATGGCCGTAAGTTTTTTGTGTTCGATACCGAAACCACTGGTGTTAACGTCTTTCAAGACGACGTTGTAATGATGCAAATCGGAGACGATACGAAACAATGGTTGATCGATTGCCGAGCTATAGACCCTAGTTCGTTGGGTCCCTATTTTGCTGATCCAGATATGTTAATTATAGGACAAAATCTAAAGTTTGATGTTAAGTTTGCAAAACTAAATTATGGCTGGGAGTTTACAAACTTAGCCGATACTATGATCGTAGAACAGGTCATCAGGTGTGGGCTCAGACTTCGTGCAAGCATGGAAATGTTGGCTAAATATTATTTGCGACTGGATTTAGATAAAGACAAGAAACTGAGAATGAGTTTCGGGCCAACACCTGTAGGAAAGTTTAGTGTCAGACAACTGGAATATGCTGCAGGAGATTGTGTCTATCCTTTGTATATTTTGCAAAAGCAAAAACTTTTAATCAAACAACGAAGACTGAGTGCAACTATTAATTTGGAACACAAAGTCATTTCTGTGTTGGCGAAAGCCGAACTTGAAGGCATCGCGTTGGACGTAAACGGTTGGATTAAAATATACCAGGACTCAGTTAAACAGCGAGACGAAGCAGAGCGGCAACTGGACGCTTTTTTCGGTGCAGAAAACTATAAACAAGATGATTTCTTTGCGAAATCTGTCGATGTTAAGAACATTAACTATGGATCTCCAGATCAAATCCTAACTCTTTTACGTTTACGAGGCTATGATATCGAGGGAACAGATAAACATCACTTGCTTCTCGGATATATCGATGGAGTACTGCCAAAAGAATTTGTTGAACCTATGTTAATTCACAGAATGTATGGAACTCGTGTACAGAGATATGGGTTAAATGTTCTAGAAGCCGTCGAGCCACGAACAGGGCGATTACATACAGAGTTTTTACAAGCATACACCGCAACAGGTCGACTTTCGTCTGGTCGAGAAACGGGAGAAACGTTAGGAGCCGTGAAACAACTAAAAAGCTCCAAAGTTTCAAAAAGAATTAATTTACAAAATCTCCCGCACTTAGATGTTTATAGAAATTGTTTCGTGGCTGATCCTGGATATAAGTTTATTGTCAAGGATTACTCGGCCATTGAACCTCGTATACTAGCAAAGAAGTCCCAAGATAGGACTTATGTACATACGTTCATGAATGGCTTGGATATTTACCAACAAGTCGGGGAAGGAATTTACCACGAAGAAGTCAGTAAAAAACCAGGACGTCCCGCTAGTCTCAGGCAGAAAGCAAAAATCGGGGTGTTAGGGACTTCGTACGGAACGGGGAAACCCAAGTTCTTTAATATGATGAAAATGGATCTGAATTTTAATAAAGATACCGGCGAGTTGAAAGACCCTATTGTTCGAGTCACTCAGGAAGAGTCCGATCAATTATGGGAAGGCATCTTCACCACGTGTCCAGATATTAGAGGTTCGTTGGATGATGACAGTTCTTTGGCAAATCCGCGTGCAAGTCAACGTAAATTCTATGACCACCGTATTTCGGAGGAACCTTATAAGCGAGTCTATGATAAGTTGTTGGAACTTTTTACTGATGATAAGTATTTAGATAATACACAGGCTTTAGTTCTAGCAGAGAAGTTTGCGAACAACCGAGGCTTTATTAGTTATAGTGAGTCTTTAGGAGGAAGAAAAAGATTTTATCGAGTCTATCATAAAACGTGGTGGACAGACGGAAGAAACCAGCCTATTCAAGCAACAGCTTCAGATGTTATTAAAACAGCTATGGTAGCTATAGACGATAAAATCGCAGAGAAAGGACATGATGCTGTAATCATTAATCAGGTACACGATGAACTAATTGTGAAAGTCCGGGAAGATCAAGCAGAAGAAGTTGACGAATATGTGACGGACCTTATGATAGCAGCAGGGCATAAATATTTAGATCCTATTCCTTGTCTAGTAGAAGGAGGAATATGTGACCGATGGGAGAAATAATTGGTAAGAACTGGCCTTATGCCTTTTGTGAGAAGTGTGATCATTTAAGTCCTGTCTCGGATACTTACGAGATAAGTCGAAAATGTTTAAGTTGTAACTCTATCGTGGAGGTTGGACACGGTAATCATTTAGTGTTTTTAAACGAAGAGGAAGCGAACATTAGGGGCTTACCTTATATAAAAACACCAGGACACACCGCTGAAGGAGATGAATAATGTTAGGATCTTTGTCACTTGCTACTTTAGTACCTCAAGCTCTAAAGTTAGCTAAGAAAGTGCCTCTTTGGTTTTGGTTGATTATTATAATGGGGATAGGTTATAAGTATTATGATAACCAACTTGATGATGCAAGAGCCACAGTTGCTCAAACACTGTTAGCAGGAGACAGTACTGTTCAATTATTAGACGGTGAATGGAGTGCTAGATTAGCTCAGAAAGACCGTGCGCTGGTAACTGCAACTGAGTTAGCTGACGAATTGCAGTCTCAGTTAATTGCTAGCGCAACCATAGAAATCACACCCGAGCCAGTTGTCGTCGATACAGTTACTTTAGTAACAGAAGTTTTAAGTGATTCTACGCGAATGGCAACTTTGTCGGACACAAGCGCTGTAGCTGTGTTAGATTTGTCTGTTGTTGCGCCGCCTTGCTGTGACGACATTAAAGTCAGTTTTACATTGACACCACAACCAATTAAATTTGATGTAGCGTTGGTTCAAATGAAGGACGATGAAGCAGTTTTCGCAGTGAGTTACTTCGGAGGCACCACGCAGATTTCTGCTCCATACGCGCGGTTGCCTAAGAAGCTCGATCGATTCAAGCCTTTCGTAGGAGCGAGTTATGACTTTTTAGGTACCGGATGGTCTTTACAAGGAGGAGTGGAACTTGATCTCATCTTGGGGGTAGAACTAGAAGCATTCATGCAACAAGCTCTTGTGCGTCAAGCAGGAGAACAGTCCTTACGTTTGTTACTACAAGGAAGAAAGTATTTTTAAATGTCCAAACACCAAGAATATTTCGACAAGTTGTCGAAGAGATTTTGGGAGGAGTTTTCAATCCCCACGCAAGATGAAGACATTTCTGTAGATTTTGCTAACCCCAGCGATATCGTTAAGTCTTTAGTTAAGTCTAGAAACTGGATGGGTACTTTATCGGAGAATATGATTCGACTGGATCAGGCATTACACCGAGAACAACGAATTTGTAACTTACTGGAACACCAGCTGCAAGATTTGGTTGTTAAAGTCCTTGCACGAAACTTTCCTATTCCAGGAGCAGCGATTAAAAATAAAGAGACTCAGGAAGCTTTTATTGTAAATAATTCTAGTGAGGAAGAGAGTTTCATTTTTGAGAGTCTGCGTAAAGATCGTAGAGAAATTCTTAATACTACGGATGACCTTAAACAATTAAAAAACTCTTTTGAGATCATGAAAAAGTCTTTAGAAAAGACTACGGACTGGTTAGTTCAGTATTTGAATTGGCATAAATTTGAAATCAGAGAAAGAGTATAATGAAGTATAACGGTAGCGCATTGGTGTGGTGTGTTTGGTGTGACTCTCAAAAACTCACCGTCGTCTCTGAGAATCTCTACAAGTGTTTAGATTGTGGTAAACTAACAGATGACGATCCTGATTCGGGGTTTGAACGGATTAAACAACGTAAAGTACGGGACGATACTTATGACAACCGAAACAGACATTTATAGTGTCCTCAGTTGTTAGTGAAGAAACGTGGAGACTCCTACTTGAAAGAGACGAGTACCAGTGCAGGCACTGCAACGTGGAAGAGGGTTTACAACCTGCTCATTATTTAGCACAATCTCGGTTAGGAGACGAATCACTTGAAAATTTGGTGTTATTGTGTGGAGAATGTCACAGAGCGCATCACGATAATAAGCTGATAATCAAGCGGATTAAGGGTTATTTCTTTTTTAAAGATCTACGATCGTGGAGGAATTTTACTTTATGGGGAGGATAATTGGAGACTTTATGGGACTTAATAGTAAGAGGTTACGATGGGTTTAGAAGACCCTCGTGGTGTCAACGTATTAGCGAAACGAACAGAATACAAGGTTGTGGTAGAAGCCCATGACCGGGTGTTTTATGAAATAACCGCGATTGAGTTTTCTCTTAAATTTGGAGCCAGCGAGCATTTGATCCTCAACGAGAGAGACTCTGCTTCTCTTCAATCAATATTATCTCACCAAAAGAAAACCCTAGCTAGAATAGAAGCTCATATAAACGACGAGTTTAAACTATCAAGCGTCGTCGAACTTAGAGGTTTATTAGTAAGCCTAGACGCTTTAATCGAAATTTACGATAACACAAACGCAGAACTCGCGTCCGTCAAGCAAGCCCTTGAGTTGTTAATTGACGGAAATCATTTTAAAACAGACGATGAAGATGAAGATCTCGGTCGAAGCGATTTTAATGATGAAATAAATCGACTAGAGTCTGTTGTACAAGAGATCCAACAAAAGTTATTAAGCATGTTGGTGTGAAGGAGCGATACTTAGATGAATGCATCAGAAGAACAGCTTTATGTAGAAGCATGTAAACGTGATCCGACCACAGGAGACTGGATTTTCGGACGGAGGCGGCTCATGAAGCTTTTCCCCGAATTTAGTGAATGGAAAATCAGGAATGTATTACGAGATGCTCGTGGCAGCGGTGAAGCAGCGACTCCCGCACCTACTCCAGAAGCGATGACGAAGAAACAACATGAGCAACGAGTCCTGTCTTTACCACAGTTAATAATTCAGGCACAGAGTCGACCTAAGAATCTTAAACCACGTAGTAGTTCTGTTGAGCATTGGGTTATCGGAAGCGATTTTCATGCTCCCAAGCAGCACGAACCTTCGTGTGAAATCTTTTATCAGGTAATAGAATTCTTAAATCCTAAAAAGGTTTTCTTGTTAGGTGATCTTCTAACCCTTGATAATTTCAGTCGATACGAGAAAATTCCTACAGCGCCCCTGTGGATCGAAGACGTAGCTCAAGCAGGAGTGGTACTAAGTAACGTAGCTCAAGCGGCTGCGGACGACACAGAGTTGTTATGGTTTGAGGGTAACCATGAACAACGTCTCAGAAAGCATTTGATTAGACACGACCCCTGGCTGTATGATCACTTGAATGTACCTAAGTTATTTACGTTGTCCGAAGACGATCGTGCGATAGAAGCACTAGATCGTTATACTTATATTGAGGACAATGAAGTTTTTTATGAGGACCTGAACTTGGTAATCAAACACGGTAATAAGGCCCGTAAACATGCAGGAGTTAGTGGCAGGGCCGAACTAGAGACTCTGTGGATGTCTGTTATTGTGGGCCATTGTCATCGCTTAGGACTTATTAGACGTAGTTCGGGTAGGTCACGTTATTTGCATGAACAAACCGCCTTTGCTTTAGAAACTGGTTGTTTATGTGATTACGATCAGTATTACACTGAAGGTCATACTACGGATTGGCAACACGGATTTGCGGTTCTAACTATCGATCGTTCAGACGAGGTACCAGTTATAGAGCCCTCGATTGTAGAAATCAACAACGGGAAAGCCCTGTTTAGAGATACGATTTTTAGGGCTTAGAGTGACTACCTCACTTAGTCTCGACGTGTCAGGAAGCTGTACAGGATGGTGTTACGGAGAAGACTCGACTTTAGTAGATTGGGGTAAACTGGTCTCCAAACTCAATAAGCCTAGAACAGAAAGACTAGCAACTTTTCATCGCGAAATCTTTTGTTTATTAGACGAACTTCGACCCGATATAGTCTTAATTGAAAAGCCTTATTTAGGAAGAAACAGTAATGTTTTAGTGAGTCTTTCTAAATTTATCGCAGCTGTAGAAATAGCTGTTCACGATTCCTTGACGATATCTGTTAAAGACGAATGGATGATTGATCCCAAGTTGGTTAAGAAAACCTTGGGGTTACGAAAAACAAAAGGAACTACAGCAAAGAAATATCAAAACAATAAACTTCAGATGGTCAAGAAGATCAACTCGTTGTATGGGTTACGATTGAAATATGATCCAAAAAAAAGTAAAAACTATAATGATGACGACATAGCTGATGCTATAGGTATTTTTACGACATGGTGTATGTTACATGACTCTTAATTTAGATCCCAGTATTCATTCATCCGGCTTTAAGGAGGAACTAAAATCAGTCATGGCGTCTGAAGATAACTATTTAGATAAGATATATGTAGATCAATTATTGGATTTTTTAGATGTAAAATCACGAGAAACTATTGTACTATGGTCACAAGGATATAAACCTTACGAGATTGCGCATATCATTGCTGATAAATATGGGACTAGATTGTTCAAACCTAACACAATTGCACTAAGAATCAGTAAGATATTGAAGAAACTTCATCAAATATCGTTAGAACATACTTAAATTACTGATAAAAAGGGACATAATAACAGGAACATCTATGACAAGACGTCAAAAACCACAAAGAGAACAGGGGATGAGCTGGGAAGAGATTCTACAGTACATGCCCATAATCAAAAAGATAGCGTCTAAATACTCTGGAGATGCGAATTTAGCAGAAGATGTTGCTGCGGAAGTAGTTTTAGCCTTATACGAAGACAAACGTCTCGACACGAGTAAGTTTGAAAAGAAAGATCCAGCTATTAGGAACACTATTCGGAACAAGACGTTAAAAATATTAAGATGTAAAAAGAGAGGGAGAATTCCTAAGAATATTGATTCCTTAGATGAATTAACAGACCTGGGTTTGCAGGTTGATAGTGAGGGTGTTAAATATTTTGTGGATGGTTCTCTTCATCTTAGCTTCGAGCCAAGGATCAATAGTCCTTTTTTCCGCAGACCACACAGACTAGAGGCGAGGAGTAGTGATGCAGAATAGACCACTGAAGCGATATAGAGTAAGCGATCGCGTCAAGGTAGGTGAACCGGATTCTGAGAATCGTTTTTGCGTCGGAACACACGTAGAGTATGAGAAGTGGTTAGAGCAATTGATTTGGTGGTTATCGTCTACTAGGAAAAACCTTGAGAATCCTAAAGAACAAGCTACAATGGTTTTACTAGCTGCGTTTAACGGCACAAATCTCTCTGGAAAACCTTGGCCAAGGATCTCTTCCGATTTCTTTAAGAGAGTCAGACAGTTGAGCGGGTTTGATCTCAAGGCTGGAGTTGGGACACCCGCTAGACACACGGAGTCTTTCCCAGTATCTAAAGGTGCAAACAGGACGCCCGCTAAACTAACGGAGCAACAATTACCGCCCATAACGTTAGACAAAGCGATGGACATGAAGGTCGAGTATATAGAACATTTGATACAGAAATATCCTCACTTAGAGAATCCAGTCTATTCTCCGAAAGTTGAGGAACTGGCGGAAACAATTGCGAAGAGTCGTATGTTGTCCACAGAGTTTCTTACGGCTAATAGTCGTGCGTTACAAGATCTCAGTAAAATCAGGGAGTCACTAAACAAACAAACCGACGAGCTAATGAAAGTCTTAGAGATTTCACCTTCGATACTAGTTAAAAAACAACAAGAAGGTCATAAACAAGATGTCGGCAGTTTGATCCGTCATATGGAACGTTATGGCGAGGTGTGGGAAGAATACGAGAGAATTGATGCGTTACGAGATCTATTACAAACTTACTGGCAGA
>Ga0114923_10001284_pt1 | contig 17615 bp, 10 predicted proteins | sample SumtaG_FD_89578 | JGI IMG/M metagenome (GOLD analysis project Ga0114923, IMG submission 89578) | Deep subsurface microbial communities from Indian Ocean to uncover new lineages of life (NeLLi) - Sumatra_00157 metaG | ecosystem: Environmental > Aquatic > Marine > Oceanic > Sediment | place: near...
GCATGTGGGGTGGGGCAATGATGTTTAATCAAATCGTTGTTCCCAAGCAAGTGCTGCATATTTTACAAGAGTTTAACATTTCATATGTTGATTATACTAAGGGTCAATACTTAGTAGACTCAGTTGAGGCAACATCTAGCTTAATTTATTATGCTGTACATCAAGGTGTTACTGTTTTTAACTGTTTTTCTGTTGAAGATGTGGTTTTTAAAGACAATAAAGTAAATGGAGTAGTTGTAAATTGGGCGCCGGTACATCGAGAGAAACTCCATGTCGACCCTCTGATTATAATCGCAAAAGTTGTTTTAGAAAGCACCGGACACCCATGCGAAGTAGCCACTCTTTTAGCAAAAAAGAATAATATTACCTTAAATACAACAACCGGCGGTGTGGTAGGCGAGCGGTCATTGGCGGTAGAAGAAGCTGAAATTGCCACGATTAATAATACAAAAGAAATTTATTCTGGGCTGTATGTTTCTGGAATGGCCGCGAATGCTGTATCAGGCGGTTTTCGTATGGGGCCTGTTTTTGGCAGTATGCTTCTGTCCGGCGAGAAGGTTGCGCACCTCATCACTCAAGACTTGGGTTGACCATGAAAGATTTTGGTTTATACGTTATTATAACTAAACCAATTTTGCCTCCTCAAGTTGTTGCAGAAATTTGTGTAGTAAACAATATTAAAATGTTGCAATTACGCGAAAAAGATCTTGCTGATCGAGAGTTGTTAAAAATCGCCAAGGATATTAGGGCTATTACCAAAAATACTGCAACTAAATTTGTTATTAATGACAGGCCTGATATTGCCAGGCTTTGTGATGCCGATTTTGTCCATTTAGGGCAAAATGATTTAGCAATTAGCAAAGCAAGAGAGATCTTGAAGCCAGATCAACAAGCTGGATTATCAACGCACTCATTGGAGCAAGCAGAAAGAGCATTGCGCCAACAACCTGCTTATATTGGGTTTGGCCCTATTTTTGCGACATCAACTAAAGCTATACCTGATCGTGTGGTAGGGGCTCGACAGCTTGCTCAGGTTTTACAATTAGCAACTGTTCCTGTTGTGGCGATTGGAGGAATATTTCCGCACAATATTGAAACGGTTTTACAAACCGGAGTTAAAAACATTGCCATGGTACGTTATTTTATGGAGACCAAAAACTTGGATGTAAGACTTAAAGAAATAAAAACAATAATAAATAAAGGTGTCACCCATTAGCCCTATGTTGTCAAGTAAGTCATTGGATGGTGAGGGTGTGCGCAATTTGTAGGCAAAGCTTGCAATTTAAGATCTGACGTCAATCCCTGGATCCAATAAATGTGAGGAATTGCTGGACGTAAGTTGTGTTGGAGGTTTAAAATCTTTATAGTGTTCGAAAATAATTTATTAATCATAGTGTTGGTGTAAATATGAAAAAAATCGTTTTTATTTTTGTGTTGGTGTTTGGCTTGGTTGTAACAAATGTTTTTGCATGCACAGCGCTTTATATATCAAAACCAGAACTGCATATTTTTGCACGAACATTTGATTGGACTGATGGTGATGGTTATTTCGCTATTAGACAAAAAGGAATTGGCGGGTTGGCGCGTTGGATTGCGCGTGATCAACAACCCACATATTGGAAAGCAAAATATAGTAGCGCGGTTTTTGAATATCGCATGTTGCAAGGAAAAGATGTTTTGACGGCCGGCGGAATGAATGATCACGGTTTGGTTGCCGCAGCGCTTTTTTGTGGTGATATGGAATATGAAAAGCCTAGCGATAAACCAAATGTTTCAACTTTAGCATTTGCGCAATATATTTTAGACAAATATAAAAGCGTCCAAGACTTCTTAGATCATTTCGACGATATTCGTGTTGCGCCTTATGATGATTATATATTGCATTACATTATTTGTGATCCAACCGGCAATGCAGCAATTATTGAGTTTGTGCATAACAAAATGGTTATTTATACTGGAAGATCATTAACACTTAATGTGTTAGGAAATAATTCTTATACAGAGTCGTTGGAGTTCATTAAAGATTATAAAGGTTTTGGTGGTAGTAAATCTATGCCGCGTGGTTTTGGTCCTTTAAGTCGTTTTTTGTATGCGGCATATTACGGCAAGCAATATAAAAAATTATCATCACGTAAGCAAATCATACAATCGTTATTTAAAACCTTTGATAATAAAAGTGTACGCCAAGCAACCAAAACACCTTGGCCAACATTATGGTCTGTAGTTTATGATTTAGATCACAAGATAATTTATTATCAAAAACGATCAGATTTGAAAATCACCAAGGTTGATTTAGATAAAATTAATTTAAATAAATATCATGATTCAGTTTATTTGGGCAGGTTGACAGAAGGTTAAGACTTAAACATTGTTCATAATTAGCACAACATCACTTAAACAGCTTAATCATGTTATTAACACACCATTTATTTAAATAATAAAAAATCTTTTTTATTATTTAAAATATATCTCACAAAACATTTATAATTCACCATATTCTTTTTATTGATTAAGGTAGGTAAAAGCGGATAACTCTAGGGAAAATGGCTTACATGCTGCCATAAAAAGCGCAATTAATAGTAGAAATAAGATAATTCAGTGCTATTATAGCTGTTGTAAACAGTAGCAAATAGAAAATTAGCAAGGAAGATTTTTTAAGAGATTTTGCAGCAGAAAGCAATTGGATGAAGCTACAAAATAACATAAAAGGGCAGCATTATAGAGTGATGTTTTCCAATATTGGAAAATGTCCATAATGTGTATTTTAGAGATGGGCGGTAGTATGAAATTTAGTTGTTACATTATTGGTAACGATTCGTTGTTAATTCAATGTATAGAAATATTGCAATACTATAATCATAATGTTCTTGGTATTTTTACCAGCGATAATAAGGTAAAAACATGGGCAAAGAATCATGAAATTAGCATATTGGATTCTTTACAGAATTTGGCTCAAAAAGCAGAATCTATGGATTACGATTACCTGGTTGTGCTTGATCATGATATAAATCTTCCTCCATCTTTAGCAAAAAGTCCTAAGAAAGGAATAATAACTTTTCGAAATACATTATTAAAATGTAATCACGAATACGCTGCAGCACAACTAATATGGAGCAACTTACACTTAAACAGTGTTGCTTGGTGTATAGGTTATAGCACGGGAACATCAGTAACAGTTTTATGGAAACATGATATTGTCATAGATGAATATGAGACCACATTGACTTTAAATCTAAAAATGTATGAGTCTGCTGTAATCACTTTTAGAGGTCTTATTAGGGAATTATCTACCGTAGAATCTTTAGGTAATAGCGAAATCACTAAACTGATTGATGTAAATCCTTTATACGATATTACACTAAATAGCAAACTTATTAATTGGAGGTATTCAGCAGATAGTATCTTTAGGCTATATCGTGCTTTACAGTTTGGAGCATATATTAATAAAATTGGATTATTGATGTTTTTGATTCAAGATACAATATTTATTCCTAATGAGATGCGTATTGTAACGCGGGATTTTCAATGTAAACCTGGTAGTGTCACCGCTATTTCAAATAATTATTTGCAGATTAGTACTGCTAAAAATGATATACGAATATATAGCGTTTCAGATTTAACAGGACGTATCTGGTCCATACAAGAAATTGTGGAGCGTTTTAATCTCACTGATGATGATCGATTTGGTGATGTTTTTAGAGGCAAAGAAAAACATTTAAAACAACTTACTAAACAAGCTTACGTTAATGAGAATTTTTGGCTAAATTATCTAGATCATATAACCTCAGTAAAGCTGATACCATCTATTACGTCTCAAAATAAATTTTCTGATAAAGTTCGAACTGAAAGTAAAATAATTAATATGCCACATGAAACAACTAAAGCTCTTATCAAAAAATTTAATGTAGGTTGTAGCGATATTTGGTTGGCAATAGTATTATTGTATTTATATCGTGTAAATAACACTAGAAAATTTAGTATTAAATTGCATGGTATAATGAAGCCTTTGAAAGGTGTGCCCCAAAAAATATTTTCTAAAGATATTATTTTTACCTGCGATTTTTCAAATTGTGAATCTTTTAAGGATGTTTTATCTTATATTAAGCAACAAGTGAATATGCTTGTTCAACATGGCAATTATAGACAGGATATTTTTCTTAGAAATTCTGTGTTGCTAGACAAACTTAGGCGAGTAAAAAATTATATTAACTTAACATCTGCCTTGGAAGATGATGTTTTTACAAAGGAACATTGCTATGGTTTTTCTATCACTAAAGAAAAATTACAGTTTACTTTTCTTTCTTCGTTTATGTCAGATATCAGAAATAAAACATTTTTCTCTAATATTTGTTTGCATCTTCTAGCTCTCTTAGAGGATTTAGCTAAAAATCCTAAAAAATCCATTCATGAATTATCTATTTTAAGTCAATCTGAATTTTATCAGATCACAAAAGAATGGAATGTAACATCTCATGCTTATCCAAAAGATAAATTAATACATAAACTATTTGAGGAGCAGGTTGCAAAAACACCAGATAGTATTGCGGCTGTATTTGGAAATCAGAAATTAAGTTATAGTGATCTTAATAAAAAAGCTAATAAGTTAGCGAGATATTTAAAAGCCACAGGCATGCAAGAAAGAGTGTTTGTGGCAGTTATTCTTAAACGTTCTTTGCATATGATTATAAGCATTTTAGGTATTCTTAAAGCTGGAGGTGCGTATGTGCCAATTGCTCCGTCCTATCCAGCAGATCGTATCCAATATATTTTAAAAAATAATTGTTCTTTGGCTATTGTGGATAATAATACTTTGATGAGATCTAGAATGATTGCAAAAGAATTGGTTAATGTTGTTTCTTTGGATGATGATGAGCCAATGATTGTTAAAGAGGCTGATAATAATCTAACTTCTACAATTACCTCGGATGGATTAGTGTATGTATTATATACTTCAGGAACAACTGATAAACCAAAAGGGGTGCAAATTTCACATCGATCTTTAGTAAATCATATGTGCTGGATGACAGAGAAATTTCAATTTGATAAAAAGGACATTGTTTTACAAAAAACTCCTTTTACTTTTGATGCTTCAGTGTGGGAATTATTTATGCCAATATTGATTGGTGGCACATTAATATTTGCTTCTCAATATGCGCACACATCACCGCCAGATATGATTAGTGAAATTCAAAAGCATAAAGTTACAACGTTACAATTAGTACCTTCAATATTACGAGAATTATTAAAATTAGATGAACTTAAAGATTGTAATTCATTAAGGCAAATTTTTTCTGGTGGTGAGCTATTATCTTCGGAGATCAAACAACAATTTTTTAATCTATTTAAGAATATAAAACTACATAACTTATATGGTCCTACGGAAGCAACTATAGAGGTTACTTCTCATACGTGTATAAATTCCAAAGAAGATATTGCGCTTAATATTATTGGTAAGCCTATTAATAATACTAAAGTATATATTTTAGATCGAAATCTTGAAATAGTACCTATTGGAGTTTCTGGAGAATTGTATATAGGCGGAGATTGCTTGTCTGCTGGGTATGTAAATAGTATAGAATTAACACATGAAAAATTTATACCAGATAAATTTTCTAGTGATAAATCGGCTAAATTGTATAGAACCGGTGATTTGGCACGTTGGTTGCCTGATGGAAATATCGAGATTATTGGAAGAGCAGATAATCAAGTTAAAATCCGTGGATTTAGAATAGAAATAACTGAAATAGAAAATAACATTTTATTGCATTCCGCAATTAAGCAATGTGCTGTAGTTGCAAAAAAAGATAGTTTAGGTTTTGATTTTTTGGTTGCTTATTTAGAAAGTGACAACAAAGAAAAAGCTGTTAATGGTGACATTGTTAAGGATTTTTTGCAGCAAAAATTACCAAAATATATGATTCCATCAATGTTTATTTTTTTGGAATATATACCGCTTACTTTTCACGGAAAAGTTGATAGAAAACAGCTGCCATCTCCTGATATTTGTCAGATTCGGCAATCTCATGATTATATTGAGCCTTCTACTACAGATGAAATAAAAATAGCAGAAGTATGGAAAGAAATTCTTGAGATTAATCGTATCGGAGTAGAAGATGACTTCTTTAGTCTTGGAGGACATTCTTTATCGGTATTACAATTATTGACTCGTATTGAAAATGTGTTTAATGTAAAAATTTCTATGAAGGATTTTATCAATAATTCTACTATATCTAAATTAAGTAAATTTATTACAAATATAAAAAAATCAAACAATAAACATACTGCTAAAAAATTAAATATTATTAAATCAGAGTTTACCAGTCCGATTGTACCGTTGAAAAAAAAGGGAAGTCGATTGCCTTTGTTTTTAATTCATCCGGTCGGGGGTACTATATTTTGGTATATTTCATTGGCAAAATTTTTAGATGCAGGTCGCCCAATATATGCGATCCAAGATCCAGGCTTAATACATAAAGATATTAAACTTCAATCAATTGAAGACATGGCAACATTTTATTTAAAATTTATTAAAGAAATTCAACCACATGGGCCTTATTTAATAGGTGGCGCATCATTTGGATCTACGGTCGCAATTGAAATTGCCAATCAACTTAGAGCATCTAATGAAAATACTATTTTTATTCCATTGCTTGATGGTTGGGCTTTTTATCCAGACAATTTATTAGACCCTGAAATTTTTAAAGAAACGATGGAAAGGCAATATGCGGCATTGCGCGCAAAGTTTGCTACCAGTGGTATTGCGACAAATGCTAAAGATTTATTAAATTTGCAGCATTATCGGCTTAATATGTTATGGAAATATAAAATGGATAAAATTACTCATCCTTTGGTACTTTTTAAATCTCAGGAGCTTCTTCCGGTTTTTAAAACTATAGATTCACCGAATAACCATTGGGACAAATATGTTATTAATCCTGTTAATGTGCATGTTGTGCCAGGAAATCATGAAACTATGTTTCAATCTCCAAATGTTCATGTTTTAGCAAGTAAATTGAGGGATTCGTTAAGTTTTATTCAAGATTCAATTTACTTAGGCACAAAATTTATGTCAAGAGAAGGTTCTGCAGCTACATCTATTTCTACACAATTTGGTGAAGAGGGTTGAGTAGACATTTCCGTAGTCCAATGCTGGCCATATTTTTTCTTTAGCACTGTATCTTTAGCCACCGTATTTTCACTATGACAATAATATTCATAAGCTTCTTGTGAAGGAGTTGTCTCACGTACATCAATTACAACTTTATGTTCTTTGTCTACTAAATTGCGATTAAGTGTTCGAAAAAGAGCATCGGCTGCATCAAAACGATTTTTTGTGGTAACTATAGAATAGCGATAAGATTTTCCATCATGTAGTGGCCTAGCCATTCCAACGCCAATAATTTCTTTTGTTTCAGGGCCAATAGATACTCGGATATGTACATCTTTTTTTTCAGCTATATTTTTAACAAATTTTGCAAAACCTACAGAATAGTTTTTTTTCAGATATTGAAATACAGCTTTTTCCGATGTTTCTTTGCTACCATATTTTTCAATAATAGTTTGAAAGGGGCCGTATTTTTGGTTAGGATTCATATTATAGTGCATAATATTATGAGTTGTAAAGAAACCACTTTTTTGATAATTAGAAACTTGTTGCGGTACACCATATAAGTATCTAGTACTTTTTGGATTGAGTCGATCTAATTCTGCAAATACGTGTTTCCACAGTTGATACCCATACCCTTTACCCCGATATTTAGTTCCTTCGCTTATATAAACCCCTATGCATGCTTGATTCGTTTCATCGTCATAAGGCGCAAGTAGAATAGCCGCAGGATCATAGTTCTTGCTATTCTCTGATAAAACCTCTAATACATAAAATGCTTGAGGATATGACTTAAAATATAATGGCATGTCATATATACCAGTATTCCATTTCTCTTTAGCAGCCCAGCCGTAGAAATAAGTTTTTAAGTATTCCGTTGCCTTATCGTGTTCACAATTTTTTAGGTTGATAATTCTAGTTTTGGGCGTTTTGTCAACATCTTTTGATATCATGATCGATACTCCTACATTACTTGCAAAAAGAATTTTATTGGTGAATAATTATAAGCTATGTCATGATGCGAAACCAGTAAAAAAGGAGAAGCTAGAAGTGGATTCTGAATATATGTCCTTATTATATACAACGCTTAGCAAAGCCCCTGTAGCTATTTATTTAAAAGACTTGGATGACACTTATCGTGTATGTAATGATAAAATGGCAAAGCTTGCTGGTTTGACCTCTATTCATGATATCGCTGGTAAAACGGATGTTGATCTACCTTGGGCTAAAAAAAAGGCCTGCTTGAAAAAATGCTATAAAAAAGTTCTAAAAACTGGAGAAATATGTACATTAAATGTAAAGGGATTACCTATTGCAGATGGAGACACTCGTGCAGTACATATTATTATGGCGCCTACATATAATCATTCAAACGAAGTTATTGGAGTATCTGGTGTTTTTGTAGATATTACTGAGCATGAATTTTTTCGGCAAGATATTCTTGATAAGGCCAAGGATAAATACACACAAAAAACAGCTGAAACCATGTCAGCATCGATGGCCAAGACTATTCAAAAAATTACCGGGCAGGTTATTAGTAAAGGAAAATCTGTTGAAGAACAAATTATAGCTATTAGAAACTACTATGAGAATATCATCGCTTGTATGCCTAATAATGTTTATTGGCTTGATCGTAATTGTGTTGCCTTAGGTTGTAATGATAATGTAGTTAAATTAATTGGATTGAAATCACGTGAAGATTTTCTTGGAATTACATATAAAAAAATGGGGAAATTAGCTGGTTGGACTGAAGGACAAGCAGAATCGTTTAAAAAAGATGATATGGAAGTTATGTCTGATGATCAACCTAAACTTGATGTGGAAGAACCTCCATTGTATGATGAAAAAGGTCAGCCTGTGTATTATATATCTAGCCGTGTTCCGCTACACAGTGTTGATGGTAAGGTTGTTGGTGTTGTTGGTATTTCTGTTGATATTACTAAGATCAAAAAGCAAGAGATGGAACTTAAGGTTGCAAAAGAACAAGCAGAAATAGCCAATGATGTAAAGAATCAATTCATCGCTAATATGGAACATGATCTTAGAACACCATGTTCTGGTATCTCGGAAATGACCAAAATATTAGAACAACAAGAAACCGATCCTAAAAAGAAGGAAATATTGAGTGATGTTCACAAGGCATCGTCGCAATTGCTAGAAATATTAAATAGTGTTTTGATTTTCGATCATGTTGACTCAAAGATGTTGCCTGTGGCACACAAGGAATTTAATGTTCGTAAAATATTAAATGGAATAGTCGCAATGGAAACACCTTATACTAAACACGAAGAGTTAGAGCTAATTGCAGAATGTGCCGAACGTGTTCCTGAATTGTTGCTTGGTGACGAACACAGAATGTTAAGAATTCTAGTTAACTTAGTTAGTAATGCAGTTAAATTTACAAAAAAAGGATATGTGAAAATTAATGTTGACCTGGCAAAACATCTGGATGAAAAACATGTCATATTGAAATTAGTAGTAAAAGATACTGGTATTGGAATACCTAAAGATAAACAAAATGTGATTTACGAAAGGTTTAGTAGAGTTCATGATGCTAATAAAGGGATGTACAAAGGATCTGGCCTTGGGTTAACTATAGTTAAACAATTTATAGATGATTTGCAAGGTGAAATTGAAGTTATCAGTGATATTGGGAGTGGAACTACTTTTGAGTGTCTTATTCCGTGTGAATTACCTTCGCTGCTAATAGAATCAGCTACAACAACGCCACCATCACCACTTGCACAAGAAAAAATAGATGTAACAGATAACACCGCTTTAATGCGTAAAGATTTAAACATTTTACTGGTAGAAGATGATGTTTTGGCACAAAGAATTGCTGCAAACATACTTAGCCAAAGCTTTTCTGGTAATTTTGATATTGTAGGTACGGCTAAAGAGGCGTTAGATTTTTCCAAAAAAAATAAATACAATTTAATTTTCATGGATGTTGGTTTGCCAGATATGTCTGGTTATGATGTTGCTAAAAAAATAAGAAAAACACGAGGAGGAAGCAATAAGGATACCATCATAATTGCATTAACTGCACATGATTCAAAAATAGCCCGCAAAAACAGTATAAAAGCTGGCATGAATGATTTTATAACCAAGCCACTTAACGAAGATAAGGCTAATGCGATAATTAATAAATGGCTTTTATCCAAACATAAAAGAACGAAAATGCATAAAGAACCAAAACAAACCCAAAAGGAAACAGAATCCTCAGGTGAGGATCTGTTAAAAATAAAAGGTGATGTTATTGATCTCTCAATAGGTATGGCAAAGATTAATTGTGATATTGATAAAGCTAAAGGAATGATTGATATGCTGATTGAAGGATTTAAGGAAGGCCTGCCGCAGTTGGTTGAAGCTAAAAACAATGATAATTGGGATGCTATAAAAGCACTTGTGCACAAACATCGTGGCGGCAGTTTATATTGTGGTGTGCCAAGATTTCAAGAGGCTTGCACTAGATTAGAACATTATCTTATTCAGAAAAAAACTAAATTGCGTGAAGAATTATATACGCAGTTACTTAATGAGTTCGATAAAATTTGTAAGGAACAACAAAATTTATAATGAAATAATATTTTGTTGGTGGTATAGGCTTAATGGCATCTCTAAAAATGCGATTTTTTCAAAAAAATTTACCGTCATCCCGCGGCTTGACAAGCAAAAAGCTTAATTTTTAGAAGTGCCCTTAATACTGATTTAATGTAGTATTATTTTGTTTTTGTGGCTTCGGATCCGGGGCAGTCTTTTTGGGTGACGGAATAATCTTTTTGGGTGGTGAGAAAAAACCATTGTGTGACCACTGACTTTTCGAAATATTTAGTCTTAGTGTTTTGGCAAATTGTGAGAAGAGATAGGAAACGGTGTTGGGATTATCTAATTTACCAGTAAATTTAAGTCCTTCAGCTGGAATACGATCCCCGACCTGAAATACATAATGTGGGTTGTTTTTATCTTTGTTGGCAAACTTTACCAGAGGTTTATCAGTACCTTTTTCGCCTACAGAGTCACAGAGTGTGATAAAACTATTTCCCTTAAAGTTATTGCGTGCAAACAAATCTTCTATTGCCTTACCCTTGCTAATGCTTTTGTGAAAACCGACCTCTTTATTCATGTTGCCCTCACAGATTAACCCAAGGCTTGGCTCTGTTTTTTGTAGTTCTCCTATTAGCTTGTCTGCTTTTTGCTCGAACTCTTTTATAATGTTTATGATTTCTGCTTGTTGGGTTTGGTCATTGGTCTGTTGCAATAGCTCGTGCAATATGCGGATGTGAAAACCAAAGGATGTTAATTTTTCCTCATAGAGAATACCTGATGCTTGTGAATTTTTTAATGTTATTCTTATATCACCGGTCTCTGTAAAGTAGTGCTCTTGTATGTATTCGCTTAGATTGCCTATAATCTCTTTTACTAGTTGCTGTGCTTTCTTTTTGTATTGAATGAGGGTTTTTAATGATTGTTGTGGTAATTTTATGCTTAATGTTGAGTCAAGTTTACCCTGTAGCCATGTTTCTACGCCATGTTCGGCAATTAGATTAAGGTGCGTTGGTTTTTCCAGGAAGAGGAATTCACCATTGGGGAGTTTAAAGAGTTGTTCTACTTCTTTCTTACGACGGCCGGTTATCAGAATAATACTACCGGGATATTTTGTCTCTAAAGCATCAATAAATCTGGTTATTTTGTTTAATACAAAAGCTTTCATCTTGTCGGAGTGGAAGTGTGACAGAGTGCCATCTATGTCCAGTAAGAATTTCCCCTTTCCAGTTTTAATCACATCGGCAAAGTTGCGGATAAATTTCTCTAATGATAGTTCTGGATTGCTAAATGTGATCTTGGCAATATTTCTCTCGGCATAGACTTTCTTTTGTAGCCATTTATAGTTTTTAGTCAGGTTCTTCTCATCTTCTGGGCTGCAGAATTTTGGCGATGCCTTCTTTTCCTTGCGTTGCAGTTGTAGCGCTGTTATTGGTTTGGTTATACTAGTTACAAAATTCTCTATGGTCATCTTGGTTTTGATCAGTTCTTGTTGTTCTTCAGTATATTTAATTGCTTCTGTTTGATCTTTGCTTTCCATTATTTTGACCGTTGATTGAATGGTTTTCCACAGAAGCGCTTTGTAAGTTTCTTTTTCGTTAGGATTACATTGTTTGCCGAATTCTGGATAATTATTAGCGCAGCCGGTAAGGGTGGAGAGGAGTAGTTCGTGGATTGAGTCAACTTTAATAGGTCGTCCTGCGAAGGTTATTTTGCCATCTATTTGGGCCGATTTATTCTCTCCGCTATAGAGGTGGAACCCATCTCTACATACTGACATATACACGGCAATTTTGCATAGTTGAAATAGGGTTAAATTGGTTTCCAGTTTGGCGAAGTCATAGATCACGTAGCATGGTCGATAGCCTTCAATTCCATAATCTTTGTTAAGTTGTTTACCTTTTTTGCATACTCCATGTTGTACTTTACGATATTCTTCCAGGTCTAATCTATTGGGAGCCATTTGAGTGACAAGGGTAATACCATTTTTTCGGAAAAAGTCGGTGTTTTCTGCTAATAGTTCTTCGAATATTTTCATCAGCAGGGGAAATCCTTTGGTGGGGTCACCACGGCCAGTAGTTAAAATAGGCAGAAATTTAGTTTTTTTGGGATTGGCAGTAGCATCTGCTGCTTTGTTGAGAAGTGCAGTGAATGCTTCTTTCGATTCTGTTTTGGCATCTTTTAATTCTTCCACGGCTTTGTCGGGATCACCTAACCTGCAGTATCGCTCAAAGGGTAATCCGATGGGGTTTATCACTATTTGTGGTAGTGTTTCTATGCCTAAGATTTTTTGTATATCTTTGACCTCTTGGAGTTCAAAGATTTTTTGCAAGTTTTTTGCGTCGCGAGGAGAATGGACATTAATAATATCGACCAACATAAAGTTAGCAGCCATCAGTTGCCAAAAGGCTATTTTTTTAAAGAATTCAATTGTTGGTACTGGTGTATGGATGGTGTAATGTTTTATGGTGTTGGCTAGGTTTGCGGCTAGAGGTCGAGCGGCATCTATCATTTGAAAGTCCTGAAGATTAATCGAGCACCCCTTCTGTTTTAAGTTATGTTTTTTAATATACTGCTCTATTTTTTCCATTTGCTGGGCAGCAAATTTTTGGCTATGTTTTAGACGGATTTTTTCGTGTAGATCTTTCTTTTTGGCGGTGGGCATTTCGCTCAGATATCGCCAGTAATCGTCATTCCATAGCGGGCAGTAAACCTGGTCGAACTCTGATTGTTTTACGAAGACTACTAATTGCTTGTTTTTTTCTAGTTCTTGTTCTAATGCTGCTTTGGTTTGTGGGCTTTTTTCTAGCTTCTCATATAGATCGTCAGGCAGTATCTTTAAAGAGACAGCAACTAAATTTGTGCCATCTTTTTCCATGGTTTTTTTGAGGTAATCGGGCCATCCCTGTCGGCTTTTTATAACAAGATGTTCTGCATCTATCTTGTTGTCGGTAAATGTAATATTATCAACGCCAGAATACCTTGCTATAAAGCATGTTTTCATCTTGTTCTCCTTCTTGTTTTTCTAACAAAATTTGTGGGCATCATAACATTTGAATTAAAGGTGTCAAGTATTAAAATTTGAGAAATTAACAGATGTAAAGATGCAGCACCATATTTCCATATAAGAGTGGTCGACACGTCTATTTGGTTATGTTACACTAATTTACATCAATGGGTGCGTAACAAGGCGGTTTAGCAACAATGGTAGGAAAAAGTTTTTTATCTGGTAGTTTTTCTATGCATGGTCGGTTTTTTTGGCTATTGATTTCTTTAATTTTATCGTTAGTTATTTCAGTATTTTTATATCATCATGTGCTTTTTCAATGGACTTCGGTGCTTTTATTACTTTTTGTTTTGGTTGCTGCAATTTTGGCGCTTAGAGAATCACGTCGTTTTATAACATTTTTAATTATCGTAGCCATATTTAGTTTTTTGTTTAATGTATCAGATTTAATGTTTACTGATGTATTTAGTCAATTTTGTTCAAAATTATTTTTAGCAATTTTTTGTATTGCTTTGATATTGTGTTTTAGTAAAGACATTTTAAAAAGCAAAAAAGTTACCGTTGATCTTTTTTTTGGTGCGATCTGTGTTTATTTGTTAATCGCGATAACTTTTGGTTTGTTTTACAATATGATTAATATTTTAGATGCGCAGTCATTTTATATGTTATCTTCAGGGGTGCGTTCAGCTCCAACCGAATTCGATTTCTTTTACTTTAGTTTTACCACGCTAACTACCGTAGGTTATGGCGACGTGGCGATCGTTACCGCGCACGCGAAGGCGCTGGTAGTTATTGAAAGTATCACCGGTATTTTCTACTTGGCAATTTTGGTATCTCGTTTAGTTGCTCGGCACGGCGAATAACCTGTTTGCCCATTATGCTCCAAGATGCGAATTTCTAGCTTCTGCTTTTATGATTGGATCTGTGTGGTTATTTTATGCTAAAATATCGCTTTTACTTATTTCAGGTGGGATTTCATGCAAAAAATATCAGCGGTAGTTTTGACTAAAAATGAAGAAGATCGAATTGAGCGATGCTTGCGATCCCTCGATTGGGTTGATGAAATCATTGTATTTGATTCAGGCAGCGCTGATAAAACGTGCGAGATCGCTAAAACTTTTCCTAACACCAAAATTATCGAGCAACCTGGCTGGGGTGGTTTTGGCAAACAACGGCAAATTTCCAAAGATGCAGCAGCACATGATTGGATTTTTGTGGTTGACGCCGATGAAGAAATTCCAGATAATTTGCGCGATGAAATCCAACAAAAAATATCTGATAATGATTTAACTAAAGCTTATGCGGTGCCGCGTTCTGCTTGGGTACTTGGTAAAAAACTTAAATATTGCTGGTATCCAGATTATATTGTGCGTTTATACCCAAAAGATAAAAGTTATTATAAATTTGAAGATTTGGTTTATGAACAAGTTTATTTTAATTCTGATATTAAAGTGGTGAAATTTAAAAATCCCCTGTGGCATTTTCCCTATCGCAATCTTAATCATTTTTTAGAAAAATCAAATAATTATGCTGCAGCCTGGGCGGAAAAATATTTTAAAGCAGGCAAGCGCACCAGTTTATTCCAAGCAATTTGGCACTCGGCATTTTGTTTTTTTAAAAATTATTTCATCAAGCGCGGATTTCTGGACGGCCGGCGTGGGTTTCTCATCGCGATTTTAGGCGCGCATTCGACATTCAACAAGTACGCTTGTTTATTGGCGAAGTGGTGGGAAACTTCCTAGTAATCTTAGCGCAAAAAATGTACAGTTTTATCCCAAATTATTTCCATCCTTGATGCTGTTCAAATTATGTATTATCATACGCTTCGCTTTAAAAAAAGCGTGTCATCCTGAGGGAGTCTTGCTTGTTACGACCGAAGGATCTCAAACTTTGAGATTCTTCGCGGTGCTCAGAATGACATGTTTTTAGCTTAGAATGATAAATATAGAGGATTCCTATGAAAAGAATTGTAGTGCTTGCCAAGCAAGTTCCAGATACGGCGAATATTACCGGGGATGCGATGAAAGAGGATGGCACGGTGAATCGCGCCAACCTTCCCGCCATTTTTAATCCAGAGGATCTAAATGCCCTAGAAATGGCATTGGAAATCAAAGATCAAACCGAGGCAAAAGTTTTTGTGATTAGCATGGGTCCGCCGAAAGCGATTGAGGTGCTAAAACACGCGTTATACATGGGCGCTGATGAGGTGATGTTGGTTTCCGATCGCAAATTCGCTGGCGCCGATACGTTGGCAACTTCTTATGTTTTGGCTGGAGCAATCAATAAAATCGGCGATGTTGATTTGGTACTTGCCGGTCGTCAAGCGATTGATGGCGATACCGCACAAGTTGGCCCGCAAGTTGCCGATAAATTAGGTTTTAACCAAGTAACTTATGTTTCGCGTCTTAGTGAAATTAATAAAGATTATTTGGTGGTAGAACGCGATGGCGAAGTGCAAACTGAAATTATTAAAACTAAATTACCGGTTTTGTTAACGGTGACCAGTGAAGCAAATGAACCAAGATATCCAAATTGTTTAAACATGCTTAAATATTTTCGCAGCGATTTAGAAAGTAAAAGTAGCGATGTTGATATCGCTAAAAAAAATAATTGGATCATCGCACAAAAAGGTTTGGAAGATTTGAGGCTAGATGAAAATCGTTGCGGTTTAAAAGGCAGTCCCACCAAAGTGCATAAAATTAAAAGCATAACTTTAGCGGGCGGTGACATGCAAATGTATGATGCGGATCATCCGGGAATCAAACAATTAATTAACGACATTACCAAAGATTATATTGAGGCGTGAGCATGAAAACAATTATCTACATAGAAAAAAATCCGGCAACTAAAAAACTGCGCAATGTGAGTTTGGAGCTGGCATACAAGGCGCATACGTTGATGAAGCCATTCAAAGGCGAAGTGGTTGGCGTATTTACTGGCGATGAGTTACCACAAGATTGCGATGAATTATTTAAATATGGAATTAATCGCGTAATTTATTACACCAATCCAAAATTAGCGAGCATTCAATCGATCGCGTACAAAAACATTATCGAACAAATGATTAAAAGCGAAGAGCCAGATATTGTTTTGTTTGGTGCAACGCATAACGGGCGCGATATTGCGCCGTTAATTGCTTCATCGTTAAAAGCTGGTTTAACCGCAGATTGCACGCAACTTTATATCGATGATTACAAAGACAAAGGTAAAATTTTATTTCAAATGCGTCCAGCGTTTGGCGGAAATATTTTAGCGACGATTATTACACCGGACGATCGGCCGATGATGGCAACCGCGCGTGAAGGGGTAATGTTGTTACCAGAAAAAACATTAGATCATCCAGTTAAAACCGAAAAATTCAAAGCTGATTTTAAAGATGAATGGGTGTTAAATGAATTTTTAGAAATAGTTCCGAAACAAAAGAAAGTTGATTTTTCTACCGCGAATATTATTGTTTCCGGTGGTGCAGGTGTTGGAAGCCGTGAAAATTTTGAATTAATTCGTCAATTAGCGCATGCGCTCAAAGGTGAGGTTGGTGCGTCTCGTGCCGCGGTAGATTTTGGTTTTATCGAAAAAGATCATCAAGTTGGTCAAACTGGCTCGGTGGTGCGACCGAAGCTTTATATTGCTTGCGGTATTTCTGGGCAAATTCAACATCGCGCCGGTATGGAAGAATCTAACAAAATTATTGCATTAAATAAAGATCCGGATGCGCCGATTTTTGGAGTGGCGCATTGTGGAATTGTTGGGGATTTGCATGAAGTTATTCCGGTGATGTTGCATTATTTGAAAGAGGAAGCGTAAATGAATTATTACACAGAAAACCGAAAATTTTATTTAGAACAAATTGATTTGCAAAATATTGCATCCGATTTAGAAGAAAATTACCAAGGCAAAGATGCAAACATGCTGCATTCTTTTGATGAAGCGTGGAAGTGGTACAACATGGCGTTAAAA
>Ga0114923_10001286_pt1 | contig 17605 bp, 13 predicted proteins | sample SumtaG_FD_89578 | JGI IMG/M metagenome (GOLD analysis project Ga0114923, IMG submission 89578) | Deep subsurface microbial communities from Indian Ocean to uncover new lineages of life (NeLLi) - Sumatra_00157 metaG | ecosystem: Environmental > Aquatic > Marine > Oceanic > Sediment | place: near...
CCTGTCCTCAAGCTCTCATTAAGAATTGACGATAGAAATACTACGGATGAGGAGTTGAAACGGGGGTATTTGCACTCTATTAATTCGCTGGCGTTGGACAACCGTTTTATTGATTTTAATTGCTCTGCTTTTTCACAAAATCACCGGTGGGGGTATATGCAAGTACTCATCGATATCTTCTTGTACCGGGAGGCCATTGAAACGTTGCTCCATGTGGAGGGGGAAAAGATATGGAAAACCCTGGCAGAGGTTACCGGCGGCACTGTTCAAGCCCTTAAAAAATCGGCTGAACCCCGATATTATCGTGGACGGCCTGTTTATCGTTATAATTCTGCTGCCGGGACCAGTTACCTGGCCTGCAAAACCGCTCATTTTATTCGGACTCTTAAAAAAGCCCGTAAAGCCAAAGATGCTTTAGAGAAGATGCGTTACCTGGTGAAAGCAGTTGGGAAAGCCGTTTATATTTCCGGTCATAGTTTTGATCCTACTCTTTTAGCGGTCATTCATAAGTTGGTGGGGAAGGAGAATCTTTACATCAAAGCCACGTTGACTATGCCGGCTCACAGGGAAGTGGTTTTTCCTGAGAGGGTTCCGTTTCATAATGAAATGGGGGTTAAGCAAAAAATTGAGCCTACTTTTTTCCAGTATATTTTTGAAGACCCGGCAGAGATATATCATTTGTTTTAATTAATGCCTCCGGCGGGTCAGAACCTTTTTGTAAAAAGGTTCCGACACCTCCAAAAACTTTTGCCTTTTAAAGAAGCCTTCCGGATGGCCCGCAGGGCCTATTTATTCTTTTTTGAAAAGGTGTTGTCCTGAACTTTGGGAACATACTTTTTATTATGAAAACCGTAGCCATTGTTGTACAGGTACAACGCCCTGGACAGGTTACCTTTGGATTCATCCAGGTAGTGCCTTAAAATTTTGCAGCCGATGATAATATTATAATCGATATCGTAAATCTTCTTTTCATCGATGTTGAAGTAGTCTTTCCATGCTTTAAGGTTTATTTGCATCAATCCGTCCGCTATGCCGGAGCTGGCTGTAGGCTCGAAATTACTTTCAACCTGGATCACAGAGAGCACTGTATATGGGGAAAGTTTGTTTTTTTTGGCTTCTTCAAAGGCTTTATTAACAATTTTGGTAAATTGGGAATGCTTTTTCTCGAAGGCAAAAATTTTAAAATCCATGAACTCGTACTTCAGGAGGATTTTCTCATATAGATTTTTCTTTTGATTGGTCTCTTTTAGCTCTGATTCAATCAACTGCTTTATATCGTGATATTCGCTGTAATAGTTGATAAATAGGATGGTAGAAGTTAGAAGCAAACAAAATAAAACAGCGAAGACAATAATGGTTTTTTTATTCATTTTTACTCCCTACATATTCGCATTTTTTCTTTATACCAGAATCAAAAAATTAATGCAACCCCTAAAATTTTTTTTTTCTTAACGGTGGATAATGACTATTTGTATTGAAATATTTATATGTTTGTTTTAAAATTCACTTGTGAAATCGAAAGAAACGAAGCGTACCTAAGGAGGAACGAAAATTAAGATTATCTATGCAACCGACTTGCACGGCAGTTGGTGGAAATATGAACGATTGTTAACGATTGCCGTGGACCAGGAAATCGATGCAGTTATTAATGGGGGGGACCTGATGCCCATAGAAGGCGCTCTTTACAAACAAGGGCAATTTATTTCCGGCTTCCTGGATGACTACTTTTCCCGTTTCAACCGGGGAAAAATTCATTACCTCAGTTGCCCCGGTAATGATGACCTTAAAATCTTTGACCCCCTATATGAAAAAACCTGTGACAAATACCCTTTTGTCAAAAACCTGGCCCAGCGGAAAATCGAGATCCAGGGGTATGAATTTATCGGGATGAATTGGGTCGCGGATTATCCCTTTCAACTTAAGGACCGGTGCCGGATGGATACGGATACCTTTGTATTCCCCTACCAGTTTGGGAAAGGGGTGTTGTCCGTTGAAGGTGGATTAAAATATATTGACGACTGGTTTTCTTATGCACAAACTCTTCCTACAATCGAAGAGGAACTCAAACATCTGATAAGGCCCGTTAACATGAAAAAATGTGTTTATATCATCCACATGCCCCCTTCCGGCCTCGGTCTTGATGTTTGTTCGGATGGCCGGGAAGTCGGTTCCAAAGCAATCTATAAATTTTTTGAAGCGAATCAACCGTTACTGTCCCTGCACGGTCATATCCACGAATCACCGGTAATGTCCGGGAAATGGTTCTCAAAACTGGGAGACACCACCTGCATTCAACCGGGTCAATTGGATGATTTCACTTATGTTCTCATCGATCTTTCCACCATGAGCGTTCAAAGGTACACGGAAAAATACCAACCCCACTAGCCATAGAAAAACAGGAGAGGTGCCGTACTTGATACTCGATGCTGTTGACTCTTTATGTTAAAAGATGGAGATTGTGTCTTGCGTCAAAAATTCACGTTTCAACATTCTTCCAATAAAATTTTAAAAAAAAGTACAGCCGCCTACTAAAATACTGACGTATTTCCTATAAAATGTAGTTATGATAGAAGTTGATTTTACTATCAGTTACAATAAAAGAGAAGAGAAAGAACTCTTATAGAGGGGGTAAGAATGTTAATGCAATACATAAAGAGGTTATTGGGCTTTTTTGGTATTTTTATCCTTATTTCGTAACAGTTAAGATGCTTTTATTTTACCGCTGAGAACGCTGAGGACGCAGAGGTTTTATAATAATTATTTTTCTTCCGCAAAGGCGATGTTATCTTTGTAATCAAAATAGACTTTAAAATTTTCTAAGATATCTCTAAATCCCACGATAAAGGGGACCAAATTAGACAGTGCGAAGTAGCATAAAACCTCTAATTCTTTTGACTGATTGCCTTCTTCATCCAGCAAAATACATTTGGTCTTTCCTATTAAAGCGGGAAGTGTGCACTCTTTCCTGGGATTAATCCCTCGTATCTCGTGTTCCGTTATTATTTTTGTTTCTAAATCGGTCCAGATGTCTAATGGAATGACTGAAAATGGCGCACCTGTGTCTACGATTGCATTTAATGAATCACTCCAGCCGTTTTTTGATTTCATTTTGATAGTGCAAAATAGTCTTGTAAGTTTACCAATATCCGGTATTTTCTCTTCCAAGACCGGACTTCGTATTTTTTCAAACCAGAACTTGATTTTAGTAGACATGGGATGCGTCTTCCACAAAAATTATCGGGATGTGTTTTTTCCCTGTTTTTTTAATCGCTTCTTGACGAATTCGTTTAATGCTTTCTCCTGAGGCAACAACTTTTTTATTTACTATAGCCACCCATTTATCAGAATATTTTACCAGTAATTGATGGTAGTGTTTTCTTCCCCATTTTAAATCGTCCCAAAATTCCTTTGGCTCTATTTCGACCATTTTTTACTCCTTCTTAATTATTATATATGAAATTCCCCTTTTTTTCAATTATAAATACGTAAATACGGATTACTTTATCCCTTTGTTTTTTCCTTGTTCATAAAAATTTTTTGCTTTGCGTTTATTAGCACTACCCCAATTTTCCAAACCCAATATTCCATTATTCCAACATTCCAATCATTTATAATTCATTCAAAATCGTTTCGGTTTCCCCTGCACCGGGGTGATGAATTCTTTTACGTACTTTAAAAGCAGCTTTCAGGCGTTTTCGCGCCAGTTCAGGTTCTTTCAGTTCTTTGTGGCAGATGCCGCAGAGGTGAAGGGCATTGGCCTCACCCCAGGCATAGCAGCAATCCGGGTGCTCAGAGCGATCGAGGGCCTGACGGGCATAACGAAGCGCAGTTTGCGGCTCAGGAATCGCCAGGTGTATTTTTGCCAATTGTAAAAGCAGCTCAATGGCCTTTTGACCATAACCACAGCCTTCTGCCTGGTTCAAGCCGGTGGTTGCCTCTGCAAGAGCCGCAGCAAAGTCACCTGAACAATAGGCAATCTCAGCAGCCAAAATATGGGCACGGAGGATAACTTCCATATGGCCGGACTGATCCGTCCATTCACGCGCCTTTTTAAGATGGTTACGAGCTTCGGTTATTGAACCGGGAAGCGAGAAAAGACCCAGCAAGGTGTGACAAAGTGCTGTGGCTCTTGGCCATTTGTAACGTTCACAATCAACCAGGTTTTCCCCGGTACGCTCGTAAGCTTTGGGCTTATTGCCAAGGTCAAATAGGTGTTCCGCTTCATAGATGCCAGCATATGAATATAAAGGCTCTCCTCCTATCTCTGTCGCTTTGGTGAAATTTTCTATGGCTTCGGGGATTTTACCCAGGGCATGACAGGTGGCAGCCAGGAAACTATGACCACCTCTTCTACTATATCTATCATCTTCCTGGGCATATTCAAGAGACTCTTCCAGGAGCTTTTGTGCTGAAAGAAACGCGCCGCTATAAAATAGAACTCCGGCTTCATCTTGAAGGCCTCCCGAGAGTTTCTTCCAATCCTTATCCTTTTGAGCAAGTCCATTTGCCAGATCATAGCAGTGCTTTGCGGTGCTTAAATCTCCCAGGGCATGGGCAGCCAGTCCCCAAGCATTTATTAAAAATGAACGATCCTTTAAAGAAAGTTGCGGTGCAAGATGTAGTGGTTCACCATCTGCTGAAAACAGGGATAATACCCGGATGATTCGACCATAATCACATAGGGTATGGTAAATGTGACTTGATTGTGGTTCACCTCCCATCGCATTATGAAATAAGTCAAACGCCTCCTTAACATGCCCGGCCAAAATGCTGTGTTCGATCAGGGCCTCATATCGATCCAGCATCTCAGGTTCCCGGGGTTTTGTTATGGGTTTGGTATCCAGGCCGACGGCCAGTTTACTCCTGACTGCCTCATGGATTTTTTCCGGGGGAACACCCAGCAGATTACGGAAATATTCTCTCAAGAAGGGATGGGCGGTATAGGTCAAAAGGTTTTGCCGTTTGTAGGCATAAACCAATCCCTGGTGATGTAATCGTTCAGCAAGCCTGACCAGTTTAGCCTGTGGAATACCAACCAATGCACCGGCAATTTCTCCCCCGGCATCCACCAGGTATTCCAGTATATCTACGGTAACTCCCCTGGGAAAGACAGATAACCTGACCAATAGGTCCCGCTCTTCAGCAGAGAGGTTTTTAGCATAGCCAGCCAGGATGCGTCCCAGTTTGGCTGCCTGGGGTTCATCTGATGAAACCTCTTCAAGATTAAATTCCTCTGCCTCTTTAGGGTCTCCGTGGCAAAAGTGAGCCAGGTAAGACCCCAATACTGAAACTGACAGTGCATGCCTACCCACAGAATCAGCCAATGTCAGCAGTTGGTTTTCATCTCCCCGGACCTTCCAGGCCCTGAGAACCTCCACGGCTGCCTGTTCATCAAGGACATCTAAGTGTGTGCCGTGGTATCCCGCGCCTTCCCACTGTTCCAAATCGGTGAGTTTAAATCTTGAAGTAATCAACGCCCGTGTCCGCCCCAGGCCGTTGGCGATTGAACGCAGCAGGTTTTTCAGGCGGTGGTCTTCCAGGTCCCCCCTGGCCCGGCCTGCCTTGCCAATCGACTGTACCCGTTCCAGGCCATCCAGTACCAGCAGATGCGCTTCATTCCCGGAAAGGGCGCGCTGCAAGCGTTCCAAACGACCGCCTGCCCCTTCTCCTTCCTCACCGGCAAATACAATACAGGCTTCCCGCAAAAAGGCATCTGTATCAGGCTCTTCATAAAAAGACCAGACCAAGATGCTGCCGCGCAATCAATCTTCCCGGATGCCTTGCAAGAAACGTTGGATAACCGCGGTTTTACCTGTTCCCCCGATGGCCACCAGGGAGCGCACCCGGTCAGGGTGAACCGGGTCTTGCCACCAACGTTGTAAATCCTTTAATAACTCCTGTCTGCCGCGAAAATGCGGGGCAGGCTGCAGCGGATGCACTTCACGAAATACATGGATTCGCTGTGTTGGAACGCTTCCCGGAGCAAGTTTTGGTTCACGCGCCCAGTTGGACAGGCTGGTGGATACTTTTAAGGCCAGGTCTTCCGGTGTAGTAAAGGTTTCACGAGTCAGCCCGGCTTTATTCTCAAGAAATTCACGGAAATCTTTGAGGGCTTTAACATTTTGAACGACTTTCTCTACATCTTCCTTTCCTTTAGCTTTCAAAAGAAGGTCCTGTTCTTTGGGTTGACTCCAGCCGTAGTTCATATCCACCAGGAAAGCAAAAACCGGTATACCTTCATTAAGAGCAGTTTCCACCTCGATCCAGGTGATACTTTTAAAACCGTCACCGCCTTCACCAGGTCCGGGGACCCAACCGTAACGATGGGCCACCATGACAACCAGCGCATTGCTCTGGCGGACTTTGCTCATACATACCTCGACCGGTTCATTGGGCAAAGCCCCAAAGGTTTCCATTGCCACGGGCAGGTCTCCCGTACGCAAGATGGCATCGATAACCTTTTTACGGTGCTCCTTCATATCGATTGCCGTTGAGGAAAGAAAAATTCGATAAACTGATGTGGTTGTTTTATTCATCATACTTTCCAGGCTTTAGTATCATTTTTTAAAACCCCGTTTGCCATAACCATAAATGTGGTTAAGCTAAAACATACCATAATTGAAACCAAAAATCAAGAAGGTGAAAGGGACTTCAGTGATTCAGTGATTCAGTAAATCCGTGAGTCCGTAAGTCCGTAAGGTGTAAATATAAGGCGAGAAGTTAAGAAGATGAAGTTTAAGGCTTCGATACCCCTTGTACAGGCGAATTCCCATGAATTATATAACATTAGACACTTTGCTGCATTTTCTGTAGGTTCGGTTCAGTTAAAGAAGCCTTCACGATGGCCCGAAGGGCCTTAATAGGTTCCCCATGCCATGGGGCTCTGGTCGCCGGAGGCAAAAAAGTAATTTCATGGCATAAAAGAATAAAATATGATATATTAAAAGTTAATTTGCAATTAGTGAAAACATATTTCAGAGGAAGAATAATATCATGGCTGGCAATTATCTTTACCCAAGTATTTTTAATGATGTTATCGGTCCCGTAATGAGGGGACCCTCCAGCTCTCACTGCGCGGCTTCTCTGCGTATCGGCAGGATGGCACGGGACTTGATGGCAGAGGATTTAAAAGAAATTTTAATCCGGTTTGATCCCAATGGGTCATTAGCCACAACACATCGCAGCCAGGGATCCGATATGGGACTGTTTGGCGGTTTACTGGGTTGGCAAGCCCATGATGAACGGCTGAAAGATTATGAAAAGGCAATTGAAGAAGCTGGAATCAACGTGCAAATAGAGATCAAAGATTATAATGCCACACATCCCAGCACCTATCAATTAATCCTGGGAAACAATAAAGAAAACCATGAAATGACAGCCATTTCAACCGGCGGTGGTATGATAGAAGTGGTGGCAATTGATAATGCCAGCGTATCCATGTCCGGAGATTACTACGAAACCTTAATTTATACCAATGAAAAAAATGAAAAGCAAATCCTGGACTTTTTAAAAAAAAATACAACCGCTGATCATATTATACCCTGTAAATATAACAGAACAAAGCCAACATTCATCGAAATAAAAGCTCAAAAATTTTTGGATCAAGAAACCCTTAATCAACTTCGCTCCCGCTTTAATATAACCGCTGTAAAAGAATTAAAACCTGTTTTGCCTATTTTATCCCGTAAACAAATGAATGTCCCGTTTATGACCTGCCAAGAGATGCTCAAGTACAATGAGGATAAACACCTGGATTTATGGCAATTGGCCGTTCATTATGAACGTGCCAGGGGAAATATCTCAGCGGATGAGGTTTTTGAAAAGATGAGGCACATCGTCAGGATAATGAAAGAATCGATCCTGAAGGGGATAGCAGGGACAGAATATAACGATAGAATTTTGGGTTATCAATCGGGTTTTTTTAAAAGCCAAATGGAAAATAACCGTTTACTTGATGCCGGCATATTAAATCAAATGATTCTTTATACGACAGCAATGATGGAGATAAAAAGTTCGTTGGGTTTAATCGTGGCTTGTCCCACGGCAGGAGCTTGCGCAGCCCTACCCGGTGCCTGTATCGGGGCTGCCGAAACAATGGGATTGGCAGAAGATGAAATCACAAAAGCCATGTTGGCTGCAGGTATGATCGGTATATTTATTTCAGCCCAGGCAACTTTTTCCGCCGAAATCGGGGGATGCCAGGCAGAGTGCGGTGCGGCATCGGGAATGGCTGCCGCGGCATTGGTTACTTTAGCTAAAGGCAGTACGGTGCAAGCGATTGGGGCCGCATCCATGGCACTGCAGAATATATTCGGCATGGTATGTGACCCGGTTGCAGGCAGGGTAGAAGCCCCTTGCCTGGGAAAAAATGTAATGGCTGTAAGCAATGCCCTTTCTTGTGCCAACATGGCTGCGGCCAATTTTGATGAGGTATTGCCTTTGGATGAAGTTATCGATGCTATGGATAAGGTGGGAAAAAGCATTCCTTTTGAATTAAGGTGCACCGCTTTAGGTGGTCTGTCGGTTACGAAAACGTCAAAATTAATAGAAGAGAAATTAAACCTGAATTGAGCGATTTTGTAAAAAAACTTTATCTTTAACCCATATAATGGTATAATTCGGCGTTAATATTTAACCTTTTTTTGCAATCCGGCAAAAAACAGTGAAAAGAGTTCGAATAATGAAAAAAAGACCTGTCTGTTTAATAATACGAGACGGATGGGGTAAAGGTAAAGATGAAGAGAGCAATGCCATCTTTAGTGCCCATACCCCTTTCGCCGATAGAATAGAAAAAGAATACCCCACCACCCTGGTTAAAACGTCCGGGTTGAGTGTCGGTCTTCCCGACGGTTACCAAGGCAACAGTGAAGTGGGACATTTAAATATAGGCGCGGGCCGCATTATTTACCAGAGCCTCACCCGGATTGATAAAGAGATTTCAACCGGCAACTTTTTTAAAAATAAAGCCTTTATGAAGACCATAGAAATTTCGAAGAAAAACAGGTCCCGCATTCACCTGGTGGGGCTTATCCAGGAAGAAGGGGTTCACGCTGTGACCCGGCATTGTATTGCCATTTTGGAAATGTGTAAGGAAAATGGCGTTGGGGAAGTTTTGATACATGCGCTTACCGATGGACGGGACACCCCCCCGAAGTCGGCGCATGAGCAAATGTTATTCCTTCAAAAGGGAATCGACCGGGTTGGTATCGGCCGAGTGGTTTCGGTGATAGGCCGTTATTATGCCATGGACCGTGACAAGCGTTGGGAGCGAACCGAAATCGCTTACCGCGCCATAATGGAAGGAAAAGGGAAACAGGTGAATAGTTGGCAGGAAGCTGTTGACGATGCCTATAACTGCGGAGAAACCGATGAATTTATCAAACCCAGGCTCATCGATTATACCGGTATTGGTGCAGATGATGTAATTATCCTTTTTAATTTTCGCTTCGACCGCACCCGCCAACTTACCCGGGCCATTGTAGAACGTAACTTTACCCACTTTGAAACCATACCCCATCATATTCATTTCACCGCCATGACCCACTATTATGACAACGGGAACTTTGCTGAAGCTTTCTCGGAATTGGAATATAAAAAAATCCTGGGAGAAGTGCTGTCGGCAAAAGGTTTAAAACAATTGCGCTCAGCCGAAACGGAAAAATTTGCCCATGTGACCTTCTTTTTTAATGCCCTGGAGAACGAACCCTTTGCGGGTGAAGACCGTATACTGGTCAATAGTCCCAAAGTGGCTACCTATGACCTGAAACCGGAAATGAGCGCCTTTGCAGTCAGGAATAAACTGGTGGAAGCCGTCAAATCCGGCACGTATGATTGTATCATCTGTAATTTTGCCAACTGCGATATGGTGGGGCATACCGGTCTCTACGATAAGATCATCACCGCTGTTGAAACAGTTGATCGATGCACGCAAGCGGTTGCGGAAGCGGTGCTGGTGCGCGGGGGGGCCTGCATAATAACCGCAGACCACGGTAATGCAGAACAAACAAAACTGGCGGACGGCTCCCCCATGACATCGCACACCAAAAACCCGGTTCCATTGACCATTATGGGCGTAGGAACCGCGGCAGAAGCGACGCTGCATCATGACGGTAAACTTTCCGATATCGCCCCGACCCTGCTGGAATTGCTGGAAATAGAACCGCCCCCGGAAATGACCGGCAAATCATTAATCATGGGCGGCGCCCACACCCTAAGAAGGTCCTTCGGGCCATCCTGAAGACTTCTTAAAGAGATTGATTCCAAAGGTATTAATAAAAAATCATAGGAATGGTGTTAATTCTTCACTTTTTTCCTTCATTTTTTAGTTGAAAAAAAATTATTTTTCGATTATACTTATAACTTCATAATCAACTAAAGGAGGAATAATGAAACATCTCTTAAAATCAGTTTTTATTTTAGGATTAATTGTTGGTTTGTCTTCCGGTTTGTATTCCAACGGACTCAATCTAAATGGAAATGGAAGCAAAGCTATTGCTATGGGCGGTGCCTTTGTGGGCCTTGCGGACGATTTCAGTGCCGTTTTCTGGAATCCGGCGGGTTTGACACAGATGGAAGAGCCAAACCTGGCAATCTTCGCCACCGATATCATTCCCACCCCCACGTACCGGTTTCCTTTGTTGGGGATCGATACGGAGGCGAAAAGCGAACACCACTTCTCCGGCGCACTGGGATTTTTTAAGCCCCTTTCTGACAAGGTGGTGGTAGGGATATACGGGTATATCCCCTCCGGAGTAAGCGTTGAGTGGCCCGGGGCTGATCTGGCATTATTGTCTGGTGGCGTGGCTTATCAATGGAATGCCAAGGTGGCAATAATCACTGTTTCCCCTGCCATCGCCTTTAAGGTCAGTGATAAATTTTCCCTGGGAGCAACACTAAATATTAATTACGGATTGGCAAAGTTAAAGCGTCCGGCATTGGGTCAATATGAAGAAGACACTAATGGCGTTGGCGTAGGTGCTACGTTGGGTATGTTGTATAAGCCCTCTGAAAAGTTCAGCTTCGGTTTGACCTTCAAAACTCCGTTTAAAGCTACCCTCAAAGGCGACGCCACCATGTCGGGGGCCCCACTATTGGGACTGCCCGGGATGGACGACGCTGAGAGAGCAGTCACCTGGCCGATGTGGGTCGGGGCGGGAATTGCCATTAAACCCAACGATAAATTAACCTTTACCGCCGATGCCCAATACACCGATTGGAAAGAAATGGACATTATCCCCATAACCTTCGCCAACGCCGGCTGGCAATTATTCTTCAAGGACGGTGCAGACCTGACACTGAGATGGGAAGATAAAATTCAAGTACGATTCGGAGTGGAATATAAAGTGTCACCGAGCTTCGCATTGAGGGGCGGTTATTATCACGACCCGAGCCCTTCACCAAGATCTACCATGAATATCCTGATCCCCGAGCTTTCTTACAACTTTTTTACCATCGGGTTCGGTTATAATACCAATAAAATCAACCTGGATTTTTGCCTGGAATACGCCATCGGTAAAGAGGTAGAAGTGGGACTTTTTGAGGCTGAGCCCGATGTCGGCATGCCCGGTTTCCACAACATGGACATCCTGGTACCCAATATCTCACTGACGTTTAAATTTTAGATTTTTCTCCCGATTTATCAAGAGGAAAAAGGGAAGAGCGTGAAACCAGCCACTCTTCCCTTTCTTTTCTTCAAATTTAATTGGGATTGATATTGTAATTTAAGTTCAAATGAGGTATTATAGTAGCTTAATTATTGCCTGACATAATGTGAAATGTTTAGTACGTAGGCTTACGTTCAGGAGGTAAACGAAAAATGGAAGATAATATCTATATCCCGGGCGATGTTCCCAACGGGAGCATCAATGAGTATTTTATCAATTATGATGTCATCACCCAGGGTTCAGGGCGCTTAATGCTCTTTGCCGGTGATCAAAAAATTGAACACTTAAACAAAGATTTTTATGGCGACGGAATATCCGAAGATGATAATGAGCCGGAGCATCTGTTCAAAATCGCCGATACGGCGGAGATCGGGGTGTTTGCCACCCAAATGGGGTTAATATCGCAGTTCGGCAGCGACTACCCGGAAGTGCCCTACCTGGTCAAATTAAACTCAAAGACCCACCTGGTGAAAACCGCGCAAAGAGACCCGGTTTCCTTGCAGTTGGTGGATGTCGAGCAGGTGGTGGAGTTCAAGAGAAATACCGGCCTGGATATTCTCGGCATCGGCTATACCATATACCTGGGCAGTGAATTTGAGCACATGATGATACGGGAAGCGGCCCAGGCTGTTTATAAGGCACACCAGGCCGGTCTCATTACCGTATTGTGGATCTACCCCAGGGGGCAAGCTGTAAAAGATGAAAAAGACCCGGATTTAATTGCCGGGGCTACCGGTGTTGCCGCCACCTTAGCAGCCGATTTTGTTAAAGTCAATGCACCGAAAAAAGATGGCAAAGCCTCCGCGGACCTTGTAACCCGGGCTGTCAAAGCTGCCGGGAAAACAAAGGTGATATGCGCCGGCGGTTCAAGTACAGACCCCCACGCTTTCTTACAAAGTCTCTATGACCAGATTACCGTTGCCGGGGTATCCGGCAATGCCACGGGAAGAAATATCCACCAGAAATCCTTTGAAGAAGCTGTGCGGATGTGCAATGCCATCAGTGCACTTACTATTCACGGTAAACCCGTGGAGGAAGCGGTTAAAATTTACGAAGGTAAATAATAAATCGTTTATTATTTCATACCCGGGTATAAAAAACTGCAGCGATAAAAGAACGTCATAAATTTTGTGTAAATATTCTCAAGCTCCAGGTTGAAAGTCGCATTAAAGAACCGTCAAAGAGCTTGAATTCGTTTTTGACAGCTTATATGGGTGAGTGTCTACGTTGACACTCTTCTTAAATTTTGATACTATAGTAAATTAACAATTGGAGGTTACTATGATAAAGGGAAAATACCTTTTCACTTCTGAATCTGTAACTGAAGGACATCCTGATAAGGTGTGCGATCAGATCTCAGATGCGATACTGGATTCCTGCCTTGAACAGGACCCGGGATCGCGGGTTGCAGTTGAATCACTGATTAAAACAGGTGTGGTTATTGTTGCCGGTGAATTAACAACAAAAGGATATGTGAATATCCCCACTATTGTGAGAAAAACATTAAAAGACATCGGGTATACCAAATCCTCCTTCGGGATCGAGTGGGAAACCTGTGCGGTGTTGGTTCATCTCGAAGAACAATCGCCGGATATTTCAATGGGTGTAACCGATGGTGAAGGATACTTCGGGGAACAGGGGGCCGGTGACCAGGGCATGATGTTCGGCTATGCCACCAATGAAACCCTCGATTATATGCCCCTGCCCATTAGCCTGGCCCATAAGTTGTGCCAGAAGCAGGCAGAAGTCAGGAAAAGCGGCTTGATCCCCTATCTTGCCCCGGACGGCAAATCCCAGGTAACGGTTGAATACAACAACGGGAAACCCCAGAAAGTAACGACGGTTGTTGTGTCCAATCAACACGAAGACGGTCATTCACATGATGAAATAGAAACAAACGTAATAAATGAAATCATCAAACCGGTTTGCAAGGAATGGCTCACCGATGAGACAACGTTTTATGTCAATCCCACCGGTAAATTTGTTATGGGCGGTCCCCAGGCAGATGCCGGGTTAACCGGTCGAAAGATCATCGTCGATACTTACGGTGGCATGGGAAGACACGGCGGCGGCGCATTTTCCGGGAAAGACCCCACCAAAGTGGACCGTTCCGGTGCTTATGTGGCACGATACATTGCCAAGAACATCGTGGCTGCCGGCCTGGCGGAAAAGTGCGAAGTTCAGCTTGCCTATGCCATTGGTGTGGCAGAACCGGTGTCGGTGAATGTTAATTTCTTTGATACCGGGAAATTAGCCGAAGAGAAAACCGTGGAATTTGTCAGGAAGGTGTTCCCCTTAAGACCTGGCGATATCCTGGAACAGTTGAAGCTGAGACGGCCCATTTATGCCAAAACCGCTGCTTACGGACATTTTGGCAGAAATACCTTCCCATGGGAAAGACTCGATAAGGTGGATGAGTTAAAAAAATTGGCAAAAAGTTGAGGTGTTAAAAATCAATCTACAAGCATCGGGAAAGATTTTAAGATAATGGCACAATCAAATGGAAAAATCTTAGTTGCCGATGATGAATCCGATATCAGGGAACTCCTCGGGGATTTCCTGTTAGGAGAAGGGTATGAGTGTTTATTGGCTGTCGATGCCTTTGATGCCTTAGAAAAATTTCAATCAACCCCCGATATCGACCTGGTCATGTCTGATATCAGGATGCCCGGCAAAACCGGCCTCGAGCTTCTTGGTGAAATAAAGGAAATTGATAGTGACGTAATGGTCATTATGATTTCCGCTGTCAAGGATATTGAATCCGCTATCTCGGCAATGTCCAAAGGTGCCTATGACTATGTTGCCAAACCGTTTAAATTAACCGAAGTGGGATTAATTGCCAAAAAGGCAATTGAAAAGAGACGGCTCATCCAGGAAAATAAGGAATATCAAAAAGAACTTGAGCGAATGGTGGCGGAACGGACAAGGGAATTGAAAGATGCTCTTATCAAACTGGATCAAACTTACATATTTACCTTAAGAGCCCTGGTCACAGCCCTGGATACCAGGGATGAAGAAACCCAGGGCCATTCGTTGAGAGTCGTCAAATACACCCTTAAACTGGCTGAATTGATCGGGTTAAAAGATGAAAAGCAATTGAAAGCCCTGGAATACGGTGCCCTGCTCCATGATATCGGAAAAATCGGCATCCCGGATGCCATATTAAGAAAACCGGGGCATTTGACCCCGGAAGAATGGACTGTGATGAAAACACATCCCCATGTCGGCTATAAAATCCTGCACGGGATTGAGTTCTTGGAGAAAGCATCCCAAATTGTCCTTTACCATCATGAAAAATTGGACGGGTCCGGTTACCCCGGCGGCCTGGGAAAAAACGACATACCCATTGGTTCACGGATTTTTTCCGTCGCCGATACCGTGGACGCCATGACCACCGAAAGACCCTATCGAAAAGCCCTGAACTTTGAAGATGCTTCTTATGAATTAAGAAAGTATTCCGGCATCCAGTTTGATAAAGATGTTGTCGAAGCGTTTCATTCGGTTGGCCTGGACTTCTGGAAGGAAAAACGAAAAATCATGGATGAAAAATTTAAGGTGACCGATCTCGATCTTTTAATTTGAATCGTTAAAGAAACGTTACCGGTACGATGGAGGTATCGATTGTTTTCTGTCCTTTGTCGACAAATTCGACAATATATTTTTCTTCATCTAGCGCACTGATTATTTTTCCCCGGCCAAATATGGGATGATCGATAAATTTCTCCTCCACGTACTTGTTTTTCCCGGCCGGTTCTATCAATCCTCCCGGTCCTATTTTTCCGCCGATATCTCCGGGGGCCAGGTGTTCCAGGATATCTTCCACTGAATAAGCTGTCGAATATAGGGCGCGGCTTATTTGGGATAAAAACCGTGACGGTTTATCCGAACCGATTGAAATGACCAGTTGTTTAATGGCCCGGGTGGATGTCACGTAAAAGAGCCGGCGCTCTTCTTCGGTCTCGGTTCTCCCTGTTCTCATAAAAAAAGGCATATAAGAGGAATTGATACCCGCCGCAACGACCGTGGGAAATTCAAGCCCCTTGGCATTGTGCATGGTCAGGAGAAACACCGGTGCCGGGTTGGTATCAGCCTCTTTTTTACTTCCCGGGTAGGAATCCAGGCTGATGCGGTCCAGCAGGTGCCTGAAGGTTTCCCCGGGATTATTGTTTTCCCATTTTTGTATAAAAGCAGTCAATTCGTCGATATTTAAAAGCCGGTTCTGTTCCCCTTTGTTTTCCAGGATGTCCAGGTAGCCGGATTTTTTGAGCAAGGAGGTCAATACTTCCGATACCTTTATTTTCTCCATTCCCTCCATTTCCCGGTGCACCCGGTCAATTCCGGCAAAAATCTTCCTGGCTTTGAACTTATCCGGGGCGTGTTCTTTAAGTGCCAAAAACAACGAGAGATGACTATCCCTGGTTATTTCCCCCAATGCATCCACAGTTTTGGAACCGATACCCAGGGGCAGAAAATCAATCACCCGTAAAAAAGCCATATCATCATTCAAATTGGCAGCCAGCTTAACCAGTGCCAGGCTGTCCTTAATTTCTTTCCGTTCAAAAAAGCGCAGTCCTTTGAGAATTTTAAAGTCGATATTTCGCCGGGTAAATTCGGTTTCAAAGGCCAGGGATTGGGAATTAATGCGATACAAGATGGCAATAGGAAATACATCCGCTCTTCTTTCTTCCAGTTGGATGATAAAATCCGCGATCGCTGCCGCTTCGTCTTCTTTGGACCGGGTATCGAGAATAAACACCGGGTTCCCGGGTTTTTCATCGGTCCACATGGATTTTGGCCGTCTAATGGAGTTTTTGGTGATAACACTATTGGCAAAATCCAATATTTGCGGTGTCGAGCGGTAATTTTGTTCCAGTTTAATAATACGGGACCCGGGAAAATCGTTTTCAAAATTAAACAGGAAGCGGATACTGGCGCCCCGCCACGAATATACGGCCTGGTCGTCGTCACCCACTACGGTAATATTTTTGTGGTCACCGGCGATGGCGGTGAGCAGCTCATATTGATTGGGGTTGGTATCCTGGAACTCGTCCACCAGCACATACTTATACCGCCGCGCATATTTTGAGCGGATATCTTCATTGACCTGGAGTAATTTAACCGGCAAGGAAATAAGGTCTTCGAAGTCCCATATTTTTTTTTCTTTTTGATAATTGAAATAGAGTGAGAAAATTTTCACTTCATCTTCATTGAATCCTTTCTGGTACAGGTACTCCTTATTATTGGGATAAATCAAATCCATTTTGGCAAAGCCGATCTTGCGGGTGACAGTCTCTCTCATATCGCTGGTAAAACGGGTAAGGTTTTCTTTTATTATTTTTTCAATGATTTTTTTCTGTTCTTGATCGCCGATGACCTGCCATTGGGAGTCGAACCCGGAGGCGGAACCCGATTCTCGCAGGATTCTTAATCCCAGGGAGTGGAAGGTGGAGATATTGAACAAGTGAGCATCGATATGGGTCAGGGACTCCACTCGACGTTTCATTTCGTCGGCAGCTTTGTTGGTAAAGGTAACCCCCAGTATGTTTGCCGGGGAGTATCCTTTTTTTTGAACCAGGCAGGCAATTTTATTGGTAATCACTTTTGTTTTTCCTGAACCTGCCCCGGCAATTACCAGTAAAGGTGAATCAAAGTACAAAATCGCTTCTTTTTGGGCCGGGTTTAGGTTTTCCAGGATTTCGTCCTTTATTTTTTCATGTTTCATTAGTTATCATTCGTTATTCGTTATTCTTCACTTTTAACGCTGCCCCGGATTAGCGGTACAAATTGAACCGGGATTAAGTGGGTTTTTTTTAAATTTCCGCTGCTGTCTTTTTCCAGCAGGATCAATTCCTGGACGATGGAGGAATAGCTGACCGGGATAATCAATCTGCCGCCTACGGCCAATTGTTCTTTAAGGGGAACCGGTATATGGTCTTCCGAGC
>Ga0114923_10001287_pt1 | contig 17583 bp, 15 predicted proteins | sample SumtaG_FD_89578 | JGI IMG/M metagenome (GOLD analysis project Ga0114923, IMG submission 89578) | Deep subsurface microbial communities from Indian Ocean to uncover new lineages of life (NeLLi) - Sumatra_00157 metaG | ecosystem: Environmental > Aquatic > Marine > Oceanic > Sediment | place: near...
AGGGAGAAAGAATATCTGAAACTGGAGCCCTGTTCAGTAATACCTCCTTTCGAAATAACCATACCGGGGGATATATCCTCGGCCGCCTTCTTTATTGCGGGGGCTTTAATTTCCGGGAAGGATTTGTTGATTCGCCATTGCGGTATTAACCCTACCAGGCTGGGTTTTCTCAAAGTAATCCGGAAAATGGGTGCAGAAGCCCATATACTGGAGGTGGATGTAAATTGCGGTGAGCCGGTTGGAACTATCCAGATACGACCCGGTGAGCTGAAAGGTGTGGTTATCAGAGAAGGTGAAATTCCTGATCTTATAGATGAGATCCCTTTAATTGCCGTAATAGCGCTATTTGCCCGCGGCAATACCACCGTACAGGGCGCCGGTGAATTAAGATACAAGGAGAGTGATCGGTTGGAAGCGATTGCCCGGTTAGTCAGGGCAGTTGGCGGTGAGTTAACCCTTGATCAGGATGGTTTTACAATCCAGGGGGGACAACCTCTTGCCGGCGGTGTAATAGATGCCGGTCATGACCATAGAATTGCCATGGCTGGAGCGATTTTGAGCGCTGGTGTCAGAGATAAAATAGTTGTGCGTGGTATTGAGGCTGCTGAACTCTCTTTTCCTGATTTTATATCATCATTTCGGGCTTTAGGAGGGGAAGTGGAATGAATCGTGCTATGAAATTCCATTTTGCCGATTTTACTACTACTGTCAATTTTTGCGAGAGTCTAGATTTTTCGCTGCTGAAAAAACAGCATACCCTGACGGTATTTGATGAAAACACCTTCTCGCTTTTCGGAAGAGATGCGCCTAATCCCGTAATATTACCTGCCGGGGAACTGAGCAAGTGCTGGGAAAACAGTGATAAGATCATTCAATCAGCTCTAAGCTCAGGCCTGGGCAGAGATGGCCGGATGGTGGGAATCGGCGGCGGCGTAATTTGCGATTTAACTGCCTTCAGCGCCTCAATTTATATGAGGGGCTGTTCCCTGCTCCTGGTACCAACTACTCTACTCGCTATGGTTGATGCGGCATTTGGTGGCAAAACCGGGATAAATATAGTCAATTACAAAAATATCGCCGGTACTTTTTATCCGGCTCCGGAGGTGACGATCATTATTCCGCTTCTCTCCTCTCTGCCGGCATTGGAGTTTAAGTCCGGATTAGCCGAGGTTATTAAAACCGCCATGATAGGTGATGCGGAGCTGTTCACCCTGCTGCAGGAAAGACGGGAAGAAGTAATAGCGGCCGAGCCAGCTCTGCTTGAAGAGATAGTAGCCAGGTGTATAAGAGTAAAGGGTAAAATTGTTGAGCAGGATCTGATGGAAAGCGGCAAACGGGCCATATTGAACCTGGGGCATACTTTTGCGCATGCCCTGGAAACGGTGACCGCCTTACAGCAGTGGAGTCATGGCGAAGCCGTAGCATGGGGGCTGGTTATGGCGCTTAGGCTGGGTGAAGAGTTGGGGATAACTGACAATTCCTATACTGAAGTGGTTCATTCTATGTTAAAGGGATATAATTTCTCTCTGAAAATAAGGGAAGGTTCTACCCGGGAGCTGCTGCAGGCTATGGGGGCGGATAAAAAGAAGCAGGGTACAAATCTGCGCTTCATTCTACAGCGTGGAATTGAGGATACTATAGCATTAGCGGTTGATAAGAAGGTTGTCGGGGATTTCCTTAGTAGAGAGGTGAAAAATGCGTATTAACCAGTCCACCTATGAGAATCATGTAAGGAACTATAAACAGGAAATGGTGATTTTTAAAGAGGGGGATTACGGTGAGGAGATGTATGTCATCATTGAAGGCGAGGTGGAAATTCGAAAACGTACTTCTTCAGCTTCAACTAAAACATTAATTGTTTTTCGCAAAGGTGATATTTTCGGTGAGATGGCTTTAATGGAAAAAAAACCGCGTTCGGCGTCCGCTGTTACCATAAAGCCGAGCAGGCTTCTGGTAATGAATGAAGCCCTTCTGGATTCCACGATTGAAAAAAATCCTGACTTTGCCAGGAAGATGATCAGGATACTATCTGAACGTCTGCGTAAAGCAAACTCCCTGATCCAATCTATAATGTCTACAAACCAGCAGAGCCAGGTTCTAAGCGGCTTGAAGTCATATGCCGGGGAGTATGGCACTTCAACTTTTAAGGGGTTAAGGATAAATATCGCATCTTTTCTGGAATGGGCCCGGGATCGCCTGGGAATTACAGAAAAAGAGGTGAAATCCAATATACAGGTTTTCCTTAAAAACGGAACAGTAAAATATTCAGCAAAGGGTAATGAGGAAATACTGATTCCGCCAGAGCCCGGAAAGAGTTAATCCCCGGTGTTGAAAATACACTCCGGTTACAATTTTTCCAGCAGCAGGGCAAGGTTGCGGTATTGTGAATTTACCATTTTACGCGCTTCCCCTTTTAGCAATCCCTGCGGCTCATCGGCCAAAGCTTCTAAACTGGCCAGACTCTCATTAAGCGCCAGATGGAATCCTTTTACACATTTAAAGTAATAATTTCCCTTTCCATCAGTATAGAGGGCGAGAAAGCCGAGCTGTTTCTGTTTTTTGCGGCCGCGGCACAGATCGAGCAGCCTGCCTAACTCTCTCTTTGCCCTGAATTCCAGATCGGAGGGTGAAAAAGTGTTTCTTGGAAAGGAGTTTAATATGCCTTTTTCAGGATGCAGATAAGGAAGAACCTGGATAATACTCTTCAACCTCACACCGGAGAGGATTTCCAATCCATGGTAGAGTATTTTCCCACGCAGATTTCTGTAATCCGTGAGCAAAGCGGGATCAAGATCAGGGATCAGGGGTTTGATTTCCTGCCATGGCAGAAGAACGGTTTTTCGTTTCCCCTTTTCCTGAATTATCTTGAAAATACCGCTGCCGATCTTTATGCGGTTGGTGAAATCACGTTTTTTCTGAGCTCCTCCAAATGAATAGCTGCCCGTTGACAAGCTGCGGTGGAGCAGTGGTGATATCCTGCGCAGCCAATCAAGTTTAAGGGGAGAAACCGAGCGGGCGTAGGTGCGGGAAGTTTTTACTATTTCTCCGGCTACAATATAGTCGGGGTTTTCTCTAAACATTACCGAACCGGGATGGATCTGGATTTTTCCGGCTGTCAGGGTTTTATAGACGCCTCTTCCTGAGCGCGCACAAACAAACTGGATCAGTCCCCTCGATACTGAGCAGAGGTAATCAGTAAAGCCGCCCCCGGAAGCTATTACCATGCCCTGATCGCCGGCAATATCCTGCAGCTGCAATTTAATGTTATAGATCTCGCTCAAGGTTTTGTGATCTAAATAATATGTGGTGCAGAACTCCTCTTTGTTGCTGCTTGCCATGAATTTACGGAATAGTTTCAGGTAGGAAACAAAATCGCCAAGGGGGTCACGGAAGGTGTGATGGGCTTTTCGAGCCTCAATTTCCTCTCCGTGAGGAAGCAGAAAGGGTGATCTGGTGGAAAGAAAAGAAGCGGCAATTAATACCTCTTCCAAAACCCGGGGATACTTAAAGATGGATTCAACCACCATTCTGGATAAGCGGGGTAGAATAGGAAAGGGAACCATGAGTTTGCCGATTGCAGTGAGCTCCCGATTTTCATCTATGGCCCCGAGCAAGCGCAGGGTCTCCACGGCGCTGATTATGCCTGCACGGGAGGGGGGAGAGATGAAGTCAAAATTCTCAAAATCACTGATCCCGATCTCTGCCATACGCAGTATTACCTCTGAAAGGTCGGTTCGATATATCTCTTCCAGGGTAAAAAGGGGCCGCCGTTCATAATCCTTTTCCTGGTATAGCCGGTAGCATTTTCCCGGTTGAGTACGGCCGGCCCTGCCCTTGCGCTGGTTCGCAGAGGCTTTGGAGATGGGAACTTCGACCAGGGAAGAGGTGAAAGTCTGCGGGTTGTAGAAATTAATCTTGGCCAGGCCGGGATCGATAACCGCAGTAACCCCGTCAATAGTAATACTGGTTTCAGCGATATTAGTGGCAACTATTATCTTCTGCTTACCGGGAAAAATGTGAAAAACCTTTTCCTGCTCCTCCCTGGCAAGACGTGAATAGAGGGGAATAATTTCCATTTTTTTTCTCGAGGGCAGATTCCCCAGATTTGTGACGCAGCTTTTAATCATTCCTTCACCCGGCAGAAAAATAAGAATATCGCCCGGCTTTTCTTCGAGCCGGGTACGGGAAACAAGCTTTAAGATTTTCTGTAGTATGGCATCCAGGTTGTTTTCCGGCTGCGGGGGATCATAGATTATCTCTACCGGATAAGCCGGCGCTTCAATTTTAACTATGGGGCATTGATCGAAATATTCCGAGAATATTTCTGCGTTAATTGTAGCTGATGAAATGATTACTTTGAAATCAGGGCGGGAGTGCAGTGCCCTTTTAAGCAGTCCCAGAATAAAATCGATATTCAAGCTGCGCTCATGTGCCTCATCCACCATGATCAGGCTGTATTGTGAAAGATCATAATCCCCTTTAATTTCCTGAAGCAGGATGCCGTCGGTCATGATCTTGATCCGTGTACTATTGTCTGTTTGATCTTCAAAGCGCATGGCATAACCCACGGTATCGGGGATTATCTTATCCATCTGCCGGGCTATAAATTCAGAAACCGACAGGGTGGCTATGCGCCGGGGCTGGGTGACGCCGATAATTCCTTTTACAGCATACCCCGCTTCATAGAGGATCTGGGGAATTTGAGTTGTCTTTCCGGAACCGGTGGGGCTCTCTACGACTATGACCTGGCTTCCTGCCAGGGCATCGATAATCAGTTGCTTATGTTTGTATATTGGCAGTTCAAGGGGGAGCATTTGAATGATCAGCCGGGTAAAAGCTCGGACACTTTAGCTATTGCTTGCTCCGGTATTAAGTTCTCATAGCTCTGTCTGCTTCTCAGGTCCTTAATAGTAACGGAACCCTTCTCAATCTCCAATTCTCCGCAGATAAGGGCCAGGGGAATTGATTTTTTCCTGGCATAATTAAATTGAGCTGACAGTTTCTTTTTGACCGGAAAAACCTCGGCAGCGATCCCCTGTTCACGGAAGGCTACGGCCAGCCGGTGATAGTAGCTCAGGAGGCTCTGATCAAGAAAGAGAATCAGCAGCGGTGTGGTAACTGTTTCAGTTATTTCTTTAGAGAGCTGCAATTCCTCTAAAGCGGCAATCAGGCGGTCCAGCCCTATGGAGGAACCTACACCGGGAAGTTTTGTCCTGGTATATAACGAAGCCAGGTTATTATATCGTCCTCCTGAACATACGGAGCCTATCTGCGGCATATCGGTTAGAAAAGTTTCATAGATTATCCCCGTATAATAGTCCAGTCCCCTGGTAATGGCGGGATCGAATAAAAAGAAGTTATCTAAATCCATATCAACTATACATTGTTGAATTTCCTGTAATCGGTTAATCTCCTGGTTATCGTTGCCAATCTGGGCCGTGATATTTTTCAGGGTTTCATTAAAATTTATTCCCGGTTGGATGAATTCAAGGATCCTTCCGGTATGATCTCCGCAGCCGTATTCCTCTAAGAGCCCGGCAACATTTTCTTTTCCGATTTTTTTTAGCTTGTCTATTGCCCGCAGAATATCAGCAGACTTCTTTTCCAGACCAATTTGTTTAAGCAGATTGTTATATAGTCCCCGGTGGAAGAAATGGATTTTAAAGTTTTCTATGCCCAAAGCCGCCATGGAGCGAAACATCAGCAGCAGTATTTCAAAATCGGCGGAAGCGGAATCCACTCCAACAATATCAAAATCGATCTGGGTGAATTCACGGTAGCGGCCCCGCTGCGTGTTCTCTCCCCGCCACACCTTGCCTATATGGTAACGTTTAAAGGGAAGGGCAAGCTCATTCAGGTGTTGAGCCATAAAGCGGGCAAAGGGTACTGTGAGGTCATACCTCAGAGCAATATCCCGCTGTCCATGATCATGGAAGCGGTAAACCTGTTTGTCAGTCTCTCCGCCTCCCTTACCGAGCAGTATTTCGGCATATTCTAAAACCGGTGTATCTATTGGCAGAAAACCGAAGAGGCGGAATATTTTTTCCAGTTTCCTCATAATCTGCCGGCGGAATAGTTCGGTCTGCGGTAAAAAATCACGGAAACCTTTTAAGAGGCGTGGCTCAATATGTTTTTCCATTGGCCTAAATGCTACTGTGTTGTAATATTGAGTGTCAAGCAGGTTCCTACCTGCTGTATGCTGCCTTGCAGTACAAGCCCGAAAATAGGCTTGACTGGTATTGCCAAATGTACTTATTATCATAAAAAATAATGGTAGCAAATTTTTGAGAATCCGCTATGGCCTGTCTCAAGACGGCAAGCTGGTTAAAAAGGCCGAAATATACACCCGCGATGAACATGGAATTGATCTGCAGGGTGTTGATTCTTCAGCTTTAAAAATAATACGCCGTCTCAGAAAAGCTGGTTTTAAATCCTACATTGTGGGCGGTGCAGTTCGGGATCTACTCCTCGGCAGTCAGCCAAAGGATTTTGACATAGCTACCGATGCCCGGCCCAGACAAATCCGTTCGCTATTTATTAATTCCCGGATTATCGGCAGAAGATTCAGAATAGTACATATCTATTACGACAGTGACCAGGTTATTGAAGTCTCCACTTTTCGTTCACTGGAACAGGCAGATTCAAATAATATCTATGGGATTATGGAAGAAGATGTGTGGCGACGGGATTTTGCTATTAATGCCCTGCTGTACTGTCCCTTTGAACAGATAATTATTGATTATGTCGGCGGATTTGAAGATATTAAGCGCAGCCGTTTACGTACCCTTACGCCGGCAGAGAGGTCATTTTCAGAAGATCCGGTGCGTATGATCAGAGCAATCAAGTATTCAGTGCAAACCGGTTTTGTACTTCCTCAAGCTTTGAGCAGTGCCATAAAAAAGCTCCATGAAAAGATTGGAGACTGCTCACGTGAGAGAATTACCGAGGAGATATATAAAATACTCCAGAGCGGAGAATCGGCATCTATTTTTTATCTGCTTCAGCGTGTGAACCTCCTCAAAGAAATTCTGCCTGCTCTGGATAGATTGATTGCTGAAAGAGGAAAAGGCCGCAAGCCTTTGCTTAAGGGACTGGAGAGGCTTGATAAAAGAATTCGGCAGGAGCCGGGGAAAAAATTGGAAAGAGGCCGGTTGCTGGCCTGCCTCCTGGAAGATCTCTTTTTTAAGGGTCATATGTATAAACGGCAGGGAATTCCCCTGCAGGAAATCAGTGATTTTCTTAAAGATTCAGCTAAACCGCTGCTGCCCTCTATTAAGGATATTAATAATGCGGCTTCTTTTCTGGTGAGACTGCAGAAATAGACAGCACATTGAAAGTGGTAAGTAGTTCTATTCTAATAGCTTGAGGCGCTTCAACAGAGGCTCTACCTTTTCAGTGTAGACTGCCTGGTCGTAATCTCTGGCCCTTATCAGGTATTCTTCTGCCTCGGTGTATCTCTTAGCGGCAAAAGAATTTACACCGAGAGCATAGTTGATCAGAGCAGGGTCAATACTAAGGGTGAGAGCTGTTTTGTAGCGTTTTTCAGCCTGATCGTATTCTTTTTGCGCATAATGGATCAAACCGAGGTAATAATATGGTTTGTTGTCGTCCCGGTTAAGTTCCATGGCACCAAGAAAACTCGTCGCAGCCTGGCTATATTCCCCGGCGCTGTAATAATCCTTTCCCTCCTGGATCAGGGTATTAAAGGTTTTCAGGGAAAGGATAAAATCCTGAAAATCTTCTTTCAACTCTGCGTCCGGGACCCAGGAGAAAGGCTTGCGGTTGACCATGGAGGTGTTGCTGTTGAGAGTCGCCACAGCATCCCAGATAATGCGGTTATATTTCCTTTCGGGTGACCGGATAAGGAAGTGAACCAGCCCCCAGGCCTGCGCGTAAAAGCTTTCCAGGCGGAAAGCGGCTGCCTCGCGGCTTAACGAGGTCAGCTCGGTTATTCCTAATCTGTGAGAGCTTTTTTCACCTGAGATAATCTTCTGCAGGGTCTCCAACCAGGCCAGGTTCGGCTTCCAGATAAAACAACGCTCGTCAGGGTTATAAGTGGCGTTTTCCAGGTAAGCAGCCAGGCCTGTGCGCAGCCACATGGGAGTGTCGGGCGCCAGGGTTTTCAGGTATTGCATAAATCCCTGGTGTAAAAGCGAAGTGTTGAATTTCTTTCCCGGTGTATCGAAACATACCAGCTCGTTTTTCCGGGGGTCGGAAAAAGAAACCAGAACGAAATCCTGTTGAGTTTCCGCTACAATTTCTTCCAGATAGCTGTTAAAGGTTTCTTTATCCTTAAAAATACGTACATTCAGCGGGGAGGAAAGTCCTGCAAGATCCAGATGCAGATGATCATTATAGAGTTTTAAAGCCGCTTCCATTTTCCAGCCCAGCGCTTCAGCCCTGGTCTGGCTCTCATTAGAAATAATGCGGTAATGATCAGAGGTCCAGGTGAAATAATCTGTTTCCTGGCCATAGAGATTTGTCATTAAAGTAATCAGTAATAACAGCAGAAAGATCCTTTTCATAATTACCCCTTGTAAATGATAATAGGCCTTTCTATTCCTGTCAAATAGAATTAGCGGTAGTTTTTTCTTTTTTTGGCGCCTTTTCCATCATGCGTGAAAAACTCTGCAGCTCAGGTATATTGGACATAACAATCTTAATTGAAGTTGTCATGGGAACGGCCAGGAGCACACCGGGTGCGCCCCACAGCCAGCCCCAGAAGAGAAGGGCAAAAAAAACCACGGTTAAAGTCACCTTAAGCCTGTAGCCCACTATCCTGGGTTCAAGCAGATTTCCGATCAGGTTTTGAAAGATAATAAGGGTAAATAGAATCCACAGAGGCCTGGAATAGTTGCCATACTGGATCAGGGCAATAATGGGAGGGAGCATGACGGCTATGGTTGATCCTAGATTCGGGATAAAATTGAAGAGAAAAGTGATGCAGCCAAGTATGATAGCGAATTCCACGTTAAAAAATAACAGTACAATTGTAGTGCAGAAGCCGATTAAGAGGCTCATTAAAGTCTTGACACCGAGGTATCTTCTCAATCCCTCATCAATATGTTTTAATACTATGGCTATTTTCTTTCCCTTTTGCCTGGCAAAGCTGTGCATAATTTTGCGGGTTATGCGGTATTTGCCGTAGAGGATGAGCAGGGCATAAACAAAAATAACCAGGAATTTCAGCAGTATATTGATTACGGAACCGGCCATGGAAAGTACGATTGAAGCAATGGGAATACGTCTCAGCTCATTGAGTAGATCGGTTTTAAAAACTTCGTCAGAGTAGATTTGGATTTTTGAGATAGTCTCCATGAGCATGGCAGTAAGCTTCATTTGATAGCTCGGGAACTTCCGGGCAAAATCCAATAGGCTGGAATAGATTATTATACCGAAGACCGTAAAAATACCGAGAAAGATAAAAGCGGTGATCAGTACGGAAAGCCAGAGAGGCACCCCCATTTTTTTTAAAAGAGCCACCGGCGGATCCATGACATAAGCTAAAAGAATGGAAATCAGAATTGAGATAATAACCGGCTGGGCCAGTTTTAAGATTATACCGGTTATAAAGAGGGTTATAAGAAAGAGAAAAATGTTTGTAAGATTATTTTTTTCCATTTATTTTCCTGGTTACATTACCCACAGTTATGTTTACTTCTTTTAGAATAAGCCCGGTATACCGCTCTATATTCCTCAAAATATACTCCTGAAGCTGAAAGAGGGTATCGCTAATATGGGTGCCGAACTGGACCCTGATAATTACCTCTAAGGAATACATATTACGGTTGCTGGAAACAATTATTTTATCAACCAGCAGATTGGCATCATACTCTTTAACACAGTGCATGACCATCTGGCTCATGGCCGTTTCCGATATGGTGAACTTTCCCCGTTTACTGTACTCCGGGCGTACTACGGTTTTTTCAAATATCTTTGCTTTTCTGCCGAACTGCAAATTTTTTCTAAAGAATACTTTTACCGAGTCAAAGAAAATATGGGGATAGTTGCGCTTCACTTCAACGGCGGGCACCGGGATAATATGCTTCCCTTCCGAGTTTCTTGATCTGGTGGCTGCTTCAATTTCTTCCTGGGTGGCTATCTCTTCTATGGTGATAATTTTAGCCGGGTATGGCAATTCCAGCTGCCCGGCGATTTTTCTGGTCATTTTGTCTGAGGTACCGATTATCAGTATTCTCTTGAATCTCTCTTTTTTCAGCGCCCGCTTTACATCAAGTATGTGTTCAGGGTCGGTAAAGAGAGCTGTCCGGATTGCAGGGAGGACCCCCTTTTCTCTCTTTGCGGTACGGCCGGCCAATATCTTATTATCACGGATCAGCAGTCCGTCATCAATAATGAGGTCAATTCCGTGTTTTTCAGCGATAAGTCTGGCGCGGAAACTTTTTCCGGTTCCGCTTTTTCCGACCAGGGCAAAAACCTGAATCCCTTTAAATACCCAGATCAGATGATGTACCAGAGACTTTAGAGTATGCATATCAAAGTTTATACTCGACTTTCTCCTGCTGATTGTCAAGGCGGGGATAGCGGTTATGTCATGGCCGCGATTCTTTATAGTCGCCCTTCTTCAGGCAGCAGTTCTTCATGGATTGATTTTAAGGCTTGTATAACCATAGAACTGCTAAAAAGGGAAGTCAGCAGGCGGTGGGCCTTTGCCGGCAGCGGCGCCCAGAGCGGAGGAAAAAACATTCCCGCTTTATCCCCTTTTAGACGCAGGCAAATTGAGTGAAGCAGGTAGCCTCCGGAAATATTTGAGCCCTGATATTTAATATCACCTGACAGTGGGTGACTATGTAACATTCCCTGCGCCCTTATCTGGTGGGTTATGCCGGTGGCGATGTTGCAGAGAGCCAGGGTTTTGCCTTTTCGCTTAAGCAGCGGCCGTACAACTGTGGCAGCCGGCTTGCCGCTGCCTGAAGCAAATGAACGCTTGTCTTTCGAGTTCCTCTCTATTCTGTCGAACCAGCTCTCCTCTTTATTGAGTTCGCCGTCCAGCAAAGCAAGGTAATATTTATCGATATCGCCCTGCCGGAAAAAAAGAGAAAGGTTCCGGGCGCCGGACAGGGAAAGGGAATAGAGGATCAGGCCTGAAGTATTACGATCAAGACGGTGAGCAGGTCCGGGGCGGAATGACAGGGAAGGGGAGCTGTTAAGCGACCAGTAATCTCTAACCAGTTCGTCCAGGCTTCCTGCGCCATGAGTGAGCAGGCCGCCGGGCTTGTTCAGGGCCAGCAAATGCTCATTTTTAAAAATGATCATTTTACGTAGTCGGGAAAACTCTGAAAAGTTATTTTTATTCTGCGGTTCGCTCTTTTTCCTGTCGAAAGCCGGCGAGTGAAGCCCATGAAGGGATATTTCATCACCCTCAAAAATGCGGGTATCCGGCCGCACTTTTTTATTATTGATCCTGATATTTCCTTTACGTATCGAATGGAATATCTGTGAGAGGCCGGCTTGCGGGAACATCTTACGCAGTACTCGATCCAGCCTGCGGTTATTATCATCTTTTCCAGCATAAAAAATACTCATCTCTCTATTTCATTTTTTAGTCAGCGTATAGCGTTAAAACTCTTCTCTATCAATTTTAACAATACCATCTTGACAATTTATTTCTAAGCATTGAAACTAAAAAAGTCATGAGTGCCTTCTACCGGGATATAGCTACACCGATATTTCTCTCCACTTTTTTCAGCTGGTTCATTGCTCAGTTGTTAAAATCCATTATCGGAATATTCAGAGGAAGTACTAAAAGTCAGGGGGGCTTTCTGCGGCGTTTCTTCTGGGCAACCGGGGGTATGCCTTCAAGCCATTCCGCTTTAGTTACTGCATTAGCCACATCTATCGGTTTCAGAGAGAGCCTCTCTTCCCCGCTTTTTGCGATTTCGTTTTTCTATGCTGTCCTGACAATCCGGGATGCTCTGGGGGTGAGGATGGCAGCGGGAACCCAGGCAAGAGTTCTCAATCAATTGATTGCCAGGCTTTCCAGGCGTCTTGATCTGAAAATAAAGAGTGTAAAAGAGGTTAATGGGCATACTGTTTCCGAGGTCTCTGTAGGCATTCTGCTTGGTTTTTTTATTGCTATAGCCTTTTCCAATCTTTAGAAGATCAATGATGATCAGATATTCCCGGCTGAGCTCCAGAGTATTATGGTTGATCCTGCTCTTCATTAATCTTTCTTATTCTATTTATATCCTCTATAAACCGGGAATCAATTTCCCGAGATACTGCTGGCAGGGTTACTATACTCTTTTTATTCGTGGGGAAGAGTTGGGCGCGGAGCTCACAGCGGAACTCAGAGCCCTTCCCGGTGTTACTCTTTTACTCTCTGAAGATTCATCAACTCTGTCTTTCAATTCCCTGAATGAAATGGAAAAGATCACCGTTGCCCGTGTTGCCGATCGTCTGGATGAAGCTGATCCCCGTTTTGATAGCTATATGAAAAAACTGCCAGGGTATTTTAAGACGGAAAAGTGGGGAATAAAATATCAGGTGCTTTACCTGCGCTCAAGAATAAGCCCTGTTGCGCTGCATTCTCTGCTTGCCCTGGTAATCGAGAGGCATGGATCTGAATTCAGGATGCTGGAATATGATCCCCAGGCCGCAATTCTCTACGTTGCGTTTTTTCTGCTCTTCTCTCTGTTTCTCTTTATGTTAAGAGCGCCTGCCGGATATCTTGTTCTATCATTATCAGGGCTCCTGCCCTGGCTGTTAAATATCTTAACCGGGAATTTTCTTGATCTCATCAGTTTTTATCTGATATTTCCTTTTCAGCTTATATTTTTTGGGCAATTATTTCGTCTGCTGAAGGGTAATCTGACTTCTTCCGGCTTTAACCCGTCAGTGGAAAGGGCAGCTTTTAGAAAGGTGATCCTGGGTTTTACGCTTCTGGTGGCCGCCTTTGTTCTGGTTAATTTACTGGTTGTTTTACCTGTTCCCGATTCCAGCACTATTATCAGAAATCTGAGCGCGCTGGCCTTGAATATTCTTACCTATCCTTTTCTCTATCTACTGCTGAACTGGCGGGCAAAATATATCCAGCACTTCGTCTTTGAGCCCTTACCTATACTGAGCCGCTCCATGGTTAACAGAAAAATTTCCATAGGCCGCGGCGTCTGGCTCTTTCCTCTCCTATTGATTATTTGCATTTCACTGCCTCTGGCCTTCCTGGAGAAGCGGCTTCATGGCTTCAACCATCCAGCTCCCCGGCTGGCTGCTTTTCGCTTTGAGAAAATCAGTTGGAAAAGTTTGGAGCACCTGCAGTTGACACCCGCAACATCTGATTTACCGGACCTCTCTGATTTTATAACTCATTCCGCTTTCCAGCAGGGCATCCTCTTTGGACGGGAATATATATTCCCCTATCCCGGCGAGCGGCTCTATATCAGCCAGTATTTTCTGGAAGAGAACGGGGCAGAGAATGGCAGCAGACCTATCGGCAAGCGCCTGAAAATGGTCAGGCAATACAAAACCTCCTGGCTCTTCGAGACTCTAGCGGGTCTGCCTGCCAATAGTATAGGCGCTATGCTGGCCGGACAGGAAAGGGCTGTGCAGGTTATCAGGAGTAGTGAAGCGGTGCGTCTGCTTAAGCAGACTCCCTGGTGGAAAATTCCATTATTCTTTTTATTTTTCTATTCTTTTTATATAATTTGGCAATTTTATTTGACACCCTTACCTTTGTATGGTACTAGAAACTTTGTTTTCAGGAAGGAAATAAAGATATATGAGTAAGCAGGCTACATTTCCTGAGGGTGGAGTACATCCCTCCGATTTTAAATCATTTACCAGTGGGATTCCCATAAGAAACGCGCCAATTCCTGCTCTTGCAGTAATCCCTATGCAGCAGCATATGGGTAAACCGGCGCAATGTGTGGTGAGTAAAGATGATCTGGTTCGGGAAGGAATGCTGATTGGCCGGGCACAGGGGGTTTTCTCCGCCAATATACACTCGCCTATACCCGGCGTGGTAAAGGAAATCCGTGAAATCTATCTTCCTGCCGGAATACGGAGTGAAGCCGTAGCTATAGAGCTACAGGGCGAATTTGATCGTTCGGGCAAGGATGAGCCCCGGCTGGAATGGCAGAGAATCAGTGGCAGTGACCTGCTGAAGAGTCTGGCAGATAAAGGCATTGTCGGCCTGGGCGGAGCAACATTTCCCACCGTATTGAAATATACTATCAGAGAGGGATTTCAGGTTGAATATTTTGTGGTAAATGGGGTGGAATGTGAGCCTTTCCTTACTGCAGACCATAGGATTATGCTGGAAAAACCCCTTGAAATTCTGGAAGGCATTCGGATTGTACAGCAGATAATGAAGCCCCGGCAGATTATCATAGGGATCGAAGAGAATAAACCTGATGCAATTGCCGTGATGAGAGAGAATATAGTCCGCGCCGGATTGGATTTTAAGGTAATCGCTCTTAAGATGAAGTATCCACAGGGCGATGAAAAACAGCTTCTCAAAGCAGTAATAGATAAAGAGGTGCCCTCCGGCGGATTGCCCCTGGATATCGGAGCCGTGGTTTCCAATGTAGGAACCATGCAGGCAATATATGAAGCTGTTGTACTGGATAAACCATTAATCGAGAGAGTGGTCACTGTTTCCGGTTCGATAATCAGGAATCCCGCCAATTTAAAGGCCAGGCTGGGCACGCCGCTCTCTGAGCTGATTGAGGAGTGCGGCGGTTTTACCGAACCCCCGGCTAAATTGATAGCCGGCGGACCCATGATGGGTTTTGCCGTGCTTGACCCGGATACACCGGTTACCAAAGGCCTGTCAGGGGTAATTGCTCTTTCCCGGCGGCAGGTCCGTTCCCCGTCGCAGACACCATGTATCGGCTGCGGACGGTGTGTTAAAGCCTGCCCCATGGGCTTGCAGCCTACGGTTGTCTATAAATGGATTGAGCACGGTGAATATGAAGAAGCGTTGAAAGAGGGCCTTATGGATTGTAAAGAATGCGGCTGCTGCGGTTACAGCTGTCCTGCCCGTATCCCCCTGATACAGGGAATGAAGTTAGGGAAGGTCATGTCTCGAAAGAATAAGCAGGCCTAGGTATGGAAAAAAATGATAATCTATTGATAACAGTTTCTCCCCATCTCCATTCAGGGAGTTCAACTGCCGGAATAATGACCGCTGTAATCCTGGTTCTGCTGCCGGCAGGGGCCTGGGGTGTTTATATTTTTGGTGCTTACTCTTTAGTGGTTATCCTGGCCGCTGTTCTTGCCAGTGTATTGACTGAATTAATTATTAATCGTCTTCTGGGAACCTTTACCCTTAATGACGGCAGTGCAGTGCTGACTGGTTTACTGGTGGGATATAATATGCCTCCTTCAATTCCGATCTACATACCTGTTGTAGCTTCAATTTTTGCTATTGCCGTAGTGAAGCATACCTTTGGCGGCCTGGGAAGAAACTGGATGAATCCGGCCCTGGCGGGACGGGTCTTTGTAATGTTCTCCTGGACTGGTCCCATGACAACCTGGCTGGTGCCTAAGACCTGGGGTTTGGCCGATGCGGTAACCGGGGCTTCACCGCTCGGATTCGTTAAAGCGGGCCTGCTCAACCTCCAGAGCGGAACTGTAGCCGGACCGGCAACATTTCTGGCCTCAAAAGGATATCCGGTTACCGGGCTCGATACCGCAGTAACCGGCTGGATCAATGGGCACCTGCTTGAGCCGATTGGAACAACACTGGCCAATGGATACGTTGATCTTTTTGCAGGTAATATTCCCGGCTGTATCGGCGAGGTGTCGGCGTTGCTGCTTATATTGGGGAGTGTTTTTCTTTTCTTTAAAAAAATTATCACCTGGGAGATTCCTCTAACCTATCTGGCAAGTTTCAGTTTGCTGATCTGGATATTTGGCGGTCTACCCTTTGGTAATGGATTTTTTAAAGGTAATATTTTATTCAACCTTTTCGCCGGCGGTTTGATCCTTGGCGCTCTATTCATGGCCACGGATATGGTAACTTCACCGGTTACCAGCAGAGGAATGATCATTTTCGGGGTGGGCGCCGGTTTTTTGACCTTTCTTATCAGAACCTACGGTTCCTTTCCGGAAGGGATCTCGCTGGCCATTATTATTATGAATATGTTTGTACCCTTGATCGATCGATTAACTAAACCGGTGAAATTCGGTTTAGTCAGAGAGAGTAAAGCATGAAGTCAATATTTATCTCCGGAGGAAAATTATTTCTGATCTGTGCCGTTGCCGCCCTGACCCTTGGTATTATCAATGCAATAACCGAGCCGTTAATAGCAGAGCGTAAAGTGTTGGAATTAAATAAGGCACTCAACAGTCTAACAGGAGAACTGCAGGCGGCTGAAGGTGTAACAGTTGAGGAAGAGTCGGTGGTTAAAGCCTATTATCCGGTTCTACGAGCAGGAAAAGTAGATAGCTTTATTCTGGAACTTTCCGGCAGCGGCTATAGCGGTGATATGAAGATACTCAGCCGTTATAAATTGAATGGGGAAATCATTTCCGTAAAACTGATGGATAACCTGGAAACCCCCGGTCTTGGTAAAAAGGCTGAAAATCCGGAATATATGAAGAAATTTATCGGTGCGGGAAGCAGTAATCCGGTGCCGGCGCTTAAAAGTATGCTTGAACAGTCGGAAGCAGAGGCCATTACCGGTGCCACCATTACCTTTACCGGCATAGCCAGAGCGCTGGACGAGGGTTCGCGTTTCATTACCGGGGGCAGGTTAGTGGAAGGAATGGAGTAGGGTATGCTCAAAGAATTTACTAAAGGTATAATAAAAGAAAATCCGATCTTTATTATTTTACTTGGCCTCTGCCCGGCACTGGCGGTTTCCACCCAGGTGGTGAATGCCCTGGGCATGGGCGCCGGTGTTATCTTTGTGCTGCTGGGTTCGAATATCTTTGTATCCCTGTTGAAGGATTTTATCCCTAAAAAGATACGAATTCCCGCTTACATTGTAATCATAGCCTCTTTTGTAACCATTGTGGATCTGGTAATGCAGGCTTATGCCCCGGCCCTCTCCCGGAACCTGGGAGTCTTTGTACAGCTCATTGTAGTAAACTGTATAATACTAGGTCGTGCTGAAGCCTTTGCCAATAAGAATAACCTTTCCCGCTCTATTTTAGATGCCTTAGGTATGGGTATCGGTTTTACCCTTGGCCTGCTGCTGATCTCACTGATACGCGAGGTATTGGGAGCGGGAACAATCACTCTCTTGCCAATAGGAAATTTTAATGGTGTTATCCGCATTCCCGGGCTTTACAGTGCGCCGGTGCGGGTGATTGCCCTGGCCACAGGTGCGCTGCTGGTTATGGGATATTTAAAAGCTCTGTTTAACTGGTTTGAGCAGAGGAAAAAGAGAGAAATAGGGGTTGAAGGGAGCAGTTCATGACCTATATCGCTATTATCATTACTTTTGTATTAATTGAGAACTTTATTTTGACCCAGTTTCTGGGATTATGCCCCTTTATCGGAGTTTCCAGGAACATTGACTCGGCTGTGGGTATGGGCTTTGCGGTTATTTTTGTAATGTCCATGGCTTCGCTCACCACCTGGGCTGTATATAATCTTATTTTGCTTCCTTTGGG
>Ga0114923_10001288_pt1 | contig 17552 bp, 17 predicted proteins | sample SumtaG_FD_89578 | JGI IMG/M metagenome (GOLD analysis project Ga0114923, IMG submission 89578) | Deep subsurface microbial communities from Indian Ocean to uncover new lineages of life (NeLLi) - Sumatra_00157 metaG | ecosystem: Environmental > Aquatic > Marine > Oceanic > Sediment | place: near...
ACGATGTTAAATTCGCCTAAATCTCCATGAATCATACCAACCTTCTGAAAGATTGTTTTAATTTGTTTTATGATTCGGTTAAAAATTCTTTGAGGATTTTTAATGTACTTATAATAAACTAATTCTTTTCCTCTTAAATATGACATTACAATTACATGCCGATTATAATCTAAAGGTTTCGGGGTGTTTAATTTCAAAGTGTAAATTTTTTTTAATGCTTCAAATTCTCTTTTAGCAGCAAGTCTATTAACATAAAGCCAAGAAAAATGTTTTCTATTACCCAAAAGATCTCTGTATTTTTTAATATTTCTAAAACTAGTTCGTCCCATCCTATAAAACTTCAATGCTAAGACATTTTCATCATCATCCATACAACTGTATACATCTGATTCTTTTCCTTTTCCAATTAATGGTCCAAGCTGAGAAATCACATTCCTTTTTACTAAAGTGTGTAAGGCTAGTAGATCATACGCTTTTGAATTGAGAATATAACCAACTTCAAATTTTGAAGAATCTCTTATTGTTAAGTCAAGTTTATGTACTCTATTTAAACGAAATAAAGTCTCTTCCATCTTATATCTCGAATAAAATTTTATATTTTTAATAGTTACATATTTAGATCTTTTCATCCCTATTTCTATTGCCATTAAAATTCGAAAATCTTCTTTTTCCAAGGTCGGTAATAGATGAGCAATTTCCACGATTTTTCAGCTAGAATATAAATTTTTGATAGGTTTTCAGAAAAGATTTAAATTTATATATATTTGGTATTTCAAAAATTAAAATAGATATAAGATTAATTGAAATAAAGAAAAGTATATCGCTTTTTAAAATATAGAAATTAGTTAACGTTGAACCACTTTGGAATAAGAAGATATATACGTCGAAATTTAAATAAAAGAGCAAACCAAAACAAATAATTAAACCAATAATAGAAAAAACGATTACCTGATTTTCAGTTTCGATTAATCCAAGAATTAGATCGATCACTAAAAAACAAATGGTTAAAATCGTCAAGATTTCAGAAGTATTTATCCATGTTTTGAATGTGTTAACATTAACCCCCAGATTTAAATTAGTTATTGGCCAAAATAAAGAAGTAATTAAATTGAATAAAGAAATAAAAGGTAAAATAATTACACCTAATAAGGAAACGAAAAAAGCGCGTATTGTTAGAAATCGACTGAATATTATAGTGCTATCCTCCTCCCTTCTTGCTGATTCCATCATATCTTCAAGTTTCTTTTGAATTTCAATGGGAAAATTTTTTTTAGTCAAAATAAGCTGAATTTTGAGTTCTGGGAAATTAGAAATTAACTCTTTTAGCTGAATATAACCTCTCTTGTATCTTTTTCTTGTACTTTTTGATCCACTCCATAAATAGATCAATTCCTTTTCTTCATCCATAATAACACACATATCATGGGCTAGAAGACTATGTTCTTCTTCTCTCCATTGAGATTTGTAATCATCAAAAATGAATGTTCTTAGCATTTAATATCTAATTAACTTAACAAAAGGAAGTTTTTATTTTTTTCCATCTTAAACCAGGTAAATAAAAACTTGTTACTATGATATGCTTGAAATCATCGTTTTTGAGTTAGTCATCTCTTCATTTTAAAGATTATTTACATTCAATTTTCATGGAAAATAAGTAGAGCTAGATAACTGGGAGTTGATAAATTCTTTTAATTAGAAATATATAGTTGATATTTCATTATTCTATTAAGTAAATGCTATAGAGTTTAGGAATTCTGTAGAGTAACTTGAATTATGTGTGTTTATCATAAAAATTAAATAAAAAATGGTAAATCTTGGGATTGATGTGGAGTTATCTAAAGATTTTTTTTTAGAAATATCAAATAACATTAATGATTTAATCTTTATTTTAAATCTTGACTTTAAAATTGAATTTATTAATGATAAGGTACACTCAAAACTGTTAGGATATATAAATGGAGATTTAATTGGTAAAAAAATTAGTCATATCATCAATATTGACGATTTTAGAAAGCTAAAAGTAAATATCGAGAATATTGAAGTTAATAGTGATAATTCAATTGATATCCAAATCTATCATAAAGATGGCAAAAAACTGTGGTTTGAGGGAAGAAATAAGCTTTTAACTAATAAAAATGGAGATAAGAGAATTCTCTTTATTTTAAAAGATATTTCAGAAAGAAAGCAAACAGAAATAATTATTCAAGAATCAAAAGAAAAATATCAAAACATAATTAAAACTATTAATGAAGGGTATTATGAGGTGGATTTAAAGGGAAATCTATCTTTCGTTAGTGAGGCGTTATGCAAGTTTATTGGATACAAGCAAGATGAATTGTTAGGTAAAGCTTATAATATTATTACTAATAAAAAAACAAGTAAGTTAGTATATAAAACATTTAACAAAGTCTTTAAAACCGAAATACAGAAAGATTTATTTCAATTTCAGGTTATAAGAAAAAGTGGGGAGAAAGCAGTTTTTGAAACGTCAGTTTACTTGAAATATGATTCGAATGGAAAAAAAATAGGATTTTATGGTATAGTAAGAGACATTACACAGAGGAAAAAAGAAGAGGATTTAGAAGAGAAATTTAAAATAGAATTAGCACAAACTGTAAGACTGAGAACAAAAGAATTAGAAGTCTCTAAAGAGAAATATAGCAACCTCTTTGAATTTTCAAATGATGGTATCTTTTTCCATGATTTAGAAGGGAATATTATTGATGCAAATCAAAAAGTATTAGAACAATTTGGTTATGATAAAAAAGAAATTTTAACTCTTAAAGTGCCCCAACTACATCCAATTAGTGATCTAGTAGAATCAAAGAAGGCCTTTAATGAAATTTCAAAAAAAGGATTTGTAAGGTTTGAAATTAACTTTAAAAGGAAGAATGGAGAAATTTTTCCAGCTGAGGTATCCTCTAGTCTTTTTACTATAGGGGAAGAGAAATTTATCCAAGGAGTTGTTCGTGATATAACTAATCGAAAACAATCTGAAGAAAAATTAAAAGAATCTGAAGAAAAATATCGAAATATGGTCAATAAATTGGATTTAGGTTTTTATCAGGTAGATTGGAATGGTAATTTGTTAGATTATAATCCTGCATTTAGTTTTTTGCTAGGCTTTGATCCAGCTGAAATAATTTTAAATAAAAATGTGAGGGAGTTTTGGCAAGCCCCAGTAGAGCGTGATAAATATTTAATTTCAATGAAGAAGAAAGGATTCGCTAAAAATTATATTGTACACTCTAAAAAGAAAAATGGTCAAAAAATTATTTTACAGGTAAACTCCCATTTAATTCAAAATGATATTGGAGAACCATTTAAGATCCAAGGTTTAATCTCAGACATCACAGAAAAATTTGAATTAGAGCAGAAAGTAAAAGTTTCTGAAAACAGATATCGCAATCTAATTGAAACTTTTCCATTCTCGATAGCTCTCGTTGATCAAAAAGGAATAGTTACATATTGCAATCCTGCAACAAAGAATCTATTAGGATACGGGGAAGAAGAATTAATAGGTAATGAATTTAGGAAACTCCCAGCAATCAATCAAAAATATCTTCCAATGATGCTTGAGCGGTTTAAAAAAGTTATCAATGGTGAAATTATATCTCCATTTGATGTAGAATTGTATAAGAAGGATGGAAGTTTAATTTGGATAAGCTACCAAACATCTCTTGTGAAATTAGGAGACGATTTCCTTATTCAGGCTGTTCTTACTGAAATTACAGAACGTAAATTAGCTGATCTTCTTATTCAGGAGGAAATTCTCAAATTAAAGGAACTAGATCAAATTAGGAAAGATTTAATTTCAAGAGTTTCCCATGAATTGAAAACACCTCTTGTTTCTGTGTGTGGTGCATCCGAACTTCTTTTGGAATTATTTAAAGATGAAACAAAAACGGATATAACCGAATTAATTGAGATGATTGAGAAAGGTGGTACAAGATTAAAAAACCTAGTTGATAATTTACTTGATGTTACTCGAATTGAATATAATAAGTTTGAATTGGAGAAAGAGGTTATCAATCTAAGTGAAATTGTAAACGAATGTGCAAAAGAGATGATGTATTTAGTAAGGAAACGGAAAATTGAATTAATTCTGGACATTCCAGATAAACTAAATGCACCTATTGATAAAATTAGAATAGAACAAGTTGTCTTAAATCTTTTATCTAATGCTATTAAAAATACCCCACCTAGGGGGAAAATAGTAATGAAACTGTATAAAAAAAGAGGTTGGGCAGAATTCTCTATTAAGGATACAGGTATTGGTTTAACTCGAGAGGAAATGGATAGACTCTTTACAAGATTTGGCAAGATCGAAAGATACGGGGAGGGTTTAGAATACATTGATATTCAAGGTTCTGGTTTGGGATTATATATTTCCAAGGAAATTTTAGATTTACATGAAGGTCATATTTGGTCAGAATCTGCAGGGAGAGATAAGGGGTGCACATTTACAATAAAAATACCGATTAAAAAAAATTAGAGATCCTGAATTTTAAAATAAAATATTATTTCTAATTTTCTTCTATAAGCAATACTACCTAAGGAGTAGAAAATCCGAGAATAATTAAAAGTAATAATAATAAGAGACATGTGATATTATAAATTATTAAAAATCTAACTACTTTAAAATTCAAGATTGAAGTGATAATATCATGAAAAATCAGACTGGATTCTTCGAAGGAAGAGAATTGACAAAACTATTCTATCAATATTGGTTACCTGACGCAGGAGAAATAAAGGCTTATATAATTGGGGTTCATGGCTGGGGTACTCACTCTGATAGGTTGATAAACCCCGCCGAATATTTAACAGATAAAGGATATGCAGTTTATGCTTTTGATTTAAGAGGGCATTATCGGAATGCTGGGGAAACCCCTGGACACATTGAAAGCATTGATCATATCCAAAAAGATATTGTTCTCTTTATGGATGTTGTACGTAATTTTGCTAAAGAGAAAAAAATATTCTTAATGGGTCATTCTTTTGGTGGGTTGATTAGCTTGATTTATGCAATTACTCATCCATCTACATCTGGCGTATTAGTATCTTCCCCCTTATTAGGAATGTTCATGAAATTGTCAATAGGTAAGAAAGTTATTAAATCAATATCAAAAAATATCGTTAAACTGGCACCCAATAAGATTTTAAATAATATTATAGATCAAAATCAGTTGACAAGTGATTTAAAAATATTAAGAAAACATATTGCTGACAAAAATAAAATAGACATTATCTCGGCTAAATCAGCTACAGAAATTGATAAATATACAAAATGGACAATTGACAATGCTTCAAAGTTAAGTTGTCCTGTACTAATAATGCAAGCGGGAAATGATAAAGTAGTGGATAAGGTAAAACCAAGACAGTTTTTTGAGAAAATTAAGAGTAAAGATAAAAGTTACAGAGAATATGATGGGTTTCTACATGAGCTATGGAATGAAAAAGGAAGGGTTCAAGTGTATCAAGATATGTTTATTTGGCTAGAAAAACATCTGAAATAAATTTTTTAATTAAGAATTGTGAAACCTCTTTCTATTTAAATTAAAAAATAGATATTAAAATCCTAATAATTAGAATTTATTTCAAACAAAAATTAAAATATTCAAGTAGAATTTTCTATAGATTTAGTTTGATATTTCATGGCACTAGACGATATTGATCCTAAAAAATTAACTTTGAATTGGGAACACAAAGAGGATATTAATATCATTTATAAAAAGCTTAATGGTCAACCAGGCTTATTTTTATTCAAAGAAGAAGAAAAGTAAAAAATGTCTCGTATTCTCTTGGGTAAGGTCAAATGCTTAAAAACGTAAAGAAAGTGTGGAAAGTTTTAAATGACTATGATATTAGACCCGTCACAGTGCAAATAGAGGATTTTCGGAACGCTAGACCAATAAGGGGGAATATTCCAGAAGAAGGTGAAAGTATAAACATGGGCCGTCCATTTAAATTCATGTTGTCACCTCCTTTTCTTAAATTTATAGCTAAAATTTTCTGATATTTTTTTAAAAACCTCAATAATAAATGTTATTGCGATAAAAATACCTCCTGCAATATTTGCTTCAGTAATATCTTTACTTAAAGACTTTAATGTCTTTAAAATATGATCTGGATCAAAAGTGAATTGATCTAAATAATTTGGACCATCTTTTAAGAATACAATAAGATTAAATCTATCAGAAGGATCAGTTAATTGCTTATTTTTCATAAAGTCAGAGATTACATTAGAAACTTGACGGAATTTTGTAAGATCCGGAGTAAAAGCATAAAAAATCAGACAATCTTCACTTTTCGGGGATACCATGTTATTGAAGAGAATATAGGTGTTAATTACAATTTATTTAATATAAATTTCGTGTAAAGATTAATAAGTTTAAGGAAAAAACAATTTCAGAAGAAAAAATTGAATATGTATAGAAAAATTCTAACTCCCTAAAAGTTATTTAAATAATTATTTTAATTAGGACGATAATATATTATCATTTTGAAAGACTTATTTGATATTAATATTTAATATTTTAACATAATTCAGTACAAAGTGTTAACGAATGAAATAGTATATAAATGAATTATCATTAATACTACATGCTACTTTTACATCATGTATTAGCAGGGTGTATTAAATCCTAAAGTAAGGTTTAATATACCCAATTTTATATCTTTACATTTTTTGAAAAGTAAGATTTATAACCATTTTATTATTATTTCATTTAAATTCTTAAATATTTTATAATGAAAAGGTTTAAAAAAGAAACAAAAAAAAGTTGAATTAAAAATGGTTGAAGCAAATGATATTTTAGATTGTAGGGGAGAAGTTTGTCCTTATCCCGACGTTAAAAGTAAGAGGAAAGTTAAAAAAATGAATTCTGGTGAAATTTTGAAAATTTTGGTAGATTATCCTCTTTCTGCAGAGAGAATTCCTGAAACAATGAAATCGATGGGAAATGAGGTTCTTTCAGTTGAAAAAACAGATAACTCTGAATGGGAAATACAAGTAAAAATCAAATAATTGGAGTGAAAAAAAATGGCAATAGATATTGTAACAGTATTAATTCCAGGCCTTATACTTGGGATTATTTTTGGCATTATTTTGCAACGTGGTCGATTCTGCATGAATTCCGCTTTCAGAGATATTATACTATTGAAAGAATATAAACTAGTTAAATCCGTAATACTTGCAATTCTCGTTGCAATGCTTGGATTTGCAATAATGTCATTCGCAGGAATAATAACTTTGAATCCCAAAGCATTCTCCTGGGGTGCAAATATTGTGGGAGGCTTTATCTTTGGAATTGGAATGGTTTTAGCTGCGGGTTGTGCAAGTGGAACAACATATCGAGTCGGTGAAGGTATGATGGGTTCATTTGTGGCGCTTTTAGGATACGGGACTGCCGCTTATTTTACTAAGTTTGGAGCATTAAATCCTATAGCTAAATTTCTACAGACAGAAACAAGAATAACAAATCCAGATGGTAGTAGTCTCACAGTCTTTGGAGATTTAACACCAATTTTCATGTTAATTCTTGGGGGTGTGGGTATAGCACTTATTGCATTCTTCTGGATTTACAAAGAGTTAAAAGCTAAAAAAGCGGAAAACAAGGCGATGTTTGATTTTTCTGATCTAGGTATTAAGATTTTTAAACGTGGATGGCATTGGGCACCAACAGGAATAGCTATCGGGATTCTAGGTTGGTTTGCTTATATTTCATCTGCCGCTGCTGGTCGGAATTATCCTTTAGGGATTACTGGTGGATGGGTGGGTTGGAATAAATTCTGGATAACTGGAGATATCTCAGCATTAGGTTGGGAGACTTGGTTAGTACTTGGTGTAGTTCTTGGGGCATTTATAGTGGCATTAATTGCTAAAGAATTCAAGTTAAGAACCCCAAAAGATGGTAAAAAAATATTAATTCAGTTCATTGGTGGAGTTGCAATGGGATTTGGTGCAGTTACTGCGATGGGATGTAATGTTGGAAATATTTTGAGTGGATTTCCACTTCTTTCCGTAGGTAGTTTACTAGCTGGAGCATTTATTATCTTAGGATGCTGGGTCACTGCTTATTTACTCTTTATGAGAAAATAAAATGAGGAAAGAATAAAAAAATGGCAAATATAGGGATTCTTTTCTTTTCGGGTCCATATCAGGCTCAAGCACCAGAAACGGTTTGCAAACTAGCTAATGCAGCACTGGAAAAGGGACATAGTGTAAGAATCTTTTGTTACATGGATGCTGTGAATGCAGTACTACGAAATCAAAAGAAAATTGAAGGTATATATAATGTTGAAGAAGGGTTTAGAGAAATCCTTGCAAAAGGTGCTACCATAAGATTGTGTAATTTATGCCTTTTAGTAAGGGGAACTGTAAAAAATTGTCTAGATCGAAAGGAATGTGATGATGCGGATATAAAAAGAGCTGGAACACCAGATTTAGCAAAGATAATTGAACTTTCAGATAAATTAATTGTAATAAACTGAGGAGATAAAGTAATGACTGAAGAAAAAAATGTAGTTATACTTTTAAGACAAGCACCTCATGGAACTCTTTATCCTGTTGAAGGTTTGCGGATGACAGTTGCAGTGAGCGGTGATTTTGAACCTATTACGTTAGTTATCAACGATGCAGTTTTTGCTTTTATTAAGGATGTAGATAAAACTATGTATCAAACACATATGGATTTCATAAAAAATATTGATTTGGATATAATCGTAGATAAAAAAGCACTTGATGAACGAGGTCTTTCGAAAGATGATCTAGTTGATCAGGTGATAATTAAGGAGCACTCCGAAATTATTAAAATATTAGCTGAATGTGATGTAGCCATTCCTTTTTAAGAGGTGGATAATTTATGGAAAAACAAATTCTGTATTTGATTTCAGATGAAGATAAGACTGGAATTGAGCTAGCCTTAGAAAATAAAGATGTTGATATTACTATTGTATTAATTCAAAACGCAGTTTATTTTGCAACCAAAAACAATAAAACAATTTCTGAAGCACTTGAACAAAACATGAATGTAATCGCTTGCAAAGAAGATGTTGATCGTCGTGGTTTAAATAACTTGATATTCGAGAAAATTAAACTATGTAAATACGATGAATTAATTGATGTAATATTAGAAAATCAATCAATAATAAATATGTAAATCCAAATTTAACCTTTTTTTTATTTTAATTATATATTATACAAGAAAGATTTTTAATTATTAACAAGATAGATTTTTAAAGGAGATAATTAAAAAATATAACCTTATAAATTTAACAACTCTAAAATTCAAAATTGAAATATAAATGAAGAAATTCAAACTAGATAGGATAAATTTAGCTATATTTAATTCATTAATAGAAAACAATAAAGTTAATTTTTCAAAACTAGGAAAAAAGCTTGGATTATCTCATGTTGCTGTAAATAGAAAATTTGATAGGTTGGTAAAAAAGAAAATAATAAAATTAGAGCTTTTAATTAATTTTTCTAAGCTAGACTTTAAATTAGGATTGATATTGTTGGAGGTAAATAATGAAGCTTTAGAACATCTTCTTAAAGTTTATCAAGAATGTCCAAGGGTGGTTGATTATTTTGAACTGATAGGGCAATATAATTTAGGACTTATATTTTTTGGGGAAAATGATAAAACATTTGAAACAATTCTTAAATCCTGTATGTTATATTCTCTAAAAGGAATACATAAATCAAATATTTTAATTTATAAAATTCCTCATGATGATCTCTTTTTACCGTTTAATTTTTCTTCACTTAATCATGAATCTGAAACAACACCATGTGGAATTAGTTGTAGTAATTGCGGAGCATTTAAACAAGACAAATGTGTCGGATGTCCCTCATCAAAACATTATACTGGTGTTCTTAAAATAGTTTAGTATCAATAACTACTTTAAGATTGATGTGCGAGAGAGGAGTTAAATAATTACACCAGGTATATTAGCTTAACTGATATCGTTGCTTTAAGATGTAAGTTTCTTTTAAAAATTAGGTGATTCAATTTTAATGTTGGATTCGAGTTGAAATTAATAAGTTTAAGGAAAACCTAATTCTTTACTTATATTATTCTATTTAATCCAAAATGAACTTTTTAATTAATTTAACAAATTTTTTATAAAAATATACACTCTCAGAAATAAGGAACATTTAAAATTAAATAAATAGAAGGATCTTTTTTAATTACTATAAATAGTTAATATCACGTTTTTGTAAGTCTTTCTAAATATCTCTAATTAAAAGTGAGGGAAAATTGTGCAAGTTTATAGATTGAGAGTTAATAAATATAAATGCAATGGTTGCTCTATCTGCGTAGTAAGTTGTCCAATTAATTTCGGGAATGTTTTAGGTTTGTGTATATAAATTTACCCGGGTTAGATTCTAAACTTTGGCAGAAGATCTTTTCTAAAAAAGATAGTATTGAGTAAAAATTATAAACTTTTTCTCGTTAACATCATCATAAATTAAATCTTTTAATTGTTGAAATTTTGGATCTTCATAAACAGGTATTTTTACTTTTCCTGTTTTCCCCGAAAATTTCCCGATTATGAGGGGCATCCCAGATTGTTCCAGTAGTTTAATATCGTCAATACGTACTTTAAGCTCTGTCAATAATATCTTATCTCTTACTAATTCATCCTTGAGGGCATTTAATCCGACTTTGAGACTTGAAATTAATGAATCTAGTTCATCAATATTATCACAATAATCATAAAAGTCTGATTCCTTTTTGAAGGAATTTTTTATTGTTTGAACAAGCTCCTCTTCATCATATGTAAGTAAGTTTATTATCAATCGCAATCTCGGATCGATCCTTCCTTCTTCTATATCTACATCATCTTCTTCAAAATCCTGGATAGCGTCTTCTTTCTCAGCAATTTTAATACAGGCTGAGCTAAATTCTTTTAATTCATCTAGAAAATCTGAAGAATTAAAATTTTTAACTTTGTCTATAAATTTATTTAATTCTTTCAGGAATAACTCATTTTTAATCAGCAATTTAGTCAAGGTCCGCTCAAAAGCGAAAATACTGCTTTCTAGACGTTTTACAAGGAGAAACTTTAGTATTCCCCCAATCGGTACCATAATTTTACTGTCCTCTGAGTCTTCTTCAACAGTTTTATCCCCGCTAAAAGCCACGTACCCAGAGCTATACAATTTTATGAATGTGAATTCTAAATCTTCAAATAATTCCTCTAGGGATTCCACAAAAGAATAATACTTTACAAATCTTTTTTCCTTCCTATTGTAAGTGATTTTAAAAGGAATAGGATCCTTAAAGGAATATTCTACTCCTCTTATATTGATCTTTCCATTCTCTCCAAAACTATCCATAATATATTTTCTTGTTCTTAGGATTATAAGCCTTTTAAAAACATCAGCCTTGATTTCTTGAGCTTTTATAGCAAGGTCCCTCTCCAAGGAATCATCTTCTTTCATTTTTATCTTAATATCCCTATAATCCATAAACAATTTTGTGAGTTGAATGTTCCTTCGCTTAAAATTAGTAAAATTATTATCAGAAAAGAGTTTAATGAGATTATATATGTCCCAGATATTGTTATTGATGGGAGTTGCTGTCAAAAGTACAAATTTATTTCTGAAACTGTTTTGGTCATTTTTTTCCTTGAATCGTAAAGCTTTAGCATTATTCCAGCGATTAGTTGCTCTATTTCGGAATTTATGTGCTTCATCAATTAGGATCAAGTCATACTCTTTATGAAATTCTGAACTGTATAAAGTCTCAGGACTCATTAATCCAAACTTACCTAAAGATAGAAAATGGACTTCTCCTACATAATTATTTCCAATAATTTGATATTTTTCAATTCTGTTTTCAGTTTCAAGTTCTACGTTATGAGTTTTTGAAAAAAAGTCTCCACTCTTAAATAATAAATGTTTCCATTGCTTAATTAAAGCAGGAGGTAGAATTAAAAGAACTTTTCGAGGTTTATTGATCCCATAACTCTTAGGATCCCATTCCAGTAAATTACCAGTAATATATTCCTCAATTAATCCTGCTCCAATAAAACTCTTTCCAAGACCCACGCTATCTGCTATTATACAACCGTTAAATTCAGAAATAATTTCAATCGCATTAAGAACACCTACTAATTGAAATTGTGCTAAAATATCTTCCTTTTCAATTGGATCAATACGTCCTTTTAACCAGATCCAAGTTAAATATTTAAATAAAATTTTCGGTGAGACGTATTTACCAAAGGGATTTTTCTTTCTTGGGCTTAAAGCATTAGAAAATTTGATAATTTCAATGAGATCATCTTTAAAATCTTCAGAATGGTTATCCCATAGATCATAGAACCACTTATATAAATAAATTACTTGTTCTCGATCAGTAAATCGGGTATTTAATTCCTTACTTGTCTCAGTTCCAGGACGCGTAAAATTTGACGAGCCTACGATTGCGGCTCCTGGTGTAAACTCCTCCGAGTCCTTTAATTGAGAAGGATTATTGATAAAAAGATAAAGTTTTGAATGGAATTTACCTTCTGTAAAGACTTTAAAGTCAACGTATCCATCTTGTATTAATTGATATAATTCTGTTAAATTTTTGATATTTTCATTATTCAATTCTCCACTTAGATCTTCTAATAACTTGGTTTTGATCCTTAATTTATATCCTGTAGATATTTCTTTAAAGGTTGGAAAATCTAATTCGCGTCCAATCAAAATATTAAAAAAACCCTTCTTCATATCTGCAGGCAATTTATCCTTAATAAGGTTCCAACCGCTTAAAAAGAAATATCCTACCGCGAAATTAGCTTCTTTCGATTGAGCTATTAATCTTTCGATGGTTGTGATTACTTTTCTATCTGGACTATTATCTAAAATATATGCCATTACTATATCAACCTTGAAATTTAATATTCTAGCAATTTTATTTGTTAAAAATGAACTTGCACATTATAATATGGGATTTTATTCTTTTATATTTCATAATTAAAATTGCAAAACATAAAAATAACGCTAGTAAATTAAAATCAAAAATTTCAGATTTAAAATTTGATTACTAAATTCGTATTAAATCGTTTTTTCAAATAGATTACTAGATCCACACAAGGGACAGAATTTAGGATTTTCTCGGTCGGTGAGGACGGTTTTACACTCTTCGCAGTAGATTTCTACCGGTCTTGATCTCGAAGAGGTCTCTGAGGGGGCCGAACCTTCAATTCTTGACAAGCTTTCAATCATCTTCTTTTCAACTAAGTATTTTCCGACCTTTCTCGCAGTCTTAATGTCGAATTTTAACGAGTTTAATAAATCGTAAAGAGTTGGATTGTCGAATTTAATTATCGTTTCCGTGGCCATCTTAGCGATCTTTTCATCACCATCAAAGGATTCTTGCGGAAGTTCGGATGTCAACTCCTTAAACTCATCAAGCTCATCTATTCTAATACCTGCAATTCTTATAATTTCTATCAGACGCTTCCTTTTTATTTTCAATTTCGTATTCAAGTAATTTGATTATTTTTTTCGTCCGTTCTTCATTTTTCTCTTTTACCAAAATTTCAATGGCATTGAATAGTTCGTCCTTGATTAGAAAAGACACGCAAACATTACTAAGCCTATCCTTGTAGGATTGGTGCGGTGTATCGTAAATTCCAATAAATCCTTTTTGTCGTAGATTAGAAAATAATGTTGTATTGCTCTTGTTGAAATATCGAATGTAAATCTCATCTCTTTCCATTAACCCTACCAAAAAATGAACAACATCCTTCTTATTATTATCTTTAAGGTTCTTTACATACTTTTTTACGTTAACTTTATCAGGATTCCATTTTAACTTTAAGCCCTCAATAATTTTATCAAGAAAGGGTATTAGTTCCGGGGACGATGAACTATTGTCGATATTGCCTGAAGAAATCCAATAGAGTACCTTAAGGATTCCAGTGTGTATAATTTTACTTTCATCTACATTACTACCATAAATCGCGTTGAACTGAGCTTGTAAGTTATCATAGTCAACAGGGTGGTTTTTAAAAATATTCAAAAAATTAATCACTTCTTCACTAGCCTTGCTAATTCTTCTTTTTATGAATTTAAAGAAAATAGGATAGTGACTCTTATTGATTTCAGCTATAATCTTCTTTCGAATATCGTAGATTTCCCCTTCTTTTTTTACAAGTTCGCTTAATTCTTCTTTAATTACCTTGATAACCTTTTCTACTTTTAGTATTGAAAGTTCGTGAGTTAGTTTTAAGTTTTTCATTATGTGGTCGTAATTTACTCCGAATCCATAGCCAGCACTCTTTGAAGTTGGATTTAAAGCCCATTGTAAAATACCGTCTAACATTACAATGTTTTTTCTATATTTATTGAGCAATTGTTCAACCATTTTTTTTCCCTCTTATTTTTTTATACAACTTTTCTCTTTCTGATTTTAAAGCCCATCTTTAATATTTTTACCTTTTGTTTATTGAATTAATAATAGTAATTAATAACATATTGAATTTTGAATTTTTAATTTCTCATTTCATATATTATGAATTTGTTTTTTGCAAGCAAGAATGAATTTAATTGTTAGGAAGGAAACTTACTTTAGTGATTCAAAGCGTTCTCTAAGTTTAGAAAAACATGCTTCAACTTCTTTCATATTCTTAAAATTAACGTGTCCTCCTGATTCTGTCAAGTTTTCTTTCTCTTCTGGATTTAGTTCACCCCACTCAAACATCTGAGTCTCAGGGAATTCCCTATCCTTTTTACATTTAGCTAATCTTACTTTAATTTCTCCATTTGCGTCTCTTAAGGTCAAGATAGCCCATCCCCAACTCCAACCAATCCAATAAAAATCCAAATCTAGAAAATCATTTCCATACATTTTTATCATCTAATTTTATTTTTTATTTTTAACAATTATAGTTACCTTATATTAATTAACACTTATAAATTTATTTAACCAGTTTTGGATATCCACCAATCTTATCCACCATATATAAGTATTCTCTCATACTACCTACATTACATGATATAGTATGACATGGATATATAAATAATTAGTACTAGTGTAATACTATTTATATAAATATGTCCTTCCCACACCAGTACCACTAGACATGCAATGTTCTCCCTCTGTTAGCATCACATGGCATGCAATGTTATGCATATATACTTGACCTATACACTGCATACTCATTGAAGATTTAAAATGAATCTTGACAATCACGATAGGGCTTAGAAGTATGTTTTTTTTAAAATTATACTTAGAAAATGCTTCTTTAAACCTTAAATGATTAGTTCACAAATTTTTTCTTAAAAAAGATGAAAATCACAGATTTAGGGCAGTCCTTGGTTTTAAATGAATAATACTCTTTCTCTTCCTAAGTTAAATCTCAAGATCCAGATTTTTCTTTATATACCTTTAAACCCATATTTTCACAAAACTATAATTATTAAACTTTAATAGAGGATTGGAAGCCGTGTCAACAAAAATAAATCTTGGCAAAGAAATTCATGATTTTGAAAGCGGTGGGGTAACCGAGAATATTCCCCTCAAAAATTTTAAGTATAACCTTCTGATTTCAGGGGGCGCTCGTAATGAAAGAACAGCATCATTATCTCATATTCTGAATCAATTCTACGCAGATTTCCCTGATATTGGTGTTCTATTAATCCAATTAGGCTCAAATAAAGATACTTACCTCTACCATCTTGATAGGGTGTATGAATATGGTGATCCCGATTTAAATATTCCCTATTCTACAGGGCAACAGTTTAATATGCTAATTAGGGAACGATTTATGAGATATCTAAACGCAATCTTTGGATTTCATTATGAAATGAAGTTTGTAATAGCAAATCTGTCTCGACATTACAAAACTGGAGGATTACCCAGCTCAATAGTGGATTTCTTAGAAGACTTGAAGATGTTTCTTATAAAACATCCCTATAGTGAGGAGTTTACGGAGAGTAATGTAAGGAGTATTGAAAAAGTAGTTGAAATCTTTCAGGAAAACCCGATTCTAGAAAGAACGTTATGGATACCTTTAGAGGTTCCTGAGTGGTTAAATCTATGGAGTAAGGGTGGGAAGATATGTATCAATTTATCTGAGTGTAGCATCTATCAACAGAAGCTATTAGTTTTTCTCATAGCCCAATCCATTAATAATTACATAGATTCCAATAATTCACCAAGCCCGACAGGCATTGTTGTTATAGAAGACGCAGAAAATGTTTTGAAAAGACCCCCTCATGATGAATATAGTAAAAATTATAAGATCAATAGAGAATATTATCAAAAAATCACAGAAGAAGCCTACATCTTGACAAAGGAGCAGATTAAAGAAGTATTTGGAGATGATAATTATCTTATGAATGTTCAGCTTGAGCAAGTATGTAACGATCTGATTCAAGATGATTTCCGTTATAGGAATATTTCACTCATAACCGTGTGTGAAGATCCTTCAAAAGTTTATAGTAGTATTAGTTCTCACTCGCAAATTAAGTTACAAGTGGGGTAGTCGAAGTAAGTGTGAAATAGTCAAGAAGAATTTTCAATGATACAATAGATCCTTCCCGTAAAACTTTAGGAATTTCAGGAACCCTTCATTTTTATTAAATCTTTAACAAAAAGAATTATTTAAAACTAAAACATTTTAAGGTATTTGATTAAGGTTAGAATAATCATGACTAGTAGGGACATCGATCCTAATAAATTGACTCCAATGATGAAACACTGGTGGTCTATTAAGCAAAAATATCCCGAACATTTGATAAGCTATCGGATGGGAGATTTTTTTGAGTTTTTTTATGACGATGCTGAAAGAATATCAAAATTAATCGGAATAACTTTAACAAAAAGGAAAATCGGTAATGATTCATATCCCTTAGCTGGGGTCCCACATCACGCAGTAACAAATCACTTTACTAACCTAATTAACCAAGGGCAGACAATCGTTATTGTTGATCAGTTAGAAGACCCCGCAACGGTTAAAGGAAGGATAGTTAAACGAGGTGTTACAAGAATATTATCACCGGGAACAGTTATTGATGGAAACATGCTTAAGGCGAGTGAAAATAATTATATTGCATCATTAGTTAAAGAAAAAAACGGTTTTGGAATTGCCTTTGCAGACATATCAACTGGAGAGTTCTTAACTACAGAGTTTTCTTCTAAAGGTATTGATCCTTTAGAAAAAATATTGAGTATCTTTTCTCAATACGACCCCGTTGAATTAATCATTCCCTCAGAACTGAAACGAGATGAAAAGCTTTTTCTTCACATTACTGACTTAACTAAGGCGATAATAAAATCTTATGACGATTATGTCTTTAATATTGAGGAAGCATACACTCTAATCACTCGCCATTTTAAAATTTCTAATTTAGAAGGATTTGGATTAGAAGGATTCAAATTAGCAATACAATCCGCTGGAGGTCTTCTTGCTTTCCTTAAGGAAACTCAGAGAGACATAATTCCTAACATTTTTAAAATAAATTTGTTGCATGAATCAAAGAATTTACATTTAGACTATATTACTCAACGAAACTTGGAGTTAGTAACTTCTTTATGGGAGAAAGG
>Ga0114923_10001289_pt1 | contig 17541 bp, 34 predicted proteins | sample SumtaG_FD_89578 | JGI IMG/M metagenome (GOLD analysis project Ga0114923, IMG submission 89578) | Deep subsurface microbial communities from Indian Ocean to uncover new lineages of life (NeLLi) - Sumatra_00157 metaG | ecosystem: Environmental > Aquatic > Marine > Oceanic > Sediment | place: near...
ATCGGGAGCCAGTACGAAGCCGAGCCACTGATTCAGTCCGGCGCTTCGCAGTGTAACCGGTACATCATGAACTACGCGGAAGGGAATCTCTCGAAGTACCAGTTGGATGTGCTCAGGGAGTGGCGAGAGAAGCAGGCCGGGGTCGACGAATGACCGATCGCCCGCCGCCAACAAACATCGAGCTGGAGCTGCGCCTGCTGTCGTGCTGGTTCGGCAACGAGGCGTTCCAGCAAGCGTGGCGACCCGAGCCGTCGATCTTCTTCGACGGCCTGCACCGATCGCTAGCTGTCGTCGGCGAAGATGCGAACGGATCCCCGCTGACTGTCACCGACGCGGCGACGATCCTAAACGAGCGCGACCAGCTGAAGCGCTTCGGCGGAACGGTCCGACTGATGGGCCTGCTCGACGGTGTGCCCGCGCTAGCCGATCCGTGGAAGGCGGTCGAGCGATTGCGCGAGCTGGCAGGGCTGCGCGATCTGAGACGCACGGGGCTGCAGGTGCTCGCCTCGATCGGCGACGAAGACTGCACGCTGGCGAAGGTCTCGGGCGAGCTGGCGCACGCGATCACGACGTCGACGATGCGACTCGGCGCGCAGGTCGAGACCGGCCGAGCGATGATCGACGACGTGCTGAACCAGATGCACGCCGAAGAGCCGGTCGAGTTTTGCACGACGGGGCTAGAGCAGCTCGACACTCGGATCGGCGGGATGCGTTCGCGGTCGGTGCTGCTGTTCGGTGCAGACACGAATTGGGGAAAAAGCGGTATTTTGTGCATGATGGTCGACGAGAACGTGAAGCGCGGGAAAACCTGCCTGATCGTCAGTGGCGAAGACGAGCGCGAGCTTTACAGCTATCGCCTCGCATGCCGCCGCGCGCGAGTGAAGGCGACGAGGCTGCGCGATAGGCGGCTACGCCCGCAAGACCAGGAAGCGCTGGCGGCAGCGATGAATCAATACGAGTGGCAGCGGCTGTTCTTCATCAACGGGATCGGTGTGCCCGCCGAGCATCTAGCCGCGCAGGTGCGGGCCGTCTGTCTGGCGAAGACGATCGATCTGGTGCTGATCGATTACATCCAAGCATTCGAGACCGAGAGCGACGACCGGCGGAACGAAGTGCGCAAGTGCGGACGCGCGTTCACGAACGCGATCAAGTCGACGAATGCATCGGGCGTGATCTTCTCGCAGCTCACTCTGGAAAAGGGGCAGAAGCGTCCGACGAAGGCTGACGTGCGGGATTCGAAAGACATCGCGCAGGCGGCAGAAACAATCGCGCTCGGCTGGGAAGACGTGAATGGGAATCGGAAGATCCTGCTCGACAAGGTGAAGCAGGGGCGGAAGGGAATGGAGATCGACGTGCACTTCGACAGCGAGACAGCGAGCTTCGTTAGCGACGTTGATCCAGATCAAATGGAACTGGCTTACGAAGACGCAGTCGAAGAGCGCGGCGAGCCTGCCGCGCCGAGCTACGGGAACGGTTGACATGCATACGCTAGAGCAGATCGAGCAGGAGGTCAGAGAACTGATGAACGAGCGCGACGCGCTGGCAAGGGCGCGCTCCGATCTGGCTGACCGGCTGCGCGACACGACGGCGGACTACTTCGCCGTGCAGAAACGCATCGAGCAACTCGTCGCGAAGGCACGAGACCAAGCAAAGGAGAACCCGACATGAAGACACCGACGCAAAAGGAAATCGAGGCGATGCCAGTGGGCGAGCTGCGCCAGCTCGTCGGAGAACTGCAGGCAGAGAAGACGAAGACCATGGCGCGGCTTCGCGAACTGCTGCAGCTCGTGAACTTCGCACAGCAGACGCTCGACGAAGCCGAGAAGAAAGGCGACGGATGACAAGACCGCGGCTCGCGTGGTGCCTGCAGTGCCAAGCGTGGCTGCCGCACGACTGGTTCGAACCGCTGGCCGCGGTCTGCAAGATTCACGAAGACGACGCAGTGAAGGCAGCGCAGGAGCGCGGCTCACTCGGCGGGCAAGTAACGAAAGCAAGAAGACAAGGAGAACCGAAGACATGACGACAACGATCAGAGAGTTACGCTGCGACCTGGACGACGCGGCGGTCGAGAAGAAGGTCGGGCGCTTGCGGCACCTGATCGATCACGCGAAGGAAGTCGAAGGTGAGCGCGACGCTTCGAAAGAGCGCTACAAGTCGAGGCTCGGCGAGATCGAAACCGAGCGCGACAAACTGCTGCGTGCCGTCGCCGATCGAGCGGAGTACCGAGACGTCGAATGCGAAGAGCGCGAAGACGAGAAGCGCATGAAGATCGATCTGGTTCGCACCGACACGGGCGTCGTGATCGACGAATGGCCCATGAGTGCACAGGAGCGGCAGAAGGATCTCGACCTGCACGAAGACAGCAAGGAAAAGAAGAAGGGCGCTAGCGCGACGACTGACGACAGCGGAGACGTGATCTCGAAGCCGCCCGCGACGACCGACGAGAAGCCGGATGACAAGAAGCAGAAGCCCAAGGCGTCGAAGAAAAAGGCAGCGAAGAAGAAGGCGCCGTCGAAGAAGCCGCTGACCGTGGTGCCGGACAAATGAGCCTGGAAGACGTCGACGATCTGCACGACAGGTCGCAGTGGAGGCATGCGCAATGGGTTGCGTTCCAGGAAGGCTGGCACACGGGCAAGGTGCCCGACCGCGAAGGGGTTGCCCAGATCGAAGGCAACCTCAACACCCGCGAGCGTGTCGCATACGACGACGGCGAGAGCGACGCGAAGGCGCAGCAGGCGCCCGCGTGACCATCGACTCGCGACTGCTCGCCGTCCTGTTCGCCGGTTTCGTCTGGGGCGTGACTGTCGTCCTGTCGTACTTCGTCGGCAGGGCGGCGGGCTTTCGACATGGAATCAGCGTCGGGAAAGACGTCGCGATCCGTGAAATGGAACTATCGATCGGAAGGAGACCCGACGCATGAAGACCAAGAGCAAGCGAAGCGGAGTGTTCGAGATGGCGAATATTTTCGCCAGCGCTCTGGAGGACCACGACGAATTAGACGCGACGTTTGTCGGCGGCAGTCAGCCGCTCGCGCTAGGGAAGATCAATGTCCACACGGGTAGTTCTAACTTCGTTGTCGACGTCAATGGCATCCTGTACGACGTCGCGATCTTCGAGCAGCACTGCGGAAGCTGCCGAGAAAGCAGCGCCAGAGCATCGCGAAGAAGGCGCAGTTCGTGCCGCACTTCCGCTGGGGCGGCGTCGAGATGAAAGACAAGAAGAAGCTTCGCCAGATTTACAAGCGGATCGCGAGACTGCGCCGATGATCCAGTTCTTCCGCGAGATCGGGTGGCCGGGGATCATCTTCGCGCTGTGCGTGGGGCTGTTCGCAGCGTTCGCGCGCGCTTGTTTCGTGCAATCGAGACAGAGCGGGCCGTGCGTCGACTCGGTCTGCGTGCCGATGCCGAGCTGCCGAACGGATCAGACGCTCGAACTTGCGCACAATGCAATCGTCTGCAGGTGTAACCGATGACGCCGCCGAGCGAGAGCGCAGGGCAGGAGGCGACCGATGGGTGAGACTGAAACATGCGGCTACTGTGACCGTGCGTTGCGAGAGCAGCGCGTGACGGATAATCGTCTGCCAGACAAGGTATTTTGCAGCACGGATTGCGCGCACCGCACGGCAATGAACCAGGCTGAGTTGGAAGACGTCGTTCGGTATAGGAGCCGGATCCGATGACCGTGCGCCCCGGGGATATCGTGATGTGGGTCAACTCACCCGACGGGCTCGACCTGCTGCCAGCTATTGTGATCCGTCCGTCGCCAGGCAGAGGGCTTTACCTGGAAGTGTTCGGGATCGACGACAGCTACAAGTTTCGCGACGGCGTGCTGCCAGGGACCGAGTATGGGCAATACGTCGAAAGGTCGTCGCGATGAAACCGAAGCTGACGCGACCGCAGTGGAACCTGCTGTGCAACCTGTTCGACGCTGGATGCGCTGGTAGGAAGTTTGGGTCGGAGACCAGCGAAGAGAACCTCGAATTCCTGGATCACTGGTATTTGATCAGGCTCGACCATAGCCAGAGAGACAGCCGCTGGCACATAACCCCGTTCGGTCAAGAGCGCGCGAAGGTCGGGCCATGACGAGCGATGTCTTCGAGTTCGCGAGCGGCGTCGCCCTCGCCCTGTTCATGTGCTGGGGCCCATGGCGCGCGTTGGAGAAGCGATGACGAACGGCGAGCGCGACATCTGGATCGCCGTCTTCGCGGCGAAGCTCAAAGGGTTCGACCATAACCACCCGGCGCGCGAAGTCCTCGAACCTATCGACGTGCGACGCGCGGCAGCGGATGCGACGCGAGTCGTGCAGGCATTGCGACGGGTCGATCCGTCTGAAGTCGCGGAGCCGCACGAAACCTGGCAGGCGATCTGCGTGGCCACGGGGCGGGTGCCCTCGTGATCATAATCGGTGTTGACCCAGCGATCGCGATTGCGGGCGGCGCACTTGTCCACGTCGCGGCCCAGTCGTCGCGCTCGCAGATCGTCGAAGTCGGCGACTGCAAGACAGCCCCGACGCAGCCGCTCGAAGAGAGACTTCACACGCTCTGGGCCTGGATCGACGCCATGTGCGTACATTGGAAGCACGCGGGCAGCCGAGCAGAAGCCATCGCGTTCGAAGATCAGGCGCAGGCCCAGATCCAGCAGCTGCGCGATCCCAAGCGGGCAAACGCCAACGTGCTCGCAGTGCGCGAAGTCGTGGGAATGGTCCGCGCCTGCGGCTGGGCGCACCGTCTCGACGTGGTGCAGGTCAGCCCGCTTCGCGCGAAGGCAGCGGTGCTCGGGAGCGGGACGCAGAACGCCACGAAGGCGCAGGTTCGCGCGGGAATCAAAAAGCTGGCAGGATTCGACCGCTTTCGCTGGAACGAGCACAAAACCGACGCGGTCGCCATCGCGATCGCAGGAGCCAGGAAGCTGCAAGCCCAGCGGATCGGAGTGGTGTCGAGATGAACGAGCGAGAGAACCCGGTCGAATGGATCGTCGTCGACCGAAAGACGGGCGATTCAGTCTTCGTAGAGCGGCAGACCTGGCACGACGCGATCAGAGACGGGGCGATCAAGCTGGGCACGTCGCCAGAGCGCTGCACCTGCGTCAGAAGCGAGAACAGCGAGGAGACAGACAGCCAGGAGCCGGAGACCAAGGCGGTGCAGAAGGTAGGCAAGCCTCCGAGTGGGGCCGGACTCACACGCGCGCAAGGTGAAGGACTGAAGGGGTCGGCGAGGGCATGACGCGGCCAGACGAACCGAGTCTGCCCAGAGCGACGAGCGTTGCGGCGCATCGCGCCATTCTCGATGACGGGACAATCAGCGGTCAGCAGAAAAGGATCTACGGATGCCTGTTCGGTCAAGGGCCGATGACTGCGACCGAGTGTATTCGCTGGATCAACTCTCACCCGAGCTTCTCTGGTCTAATCAGCGAGCAGACGCACACGCGCTTCGCCGAGCTGCGACGGCGTGGCGTGATCCGAGAAGTCGGGAAGAAGGTCTGCGCGCACACGAAGAAGCGGTGCATCGCTTGGGACGTGACCAGCTCGATGCCGCTGCCGCCCGAGAAGAGCGAGGCGAAGCGGCTCGACGTCGTGCCTGGCGTCGCCGTGACTAAAGAACTGGCTGGCGTCGTCGGCCCGACGCCCGCCCAGTTCGCCGCAGCGCTGAACGAGCTGCGCAGCCTGCGCACGCTCGCCGCTATGCACGGGCGCGGATTCTCCGAAGACCTACTGCGCGTCTGCGAGTGGGTTCACGGAAAGGGGAACGAATGAGATCGATCGTTGAAGAGTTAGCGTGCAGAGACGCGGACCGGATCAAGAAGCTCGAAGCCGAGCTGCGAGACGCGCGAACCGTTGCGGACACCTACAGAGACCGGTGCAAGTTTCTGGAACGGTACGACGACGACGGGACGAAAGAGCGCGACGCGCTGAAAGCGACGATCGCCGATATCCTGCGGCTTGGCTTCCCGTGGCCGTTGCGTGACATCGTCCGATCGCTGGCCAACGCGACCGAGCACCTGCTGAACGATCACGACTGCGACGCCGAGGGACACGAAGAGCGACGCTGGAACGTGCGGCGCGCCCGTGGATGGCTCATCGACCGCGAGAAGAAAGACCGATACTGAACCAACGAAGGAGAACCCCAATGGATAACTGGCAACTTGAGCAGATGGGACAGAAGTTCGACCTGCTGCTCGAAAACATGGCGACCTTTCACGGCGAGCTGCTTCTCTCGACGCTGATCACGCAGGCACCTGCAGAGCTGCGCGCAGAGCTGTCGAGGCGAGCGGTCGAAGCCGTCGTGAAGGGAATCGAGAGCGGTCTGCACCCGCACTGGCTGAACAATGCGCTTCAGCAGGACTCGGAACTGATCGCGAACGCTCTCGAAGGCGGGCGCGAGCGAATCCAAGAAGCGATCGCCTCGAAGGTCTGCAGCCTGATCGGCGAAGCTGACGTCGGGCACGGCTACGGGTCGAGCGTCGGCACGTCGATCGCGCGCGGCATCGACGCGGCAGTCGCCCGAGAGACGCGGGCGATCATCGAGAACGAGCCGACGCTGCTGCGGAAGTCTATCGAGCAGAAGATCGGCGCAGCTGTTCTCGAAGAATCAGTCAAGCGCCACGCGCGGAAGCTCGTCGAAGCGCTTAAGGAGAGCCCCGAATGATCACGCCCGCACAGTTCGACGAGAAAGTGATCGAAGCAATAGCCGACCTGCACTCGAAGGTCGCGAGTAAAAAGCCAGCGGAGCGCCTGCGCATCTTGGCGGAGCATATCGAGCAGATCGAGGCCGCACTGAGCAGCCAGACTGCAGTCACCGCAACGGTAACCGCGTCGGCTCTCTGTGCCATGCTGGACGCAGAACAGAAGGAATTGTCCCGGGTCGTTCGTAACATGATGCTGCGGCTGCGGAAGATCGGAGCTGTTGGAGATATGACCAATGTCAACTGACGAAAAGCGGCTGAAGACCGCGATCGAATGCCTTCACGCCGTGAAGGAACCCGACGCCGCGTGGCGCACGAGGACGGAAGGTAGGCTGCAGGTCGTGACGCTGACCGACCTGAGCTGGCCGCGCAGGCAATGGGGCCAGAAGGCGTCCGACGTTGACCTCGCTCTGCGTGGCATGATGCTCGCTGCCGCTCGACGGCTCGCACAGATTGGGGACGCCCAGTGATCGACTCAGAATGGCTCTGGTATGCGCTCGGGCGAATGCTCGAATGGCTCGGCGTCGAATGGCTCGCGCACCGCTGGCAGGTCTGCGAAGTCGCCTGCTGTCTCGATGACGGCTGCCAGGGCGTCTGGTTCGAGTTCTTCACGCCGCGTCGGCTGGCGGTTCGCCGTCCCTGGGATGATCCTGCGCTGCGTCGATCGCATCATGGGATTCGAGAAAGGCGAGGGGCCGACGTGTCTCGGCTTCGTCAAGATCGTCAAGGTCTGGCGCGAGAGACTCGACGCGATCACGCAAGAAGATGTAATTCGCGAGGGGTTTCCGGACTGGACGCCGAAGCAGTTCGTGTGGTTTGTCTGCCGAGAAGTGAACGCGAAGCCCTGGACGATCGTCACGGTCATCGAGTTCCGCTATCTTGAAGCGGTGAAGGTCGAGGTGAAGACGGGGCAGCGGTGGGACAGCGAGCCGGGTGATCCGATCGCCGACATTCAGAAAGCCTGCGAGCAACTGCGAGGGCCCCGCGGCCGTTAACCTGAAGGAGAACCGAAATGGAAACAGCAACCGAAGCACAAGCAAGTCGCTCATTGGCGCCAGACGGCGGCGAGTTCGTCGACATCGATCGGCGTCACGTCTGGGCGCTGAACGAGTGGATGCGCCGCTACATCGAAGAGCCGGAGCGGTTCGAGGCAGAGATCCGAACCGTCGACGCTTTCCGCAAGGCTGAAGCCGAAGGCCGAGAGCCAGACTACGGCGAGAACTGTCACGACTACTTGATCAAGCTCATGGCGGAAGCGCCGGATGCTTGAAGTCGTCCCGCTGGTCGCCGAGAGTGGCGAAGTCTGCAGCGTGTGCCACGCGCGAGCTTACCGCCCGAAGAACTACGTCTTCGACTTTGCGATCCAGCACGCGCCGATGTGTCAGCAAGTCTTCGAGCTGCAAACGCTGCTGAAGAACCAGAGCACCGTGCTCGACGAACTGATCCAGGGAATCGCCAGACTCGAACCGCTGTTCGCAACCCTGAATAATCGGGTGTCGGACAGTGAAGACCGGATCGAGAAGATCGAAGCGCGCCTAAACAAAGGAAGCCCATTTGCCTGACGAAGACGAGCCCGCGGCGGTCTGGGTCGAGACAGAGAAGCTGCTGCCATGGGTCGACAACCCCAGAGCCAACGACGAAGCAGTCGACGATGTCGTCGCGTCGATTCAAGAGTTCGGCTTCGGTGCGCCGATCCTCGCGCGTCGTGAGAACTTCGAGATCATCGCGGGGCACACTCGGCTGAAGGCTGCGCTGCGTCTCGGGCTGGAGCGCGTGCCTGTTCGCTTTCGAGACCTGACGGCAGAGCAGGCGCACGCGCTGGCGATCAGCGATAACAAGACGGGCGAGCGCGCGACCTGGCTCGAAGCTGGACTGCGCGAGCAGATGAAGATCCAGCTCGCACGAGACGACGCACCGCCGATTGCGGCCATGGGCTTCGACGAAAAGAGTCTTTTGAGTCTCATGCTCGAAGGTGCGCCGCCTGTCAGCGAGACCACTGAACCGGCGAACCAGCTGCCGAAGCATCCCACGACGAAGAAGGGCGACGTCTGGCAGCTGGGCGCGCATCGCCTGATCTGTGGCGACTGCAGAGATCCCGCGACGCTGAAGAAGCTCGGCGCGTCATCGATCGCTGTAGCGTTTACGTCGCCGCCGTACGCGAGACAGCGTAAGTACGACGAGAGCAGCGGATTCAAACCGATCAAGCCCGAGAACTACGTGGCATGGTTCGAGGCTGTGCAGGCGAACGTCAGAGCGAGCCTTGCAGACGACGGGTCTTGGTTCGTCAATATCAAGGAACACTGCGACGATGGACAACGCTCACTATACGTGAAAGACCTGACGCTGGCGCATGTGAGGACGTGGGGCTGGCGGTTCGTGGATGAGTTCTCGTGGAACCGCCCGGCGCCGCCAGGCAGATGGCCAGATCGTTTCAAAAACGGGTTCGAGCCTGTATTTCATTTTGCCGCGGGCCGTATCGGCACATTCAGGCCGGAGTCCGTTGGGCATAACTCCGAAAATGTACCAAAGCTGTCGTCGGTCGTGGGAAGCAATGAGGGCGGGCCGAACGGTAAATATTGGAATATTTCTGACGAAGCGGCGCCTGGGTTAGCGCTGCCGTCTAATGTGGTGGCTGTTAGCGGCGTGCAGCACGGCACGGGACACTCCGCAGCATTCCCCGTCGGACTACCGACCTTCTTCGTCAAAGCCTTCTCAGACGAAGGCGACAGAGTCTTCGATCCATTCATGGGAAGCGGAACGACTCTGATCGCGGCAGAGCAGCTGCAGCGGATCAGCTATGGCTGCGAGTTGTCGCGCGGCTACTGCGACGTCGCTGTCGAGCGATGGCAGCAGCTAACAGGCGGAAGGGCGAAACGTGGCAACAAAGGGTAAGCGCCTAGACACGGCGAAGCGGCGACGCTTCATCAAAGAGCAGCGGGAACTCGCCGCCGAAGTCGTCGAGCGCGATCCGCGAGAGCACGAACTGACGCTGACTGAGAAGCGAATCGATCGATGCATCTCGATCATGGCAGCGGGTAACTGGATCCCGACGGTCACAGAGAAGCTGCTCGAAGCCGAGTTCGGCGTGAAGCGCACGCAGATCAGGACGTTCGCGGCAGAAGCGAACCGAGTGCTTCGCCGCGCGATCGGCCGCGACAACGAAGTGAAGGCGCGGTTGCTCTACACGGTCGACGCCCTGCGCATGCGCGCGCAGACGCAGACGCGCATTACGCGGGTCTGGAACCCTAAGGAAAAAAAGCACGTCGTGTTCGAGGACCCGGAGCCGGACATTCCCTCAGCCCTGAAGGCATGTGAGCTTTACGGGAAGTATCTCGGACTGCTGCCGAACAAGATCATAATCGCGAAAGACGACGACGACTTCGACGGGTGGAGCGACGCCGAGCTTGACGCCTACTCGACCGAAGGCGTCGTGCCAGCACGTCTGCGCGACACTCTCGACGACGACATCGTCGACGAACTCGAAGCGCGGCAGAAGGAACGCGCGACGGGCGGCAACGGGAAGGCCAACGGGGCCAATGGTAGCGGGGAAGCGAAGCACTGATGAATCGTTACGTGGTTGTGGTCACTGGTTCGCGCCACTGGACAGACGTCGACGCCATTCGTGCTCGGCTCATCGAGTACCCAAGCGGCAGCACCGTTCTGTTTCACGGGGAGTGTCCCTATGGTGGGGCAGATGAGATCGCCGACCGGCTTGGACGCGCTGGCGGCCTCGATGTCCGAGCGCGCCCCGCGCTGAAGGGCGAGACGTTTCCCCAGCGCAATACCCGCATGGTCGCGGAAGCTGCGGCGCTCGCGCGCGAGACCGGGGCAGAATTCGTCTGCGAAGCGTTCCCGCTGCTCGGCTCTCGCGGGACGTGGGACACAGTCAACAAATTCCGCCGCGAGTGCGACGAGGGCGTGACTGTGACAGAGGTAGCGAATGCAGAGCAGCCCTGATGCCAGAGACAGCCGCAGCGAGTCGCGTCGCACTGCACCGCGCACAAGCCGCGCGGAAGATCCGAGAGCGTCGCAGTCGCTACGATCTGCAGCAGGCGATCCCGCTGATCGAACCTTCCTACTCGGCGCCGGTTCATCTGGGCGATCTGACGGCGGTCTTCGACGAGATCGAACGCGGCAAGTCAGTGCGCGTGCTCTGCGATGCTCCGCCAAGGCATGGGAAGGCTGTCGCAAACGGCACTCCGATGCTCACGCGCCGCGGATGGGTAGCAGCCGGAGACGTCACGACCGCTGACTACCTGCGCGCGTCCGATGGTGGCTGGACACGGGTGACCGGAGTATTCCCGCAGGGCGTCGTCGAGCTGTACGACGTCCGTTTCTCTGATGGGTCGTCGCTACGCACCAGCGGCGACCACCGATGGTCAGTGAGACAGCGCTACGGCGGACCTTCGAGAGTCAGGACAACTGCCGCGCTCATGGGTGACGTAGACGAAAGCGACCGGCGAGCGAAGTGGCGGATCCCGATGGCCGCGCCGCTGAAAGGTACTGCGGCGAAGTTGCCAATCGCTCCTTACCTGCTCGGTTGTTGGCTTGGCGACGGCACCAGCAGATCGGGAGCGATCACCACTGCTGACCCTGAGATCATTGGAGCGTTTCGAGATGCCGGATTCCGAACGGGTTACGAGCAACCGGCAGGCGCGGCTACGACCTACAATGTTTTAGGACTAATGCAACGACTGCGAGTGGTTGGAGTTATCGTCGGCCGATGGCCACAACCAACGGCAAAGCACATCCCAGAGAGCTACCTGAGTTCTTCTGCCGCTGACCGCTTGTCGCTTCTGCAAGGTCTCTGCGACACAGACGGCACAGTCGCGAAGAATGGTTCGCAACAGTCGTACACTACGACGCGCGAGCGTCTAGCTCATGGGTTTCGTTTTCTCGTGAATTCGCTGGGTGGCGTCTGGACGCAGTACTCCCGTCTTGCGGGCGGGAAGACTGCTTATACCCTGCACTTCAGACTGCCGCACGGGATGAAGGCGTTTCGATTGTGCAGAAAGCAGAACCGATTGAGTCGCGACAGTGCGCGGAACGTGCCGCGTCGCTTTATCCGTTCGATAGGCGTAAAAGGCAAAGGGAAAGCTACATGTTTTTCTGTCACGGCAAGAGACAGCCTGTTCTGCGCGGGCCGGGAACTGATCCTTACTCACAACACAGATTCAGAACTGCTCGGCATGGTGCGCCGACTGAAGCACACGCCGACGAAGACGGTCGCCTTCTGCAGCTACGCCGATCGGTTCGCTTGGTCGAAGAGTCGCAAGGCGCGGCGCTGGGCTCGCAAGCTCGGGATCGGTCTGCAGAGCGACTCGCAGAGCATGGCCGAGTGGAGAACGCAGGAGGGCGGCGGCTTCCTTGCCTGCGGTATCGACGGCCAGCTGACGGGGCACGGGATCGATCTGGGAGTGCTCGACGATCCGTATTCCGGCCGAGCAGCTGCAGAGAGCCCGGCGCAGCGGCTCGCCGTCATGAACTTTTACTCGGGCGACTTCATGCCACGCTTCGAGCCAGGCGCATCTGGGATCCTGTCCCACACACGCTGGACGGACGACGATCTGATCGGCGTGCTGAAGAAGCGCGGCGGCTGGGATCACATCCACCTCCCCGTGATCGACGAGAACGGCACGCCGATCTGGTCTCGATGGTCGAAGGCGCGGCTCGCTCGCACGCGCGTCGACGTCGGAGAGTACGACTGGTGGTCGCTCTACATGGGCCAGCCGCGACCCCGTGGCGGTCGGCTGTTCAATGCGCCCGCTCGCTACACGCGCAAGCCTCGCGATATGCGCTTGGCGATTGCGATCGACTTCGCCTATTCAGCAAACACGTCGAGCGACTTCTGCGTCGCGATCCTGATGGGCGTCGTCGATCCTCCGCGCATCGGCGATCCGCAAAAGTTCTTCGTGCTCGATGTCGTGCGCGAGCAGGTGGTCGCGACGCAGTTCGCTCGCACGCTGCAGGAATGGCGAGACCTACACGTCGGTGTGCCGATGGTCTGGCAGTACGGCGGCACCGAGATCGGGATCGTCGACCTGCTCGCAGACGAGCCATACAGGCTCGAAATCCAGGCAGAGAAGGCGACAACAGACAAGTTCGTGCGGTCGCTGCCGATGTCGGCTTCGTGGAACGCGGGCCGTGTGCTACTCCCGACCGAAGCAGAATGGCTGGCCGACGTTCTCGACGAGACCAAGAACTTCAGAGGCAAGGGCGACACGCACGACGACATTATCGATGCGCTCGTCGCTGGCTTCTCGTTTCTCGAACTGACTGCGCCGAGCGCGGAGGGTTATGACTCAGACGATCAGCTCTCACGGTGGGATGAATCGGCGGGCCGTGGCTTCTGAAAGGCGAACGCCCGAAGCTGGGGGGGGTGCTCCGGGCGTTCGGTCGGGCCAGCGTCACGGCTGCTCGACTGCAAGCCCAAGCCATAGCACAGGCAAGCGCCCCGCGAAAAGCTACGGCGTCACCCTGCACCCTGGCGCGGAAAGACGCCTGCAATGGTTCTTCGGGCCAGGGCAGAACGTCTTCGCTCGGTCGACCTTCGGCGCCCAGCTCGAAATAGCGAAGCTGTTCGCGCGATCGTCGCGTCAATGCAAATACTGCAGGGGCTCGACATTCACGAAGAGCGGCGAGTCGTGTCGCAAGTGTCTTGGCATGGGCTTCGTCGTCGTGAACCGTCTGCCTGGCACCAAAAACGAAGCGAAGCTCGACGCGCGACCGAAGACGCCGCAGCGCGAGCCGGGAGGCTATGAGCCCGATCACTTCGAGCTGATCCGGTTCGCCGACGTCGCGCGTTCGCTAGAGTTGGTACGCAGGAAGCAGCCGGGCGCCGTCGTCGTGCTCTCGGTCTTCTGGGGCGACGAAGGCGCACGCTGGGCGACGACAGAGCACGGGCGCGAACTGTCACTCTACCCGCTGACAGAAGCAGGGCAGCGTCTGCTCGTCGTCGAGCCTAGCGAGGTCGAGCTGACCAAGTGCGAACGGCTCGCGGTGCTGAAGGTACTGCAAACGAAGAAGCCGAAGGATCACCGCGGCGCGCTACTAGCCGAAGCTGCTCGACAGTCGCGGCAGCTGAACGCCGAATCAAACAAGCTCTGGAACTGGGCAGATGGGATCCGACATGGTTGAAGGTAATTGGTGGCGCATCGAATTGGGCGCAGACTTGCGCGTCGTCTCATGCTCGCGTGTTGAGAGCGCCAGCGGAGAAGCTCCGCATATATTTTACGTAGTCGCAAAGACTGAAAGCGCGGCCACACGTAAGGCGCACAACAGGCTGGCTGCTCTGCAGCTGAAAGCGAGGCGGTTGCAATACCTGCGCGAAGGGAAGTGCCGCTGCGGCAGAGCGCGCGAGAAAGGATTTGCGACGTGCGCCCGTTGCAAGGAGCGCGGGAAGTTGCACCGCGAACGCTACGCAGTGAAACAGCAAGGAGGTACGGTTGAACCGCTCGACAGGCGGGCGGAATTGAAGAAGCGCGAAGAGCGCGAGAGCGAAGGTCTACGGCTGTCTGTCCTGCTCGAAGTGCAACAGCAGTGGATCCACAGCAAGAACAGCACGCACTTCACGAACTGGCTGAAGGCGGAAGTCGAGCGCGTCGGAGGGAAGAAGGTCGCGTGACGCCACGCCTTCCCCCGCTGATCGAAGTGAAGACGATCGCCAATGTGCTCGGCAAAAAGTGGAGCGTACAGCGAACCCGCCGCCTGCTGAAGCGCGAGAACGCCGCTGTTCTGCGCGGCGGCTACTGGTTCGCGACGCCCGCTCTGTTGCGCGACAACCTGCCCGAGCTATACGAAGCGCTGTTCGAACTGATGATCGCCGACGAAGGAGAACCCGAATCATGAATCCAGCCAGAAGAATTCAGCTCTACTTCATGGGCGACGTAGTACAGGCCGAATACTCGACCGGGGTCGTATCCAACTTTGTTGGCAGGTACGCCCAAATGGATGTGCCAGGCTCAAGTCTAAATCCGTGGAGTCTTCCGATGAACCCAGACTTCGCCGGAAAAGTCTTGGGCCATGTAGCAGACTGGATGCGAGAGGGACTCGCAGCCGCTCACGGTGTCGCAGCATGAAACGCAGAGCATTCCTGACAGGGCTCGCCGCAACGGCTGGCGCGCTGATCGTTCCGCGCCGCGTCTATTCGTTCGCCAGCGAGTTGCGCGTGCCTAGTGAGCCGTGGACGCTTGGCATTGATAAGATGCCTGGCGAAACTGATCGCGAGTTCGTCGATCGGATGCTCGCGCGTCAGGTTCTCGGGCGTGACCCGATCGCGCAGGCGATGATCTCCGGCCGTGTGAGCGAAGACAAGATGCCGGGCATGCGCGGAAGAATAATCGTTGAAGACGAGCTTGTAGCCAGCGACGACATCCAATTCCCGCCAGGCGGCATCCGTGTCCGACAGAGTCACCCGATCGCTTCACGCGGCGACGTTTGGTTCGGTCGGGCCGACGAAGCTCCCGTGGGTCGAGTACTGGAAGTGCACTCCAACCACGTCGTGGTGGCTGTCACTGGCCCTCAGTACCCGCACCCAGTTGAGGGATCGGAGCCAATGTACCGCTTCACGAAGCGGAAGCCCCCTCGCCTCATGGCGTCCTCTGGGTTCTTCATCTCGGACGTCAAGCTATGACGACCTTCGAAGACGTACCCGACGAACTGATCGAACACGCGGTCAAGCATGGCGTCGGGCCGAAGCAGATCGCCGCCGCTCTCGAAAAAGGTCAGACACTAGAGCAGATCGAGGCAGCTCTGTGCAAGCTCGACGAGGGCGATGTGCGCTTCATGAACTCGACGAAGGGCGCGGAGTGGCGCGATCGGCGGTACAAGCGAGGGCTGAAACTGGGTCGCGCGTCGGTCATCTTCGGGGCGCATCAGGCGAGCGTCGTCGGTGCCCTGTACCTACGCCAGCAGAATCAGCAGGCTTCAGCAGAGCGCGCCGAGCGCCCAGCGATCGCCGATAGTGATCAGGACATGACAGCGGGCGACGCCCAGCCGTCGGAGGTTTAACCCGTGGGATGGTTCTCGAACGTCTTCCAGATATTTGGCGGCGGCGAGAAATCGCACGCGGTAGATTCGGACGGCGCGAGCGTCGTCGGCCCTCAGCCACTGTTCGATCAGTTCGAGCGGATCGGCGGCGGTCTCACACCCGGTCAAGTCTCCTCGATCATCCGCGACGCCGACACCGGGAACATTCGGCGCTTCGTCGATCTCGCGAACGAGTCGCGGCAGAAAGACGGGCACCTGCAGAGCGTGCTCTCGACGCGCGAGCTTTCGCTGAAGGCTCTCGACTGGGAGATCCAGCCGCCCGAAGAAGCGAGCGAGCCAGAGAAACAGTGGGCGAAGCGGTGCCAGCAAGCGCTGAAAGAGTCGGCGAACTTTGCCGACCTGATCTCGTTCTTGCAAGGCGCGAATTACTACGGGCACGCCACGGCAGAGGTCATCTACGGGATCGCCGACGATGGCCTAATGACGCCCGCCGAGTTCTCTTTCATCGGCCCGCGGCGCTTCGTGTTCGACCAGCGCACGGGAAAGCTGCTCTGGTCTGATCACGGTTCGAGCGCTGACGGCGTCGACTTGGTCGAAGAGTTTCCAGGAACCTTCCTGCAGTATCAGCCGCGTGTGAACGGCGACGTGCCTGCTCGTGAAGGGCTCGCGCGCGTGCTCATCTGGCCTGCGCTCTTTCGCAACTGGTCAGTGCGTGACTGGCTGCAGCTCGGCGAGATCGGCTGGAAGCCATGGGTTTTCGGCAAATACAAGAAGGGCGCGCCGAAGGAGGACACGGCCGCGCTGAGAGACATCATCGGGAAGATCGCGACGACCGGACGCGCGACCATGCCCGACACGTTCGACATTGATGTCATGTGGCCCACCGGCCAGGTCAGCCGCACGACGAGCGAGCACCGCGAACTGTACGACGCCATGGGGCGCGAGATTTCAAAGGCAGTGATCGGCGGCACTCTGACCGTCGAGGCAGGCGACAAGGGCGCACGCTCGCTGGGCGACGTGCACGATCTGGTTCGCAGCGACCTGATGCTCTCGGACGCAGTGGGCGTCGGCGGCTTGCTGAATCGGATGTTCGTCGCCGAGTGGTATCGGCTGAATGCACCCGCGTCGATCAGGCGTGGCGAGTTCTTCTTCCACACCGAAGACGCGGTCGACTTGGTCGCATTCGCTGGCGCGGTCGACAAGCTCGTGAAGGCTGGCACGAAGATCCCGCAGGCATGGGTTCGGGACCGGGCCGCGATTCGCGAGCCGAAGGAAGACGAAGAGATTCTAGTGCCGACGGCGCCAGTGCCCGCCGAGCCTGTCGAAGAGGCGGCCTAGATGCCGATCGACGATTCCCCAGCAGCGATCCGCCGTGCTCTCGAACTCGAAGGGGCTGGCGCAACGCTAACCCCGGAGCAGAAATGGATCTTGAAGACGCACAAGCGCTCGCAGCCGCAGCCGAGGCGGGGTTCGATGGTCTCATCTGCCGATCGCTCGATCTTGCCGAACGAGCTGCGGTCAGACTTGAGGAGCGGGAAGTCGACGTAATTGCGTCAACCGACGACGTGGACGCGCACGGCGAGATCGTCGAGCAGACGTTCAACCTGAAGCGGTTCAAGAAGAACGGACCGGTTCTCTGGAGTCACAACCGCGGCGGCTTCTTCAGTGCGCCGCCTGCTGCAGAGACGCTGCCGCTCGGGTTCGCGAAGAACACGAAGGTCGAAGACGGAATGCTGAAGAGCACGCTTGTCTTCGTCGACTCTGAAGCGAACCCGTTCGCAGAGCAGGTTTTGCAAGGCTTCGCGCAGGGCTCGATCAAAGCAGTGTCGATCGGCTTCCGACCGGGCAAGGTCACGGAAGAAGAAGACGAAGG
>Ga0114923_10001290_pt1 | contig 17537 bp, 28 predicted proteins | sample SumtaG_FD_89578 | JGI IMG/M metagenome (GOLD analysis project Ga0114923, IMG submission 89578) | Deep subsurface microbial communities from Indian Ocean to uncover new lineages of life (NeLLi) - Sumatra_00157 metaG | ecosystem: Environmental > Aquatic > Marine > Oceanic > Sediment | place: near...
AGCCGCTCCATCTTCGGAGGCTCCGTCTTCGGCTGCACCTTCACCGGGAGATAGTGATTTTCCATCTTCGGACGCTCCATCATCGGATGCTTTATCTTCAGATGTCCCATCTTCAGATAATCCATCTTCCGATGTTCCATCTTCGGATGCTCCATCGGATTTGGATTGTGAAATTTCAAATGATGATGTAGGCGAATTTATTCTGGCGTGTTGTATCTTTCAAGCGAGATTAAATTGTGGTTGGTCAATGCACTGTTATGGGCACGTCACACAAAAATGTTTAGAACCCGCAGACTATACAGTGAAGTGTGGTATTAATGTACAGCCTGTAGACGGTATCGGCACTTGTCCGTGGGGACCGGGAGATCCTTACGAGTGCGATCATACCTATGCTGGCTTTAATGCTTGTGATTGGGTTCATGATCCTCCGCTATGTGGAACATCAAATAACGAACCAACGCCGTGGTGTGGTTACGAAGTTACTAGTAATTGTCCATCGGAATGTACAAACGCAACGATTACACCGGAAGTAAATGCTTTGGATTACACTCAACATATTGGTGAGACATTTGACGTAGTGGCGGATGAAGGATGTGAATGGTCAATTATGTCAGAAGATGGATGGATAACTATAACAGACAATGGTGACGGCGATGGGAACGGTACTATAATTTATGATGTATCAGAAAATGGTGGCGAAGAACCTAGAATTGGGCATATCGCCGTAAACTTTGAGAATACAACAGTTCGGCACAAAGTGTGTCAGCAGGTGCAATAATGAATGAGATAGAAATTGTTTCTAAAGCAGAGTTTCAAAAATCAGATAAACATCTGATTTCTGCGACAAAGCATGAGTGGAGAGAAAAATCGTTGGAGGATAAAGCATCGAATTGTCCGCACAAAATATACGATCATAATCTTCCAGAAAACAACGATAAGATGTATAAATGTGGCGTGATTACTGACGAATTACATTCTGAAAGAAGACATTGTGTATCTCACGACATTTGTAAAACGTGTGCGCTTCATGGAGATCCAGATCCAAAAAAGAATGCTTATTTGAAACATCTTTTAATGGGCTGTGCATACAATCGTCTTATTAGTGCAACTGGTGTAGATAGAAAAAAAACACTCGGTCCTGATTTGAAAAAAGTAATTAAAGCCGTGAAAAAATGCGGAGGAAAAAAGAAAGCGAAAGAATTACTCGACACAGCATTTTACCATCGGACAGCTAACGTTGATGAAGTTCTTGAAATACTGGAGGAAGAAAACTTGTTGGAGGAAGATGATGAATAAAGCGGAGCTACGGGCACAGTATGAGGAAGCGGATCAAATTCATGAAATCTCACAGGAAGAAATGGTACGCATTCCGGAAGAAAAAGAAATCGATATGCGGAGAATGATCTGTCAAGATTGTCCGAACTTCGAAGAAATAAAAATGCGGACACTTACTCTTCCCGCATGTAGAGCGTGTAAAACGTGCAAAGGAAAGCCACGAAAAATTGTTTTCAATGCACCACGAAGAGTATTCTATTGTCCAGAGAACCAATGGGATGGCAGCTTAAAGACATACAAAGGATCGCTACTAATGGTGATGCGTCGTGTTGGATACCGAACAAAATACACTCATAGTGTCTTAACTCATTTACGATCAAAAGGCTTTATCGTTGATAAAGTTGAGGGGCCGGAAATTCTACAGAACCCAAATGGATTTTTATCGCAAGCCGAAAAGAAATATGATGCAGTTCTGATTTGGGATGAACACGGAAGACTTTTTCGAAGTGTGAAATTTGCGAAGTTTGTTAATGCTTGTTATCGTGCAGGTGCAGTTCCGATGTCTCTTGATTTCGGTTACTTTGATCATTACAAATCATTTTTCTTAGATGAGTACTGTCATGATGGGCAAGGACGAATCAAAGAAAAATGGGATTCGATAAATGTTGATGTCAAACCCAATTCGCGTATTGATCGATTCTTCAAACAAATGGATGAATTGAAAGAAAAGGCTCTCAAAGCAGGACCGATTATTGAACAACCCTACACTTGTCTTTGGGCGCAATTTTCAACAACATTAGCAAAAAACGAATTCAGAATTCGAGATAATAATGAATGGATCAACAAAACACTAAAACATATTCGAGACAACGGAAAGAATGCAGTTTTGAAACTTTGCCCGTTAAAACGAGCGTGGGATTCATACGCAAAATCAGTTCCAAATATGGATGGAGTATTCACAGGAAAAGATCGATTTCAAAATGCGAGACTTGCTTTGTTCTCAGAAAATAATATTTTGAGTAATACGGGTGTAACAAATGAACTGGCACTGTTAGGAGTACCTGTTACTGTACTTGGTGATTCGTGGTTTAATGGGCTTGATGTCTTTCACGAACCAAAGACGTGGGAGGAAGTTGGACCTGCGGCACCGATCAACGTGGAAGCGCGTAAACGATGGATCGCATATTGGATTGAAAATCAATCGTACTTGGAGGAAGTAACTGACCGTATACTACAATTGACTCAAGAAGGACAGTCACGATTATCTGGAGGACTTTCTATAGCACTTGACAAAAAAGTACATAGGAAGAAAAAAGGATATAAAATTGAAGGTTTTACGGGTGATTGTGTTTTGCCAGAAAAAGAATTCATGTTGACATTGCTTCCGACTTCAGGTACAATGATTGAAATTGGAACTTGGCACGGTGTGACGGCGGCATGGTTTGCGAAGAGTCTTCCAAATTTGCGCATTATTAGTGTTGATCCTTTAGTGAGAAAAGAACATTTGAAACGATGGACAGAAAATGCCCACCATAATCAAACGTTGATCCAAAAGAAATCAATGGATACTGTCGAAGAATTAAGCGGTCAAGAATATGAAGCAATTTTGATTGACGGAGATCACTCGGAGGAAGCGGTATATGAGGAACTGATTAATTACGCGCCATTAGTTACGCGAACAGGGAGAATCTTTCTGCATGATTACGGTGACGATTTTACGCCGGGAGTAGCCCTGGCTGTTAATCGATTTGTTGAGGACGCGAACTGGAAGATTTACAAACAAGATCAATCACTTGTTGTATTAATACGGGGGAGAAGGAGCAAATGAAAACGGCACTTGTAATAGCTTCACGAAACAGATTGCAACATTTAAGAAGAACCGTTCCATCGTTTCTATCGCAAGGAAGCGATCATGTGATTATTGTAGATATGGAATCAACGGACGGTACACAAGACTGGTTGCGCTCGTTAGAAATCGACCGTTTGACTCTAGCACACTGCGATAATTCGGAACATTCAGAATTTCAAAGATCGATGCTGTTAAACACGGGAAGCAAGATCGCGCTGGAGTTTGGTTGTGATGTGTTAGTGCATCTTGACTGTGACTGCATAATTGATTACACTTGGTTAAATGAGTGTATCGAAGGTATGGAAAGAATTAATGATTGTTGCGGTGCGCTCATGTTCAGGCCGATTCCTAAGTGGAAAGGAAGCGGAGATGTAGTGGTTCCGGCTGAAATATATCGGAAGATGAACGGAAGTTGTGAGGACATAATAAATTGGGGATTTGATGATTCAGATTTTCGAGATCGAATGTGCAGACTCGGTACGGCATATCGATATGCCCGCGAACATATTCGGCACATTTACCACGGAGAAGAGCGGAACCATAATCATTCTCGTGCCAATAAAAAAATATGGAAAGCGAGAACGGGATATTCGGCGAACGAAGGAAAAACCCTTGACGACCTTGGCTGGCAAGGAGGAATAACTCTTTCATGAAAAAAACATTTTTTGCATTTCTAATAGTGTTGTTACTGTTTACAGGAACGGGATTCGCGCAAACGAAATCGGGATTTACAAATAATTCTGGAGGGATTTTGCACGCAGGGCAAGTTGTAATTAATGACTTTTCAATCGCTTCTGGTATGACTACTACAACGGGAGCAACGGTTGGCGTCGAAGTCTTAGGAGTTGTTTATGGAAATTCTACAAACGACGGCGAGACTGGACTTGTTACAGAAAACTGGTTTATCTGGGTGAAGGATGGCGGGATCTTATGTACGAATGCGGTATCGCGTGGAGACGGTTTGGCATTATCGACAGGAACAGCGGGATCGGCCACGTCACAGGGAGCGTATTCCGGGAACAAGGATGAATACACCTTCGCTGTAGCAACGACTGCGGACGCAGCGCCACCATATAGAGTGAGCGCGTTTATCTTGCGACACGGGGCAATTGCGTCGGCTTCGGTGGGCGATGCTGATACTGTCGATGGGTTCCATGCGGCGGGAACAGCGACTGCCAGTTATCTGTTAGCACTGGACGCGGAGAAAGATCTTCATCTTGGAACCGGAGATTTGAGCGCAACGCTCGGAACGTTCGAGGGTAACGTTGTGATAAATAATGCTGCGAATCTTAATTTTAATGGAGCGGATAATGATATACAAGGAAGCGGAGTTCTTCGGATTAATAGTGGAAATGTTGCGGGTGCAGGTTCGGTAAATATTACAGGAAGTGGAGGAGTAAATATTAATAGCGGAGATTTCGGAGGGCTTGGCGATATTACGCTAGATGCAAGAGTTAGTGCTATATTTGAAATTGATAGTAGCGTTGAAATGACCCTGACTAATGTAGGACTTGGTATAGGGCAAAGCAGTCCGGATACTCTTCTTCATCTTGCCGCAATTGATGGGTCTGCCATACTTCGATTAGAGCGGGATGATACTTCTATCGAGGATGGTAATATTTATGGAGTTTTTCAATGGGAGGGCCAAGACGCATCAACAAATGCTGACGGCGTGAGGGCAAACATCCAGGTGGAGGGAGCGGATAATTTTGGTGCTACAGAGATGGTATTCAATGTTACTGCCGGATCATCGACATCCCTTGTGGAAATTTTACGCCTTAAAAGTATTGGTGTCGCACAGTTTACTGGTGATGTTGTTGTGTCGGGTGGTTTTATAAAAATGACTGAGGGAGAATTCTTTTATCCTGATTCCGGGAACTTAAACACTCGAATCTATGCCTTGGCTGGCCTTGATTTGAGGATTGAAGCAGACGACGATTTGATTCTTGCTCCAGATAATGATTTTAGTGTGTTGGCTACACAACACTTTTTCAAAGATGCCGCAGGAGCAAATACGTGGTTTCTAATCAGTTCGGATGGAACTTCTACATTTAGTCAAAGTCTCATTGCAGACGATGATACATCAGGATTTAGACAAATTATTGCTTTTGGAACCACTGATAGTTTTACTGTAACCGATGATATTATTGACGCAGATCACTTCCTTGGTCCGGGCGGGGTTCGAGATACAATCACGCGGATAAGTGCCGGAGTACCTATTCCATATAGCGGTGACATCCTTGGTATTGCTGTTACCTTTGACGTAACAGCCGTTACTTTGGATTCAGGAGAGACGCTGAATTTTTCTGTAGCGAAAAATGGAATTAATGTCGGTCCCACTGCGATATGGGATGCGGTTGCTGGAACTGGTAATGCTTATGTTGAATCTGCTATTCAAGTAAAAGGGGTAGATACTTTTGCGGTAGAAGACACTCTCTCATGCTACATTTTTGCAAGTGGAGATGCTGGAGAGAATGCTACAATTGAAGATGTGCAAGTTATAATTTTTGTTGCCACAGACTAAGGAGGAATGAATATGAAAAATAACTTAATTGGTCTTTTAATCGGCGTAGTTTTAATCGGCGCATTCGGTTGGGCGGCATTGTTTTATGAAGTCGCACACGCGCAAGACGAAGCGGAAACTCCGTGGAGTGTATTCACACAAGAGCAAGCGATAATGCTTCGGCGTGTTGATGCTGATCAACATGTTCTGTTTGCAGATTGGATCGCCGGAATGGACTCGGTAACAAAAGATGGACAAACAAAGACCGGGATACAGGCTGTGAAATTTTTCTACAAGAAAGTTTTGTCAGTCGAAATCGAAAAAGTAAAATTGTTCGAAGAAGCAAAAGTGTTTGCAAACATTGCTACAAATGAAGCAGAGTTTCGCCAATTGGTGCGAGACTATCTTGATGCTCAAGAACCGCTACCAGTGAGTGACGGGGAAGTATAAATGAAATGACTACCTCAAATGTATCACGGACAGTGGCTTTATGGCGAATCTTTACACGCGAACGAAGTTATGTTCCGATGCGATTCTGGATTCTAACTGAAGCAGTAGCAATCGGAATGATCACTGCTTCTATTTGTGGATTACTATTGATTGGATTGAATGTATGGAAACTATTACCGATATAGCAGCAGGACTGCCGAGCGATCCAGTTTCAGGTGGGTATTACGTTGCAATTGTCGCAATGGGCCTCGTCGGTCTTGTTGTTACTATTATCTTACGCACAAAATGGAAACCAGTCAACGGTGTTGCAAAGACAGAAGTAGTAAATACAAATACGAAAAACATCGACGCAATTTTCAAAACACTTGGTACAATTCGAGAGCGTATTGCCAGATTGGAAGAGAGGACCAAAAATGACTAGTTCAATTAGTATACAAGAACCCGAACAAATTGAAATGGGGAAAAATAAATCAGAACAAGTTTGCGAAAGATGTCTTGCTGGGATTACTTTGCTTGAAGAGGAGCATGATAAATTCAAACGTATAGTGTACGCCTTACTCGTTCTTGGATTTTTTGCATTCGCAGGCGTTGGGTTCATGATCGGAAATCATGAAAATTTGTTTGCGCACGCGGGTACGCGGGATGCGTTGAATCTAGTTGATCACCGAATGGAAGCACTTGAAGATCATTGCGATGTTGTCGATTCAAAAGTTAATTTTCTTGAAGAGATAATTCAACGCGAAGAGGGCGGCGTTCTCGATGAAGTCTTGGGGCTTGTCAAAGACAGTAGAAATATGGTACAACAACAGATGGACGCAAATAAATGAATTGGGAAACGTTCGGATTCGACACACACTGGAGGCTTTCGTTAATGTGCTACGGAAAAAACTTGATTGAAGAACACGAGGGACGAAGACCGGAACTTCATTTAGTTCAAGGTATTTGGCATGTTGGCGTTGGACACAATATTGATCCTCACCGGGGAGGAACTCAATTATGCGAGAAAGCAATAGAAGCACAATTCGAACACGACCTGCAAACCGCAAAACGGGATGCTGTCGCATGGCTTGACAATAAAATTGTTGGGCTTGATCGAATTCGATACGCCGTAGTTTTAGACTTGGCGTTTCGATTGGGACGTACACGCTTGCTTGGTTTTATTGAGACAGGTAAGGCTATCCGTGTACGAGATTGGGCGAAGACCGCACTGGAAATGCGGGATTCCGATCAATGGCGCAGGGAGCGTAAAGACGGCCATATCCGGATGGAGCGACTCGCCCAAATGATGGAGACAGGAAAAGAAGTTCAAAGGGAGAATGTGGAGTATGGCAGAAATCAAACCAAGACGGAGACCGAGGCAATCAGAAGTTGACGAACTGAGATCCAGACTTGCCGCACGTGAGGGCGAGTTACATTCGGCAAAAACTGAATTGAAGTTCATCAAAGAAGATTACGGAAAAACCCTAACGACGTTTGACGATTTGGCGCAAGTTACAGAAGCGATGGAACCGCCGAAACCGTGGAACATCAAGATCGACAAGAAAGGAAAGTCGAAAGTTGCGGCGATCTTTCTTTGCGGTGATTTGCATACAGGAGAAGTCACCGATCCAAGACAAGTCGAAGATTTCGGAATGTTCAATTACGAAATTCTGAAAGCAAGACAACGAAGATACGCCGAAAAAGCGTTAAAGTACATCGAAGTACAACGCGCCGGGTATCAAATCGATACGGCGTATGTGTGTATTCTCGGAGATACGATCTCCGGAGATATTCATGACGAGTTGATAAGAACAAACGATTTTCCGCCACCTGTACAAGCGATTTGCGCAGGAAGAGTTTTGACGAATTTTATTTCGTCTTTGTCGGCGGCATTCTCGAAAGTCGTTATCAACGCGGTTGCTGGTAGCAATCACGCAAGACTAACAAAGCGTTACCAGTTCAAAGGCGGTGCGATCAACAGTTTCGACTTCGTATCTTACGAACACGCGAAGGCGTTGCTGGCAAAACATGAGAATGTTGAATTCAACATTCTTCCGGCGAAGAAACAGGTTGTGAACATCGAGGGCTATCGCGTATTGATGGCGCACGGTGATCACATCAAAGCATGGCTTGGGATTCCTCATTACGGCTGGCAGAGGGATTGGGCAAGAGAAGCCACACGGCGATTGGAAATGATGCAAGAGTACTTGCGGCAGGATTTACCGATTCCAGACGCGGCTGGTTTGGATTATGGATTCGGTGCCCATTTTCATGAGCCTTGGGTTAATCGCCATTACCGTCAAGTACACAATGGCGCAATGAGCGGAACGAACGAATATGATCACGCGGCTGGACGATTCGCGTATCCTTCGCAGACTACGCTTTTGATCTCAAAGAAACATGGGATCTTCTCGGATGTAATGTGGAGGCTTGATGATAAAAGTGACTTGGCATTAGCAAAAAGTCACACGGACGAAGTTTACCGATTGATGGGAGGTGACGAGTAATGTTGCAATTACTCAAGACTAAAACAACATGGGCGGGGATTGTGTCCATTGTAACAGGAGTGGGAATGCTGATTACTGGCAAAGGTGAAAATACTGCCGAAGCGATACAATTGATCCTTGGTGGATTCGGGATGATTTTCATTCGCCATAGCATTGCCAAAAATGGAGGAACCGTAAAATGAAATTCCTGAGACTTGTTTGGACATGGTTCCGAGCATGGCGGGAATACAAACGCTCTGCCAGAGCGGAGCGAAAAAATGGACGAACCTTTTCAACTTTCGAACAGCGCGGAATTGAAAAGGAAATAGCGCGACAAATGTATGTGTGGAAAGAATCAAATAAGTACAAGTATCGCGCTCCACATCAACGTAACGAATTCAAAGCGAAATTCCACGCTGAGGAACGACGCTTACGAAGAAAATTTAGAAGGGAGTTAAAATGAAACATCTTGTAGCATTTTTAATTCTGATTATGTTTGCTGGTTGTGGAACACTCGGAGGAGTGCCCGAACTTGGCGCATATGATGATACAATCAACATCACGATTTACGGCAGAAACAACGATCAATCTCATGATTCGGTTGCTGTCGAGATCATGAAAACAGGAACTGCTCCGTTGACCGCTGCTATTAATACACTTGGCAAAGCGGTCGATCCGATTACTGCTGCGATTACAGGAGTATCGGGAGCCGTACAAGCGGCTGCATCCGCATTACCGACGTATGTGTCTGGTGACGAGGAACAGGCGTTTATGACTATGACTGCACCTATTAAAGAGGGACAGCCATATCAAGTACAGCTTGTAGGATTGTCTTCGGTAATTAATGCGCCCACCGGGTCCGATGATTCTGAGGAGGGATCTTCCGCGCTTTTCTCGCCGGGATCAAACATAAAGAGTGTGATCATTACTGTCGGCGTGGATACTACGATTGAACTCCCACCCGTTCCAGAATAAAGGAACGCCCCACGAGTCGAGAACTGCTCCCGCTCGACTCTCTCCGGTAGGGAGGCGTGAGGAAACTTGCGCCTCCCTTCTATAACTCCATACACTGCAAACACTTACACACTCCCCATGAAAATTGCGCAATTTTTTCAAAGTTTTCTTCATTCATAACTTCTTATAAATCAACGACTTACAGAAATCGTTTTTTTTATTTGCTTTTTCTCTTGATCGATGTTAAGATCTGAGTATGGAAAACGAAGCACACAACAACGGAGAACGAAAAATGAAAAACGAAACTGAAGTCCTAACGTTAGAGAGATTCGAAGAAACAGATTCGGATCGCTTGGATGCAATCGAGACAGCACTTGTTAGCATGGGCTTGGCGATACACGCCGATTTCACTTCCAGCAACTTCTACGATGAGGAGAACTAACGTGCCCAACGCACCCACACATCAATTGAAAAACTTCACGTATGACAGAGATAGCAAAGTACTTGCCACTTGCACATCAAAATCCGGACGGGTTCCGCAATATTCGATTGAAACCAAAGAAATTTGGGGTGACTTAGACGGCCCGCAATCTTGCCAAGGGTTTTGGATTTACTCCGAAAGAACCGGAGTGGCGCGGAGATTTGTTTTACACAAGACGAATCGAAAAAACGGAGATTCAGAAATTCTCTCTTGGGAATTTGCCCCTTATGATGATAACGGAAATACAGTTCAATTGGTTATAGTTTTCAACGACTGAAGTTTACGCACGCGGTTGTCAAAGAAAGTTCTTGACAACCGCGTGGATTTATGAGAGGATTTGAAAATGAAGATTACAGAACTATGGGAATATTCAATGCACTGGATTGACGCCGGAGCGCGTGGAGACATAACAGAAAAACAATTAGAAAGGATTTTAGATGATAACGATCCGCACGATTTTGAGAACAGTTAGACAAAGAGTAAAGCGCACTATTCGATACGTGGAGGGAACTGAATTTGGTGATTACGAGGAAGGCGTTGCAGACGGGTTAGCTATTGCACTCCGATTACTTGGCGACACACCAACTCTTTTGAATGCTAAATACGGTGACGCTTTCTTAGAGGAAGCAAAACGAATGCACCGGAAAATTTTATCTTGACAATTACAAAAAAACATGATAGAGTGAATCAGAAAGGAGAAAAAAAGAAAATGGATCTACTCGAAATTGCAACGATAATTGAAGAGGAAGAGCGGTATTACTATCCGATAGAACAAGCAATATGCGGATCATGTAAACAGCGGTTGAAACTTGAAGAAGCTGAGTATTGCGAAGACTGTTGGCCGATTGCCGTAGTTGAAACTTCACACGAACAAGGGGAACCAGAATGGCTGTGACAGTTGTAGTACAAGAGATCAAAAGAATTGCACACGAACAAGGAAAGCGTGTTGGACAATCTTACATTGAAATGCTTTCCGAATTCGTTAGAACGAAAGTAGAAAAAGACTGTCAGAAAGATCAAAAGAAAACGCTTGTAGGAATTCACGCAATGTACAACGGCGGTTTGCCAACGGGGAAAGTGCTTGGACTTGCCCCGCGAAAAATCACACGAAAACGAAAGGAAGGGTGACACAATGGGAACACGTGCAGCATTTGGATTCAGAATCAATGGGATCGACAAAGTAACGTACAATCATTTCGATGGATACGCAGAAGGACTTGGATCGATTGTCTTCACGTTTGCACAGAGTACATCGATTAAAGATCTTCGGGAAGTCGCAGAACGGTTACAGCTTGTCAGCGAACAGGACGAATGCCCTGCGGACTTGGCGGCAAAGTACGCTTTGTTTTCTGACCTTAGCGTAGGGAATCAGTCAACAAAAGACTGGTACTGTGTACTTCATCAAGTGCAGGGACACCCGCAATATTGGATGGAGGGTGTTGATCATATGATCGACTCTTCGTGTTTTCTTGAAGACTCGCTTTTTTGCGAGTTTGCGTATATCATCGATCTTGATGAAGAAGTTTTGGAAGTTTACAAGGGCTACAACAAAAACCCAAAGGCTCCGGGAAATTACGCTGCGTTTTGTGATCCTTCCAACGAAGACAAAGAAAATCCTTACTACGGCGTTGAACTTGTGTTGAATATCCCGCTTGGTTCGCTGGAAGACATCACGGCAGAGCAATTCATCGAAATTGCGAATTATGCCATGTATGGCGATGAAGATGATACGCCGATACCTACGGCAGATTTGATCGCATGTGCGGCGGCGTGGAAAGCCACCGGACCCTGAAAGAATCCGCTAGTCACATTATTTGAAACCAAACTGAAAGGGAGCAAGTAGCATGGTACAGAATGCACAAATTGAAAGTACGCATCTGGGATTAGAGGGACACGGGATCTTTACGTTTTCTCTCGCATTCAAGAAAGCGGACGGAACGCACCAAGGTTTTGGAAATTTTGCGTGGATTTCTTCGGAACTAATTCACGAAATTTTGAAAGTCGTTGGTGTTGAAAAGTGGGAAGACTTGAGCGGAAAGCACGTCCGCATTAAGAGAGGACAGGGAGCGAATGATCGCATCACAGCCATTGGGAATTTGATGAAAGACAATTGGCTAGATCTTGAAGCGTGGACAAATGCTCGACAATATCGGTGGAGGGAACCGAAATGAAACCCTTAACCCCTTGGCCGCGATACTTTGACATCATGGCTGTCTTGTCTGTAACGACAGAGCGGCTGGTATCGCCGAATGGAATGGATGATATGTACGACATCCTGAATTTTATGACGCAAGATGAACTACTCTACAGGCATCAATTACCGCGTGCGTGTAGAATGGCAGCGTGGGAGATTTTGAAACAACATCCGCCCTTGGTACATGTTACGGATATGGTTCACAGAGTGTGTGATAGAGATCAAGATCTCCCCGATTGGCTTATGTCACTTCGTCAACGGATTATTGCGCACTTCGAAGGCGAAGACAAAATAATCCTTGAACCAATGAAAGAATGGGAACACAAAAACATGATCCTTGAGGCTTGTGAAATGATGGGAGGAAACGGGTAATGCCGAATCACTGCGAAAACGATTTGAGAATTGAGACGTTGTGGGATGAACACAAAACGGACGAACACAGAAAAGCATATTTGCAAGCGTTCGTGCGGCGTGCCGCAATTCAATCTCCGGATCAAGGGTATGATTTCAAACTAGGAGAATGGGAGAAATTAAGTCAAACGGGGATGGAGCAAACCCAACGTCCGTTTGAGGAAACACGTTTGAGCTATCACCGATTTATCCCGGTTCCTTTGAAAATTCAAGCGGAGGAATACGGCGCATATCCGAAATCAATCGGATACAAGTGGTGTTGTAAAAATTGGGGCACGAAGTGGGATGCTTACGACATTAGTCTTGAGACTCACGATTACAAATACGGCGAAATCGAGTATTCGTTTACAAGCGCGTGGAGTCCACCGGAACCAGTGATTGCGGAAATGGCGCGGCAATTTCCACATCTGGAATTCCAGCACACGTTTTTTGAACGCGGTGCGGAATTTTCCGGAGAACGAATTTACAAAGGGGGCGCACTTGATTCGTCCAGAGACGCCGAATATTTCGGCAAAAGGGGAGGCTGACATGGCACGAAGTTTGGGAAATTACAAAAAACCAATTCGTAAACTGCGGACGCAGGATATGATCACCGCACTTGGAAATCTTCCAAAAGCGGGATACACATTCGAGAGCGGCGCACTCGGAGGGGCTGCGACAAAAGACGTTCTTGTGTTACACAACCCGGAAACAAAAATGCTCAAAATTACATCGAAGCGCGTCGGCATTCCGGGCGGCTGGAAAATCTTGTGGCCGCGACAAAAGTCTTCAGAGATCGCGGAGGAAGCTGAGAAAATGGTACAACGCATGTTTGCGTATGCCCGTGGGGGTGAGGGAGATCCTGCACATGAAGCATTGGAGCGGTTTGAAAATACCGTAGAATCGATCCTTGCAGACGAAGACGATTGAATCAAGAGTGAGTGTGTAAGTCTATGCGGTACAACGACTTATACACTCACTCTGTTTTTTTGCATTCTGATTGCATTTTTACAGTCGCCATAACTCATTGATATATAACGACTTACAACAAGGGAATTATTTATTTGCTTTTTCTCTTGATCGATGTTAAGATCTGAGTATGGAAAACGAAGCACACAACAACGGAGAAAAGAAAATGAGAATCGGAACGGAAATCGCAAGAATCAGTAAAGTCGAAAATGGCGTGTATTCGGCATACAAATTTTTCGCAAGCGGGCGCGTCGAAAAGTATTTTGACAATGACGTGATTTTGTTGGCAATCTGGAAACAGGATGCGGAATTCGGAATCGAGAACCCATTGATTGATCCCCCGCAAACAATGATCGATATGTTTTCGCGGATTTTCGAGACGGTTGATCGAATGGTGAGAACGGAAGATTTCAGAGTTGACATGATTGCACAGCCTACACTTGACGATTTCGGCAAACAGTTTGCTTTGGAGAATTAATCACAATGACTCACGAAAACACAATCAGGAATCGGGCAAAGCGCGGTCAAGTGGTTCTCTCGTATGCAAGCGGCGAATGGTTCACGGCGTGCGGGTTCCATAACAAACACATTCCGAAAGCGGCAAGTTTCATCTACAACGGAAACGAGAAGATCTGGCATACGGCGAAATATGACAACGCAGTTAAACTGGCAGACTACGCCGATCAAGACGCATTGAACGCGCTCCGTGAAGCACAAGCGGAGCGCGGTTCTCTCTTAGAAGAGAGCCGTGCAACGGATTCTGATTTTGAAGTTCCAACACCGGATGGCGAAGAATACTTGGGATACCAAAAAGCGGGAATCGAATTTGCATCAAAACGAGAGGGAACGCTTATCGGGGATGAAATGGGATTGGGAAAAACAATGCAAGCAATCGGTGTCACACAAGCGGACAAATCAATCAAAGATGTTTTAGTGATTTGCCCAGCAACGCTAAAACTGAATTGGAAACGGGAATTTGAAAAATGGAGTGTTCGGGAAATTTCAGTTCGCATCATCAAAGGAAAAAATCAAGTCTTGGCTGCGAACGGTGCAGATCTGAATATAACGATTATCAATTATGACATCGTTGGCAAACATCGAAAAATGCTGGCAGAATCTGGACAATGGGATTTGATGATCGTCGATGAATGCCATTACTTGAAAAGCGGACGCACAAAGCGGACACAACAAGTTCTTGGAAAATGGGATTCGGATGAAGCCAAACGGATTGACCCGATTCCGGCGCGGAAAAAATTGATGTTGACGGGAACTCCGATTTTGAATCGTCCGATTGAACTATACACAATTCTAAAAAGTATCACTCCAGTTTTCAGAAACTGGAAAAAGTTTGTGGAACGATATTGCGGTGCAGTCGGAACGCGGCACGGTTGGGATGTATCCGGTGCAACGAATCTTGAAGAGTTGGCAGAGCGTCTCCGAAGCACAGTTATGATACGGCGACTGAAAGCGGACGTGCTTTCCGAACTTCCGGCGAAACGTCGGCAAGTTATTGAGATTCCAACAAACGGAATGAGTGAAGCAGTCAAAGCGGAAATGAGCGCGTTTGCACAACAAGAACTTCGATTAGAAGTTTTGAGGAATGCAGTAGCGTCGGCTGAAATCTCCGATGATGAAAATGCTCACCGGGATGCGGTTAGAAATTTGAATGAGGGAACGTTTGCAGCATTCACGGAAATGGCACGCTTGCGACATCTTACAGCGGTCGAAAAAGTTCCACATGTTATCAGTCACCTGCAAAACGCAATCGAGACTTCAGATAAAGTGGTAGTCTTCGCACATCACAAAGATGTTGTAGCGGCGATTATGGAAGCCTTTGACGGTATCGCAGTAAAAATCACTGGAGAAACTCCCGTTGATAAGCGGCAAGGAATCGTTGATAGTTTTCAGAACGATCCTTCGATTAAACTTTTCGTTGGGAACATGAAAGCGGCTGGAGTTGGGATCACCTTGACAGCGGCAAGTCACGTGGTATTTGCGGAACTCGATTGGGTTCCTGCAAATCTGAGTCAAGCCGAAGATAGATGCCACCGGATCGGCCAAACGGATTCAGTTCTCGTACAGCACATTGTACTTGAGGATTCGATGGATTCTACAATGGCAAACAGAGTGATTGAAAAACAGGAAAATATTGAAAAAGCATTGGGCGGCGATAAAGTGGTTACACTTCCGAAAAAAGCGGTTAAATTAATTGACAAACTTCAGGAAAAAGCAACGGCTGTATTCGATGAACCGAAAATCAGACAATTGACAAACGAAGAAATCGAAGCTATTCAAAAGAAAATTCGTTTTCTGGCAAACAGTTGTGACGGCGCGTTATCACAAGACGGTGCAGGATTCAATAAACTGGATACGCAATTCGGAAAATCTCTTGCGCGGCAAACCGGATGGACGCAACGGCAAGCAAACGCGGCTTTGAAACTAACAACCAAATACAGGCGACAACTTTCTCGATTCGCATGAATTTTTCTCTTGACATTTAGACTGCATTATGCTAGAGTATACGTGATGAAGGAAATGAGACACAGAGAAACTCAAAGCCAAAACAAGGAGGACAGACCGATGAAGTGATTCACGCAAGACGCGGCACGGAACACGCGGAGCGTTTCCGCGTGTTCCACTTCTACCACGAAAAACGAGGGAGCAACAAAATGGCGAACACACTTTATGGAACAAGAGTTGACGAAGCCACCGTAAGGGGAATCGAGCAGCCAAAGTTCACCGAAACTTTTCATCCGTGGAACCACGACGCGATCATTTCTTCGCTGGAACGCGGTTTCGCAAAACAGACGGAATTCGAAATTCTGCGAAGGGAATACTCGTTAAACGGGAATGGATCGAAAATGTTCGGTGTCTGGCATTTGAATCGAATCGATGCCCCGGACACAGAAAAAAATCCTGCACTTGGTTTTCGAAATGCAATTGACAAGTCTTTCCGGTACGGCGTTTGTGGTGGACAGAATGTCTTAATCTGCGGCAACATGCAGATGGACGGAACCTACCTGTTGGATCGAAAGCATACGGGCGGACTGGACGAGGAAGAATTGGAAGAAATGGCGGACAAAGCAATGGGAAAAATGTCCGAACTGTTTACCAGTTTTGAAGAATTCCAAAATCGTCTAAAAGAAACGAAACTCTCTGAAGAACTCTACAACAAATTGATGATCGAATTGCTCAGGCGGTCAATCGTCAATCCGATTCGTTTCGGCAAAGTTGACAAGATCATCCGAGAAACTCCCCGATACCATGACACAGTGGACGGCTGGAGGGACGGAATGACAGAACTCTGGAACAAGCGCAATCTGTTCGTGATACAGCAAAAGAATACGGCAATGAATGGGATGCTTCGGGAACAATTCCCGGCTACCGTTTTGAACTAACTTGAACCGGAAAATTTTGGATTCCCCGATCTTGCTCCGGTAAGATCGGGGATTTTTTACGGGAGAAATCAAATGCCGAAAAGCGGGTACAAAATCACATGGATTATCGACATTTTAGCAGATAATGAAGTAGAAGCGGCAAGAGAAGCCCTGCGAATTCAACGCGATCCTGAATCCGAAGCTACATTCTTTATCGTCCATGACAAAGACACTGGAGACGAATTTGACGTTGATCTGGATCTATCCGATACAAACTACGTTTCCACGAAGAAATGAACGTACAGGGCCATTTTGGGGGCTAGAATGGCCGGAATTATTTATCTTGACATTTTCATCTGATTTATGCTAAGGTCTTGACACTGAAGAAAACGACAACGCGGAAAGGAACGAAAATGGCGGTGCTTTTCGGAATAGAACGAAGGAATCATGATTGGATGTGTCCGAACTGTCACGAATTTGGGCCACCGCACGCGCTTGGGATAGGTATAAGATTATACTATTGCATGAACTGCGGCGAAGGCTACCAGATACCAATATCAGAGCGACACGTGGCAATGCGAGAACAGCCACAAGCCGTTGATTTAGTAGGGCTTGAGTTTGGGTGAGGGC
>Ga0114923_10001291_pt1 | contig 17534 bp, 6 predicted proteins | sample SumtaG_FD_89578 | JGI IMG/M metagenome (GOLD analysis project Ga0114923, IMG submission 89578) | Deep subsurface microbial communities from Indian Ocean to uncover new lineages of life (NeLLi) - Sumatra_00157 metaG | ecosystem: Environmental > Aquatic > Marine > Oceanic > Sediment | place: near...
AATATTATCACAACAAGATTACTTAACCCCTCACAACGCTATGATGAGTTTATAGATAGTTTTTGGGATCGAATCAAACGATACAGGATAACTAGTGGCCATACAGGCTATGATGCAGTGATGCGAAGAATAGATATGCATAATGAAGAACGTGATAAAAGATTCAACTCCAGGAATCAGAATTGGGTGTGGTATGATTCTCAAACACCTGAGAAAAAAGAAGAACTACGTAGAGAACAACATGAATCTGATGTTTTGCTGCTGGCTGAAATTTCAGGAATATCATCTGATGTATGGAATCAGTATTTTACAAAACAAACGAAAGAAACACTTGCAAAACCTACGAGAGATGCAAAAACTCAGACTGAGTACGGAACTTATAATAACTTGCTAAAACATGATACGTGGAGAAAAGATCATCGCCGGATACAAAGTAACATTGCTTTTAATATGTCGCTATTACCAACAATAGTAGTTGAGGGTCGAAGGGTAACAAGAAAACCAGAAGAATTTGAATTTGCCTTGAATGCTTTTATCATGCAGGGGAATGAGGATACAGGAACGCTGTCAAATCTTTACAAACTAAGTACTGCTATAACTGATGTTGATGATATAGGACAAAGCGGTATTGATATTAAGTCAGATAGGTTTAACTCGTTTATTCAAAGTAGTGATGTTTCCGAAACTGCTCATAATATCTTAAGTAGCTCAGTAGACAATCATATTGTTGATTATTACCAGGGACTACAGGAACCAATGGAGCTGATATTTATAAATGGTCTGCATCATCTCGACCTCAATCCGGATGAAAAAGGCACTCACAACGTCAATATGTCTAACGAAGATATATGGATGACTCAGATACATTCCTTCCTGGAAGAAGGTGACTCATATTTACATTGGACTGGACAATTCGGAGATAAGCCTTCATTAATATTTGTAAGGGCTCCAAAAATAGCTGCTCCAACAAAAGTGCAATACAAAGAACTGATAAAAAACTTTCCGAACTATGAGAAAGCTGTTAATTGGTTCTATTCAGAATATCTCGAACAGAAACAAGAACTTTTTTCTTTTCTTTTTAAATCCCTTTCTTTTCACGAACGCAAAGAAAAACGAAGAGACCTGGCAAAAACATTTATATACAATTTTGCAAGGAACATGAGAGCAACAAATGAGCTTTTCTTTGGTAAGGAAGAGCAATATACCAGTCTTGTTGATATAGTTAAGCGTGGAGGATCTTCTAACTCTCCTGGATACAGACTTAATCCCTTTGTCGAGGGTGGTGTTGGAAAAACCTTTCAGTTTGCAATGATTGATGATCTTATTGAAGGAGTAGAACTATTCGATGGTTGTGAATTTATGTCCGGGGAATATGCGGAACGTTCCCAAGTTTCTATGGGATCTGGTCTTAGCAGAATAAACGAACCAGGATATGAAATACTTTCCTCGATGAAGGCATTGACTTCTTTTATTGATGAAGAAACAGGTCTCAGAGGACTTACAAAAGGAAATAGAACCAATATAGAACTACATGCTAACGACCTTCCTGATAGCAAGTATAAGCATATCAGAGATTTTATGGAAAAATACAAGATAGATGTTTTGTCTTTTACATCTACAACAAAAAAACATGAAAGAACAACTGATAAAAAAGAAGCGGCAATAGTTCTCTGGAATAAAGACGGCTCATTAAAAAAGAAACCAGTCATTCCTGAACATGGGATTGTCACCAGGCAGACAGAGGATGTTTATATTCAACAAGATCTTAGGCATTCCAGCGAGGCGAAGTCTACTAAGATGCCTTCTCAGTTACTTGGAAGTATGTTGATTCTCAACAATGGTCCGGCAATATCCGAGATGATTAATCAGCTTCAGGCAAAGACCATTGTTGATATGATGAGGGAATTTGATGGCAAACCTTCTGATGAGGTAAAACTTAAGTGGCTAAAAGAAAATGTAAATGAAAATACTCAGCCTGAACTTTTTAAGCTTCTTAAGGCTGGTATTACTGTTTACGAACCGGCAATGGCAAGTTATATGAGAACCATGCTTGCCGGTGCTTTAACCAGGAAAGCTCTTGAGGTACCGATTAACAGATTAACAACGCAGGAGATTGCAGATCCCGGAAGAGTACTCGAGGGAAGAAAGCCTTACAAAGATAAAAATGGGGTTGATCATATTTTGCTACCTGATGCTGGAGCAAATGTAAGGGGAGCAAGATATGAGAATGCAGAGTATAATGGGAAACCAGAACAGGCTAAAACATTTGTACTTGCCAATAAAGAACTTCATAGAGATTTATTTGATATTGCCGGAGACTATATAGAATGGATAGTTGAAGGTAGGAATGGAATAATCCCAGGTGAATATATCATCGCAAATCGTGTGCCGGTATCAGGATTACATTCACATACAGTAGCCAGACTAAAATATAAAATGAGCACCGGTAATTTTACAATGCTTGATATGAGGAGTAGATTGGATGGTGGTTCTGACCTTGATGGTGATCAACGTTTCAACCAGGTGTTTTTTCGTGGTGAAACAGGTAAGATCATTCTTGATGATTCAAAGAAAGGTATTGCTAATAAGATGATGATGGCGATAGCGGAAGATTATACTGATCCATTCTTTAACGAGAGAATAACAGATGCGATTAATGTTAATAAATATGACACTCCTATTATTGATAAGTATCGGGATGACAAAAAATACTCTTCTGTTGATCCACGTGGATATGATAAGGCCAGAAATGAAAATATGGTTGGTGTGAAACTGAAAGGAGCTTTGACTAATGCAACAACTGTGTACAGCATAATTGCGTCAAGAGATCTTAACTTCAGACATCCTATTCAGCTGCCAACAGGAAAAAGGATGACGGCATCAGAAGAGTTTACTGCAGTAAAGATTATATCAGGTACAACAAATACCAAGAAATCAGCACGGGCTGGAGAGGGAATTTATACAATGAGACCTAATAAAGGAGATGCTATTCCTTTTGTTAATGAGAGGGAAAATTTTGGTAATCCTTGGTCAGTAGCAGGATACCAAGGAACAATCAAGGTAGGTGATATCTCTACAGCTGTTGCAAATTACAATGCATGGTTAAGGGAAGAAAATTTCAAGGATGTAGAATCTCAAAGAAGAAGATGGATTTTATCTAAAATAAAAGAGGGGTTTTTGAATGGCAAAACATTATTATACTTCAAGGCGGGTTATACAAGTCATGCAGATGTATTAGAGGCTTTTGTAAATGAAAAACTTGAGGCTTATAGATCAGGAACAGTTGTAAAACTTGAGGGTTTTGTAAGAGACCCGGCAGGATTGATGAAAACTCATTTTGCAAATTTTCTTAACATGGCATTTGATAATGCTGCGGATCCTAAGCTTGAGATAATTGGTATAAATGAGGTAACTGTAAATATGTTTGTTATTACATTACTTGGCAATAAGAAGTTAGATACCACAAGTGATGACGCTATAATGAAGCATATCGGGCAAATCGTGGAATATTTTACATCTCCAATTCTTCGCCGGTTCACGAACATGATGCGAAGAGACAGCGGAGGATTGAGGAGGGTTAATCTTAAGGAACTTGAGAAAAGACTGTCCAGAGAATTTACCGAAGCTGAAGCACGCCGGGTTGTGGACTTTTATAAAGTATCAAGAGAAATATCTGAGCTTCGAAGATTTTATAGTCTTACGCAAAGAGCTTCTAACAGTGTAGTAGAACTCGAGATAGACAAAGCATTATATAATGCTGTTGCCAAAAATGACAAGTCAAAATTTAAGTTAATCAATGTAAAGAATTTATTTGATGATCAGGGATCACCGGTGAGGGAATTTGCTACTGCAGAGCAAGCATTATCCATATCAGAAAGATATATTTACGTGGATACTTTTAATTATTCTGAGGCAGGTCAGCAAATCATGTCTGCAGTCATGAACTTGTTTCCCAAAAAGACATTTTTTACATTGAATGAACTGAAATCTCTCGACTATGGGTTGAATAATATTGCTGCGATTAAGGCTCTTGGTGTAAAACAGGGGGCTGCATCAGTGGAGAAAGAGCTGCTTGAGAATCTTAAGTCCTACCGTGATAAGTATCCTGGCAATAAATTTCTGGAAACAGTTCATAAAGTGATCAGGAAAGGAAAATATTATATCGAGATTGCTCCGGATTACCGGCAAGGAAGAATTGATGAAACCAAACTCGAGAAAATAAGGAATGACTTTGATTCGCTATGGGGATTAAACAAAGAAATAGCAGAAAAGTTTGTTGCTAATGTTCTATATAAATGGGGAGCCACAACAAGTACATTCGGAGGATCATATTACAGCTTGTTTGGATATAAATTCAGAGTGTACTATTCAAAATTAATGCAAAATGAATTAAGATCTTGGCTTCTTGATGAGATAAGTTCGGTTGAAAAACTTCAAATAATGGAGTGGGTCTTACGCAGGTCAAAGGTGCAGGATCTTAATAAAAAGGCTTTTAACCCTTCTCAGGCAAATTATTATGATTATGGTTCATTGGCCATTCTTAATACTCCGGTCTCTTATGAGGCATTGGATGCCCTTACGGGTGTTACTAATGCAAATGAGTTTACTGAATTCAACAAAGATCATGAGTTTGATAAACATGCAATAGCTGCAGAAATGTCTGATATCTATAGAAAGGAAATGCTTAGTGTAGCAAAAGATGTTATCCCGGCTGCTGGTCGATTTATAGAAGAATTCCGGAAGAGGGCTCTAAAGATATTTCCGCCGGCATCGGGCAACAATATATCGGTAAAAGATATGCTGCCGAATGATTCAATTGGTGAAGCACTGATAAGTGAGGATGCAGAACTGCAAAAATTCGTTTATGAGAGATTAAGAAAAATGTACCCTGGTGTTGTATTTTTTACTGATAGAGATGCATTTTTCACCTTTGTTAAAAAATGGGGAGGTAAAGGATTTAATGTATCACCTCATGCTATCGGCCATGCCTTTAAAAATGCTATTTTTATTGATCAAGAAACTGCTGTTCAGTCAACAGTGTCTCATGAACTCAGCCATATATACTGGGATGCTTTGCCGAAGGATCATACAGTAAAGAAGAAACTTCTTGATTTGTATAGTGAAGAATTCCCGGATGCACTTGAAGAGGATCTCGAGGAGAGGATTATTCTTGATATCGGACAGGCAAGTACCGACCTAGCGAATATAAAATTACGAGGCAGTGTCCTGGATAAATTCAAGTTATACCTTAAAGAATTTTGGCGTGCTGTTAAGGCTTTCTTTGGTGTGTACTCGAAGATCGATCTTATTGATAGATTAACACTTGATATATGGGAAAACTCTGACAGGATCATTCCTAATACCAATATGGGCAATGCTATTGTGCGTAGCATGATCACGTATAACTTTGAAGATGATGAAATTCCTGGTTTCCATGGGGAAAAACATACTTATACTCTTGCCGGTGTTCCAATGCCAAGTGTAACCACTGCCATCCAGGTTCAAATGAGTGAGGCATTTAATCCTGAAATAAAAGCTCATGCGAAAGTGCTTAAGGATGCAAGATTGTATCGTGGGCTTACTAAAGAAGTATGGTCAGAAGAAGAAAAACGTGAAGCTACATCTGCCCTATTGAAGTTCTGGGATGAAGGAGCTTCTGAGAAAGGCACAGCTATTCATTCTGTTTCACAATCTGTATTTGACGATAAGTCATTGCCTGAAGATTTTATTAAGGATAAATTTATGAACAGGAATGTTTATATTAAACTTAGAAAAATCTTCCAGGAAATAAAGACAAGTATACTGAATCAGTATCCGGATGCGATTTTCTACACGGAACCAATGCTGATATCAAAAAAATATAAAATTGGTGGTCATTCCGATCTGGTTGTGGATACTGGCAATAAAGATCTTGATGGAAAACGTGAATTAGTTGTTTATGAATTCAAAACTACAGAAGATGATTATGCTGATGCTGATATGAATCCGCTTCCTGAGTATAAGAGAGCATTCAACATGTTCAAGGCGCCGTTTCATAACCTGACACATTCAAGGTATACAAAGCATACTATTCAGCTTAACATGTATGCAAATATGCTCGAAGAGCAGACGAATCCTAAAAACCCGGGCGAGAAAAATAAAATTGTTAGACTGAGGGTTATCCCAATAAAAAGAGAGATTGATGGTGATACGAAAAAAGTTGCTGATGTTCATTCATCACATTGGGTAAAAATAGCAAGAAATAAAAAATCAATTGATGTAGCCGAGAAAATGATGCAGCAAAGTTATCTGCAGCGACAGAATATCGGGGATATCTACCCGGAATTTAAGAGCAATCTTGAGAAACTGGAGACTCCTGCAGTACTGGTAAATGATATGTTGAAAGCAATGCATTTTATGAATTTGTATACCGGGAATATCAAGAAAATCAGTAAAACTCATATTGATGATATTCAGAACGAGGGAATCAATACACAGTTCGCCAAGTTAATTGCTCCAACAAAAGCAAACGGTTTAGGTTATACTTTAGAAGATATTCATGGGAAAAATGCACTAACATCTGAAGAACTGTTTTTTATATCGGTGCAAAATATAACAAAGAAAGAATACTTTGAAGAAAAAGCCAAAGGAGAGAAAAACCGTTTTTATAATGAACAGGAAGTAGATGCTAAATATGTAGCAAAGCCAAATCCGGACAAAAATGATAGGAAATGGCACAGGTATGGTAATCAATTACTGCAGGATGTTGGGACCAGTAATGTTGAGGAAGGAGACCGGCTTATGATGATTTATGAAATACCTCGTCCGGACGGAACTATTCCAACCGATATATATTATTATGAGGTACTCGCCGTGGACAGAAGACGTAAAAGAGTTAAACTTAGGAATGTTGAAACTGGTATAGAAAAACACTTGCCAGTGCCCGGCAAATATGATGGACTCACTAAAATTCATGCAGAGCTTCCAAAAGGTGTTAAGGATCCTGGTCCGGAATCATACAAAGCTGCTTATCTCTATGAAAAGGAAACCATTAAGGAAGTACATTGGGCAGTAGGATTTAACATCGGTGAAATCGAATCTACCCAGGAAGGGGAACTCAGACGTAACATGAGAGCAAAACAGATGAGAAGGATCTGGAGACTCTTCACTGAAAATAATACTTGGGCTGAGCTGCAGGAATTTTACCGGGATGAAGAAAAAGTAGTGCAGTTATTTGAAGAACTAAAGTCGTTTGATAACGATATATCTGAAGCCATTGCTCTTCTTACCAGGGCAGAGGCAAGAAATCACTGGATGGCTGATATCATAAGAAAGGAAAATAATCAGTATGACAAGGTTCCTAATGAAATGCTTCCGATGACTCTTAATGCATATTATATTCTTACCAATCATAAAGATATGGTTTGGAAAGATTTCGATAGAGCGGAATGGGCCCGTCCAAATATGACTCCCCGGATGATGGAGCATAAGTATGTTCCATTAAATATGTTTACTTCGCAGACACAAACAGAGAACAGGAAGTACTTGCAGAAATCATTTGAGTTAAATAAGGTATTTAAGGAGTTCTCCGGCAAGATAGATTATAAAACAGTAATGGTAGAGTTTGATGGTAGATTGTACTGGAGAAAGCCAGGGGAGGTATTACTTGAACCGGAGAAAGGGTTTCTTGAAGCATTGTATTATTACTATAGTAATTATGACCCGGCATATCGTGAGATGAGAGAGCAGGGGCGTGAGTCAAGAATAGAGGTAAGCAAGATTTATGCATCCCGCGGAGAGTTCAAGGAAAGATTCGGGAGTAGATTTGGTTCACAAATGTATACAAAGTTAAGACCGACTGAATATGATGGAGTAAAACTAAAAGTTGTTATTGGATTCAATAAAGAAGGAAAGCCTGAATATGAACGAGATAAAAATGGGAAAATAGTAATACGTACTCTTGGAGAGATCAAAGAACAATTTGCCCTGAAGAACTTTAGTGCGGAAGAATTATTAAAATATTTCGGAGCTAAGTGGAGACATATATTTCTTAGGATCCCAGGAATCCCTACAGTATTTGGTAAGTCATCGGGCGGGATTATGAATTATCAGATCAAGAAGGCTATAAAAACCTATGATAAAGGAGGAGATGGTATTAATCTATCGGATACAATAAGGAAAGGAAAGAAACGAATTCCTATTCTCGGCCGCGGAAATATAAAATACACTACTGAATTATTTGTTGAGGCAGAAGAGAAAGCGATTGATTCAATGATATATGCTCACTACATGAAACGATTGATGGCTCCTTTGGATTGGATGCTGCATAAATATACCGGTATCGATTCAGGAGAAAGTGAAGACGGTGGGAAAGCAATAACTAAATGGCTAAGAACATGGGGTGAGTATCAACTTTATGGAATTAAACCAGGAAATCAATCATTTATGGGAGGAAGGATGGCCTCTGATGTTATTGACTTTGCAAACCGGATGAATAGTCTAAATAAAATCATGCTTTCTCTAATAACCCAGGTGAACAACTTTTTGATCGGGCAGACATTAGATATAGTTAGAGAGCCGGCTGCATATTGGAGGGGATTAAGAAGAATCGGTGAAGACGGAAAGATTCTACCTAATTTATTAAAGGCAAGAAATATACTCAGGCGGTATGCATTAGCAAATATTGTTAGTGATTTTACTTTTGATCAGATCGATAAAGAAATGAAGATTCTTGGTGTTGATATCAAGAAAGTTGAAAATATTGGGTACTGGCCCATGGAGATTGCTGAAAAATTAAATCAGTTCCCTATTTTCATCGGGCTGATGACAGATATTGAATGGAATGCATATACCATGGAAGGAGGGATAGTAGATGAAAAAGCTAATAATCATATGTCAGATTTCAAGGCACAAATAGTTGCTACTAGGACACAGGATATACATGGAGACTACAGTGAAATTAATGCATCTCCATTTATGATATCTAATTTTGGGAAAGCAGGATGGCAGTTTAGAAAATGGTTGCCAGCAATGATCTGGTCACATTTTGCTCCCTACCATATTGATAGAAATCTTGCTATAAGAAGTGGTTTATTCCCAACATTTGATTTATTAACCAGGACAGTCAAGTATAACTTATCATCAGTTGAGAAGCGCCAGGCAAAGCGGGAAAGAATCATCAGGAAAGCAAATGAAGATCAAGACTATGAATCTGATATGTTTTTTGGAACAACCCAGGAATATTTCCATGATCTGATAAAAGAGTCTAACAATGGTAGGATAACTTGGAAAGAACTTTCTCCAAGTGATAGAAGAAACACTGTATCACTGATTTTGGAGTTAATGATAGCAGTTGTAAATGTAACAGTTGAATTTACCATGCTGGGAGGAGATGATGAAGATAAATACAAACCTTTCGGAGTCCGGATGTTTCTTAATATTTTTAACCGGTTCCAGGGAGATGTGTTTTTTATATATAAATTTGAGAATTGGGAGTATTTCATGGATAATTCAATTCCTTCATTGGCACTATTGGGCAGTTTAGCTCACTTTATGTTTGATTTTACGTACTGGGTCTGTTCAATATTTAATCCTTCCCTGAAGGTAAAAGCGAATTATCAGAGAGAAACCTTCTATTCAAGACAAGGAATGCCTAAATTCCTGATCGATGCAACATATTTTCTACCGGCTGGATCATTCATGCGGTGGATGCAGAAGCGAATCAAAATAGCAATTAAAAGACATAATATGCGTGATGTGAGAGAACTTGGCCTGAGACAAGAAGTAATTGATGAATTGAATCTGCCCGGATATAAAATCTCAGAGTTTGATCTTGAAGAATATGCATATAAGTATAAGAGAGTATTTCGTGATTTTAAACTTAGTTCAGAATATGAAGCACTGATAAATAAAGGTATTGATCCTTCAATCTATCTTGATCTGCAAATAGGAGAAAGCCTCTTGAAAGCGGAAGCAGACGAGATCATGGATGCATTAAAAATGAGACTGATTGATCAGCTGCTTGACTCCGGGGAGTTTGTTACGGATATCAGGACCATGGAGAAGAATGCTGACAAAATGAAGGAATTAAAGAATGCCAAAAAGCCTGTTACAAAAAAGTCTCAGAGGAGAAAATTCGAAAGAGCAATGGAAGAATATAATAAATAGTTTAATTTTGCAATATAAATTTAACACATAAACGTTATGGCATTTACGGACTTCACTCCCGAAACTCATGTTCAGGAAGCTCAGGATGGAATGGGCTTTAAGATATGGGATGAAAGCGAATGGAACGGCGAAAGTGACAATACAACCATTTGTTTTGTTACTGTTTTTTTTATCAATGATAACGAAGTAACGATTGAATATGATCCTTATGAATTAATTGTTGGTGCAGATAAAACCAAATTTGAGGAATATCTTGACAGGGATGGACATATTATAAATCTAGAAGATCTCACTATTGATGGAGCAGCTGCCCCAGAAAGATTTGAAGATGGTTACTATGTTATCCGTGTCACATACGATGATGGAACATATGGATCCGGTAACGAACCTTACTATGACAATACTCAAGGCTTTTTTGCCAAGAATCGTTGCATGAAGCGAAAAATGGCAGTCTTACTAACATGGCCACTGACTGATGCAGGGTATCGTATCAACAGGGATATATTCCTTCAGGGATTATACCTTGAGGTTGCTGAAAATGCTGTTGACCTTGGAAAAAAAGTTCAGTTCAGGACAATCTTTGCATTAATAAAAGCTGTATTCAATAATTACGAAATCGAAGAATGTTGGTAATATGTCAATAACAATAGTACAAACCGACTTTGACAATATTGTGCTTGGTATAGCTGATCACCAGATACGCCTTGCTGTTGTCACAGCAGCCTTACGTAGACAGGGAGACCCGGATGCATGGAGGCGAGAGGAAGAATTAATAATGCTGCAAAACATTATTGATGCTTTAAGAGACTATGATGTAGATGCAGATTTCCTTTCAGATGAAAATATATGGTACCTGCAGGAACTAGCAACAATCATTGTTGAAAACTGTCCAATATAATGGGTGAAAGCAAACAATTTGATGATGCACATGATTACCCGCCAAGAAGCGAGCCGTCAAGTAAACCTATTCTTAAATTTGATCCAAATTTACCACAAACATTTTTGGAACTTTTGGATACTTTCAATACTTATGTAGATAAAGGTGGAAAATTTCTTGTAGTGAATGAAACTGAGGATGGAATCACTGTTTCAGTTGTTACTATGGAATCAGATAAACATGCTGTCCATGTACAGGCTGCTCCTTCCTCTGATTTCAGTATCAACCATGCTTTAGAAAAATTTCCTTCTGTCCAGGCATTTACAGTTGCGGGAAATCCTGCAGTAGTGCATTATACTCACACTGATAATGAAAATGTAAGAATACAAACAGCAATTAATTTTACTGGAACAATATACATGAACTGATGACGTTGGAAAAGGAATATTTTGTACCGGTTGATATGCATGGTTTACAGATAATAAACCATCGGTTACATATGCATTCTTCTAACCCGGGTTCTCCAAATGAAGGAGATATCTGGTATAATAGCACAAATCATGAACCTACGCTAAGAGCTACCAGAGGATCCACTTCTTCAAACAGGGCATTAATAAGTGATGACGATGATTTTTATAATCGGTTGAGTACGGTTGTTACTGTTCAAGATGTTGATGAGCTCATGATCTGGGATGATTCAGTCTCTCCAGTAGATCACAAACAGCAATACAGGAAGATTACCCGGGCTAATTTCCTCTCAGGTATGTCTACCATTCAAAATGCTTATAAACGTGTTATAGCCGATACAGATACGCAAAATTTAGATGCTTCCGGAGAGGATGATATCGCCATTGCCGGTGATGGAACAATTATTGAAACATCCGGAAGTGTAAACGGAATAAATACATTAGCATTAGTCTGGAAGGACCAGACAGAAAATTATATACTCGCCGGGCCTGCTTCAGATGGTGCTGATACTCCAACATTTAGGACTTTGGTAGATGCTGATATGCCTACCAGTTATAGTCCTGATGAATGGGATACTGCTTATTCTCACAGTTTAATCACTGAAAACAATCCACATAATGTTACCTATGCTGAAATAGGCGGGTTATGGGATAGAAATGGAACAATACTAAGTCCATTGAATAGTGGAGACAGTCTTGCTGTTAATATCATTAATGAAGAAAATGTTGATACCGGAGTTACAATTGAAGGAGCGTTGATTAAAGATAGTTTAATGTCACTTGATCATATCACTTCTCCTTCGGGAAACTGGTCAATGAATCTAGCTAATAAACAGCTTAGATTTCTTTGGGTTGCTCCTGTAACAGGAGCTGGAGCAATGGAACTTGAAGTTTCCGGGGCATTTAGTGGTGATGTTCTTCATATTCATCAACATACTGGTAATCCAGGTGCAGGATCACATTTACTTCATTTAGAAGCCGACGATCCAGACATATGTGCTTTGTTTGTTGATTGTGCAGGAACGGTAGCTGCTGCGTTTACAAAAGCTGTTAAGGTAGATACTTTGAATGAGTATACTTTAAATGCTGGGATAGTATTAGGAAGCGTATTATATGTAGATCAGGAAAATTCAAGGGTTGGAATAAATGATACAAGTCCTTCATATCAATTAGATGTAAACGGAACAGGACGATTTACAGGAGATTTAACCTTGACAGGTGCAACTTCTCATTTAATTCTTCCACAAAACAACGATGCTGCAACTCCAACTTTAGCTTTTGGAGATGGCAATACAGGGTTTTATGAAAGATCTGACAATAGTTTAGTAATTGGTATAGGGGGAACAGCTAGATGGATTATAAGTGGAGATAGTATTACTGGAAGACAAGGTAGGTCAGTTTATATCACTGGTTATGCTGGGGGTGGTGTATCACAACCTGTATATGCTTTTTATGAAGATTACGATACAGGTATGTATAGTCCAAGTGCAGATGTTCTTTCATTAGTTGCAGGTGGGGTTGAACAATTAAGATTAACTCAGAATGATGCAGCGGTTGATGTTGCTGGATTTACTGGAAATGTAGAAATTGCAGGAAGTATTAAACTCTTGACCGGTGCAACGGTTGATACTATTGAAACAACTCTTACAGATGATGATACTCATTTACCTACATCAGGAGCAGTAGTTGATCATGTTGCAAATGCAATCGTAGGAGGATTAACTTATAAAGGTGGGTATAATGCTGCTACAAATACTCCTGATTTAGATTCATCTCCTTCGGGAGTACTTCAAGGTGATACATATACCGTTACAGTAGATGGTGTATTTTTTACAGATGCAGTACAAGCAGGAGATATGTTAATTGCAGAAGTGGATGATGCTAATGAGCTTGCCGAATGGACTATTGTTAATAAAAATATTCCACCATATAATTTTCTTAATCTTACAGATACTCCTGCAAATTATATTAGTTCAGGTGGGTTTATGGTAATGATAAATTCTGCTCCTGATGGTTTAGAATTTATTGATCCATCTGGTTATAACCTTAGTAATTTTAATGATGATCTTGGACATGTAGAAATGGCATATCCGGGGGCAGGAATAGCTTTATCAACTGGATCGGCTTGGGATACTTCAATAACAAATAACTCAGGACAATGGAATACTGCCTATACTCATAGTCAAATTGCAGGTGGCAATTCAGTTCATGTTTCAACAACAGAAAATACTAATTGGGATACTGCTTATAGTCATACTCAAGTTGATAATCAGGCTCATGTTGACTATATGCGAAATGTGGGAGATACAGCTGTTGGGAATTATGATATTACAGGACTTGTACAAATAGGGACAACCAGTGCTGGTAAACATTTAGAGTTTCGTAGAGCAAGTGCTAATTATATCTGTGCTCCTTCAAGTGGGTCTTTTTATTTTATGGTTAATGGAGATGTTCCTAGTAGTGCAGATGCAATACTAAGATTAAATAGTAATTATGATATAAAAATTGGGAGAGGATCTTCTAACACAGCCTATATTTATCTTGATGATTCTGCAGATAAGGTAGGAATTGGAACAACAAGTCCAGATGGTACACTACATGTTCATACTGCAACAGCAGGGGCAGTAACAGCTCACGCTGATGCAGATGATTTAGTGATTGAGGGTAGTGGCAATACAGGAATAACAATATTAACACCTGCAGCAAATATAGGTCGGTTAAATTTTGGTGACCAACCCAATAATGATATTGCAAGTATCAGATACGACCACAGTGTAAATAAAATGTTTTTTGATGTTTCAGGAACGACTGATTTGTTCACTATATCAATAGGTGGTTTTGTAGGAATTGGAACAGTGAGTCCTACACATCCTTTGCATCTATCTTTATCAGGAGATTATTTTTCAATAACAGATAGCGGAGATTCAAATAATGATAGAGTTAGAATTGGAGAAAGTGCAACAAATGGTGGATATTTAGGACTTTATAATGATGCTGAGGCATTAAATGTTTTGCTTAGAAGTTATGGTATTTCTTATTTTCTTGGTGGAAATGTAGGAATTGGAACAGTGAGTCCTGGATATACATTAGATGTAAACGGAACAGGAAGATTTGTAAACGATGTTACAGCCAGTAACTTTGTTCTCAGCTCTGATATGCGTCTAAAAAAGAATATAGTTACTGTAAGGGATGGTCTTAAAATAGCTTTATCATTACGTCCTGTTCATTATGATTGGAAAGATGATAGGGATGAATTTGACCATATTGGATTTATTGCTCAGGATATGGAAAAGGTTAGACCTGAACTGGTAATAACTCAAGATCATAAATATATAAGTTACAGCACAATTACCGCAATTAATAATGCAGCGATCCATATATTAAATGATAAGGTTGAAAGTAATGAAGCTAAAATAATAAGGTTAGAAAAACGAGTTAAAAAATTGGAAAATGAGCGTGGGAGTATATAAAATGACATTTATTGGAACAAATGAATTTTACATCGGTTCTACTGGTATATCGTTTAATCATAGATGGTATAGACATAGTTTAAACTTGAAAGCACAAAGACATAAAAACAGAATAGTTCAGAATTACTATAATAAATACGGAGAACCTAAATTTGAGATAATAGAAGAAGTAAAAAAGTTTAACGGTACTGAATTTAAAATTATATTACTTAAGAAAGAACAACATTATTTAGATACTTTGAATCCTAAATTAAATGTATGTCCTATTGCTGGTAGTAGTTTAGGTAGATATTATCCTCCCCTTTCTGAAGAACATAAAAGGAAAATAAGGGAAGCTGGTAAAGGCAGATAAGAAGAATATAGGAATAGTAACTAAAGAAACCAGAAAGAAGATAGGCGATGCTCAGAGAGGTAAAATTGTATCTAAAGAGGCTAGAGAAAAGATGAGTAAATCTCATACAGGTAAAATTTTAACCGAAGAACATTAGTAAATAAAGGTGTAAAGAGACCTCCTTTTACCGATGAGCATAAAAAAAAGATTGGCAAAGCTTCAAAGGGACGACCTGCTTGGAATAAAGGAATACCACGTTCAGAGAAGACTAAAGCTAAGATACGATTGACTAAGAAAAACAAAAGTTTAGAAGAAAAAATAAATATTGGGAGAAAGATTAGCGAGGCTATTATGAGAAGAAATAAAATTTTAAAAAGAGCATAACAATGGCAGTACCAAATCATGATCATTTCTCACTTCAGGATGTGGTTGATGAGCTCATTGCCGATCCTCCTACATTACAGGACTGTTTTTATACAGCTATTGATAGTTACTTTGATCCGGCATATAAGGGAAGTAAGGATAATTTGTATAATTTCAGAAATTTTGGTATTGGCATAACTATGAGACAAATCAGAATTAAACTCTACCCTGAATACGATAATGGTTATATAAAGAATGAAGATACAAACTGGGCTGTACTTATTTTTGGAGCTTCTGGAGATACGCCATATAACTCTGGTAATTTTCTTAGCAGGGTATCAAGAAGTGGATCCACATACCGATGTGATAGGATGTTTTTTACTTTTGATTTAAGATCAGTTAGTGAAACAATACTTTATGTATCTATGAAGATGAGAATAGTTTCAGGAATATGGTCTCATAAAATATTTTTTCCTGATGATATCCCTTATTCTGGAACATTAGATAACGAAGACTGGAATATGGTAACAGAACAAGGTGGGGGGACTGAATCTTATGCATTAATGTTTGGTACAACTTTTATAAAGCAAGGAGATGCTTCTTTTTATGGAGTTAATAGTGTTGGTAATGATGTTGATGCTTTGGGTCGTTTTAATACAGCAAAAGGAACACTTGTTCAGCTTGGCTCAAGACATTATGATGATTGGAGTAGTGATCCCCCGGCTGATGGCTTGGATTATCTTACAGAATGGAGAAGAGCTGTCGGTGCAGGAAATTATGTATGGGATCCTGAGTTATTATTACTATACGAAGGTTTGCAAATATGTATAGCAAATCCTTCTATATGGAATATATCAGATGCATTACATGCAAATAAATACATGTATATTACAGCAGATACAGGGAATGACTGGTCTGCATCTGTTACAACTGGTGGAGCATGGCTTTCTATTACTCTTGGTGGTACAGGTAATAGTTGGGGTTGGTTTAAAGTACAGGCTGCCTCAAATCCTGGTGGTCCAAGAACAGGATATATCACAGTAAGTAATGACCTTAGTGATGTAGTAATAACAGTTAATCAGGAAGGAGTTCCAGAATGTTATGCAATTCCTGATCCTTATGCAGCATCATACAATGATCACAATAAAATATTTCAAGTAGTAGCCCATCCGGATACTAATGCATGGACAGCTTCATTTGTAGATACTGGTGATGGAATTGGATGGATCAGTTTTGTTGGAGATTTTACCGGTATAGGCGATGGAGATTTTACTGTTAATATTGACAATAATGATGGTGTCGCAAGAAGTTGTGATATAAAACTTGTAAGTGATGCAGCTTCGGATTATATTATAGATGTTAACCAAGATGCTGGCGGAATTAGTGGAGGAGTCTTAGAAATAGATAATCAATCAAACAATACTGATGATATAAATATTGATGTTACCCCTAATACAATGGATACTACGATTTCAAAAGTAAATACAGGTCATGGGACATCATGGTTTAATATTACATCAGGATCAGCAGAAACGGGAGATTTTAATTTAGCAATAATATTGGCCGGAACTCCACCTACAGGTGATAGAAGTGCACAGGTCAGGATTGATGACGATGATAGCGGTCTCTACGAATTGGTAACAGTGAATTATACGTACTTGGTATAAAATGAAATATATTTTATAATTTTACTTTTTTATTTATTAACTTATTTTTATTATTATGAAAAACATGACAAACGGAGATACTCTCCAAATGTTTAACGGTCTGAGTGCTGTTAAGCAGCCACTATTTGCTGACATAAAGGATTTGGAAGATATGAGTGATTATCTCTTCCATGCAAAATTTATCCAGGCAGTGAGCTATAACAAAAGAAAACT
>Ga0114923_10001292_pt1 | contig 17533 bp, 18 predicted proteins | sample SumtaG_FD_89578 | JGI IMG/M metagenome (GOLD analysis project Ga0114923, IMG submission 89578) | Deep subsurface microbial communities from Indian Ocean to uncover new lineages of life (NeLLi) - Sumatra_00157 metaG | ecosystem: Environmental > Aquatic > Marine > Oceanic > Sediment | place: near...
CTGCTTGTAAGGGGCAAAAAGCTCGGGTCTCACAGATCAGGCACACGTATACGCTATCTACAAGCAAACAAGCCCCTATTGTAAGTGGGTCAGGACCGCATGTTGAATATGGTGCCGTCTTTGAGGCTACCAAGTCACATCAGTGACCCGATCTCAAAAAAAGATGCCCCTTGACGGCCTGCAAACACGACAAGACCGCTCATATTTGCATTCGTGGGATTTGGGCAACAGCCTGTTAAATATTAAGTAATCGCTTTCTTATTCTGTTTGCCGTATTTCCAACGACTCTATGAATATTTAATATTTAAGATGTGGCCCTCTGTCTCCCCTGTAAAATAGAAGTAACGCAGTGTCGACTAATTCAGTTTTTTATAACAATTATGACCAGTTGTCAACTTACATCAAGCCGCGAAAAAACCCCAGGCAAGCCTCATCGTCCCACTTGGCCGGGCCCACGTGGTTAAAGACGACTATTCCCTTTCGATCCAGGATATATGTTGCTGGAATCCTGCGTGTGTTAAATAGATTCGGCAAATCCTTGCCTTGAATATACACCGGAAATGTAAACCGGTTTTTCTTCATAAAGTTTCGAACGGTCCTCTTGTTTTCGTCCGCGACGAGAACAAAGGCAATATCGTCATCTTTCAGAGAATCGTAGAGGTTCTGAATACTCGGCATTTCAGCAACGCAAGGCGGGCACCAGGTTGCCCAAAAGTTCAGAAAGACTACTTTACCCCTAAACTGCGTCAATGGTACCTCCTGCCCATCCAGGGTGCGAATGGACCAGGAACCGGCTTGTTCATAAACAGAGGCTTGCTGATAACTCGAAAAATCGGGCGGTTTCGACCTCGTTTCTCCCCTGTCCGAGATAGACCTGATCTTAACAAAAACATATCCGGCAAGGAAGATTAGCGCAATGACCAGAACGACCCAGGAACCCAAGCCGACGGAGAAATGTTTATTGAAGAATCTCATAAGGTTTATTTATAACGATTAAAACAAGTTGTCAATTGTTGATGTTATACATTGTGGAGACATTGAGGATTCTTTTTGATTGACTTGAGTATATGATTTGCTTAGTCTGCTTTCTATTCGAAGACTATGCTTGAAGATATTATAAGAAAAGTTCAGATATGTATTCCTTTCAGGCTCCTGAAAGAAAAATACCTGCCACTGGTCCTTGAAAACAGGGTCAATCCCGAAATCGGTATTGACGGGGACATCATAGATACACATTCAAAGAAAGAACTTTCGGAAATCGCGTCTCTCCTGAAACAAGAAGGCCTTTTGATCACACTGCACGGACCTTTCTATGACCTTGTGCCGGGCGGCATGGACAAAAAGATATTAAAAACAACTCGAGAGCGCCTGAAACAAACATTCGACCTTATACCGGTGTTCGAACCAATCTCCATTGTCTGCCACACCGGGTATGACAAAAATAGATATCATGAGGTAGAAGACGAGTGGCTTGCGACAGCCATTGATACGTGGAGGCCCATTGTCAAGGATCTCGAAGGAACCCGAACAACCCTGGTGCTGGAGAATGTCTATGAAAAAAAACCTGCATTGCTTCAAAAACTTTTGCGTGGATTGAATTCAGAAAAGGCGGGCTTCTGTTTTGACGCGGGACATATGAACGTTTTCTCTAAAACTGATATGGAAGATTGGCTGACGGCCTTGGGATCCTTTGTGAAGGAACTCCATCTACACGACAACAATGGAACCTGGGATGATCACATGGCCATTGGTACAGGCAATATCGACTTCGAGTCCTTGTTCAGATATGTAGAAGAAAACCACTTAAAGCCCATCATAACAATTGAGGCCCACAAAGAGAAGTGGATGTGGCAGAGCCTTGAGGCCTTGTCCGGGTCAGAGCGCTTTTGTCGAATTATTCAATACAGTGGATCTTAGGAATCGTTCAATTCCACATTCCAGTACAAATAATCTTGCCAGGACTCGGGAACACTCTTGATACGAATGGTAATCATAAGGAAGGGCACCCAATCCGGTTTTACAGGCTTCTTTCGAAGCTTAAGCCTTGCTTCCTTCAGGGTTCTGCCTCCCTTTATACGGTTACACTTGTAACAGCACGTGACTATATTGGTCCATTTGGTCTTTCCACCGAATCTCTTTGGGACCACATGGTCAAAGGTCAGGTCTTGAGACTCAAATCCCTGGGTGCAGTACTGACACCGAAAATTGTCTCGCGCATAGATGTTTGCTCGAGAAAATTTGATATGTTTCTTCCTGTACCTTACGTGCCTGAGAAGGCGTAGGACTGCCGGCAGTTTAATGGCAAAGGTGACTGAATGGATCTCCCTGTCGTACTCTTCTAGGACCTCCACCTTGTCCAGGGTGAGCAGCCGTATCGCCCTTTTCCAATCAATCACCTTTAAAGGCTCAAAGCTGGTATTCAGCAGTAGTACCTGCTCCATAAAAACTTCCCTTTGAACTACAAAATCTTTCTATTCATAGCGCTATTTTTCACAAGTTTTTTTTATAACATATTCATAATAGGCGGTCAAGCCCCGCCCGACAGCCCAGCCTAATACACTAATTCTTATTGACTCTCTCTCTGACCTTTTGTATATAAGTTTAGCTCTCAATGGGAGATCGTCCAGCGGCAGGACTACGGACTCTGACTCCGTCAACCCAGGTTCGAATCCTGGTCTCCCAGCCAGTAAAAATCAAGGGCTTGGTCCGCCACTTCTACTTCTTCCTCTTCTCGATCTTAGCCCATGAATCGCGCAACGTTACCGTCCGATTGAACAATAGTGCTCCATCTGAAGAATCTTTGGTGTCGACGCAGAAATAGCCAAGCCTCTCGAACTGAAACCGACTCCCTGGTGCCGCACCCACCAGACTTGGTTCAACACGGCACGACGTCAACGTCTCCAATGAATTGGGATTCAAATAGGTTTTAAAATCATTCTCCTTTTCACCGGTTGGGTTTGCCTTATCAAAAAGACGATCGCACAAGCGTACTTCAGCCCCGATCGAATGAGCGGCCGAAACCCAGTGTAGCGTTCCCCTGACCTTGCGTCCGTCTGAAGACCAGCCGCCTCGCGTCCCAGGATCATATGTACAGTGCACCTCGACTACTTCGTTGGTTTGTTCATCCTTAATCACTTGCACGCATTTGATGTAATACGCATATCTGAGTCGCACTTCACGACCAAGAGACAAACGGAAAAACTTTTTCGGCGGGTCCTCACGAAAATCGTCTCGCTCGATGTACAGGACGCGTGAAAAAGGGAGTTTGCGAGACCCCATACTCGAGTCCTCCGGATGATACGGGCCGTCCAACTCTTCTACCTGGTCTTCAGGATAGTTATCGATGACCACTCGAAGCGGACGCAACACGCCCATAACACGCGGAGCATGTTGATTCAAATCTTCGCGAATGCAGTGCTCAAGGAGTGCTATATCAACCACACTCTCCCTCTTGGCCACTCCGATCCGCTCACAGAAGTTTCGGATCGACTCAGGTGTATATCCGCGTCTACGCAAACCCGATAGTGTCGGAATACGCGGATCATCCCATCCTGTAACATGCCCTTGTTCTACCAATTCCGCCAGCTTTCGTTTGCTCAGAACCGTGTAGCTGAGATTGAGGCGGGCAAACTCGATCTGCTGTGGATGACAAACGTTCAATTCGTCAAGAAACCAGTCGTATAATGGGCGATGATCTTCAAATTCGAGTGTACAAATGGAATGTGTGATCCCTTCGAGGGAGTCCGACAGGCAATGGGCAAAATCGTACATTGGATAAATGCACCACTTGTCACCCGTCCTGTGATGTTCCGCACGTAGTATGCGGTAGATGACCGGATCTCGCATATTCAAATTTCCGGATGTCATATCAATCTTTGCCCGAAGTACGCGGGAACCATCCTCGAATTCTCCCGCCCGCATGCGTTCGAACAAGTCCAGGTTCTCTTCGACCGAACGCGTACGATACGGACTCTCCTTGCCGGGCTTGGTCAGGGTGCCACGGCAGTCTCTGATTTCCTGCGCATTAAGGTCGCAAACGTACGCCTTGCCGGCCTTGATTAGCTGAACAGCGTACTGATATAGTTGCTCAAAGTAGTTAGATGCGTAGAACAGCCGATCACCCCAATCGAATCCAAGCCACCGGACGTCTTCTTTGATCGATTCCACATATTCGATGTCTTCCTTGCTTGGATTAGTATCATCGAATCGCAAATTACAAATACCCCTGTTTTCAGCGGCAATACCAAAGTTGAGGCAGATGGACTTGGCGTGCCCAATATGCAGATAGCCGTTCGGCTCAGGCGGAAACCGGGTCACGATTCGAGCTTCGTTCTTGTTTGCCTTCAAGTCTTCCGTGATGATATTGCGAATAAAGTCAGTCGGGGCAACAGATTCGGTTGTGGTCATGTTCTCGGTTCTCTTCTCGTTGTTCTTGCTTCCGGCTTGTATAGGTTTAGATGTTTACAGGCTGTTGTCCAAACAACAATTCCTTTGAGCGGTCATTACTAATGAGAGCATAATATTTATTGTTTGCAATATAGCCGTAGCCGTCAAGGGGGATCTCTTTTTGAGTCAGATCAAATCTTATCCTGCTCGTAAGTGGCAGAATGCATCGAACCTCACGAACCAGGCACACGTCAATGTGGCCTACAAGCTTAGTAGCCCATTTGTAAATGGGTCAGGACCGTATGCCGAATATGGTGCCGTTGAGGAAGCTATCAGGCAATATTCAGTGACCTGATCTCAAAAAGAGCCCCCTTGGCGGCTTGTGTGAGCTGTTTGGGCAACAACCTGTTTAGTCGAAGAACGTCACGGCCTTCCGCAGGCGCTCTACCACTCGACTTTGTCCAACGGCAATCAGGACATCAAAAAGCCCCGGGCCGACCGCCTGACCGGTGACCACGGTTCGAATACCGTTGATCAATACCCCTGCCTTGATTCCGAACTCCTCGGCTGTCTCACGGATCACTTTTTCGGCCTCCTCAACAGTAAAGGCCTTTATTGCCTGTAGCCGATCCGCCAGGACCGGGAACCACTCTTTAAAACCATCATGCTTCAGGATGTTTTTTTTCATGGCCTTGGGATCGATCGGATAGTCGTCCGAAAAATAGGCGCGACCAAGGGTCACAAAATCGGTGGTTACATGATATCTGGTTCGAATCAAGTCGACCGTGCGAAGAAACCAATCGCGCTTTGCACCCTGAAAATCCGGATCCCATATCCCTGCCTTTTCCAACTCTGCCCTGACATAAGGCCCGATCTCTTCAACCGGGAGATTTCTTATGTAATGGGTATTGATACTAATGGCCTTTGGATCAGTAAAAAATTTTGGATCATTCTTCCTGAAATCGAAGACGGCATTGGCCCGACCGATCCTTTGCAACGAAAACGCTTTGATCAATTCTTCCTTGGAAAAGATCTCCCTTGAATCAGGCGTGGACCATCCTAAAAGGGCCAGATAGTTTACAAATGCCCATGGCAGGAAGCCGTGCTCCCTGTAAAAACTGACCGCAACCAATTCGCCGTGTGTGCGTTTGGAGATCTTTGCCTTTTTTGGATCCAGGGTAAGCGACATGTGGGCAAATTTTGGAACCGGTGCGCCAAGCGCCTTGTAGATTAAGATCTGCTTTGGTGTATTCGCCAACCCATCCTGTCCGCGAATGACGTGGGTAATCCTGTCACGGATGTCATCGACTACATTTGAAAGTATGTAAAGAGACCGCCCGTTGGAACGAACAATGACAAAATCCTCTATATCTTCATATTTTTTCTCAATAATACCATACACAATGTCTTCGAAACCGACAAAGCCTTCCCCGCGCGGAACCTTGAAACGAATCGTGTACGGAATTCCGGCCGCTTCCTTTTCAGCTATCTCCTTTGGCGTTAAATTCCGACAAGTCCCGTCATATTGGAAATTGGCTTTCTTCTTACGTGCCTCCTCCCGCCTTCGATCAAGTTCCTCTTTTGTACAGAAACATTTATACGCATGACCTGATTCGAGGAGTTTCTGGGCGGCCGCCAGATGCTCATTGATAAACCGGGACTGGAAATAAGGACCTTCATCCCAGGTAATCCCGAGCCACTTCAAGCTTTCAATAATCCCATGGATCGATTCTTCAGAAGATCTTTCCTCGTCAGTATCCTCGATCCTCAAAATCAGCTTGCCGCCCGTCTTTTGAGCAAAAAGCCAGTTAAATATAGCTGTCCGGGCACCGCCGATATGAAGGTATCCGGTCGGGCTCGGGGGAAAGCGTGTTCTAATCTCTTCCATGGTATGGAGTCCTCTTAGGTTTATTGAGTTTACTAAAAAGTACATTAATTACCCGACATCATAGATAGGGCGCAACGATGTCTTTTCTGTAGTGACTGTCGGGAGGGCGCCGTGTTTTTGTGACTTATCTGTGGGGGAGACCGCAGCTTCCGCTTGCGGAAGAATGCGGAGGGGGCAAGGAATGCCCCCGCAGATAAGTTGCAAAAAACACCAGCCCGAGAGACTCGGAATAGAGGAAAAGACATCATGTGCCCAAACCAATGTCGAGTAGAAAAGTCTCTCATCATTAATAAACGATGAAACCCGCATATCCCACAACCTGGCCATAATCGCCGCTGACATCTCCTGATGTGGCATACTGGACCAACTCAGCCTTGCCTGCACCCAGCGCCTTGCACGCCTCAAGCACGATAGTCGTGGGAACCACCCCGCACATGGATATCCTGTGCCGGGCCACGGTCTCATAGAGCCCCCCGGGATCCAAATCAAGGATTTTATCGATGGCCAACTTATCCTTTGCCTTGGCCGATTCCTGAGATTCGTAATGAGTCATATCAGTGCTTGCTACCAGGAGGACCTCCTTGCCATAGCCCTGAATACCCCGTGCCAAGGCCTGACCAATTTCTTGACACGCATCAAAACCCAAGTGCGACAGGGTAATGGGCACAATGCTCACTTTAGGCTGCAAAAATTGAAGAAACGGTACCTGAACCTCGATTGAATGCTCCATTACATGCGCCTCAGGATCATCCTTTATCTTGCCCCCTGATGTCGGGGCCTTCAGGATCGACTCAGCCAGGTCCTTGTTGATTGAAACAGGCCCCGACGGCATCTCCCATATCCCGGATGCGCTTAAAGCAATATTAGCTCCTATACCCCGATGGTTCGGCCCCAGGATCACCACGGCGTCCGGGATTTGGATTTGAGAAAAAACCGCACCGGCCACCCCGCCGGAATACATATACCCTGCGTGCGGTGATACAACAGCCAGAACTTTTTTCGGCTCTTTTATTGGCTTAACAAATGTAGTTAGCTGCCCATTCAACTCTTCTTGGTCACCAGGATAGAACATGTCGGCCACAGCAGGTAAGCGTGACATGGGTCACCTCCATTTTATTGTTTTCAGTACGTATTTTATGTTATTACATCCAATACCGGGTACAAAAGATTCGCCTTGGTAAGTGTCGAGGAAGCATAACACAAACGAATTATTCGGACAAGGTGTGAGGTCCTCTGTTAGTCTCAGCTGATAGTTGTTCCGTGGAAAGCGGATCTGTTGTGGTTCCAATTAGTTGGTTCTTGTGTGATTCCCCATTGATATTGATATAGGAGCCTGATTTGCATTACGAAAAAAGAGTCTTAAGGGACTTGACAAAACCATTTTTTTGACTATAGTAGATAATTCTATTTTTATTATTTGTAGTGATGCCGCAAAAATACTTTAAATATTAATGGGTTGTCGATTGCTTTTTGCTGCATGCAACCGATTTTTTGCAAAAATTTGTAGTCAATTGAACAAAACACACGAATCATAAAAAATAAGGAGATTACCCATGGCCTTACCCAAGCGCAAGATTTCCAAATCAAAAGGTCGCAAGCGACGCACCCATCAAAAGGTGACGCTTGCCAACCTGTCGACCTGCCCCCAGTGTAACGAGCCCAGGCTCCCGCACCATGTCTGTCTGAACTGCGGTTACTACAAGGGGCGTGCTGTGATCGAAACCAAAGAAATATAGATGTCTCACCAGCAACATATGCATACCATTTGCAACAAGCTCAAAACTTCATCATAGAAAAGCAGGAGCTTATCTCGAATGCCGACGGAGACCGGAGCCACACAACACAATATAGCAGGCCTTGACCCAGAATCGAGACAAATTGTCCTTGACACCCTCGGAGCTGTCAGGAAGCGTCTCCTGCCAAAAGAAAAGATACTCGAACTTGATAAGAAGGAAGAGTTTCCTGAAGAGATCATCAGAGAAATGATGGGTCCTGATATTGGGCTGCAACTTTTATTCATTCCCGAGGAATACGGCGGCATGGGAGGTGGCGCCAGAGACAGCTGTGCCATCACAAGGGAGATGGCCAAGATCTGTTTGGGGATTGCCACGGCATTCTTTGCGATTCAGCTCGGTGCGGATCCGATCCTGTTTGCCGCCACCGAAGAACAGAAACAAGAATGGCTGGGCAAAATAGCCGATGGTGGTTCCCTGGTCGCATATGCCGTGACCGAGGCCGAGGCCGGAAGCAACCTGGCGGCCCTCAAGACCAAGGCCGAACCTGTCAAGGATGACGCCGGAGAAATCACCGGATATGTGATCAATGGAACCAAACAGTTTATCTCGAACGGCGGATATGCCGACTTTATCACTGTCCTTGCAAAGGCCCCGGAAGGGCCCACCTTTTTCATTGTAGAAAAGGGGATGGACGGCTTCCACCATGGAAAGGGCGAAGAAAAGCACGGGATCCGTGCTTCCAATACCTCTCCCCTTACCTTTGCCGACGTATTTGTCCCGATTAAGAATCTCCTGGGTGGTGTGCCGGGCAACGGCCTCAAACAGGCCAACATGGTCTTCGGGCATACCCGGCTCATGGTAGCGGCCATGGGCCTTGGAGCAGGTGAAGCTGCTCTGGACATTGTCATAGATTACGCTAAAAAACGGGTCCAGTTTGGAAGCCCCCTCTCGGAAAAGCAGGGATACACCCATAAGCTGGTCGTCCCCAACGCTGTGCGACTTGAGGCCGCGGCTGCTTACTTGGAAGAACAAGCCATCAGGCTGGATGCAGGCGAAAAGGACCTTCAGGTCGAGGGTTCCATCGCCAAATATTTTGCCACGGAAGCCGGCAACAAGACCGCAGATGACGCCATCCAGGCCCTGGGAGGATACGGATACATAACCGAATATGAAGTTGAAAAAATCAAGCGAGACGTAAAGATCACGTGCATCTACGAGGGAACCAGCGAGATTCAGCAAAACATTATCAGCACCTTCAGGTGGAGGACGACAGTAAAGTCCAAGGGTAACTATTATGCGTCCATGGCACAAGAGATGGAAGCTCTTCATGAATCCGTGCCCGGGATCGGCGCCGCAACGTACGCCCATGCCGCAAAGGCCTTGAACGAAGCCATCATGTTTGTCCACAACAACAAGTTCACCAGGCAGCAATATATAATGTTTTGCCTGGCAGATATGATGACCTGCGTTGAAGTGGGAATCAGCATGGCAAGAAAGGCAAACCGACTCATCCAAGATAAATCCTCCCAGGCAAAAAAGATCGTAATCATGTCCAGAATTTTTGCCTGTGAGGTGGCCGAGGTGATCGCCAAAAATACCATAAAGATTGTTAAGGGATCAGGTCTGGCCGAAGAAAAGATTCCATCATCACTAACGGAAAAAATCGGCTTCAAAGAATTCACGGCAAGCTGCAGCGGCCTGATCCGGGACATGGATGCAGCTGCCGACATCCTGTTTGGCAGGGGTTAAGGGAAACCGTATGAGTAATGATGCCAAGCGTGTGGCGGTAATCACCGGAGGTTCAAGGGGTATCGGCCGCGCCATTGCGTTGCGTATGGCTGGTGCCGACACCGAAATATATTTCAATTACTCCGGACGCGATAGCCGAGATGCCGAAGAGACAGTAAAACTCATTGAGGATGCCGGAGGGAGCGTATCGCATGCCCGTGTTGACGTGGCCTCACGGCAAGACGTCCAAGACTTCTTCAATATGATTGTAGATGAATGCGGCCGCGTGGATGTACTGGTAAACAACGCGGGGATAACCCGCGACGGGCTTTTGGTCCGTATGAAGGAAGAGGATTGGTGTCGCGTTCTGGACATCAATCTCAAAGGTGCTTTTCATTGCATACAAACCGTGGCCAAGACCATGATGAAGCAGCGTTCCGGACGCATCATCAATATTGCCTCGGTGGTCGGTGTGATGGGAAACCCGGGACAGGCCAATTATGTAGCGTCCAAGGCAGGCCTGATCGGCCTTACTAAGACCGCGGCACAAGAACTTGCCCCAAGAGGGATTACTGTGAATGCTGTGGCCCCTGGTTTTATTGAAACATCTATGACCGTGGACCTCCCCGACAAGGCCAGGGAAGCCATGCTGGCCCAGATTCCCATGAAGCGTACAGGCCAACCCGAAGACGTAGCCGAGGTGGTTGCTTTCCTTGCATCGGAAAAGGCTTCTTATATTACAGGACAAGTTATACATGTTAACGGGGGGATGTATATGTAGCGCATAGGGCATAGCGCATGGAGCATAGCGTAAATTCTGAAGAACAAAAATTTTTGCTCCATGCGCTATGCTAAGATAAACCGACCAAGTTCAAACCGAAGGAGGTGACAGCACGTGTCAGTTAAAGAAAAAATAAAAAAGATTATTGCCGAAAAGCTGAGCGTTGAACCGGACGAGGCTGTACCAAAGGCATCCTTTGTTGATGACCTCGGGGCGGATTCACTTGATCTCGTTGAGTTAATCATGGCCATGGAAGAAGAGTTCGACATAGAAATCTCTGATGAAGAAGCAGAAAAACTTCAAACGGTTCAAGATGCCATTAATTATATAAAAAAACATTCCTGAGAAGTAATACAAACCTGTCAGATTCGTGAAGCTCAAGCAGCTACCCGAATCAACTAATAAGCCCGGCTCACTATGGTGTTGATTATGAAGATTATCATCGGGTCCGATCACGCGGGCTATCAAATGAAAAAAAAGGTAAAAGCCCATCTTCAAAAGCGAGGCATAGAGGCGGAAGACGTTGGGACTTACAGTGAAGAATCCGTGGATTATACCGACCCCGGGAAAAAAGTGGCCCAAAAAGTATCAGACGGCGTTTTTGACCGAGGCATCTTGATCTGCGGGACCGGACTTGGAATGTCTATGGTTGCCAACCGCTTTCGAGGTGTGCGCGCCGGGCTGGCCAACGATCTTTTTTCGGCCATCATGAGCAGGCGCCACAATGACTCCAATATCCTGGTCATGGGCGGCAGGCTGATCGGCGATACGTTAGCCCTGCAACTGGTAGATACCTGGCTTAAAACCCCATTTGAAGGGGGACGCCATCAACGCCGTCTGGAGAAGATGGATATTGAGTAAGGCACTTAAATCTCAACCGGAGTTTGAAATCATAAGAAAGGCCGACCCGGAAATCGCTCGGGCCTTGGAATTGGAGATGGAGAGGCAAACGTACCAGCTGGAGTTGATTGCCTCGGAGAATATTACCAGTCTGGCCGTAATGGCTACCCAGGCGAGCGTGATGACCAACAAATACGCCGAAGGGTATCCGGACCGTCGTTATTACGGAGGATGCCAGCATGTTGACACCGTGGAGAACTTGGCCGTTGAACGCGCAAAAAAACTCTTCAACGCCTCTTACGCCAATGTCCAGCCCCACTCGGGTACCCAGGCAAACATGGCGGTATATTTTGCTCTTCTGAAACCCGGGGATACTATTATGGGGATGGACCTTTCACACGGAGGTCACCTTTCACACGGAAGCCCTTCGAGTTTTTCCGGTCGATTTTTCAATGCTGTCTCATACGGCGTCAATGAAAAGACCGGAATGATTGATTACGAAGAAGTGCAGGCTGTTGCTGAAAAGCATCGCCCGAAGATGATCGTGGCCGGGGCAAGCGCATATCCGAGGGTTATCGATTTTGAGGTATTCGGCCGTATCGCCCGTTCCGTTGATGCATACCTAATGGTTGACATGGCCCACATTGCAGGGCTGATAGCAGCGGGCGTGCACCCCTCGCCGGTCCCTCACGCAGATGCAATAACCTCCACGACCCACAAGACCATGAGAGGACCCAGAGGGGGCTTTATCCTGGCACGGGAAGATTATGGCAAAAAACTAAATAGCGAAATATTTCCGGGCATTCAAGGCGGCCCCTTGATGCATGTAATAGCTGCAAAGGCAGTCGCCTTTAAGCTGGCCCTTACAGAAGAGTTCAAGGTCTATCAACATCAAATAGTGGCGAACGCCAAGGCCCTGGCACGCCATTTGGTAAAGGCCGGTCTTAAACTTGTCTCAGGCGGCACAGATAACCACCTTATAATGCTGGATCTCAGGGACGCGGGGATTACAGGAAAGGATGCTGAAGAAGCCCTGGAGGAAGCCGGCATTACCGTCAACAAAAACATCATACCCTTTGAAAGGCGCAGTCCGTTTGTCACGAGCGGGATTCGCGTCGGCACACCGGCGGTAACGACACGCGGTATGAAGGAACCGGAAATGGATGTAATTGCATCATTTATTGTTGAGGTATTAAATCACCATCAGGATCAAGCGGTTCTCCGCCGAGTCAGGGAATCTGTACGAGATTTGTGTGAAAAGTTCCCGCTTTATCCTGAAGACGAAATATGAGCCGTCCTTCCTGGAAAGAATACTTTATGGACATCGCCTTCCTGGTGGCAAAGCGTGCTACGTGCCGCCGCCGCCGGGTAGGAGCCGTTGCAGTAAGAGACAAACGAATTCTGGCAAGCGGCTATAATGGAGCGCCTGCAGGGCTTCCTCATTGCCTCGACATCGGCTGTCTGCGTGAGGAACTGGATGTACCTTCCGGCGAGCGACACGAACTGTGTCGAGGCCTTCATGCAGAACAAAACGTCATCATTCAAGCCGCCTATCACGGTGTTTCGATTAAAGAGGCAACGATCTATTGCACGAACCTCCCGTGTTCCATTTGTTCTAAGATGATTATCAACGCCGGCATTCGTGAAATCATATATCAGGACGGCTATGCAGATCCCATGTCCAAGGAAATGTTGACGGCTGCCGGGGTAAAACTTGCCCAGCTTGATGAGGCGTGAATCGGATAACGACTGGCGAACAACAAATAACGATTCCCGAATAGAGAGCTTTGAAAAACTCTTTTGAACGACCATCATGAACTTTTTAGGGCACCCATCCGGGCGAAGCGAACGGCCCGCTTTATCTGTCGGCTGCCAATGCACTATTTAATGAGCAAGCCCGCCTCAGGCGGATCAAAAAGTTCGTGCAAATGAGTGAAAAGGAGTTTTTCAAAGTTCCCGAATAACGAACGTTTGGAGGCCGAGATATGAAATGCCCATATTGCAGAGAGTTGGACAACAAGGTCATCGATTCGAGGATGACAAAAGAGGGGAATGCGGTCAGGCGCCGACGCGAATGTTTAGCCTGCGAACACCGATTCACTACCTATGAAAGGGTTGAGGAGATGCCGCTCGTCCTGGTCAAAAAGGACGGCAGGCGGGAGAACTTTGATCGGTCTAAAGTCCTTGTAGGGATGCAGAAGGCCTGTGAAAAACGAAACATCAGCATCAACACGCTCGAAGGGTTTGTGGATGAACTTGAGCGGGAACTCCAGGAGATTGGGGAAAAAGAGCTTCCCTCCTCAGTTGTAGGAGAACAAGTCATGGCCAAACTCCATGAATTGGACGACGTCGCCTATGTTCGGTTCGCCTCGGTCTACAGGGAGTTCAAAGACATCAATGATTTTATGTCCCAACTGAAGAATTTACTCAATCCCCCCGGGGAAAGGTCTAAAATCCCCAAGGGTGGAGAAAAAGGGCAAAGCGATTAAGGTCTTTGATAATCCGTGGACGAAACTTACATGAAAATGACCCTTGACCTGGCTGAACAGGGTCGGGGCTGGACCTCCCCTAACCCGATGGTGGGCGCAGTTATTGTCAAGGACGGCACGGTTGTGGGAAAAGGTTTCCATCAGGCCGCAGGCTCCCCACATGCCGAGATCAACGCCCTTAATGATGCCGGGGCAAAAGCCGGGGGAGCCACGCTCTATGTGAGCTTGGAGCCGTGCAACCACACAGGACGGACACAGCCCTGCACGCAAGCGATCCTGAGAGGTGGTATCAAACGAGTTGTGGCAGGGATGAAAGATCCGAATCCGCGGGTAACTGGCGGCGGGCTCGAGTTTTTAAAAAGTCAGGGCCTGGATGTCTCTGTTGGGGTGTGTGAAGATGCGTGTCGCCGTCTCAACGAGGTCTTCATTAAATACGTCACCACATCGCTGCCCTTTGTCATCCTAAAGTGCGCGGCTACGCTCGACGGCAGCATTGCAACAAGCACAGGGGATTCCAAGTGGATCACCAATCCCCTTTCAAGGCAATTCGCCCACGAGATCCGTCATTCCGTTGATGCGGTCATGGTGGGCATAGGAACAGTCCTTAAGGACAACCCCCGGCTGACAACCCGCCTTAAAGGCCGTAAGGGATCAGATCCTATACGGATAGTGCTCGACACCCACCTGTCGATACCCCCGGATGCGAACCTGTTGCAGCTTACATCAGATTCTGATACCTTAATTGTAACGGGCAGTTCCGCACCAACCGAAAAGAGAAGGATACTCGAAAAACCGGGGGTGCGTTTTTTCGTCCTGGAAGACCACGATGGGCAAATTGACCTCACAGTCCTTGTAAAAGAGTTAGGAAGGATGGGTATCACCAGCCTGCTGATCGAGGGGGGGAGCCGGATCAACGGTTCGGCCTTGAGGTCGGGCATTGTGGACAAGATCTACATATTTTATGCACCAAAGATTTGCGGCGGCAACGGGGTTCCAGTCTGCGCCGGACCGGGGGTTGAACTCATGGAGCAAAGCATAAGCGTTAAAGATGTCTCGGTCCGTCGATTCGAAGACGACGTGATGATCGAAGGATACATCAGAAACAATTAGTTTTGATATCTCTGGAAACAGGCAAGTACTCTATTCTCAAGGGGAGATAACATTCAGTGTTTACAGGTATAATAGAAGGTCTCGGAACCGTTAAATCGCTAACCCGGGCGGCAGGCGGCGTGCGACTGCGTGTCGAAGCCGATTTTACCATAGACAAAATCAGCATGGGTGATAGTATTGCCGTAAGCGGAGCCTGCCTGACCGTGGTCGATTTTCAGAACAATCTATTTGAGGCCGACATAGCCCCTGAGACACTCTCAAAAACGACCCTGGGCCAAACAAAGGTAGGGGACAGGGTGAACTTGGAGCTTGCATTGCGTCTCAGTGACCGTCTTGGCGGACACCTGGTAAGCGGACACGTTGACGGTATCGGCAAGGTTCGAGCCATACGGCCTCTGGCCAATGCCACGCTTTTCACCTTTGAGATGCCGGATGCCCTTTCCCGTTACATTATTGTAAAAGGCTCTATTGCCGTTGATGGCATCAGTCTTACGGTAAATGCCTGCGAAAGAGCCTCTTTTGAGGTCAGCATCATCCCCCACACGGCCGAGATGACCACCATGGGCTTCAAAAAAGTAGGAGATCCAGTCAACATTGAGACGGATATGATAGGAAAATACGTGGAGCGTTTCACCAAGCACTTTGACACACGACATAAGAATGAGGAGTCATCCATTGACGAAATCATGCTCACAAAGACAGGATTTATGTAGGCGCTTAGAGCCGCAACATCGACAAAAGATTGTCGATGTGACGTAAGCTTTTGTATTTATAGATTAATAGTGAGCTAAAGTTTGAAGTTAAAAGTGAGCTAAAGTTAATGTGCACGCCCCCGCCTGCCATGGCCATATGGCATGCAGTGTACATGCTAGCATCTCAGGCAATGGCGGGCAGGTTCGGCGTGGTCAATCTTAAAAACAGATTGCGCTGAAAGCGCATTCCTTAACTTTAGGCACTTTAGTTCACTTTAGGCACTTTAAACTTTTATTTTGAATAGTATCTGCCCCGAAGGGGCCACCTCGTCCAAGTGCGGTCTTGGACGATGCGTAGTCTCTAAAGAATTTGAAATATAGTAGACGTAAGGGAGAAAAAATGCCGCGCATAACCATAGATCAAGCAATAGAAGATGTCAGAAACGGCAAAATGGTCATTCTCGTTGACGACGAGGACCGTGAGAACGAAGGGGACCTTACCATTGCTGCTGAGAAAGTTACACCTGAGACGATCAATTTCATGGCCAAACATGGCAGGGGGTTGATCTGTCTCTCTTTGACCCCGAAAATAGTAGAAGCCCTGGGCTTGCCTCCTATGGCGGAAAACAATACCTCACGCTTCCAGACAGCCTTTACCATATCAATAGAGGCCCGACATGGCGTGACCACAGGCATTTCAGCCGCGGACAGGGCTACAACCATCCTGGCCGCCATCGCAGATGATGCCAAGCCGGCTGACCTGGTTCGTCCCGGCCACGTATTTCCGATCCGCGCACGAAAGGGCGGGGTTATTGTTCGGTCCGGACAGACAGAAGGGTCGGTAGACCTGGCCAGGCTTGCGGGTTTGAAGCCGGCAGGGGTAATCTGTGAGATCATGAAGGAAGACGGCACAATGGCCAGGATGCCCGACCTGAAAAAATTCTCAAAAAACCATAATATCGGGATCTGCACTATCGAGGACCTGATTGAATACCGACTCCGAAAGGAGTCCTTTGTGCACCCTGTCGCCACGACGGCCCTTCCGACCTCTATCGCGGGGGAATTTAAGACCACGGTCTATGAGAATGACGTGGACGATCTCCTCCATATCGCCCTGGTCAAGGGGGAAATCGATCCTGCCAAACCGGTTCTGGTACGCGTACATTCGGAATGTCTCACCGGTGATGTGTTCGGTTCCATGCGGTGCGACTGCGGAGAACAACTTCGTGCAGCCATGAAGATGATTGAACAGGAAGGCACAGGGGTTCTGCTTTACATCCGTCAGGAAGGTCGCGGTATCGGCCTCCTCAACAAGATGAAGGCGTATGCGTTGCAGGACCAGGGCCACGACACAGTGGAGGCCAACGCGATGCTTGGGTTCAAACCCGATTTAAGAAATTACGGTATCGGCGCTCAAATATTGGTGCATCTGGGTGTGCGTAAGATGCGCCTTGTCACCAACAATCCCAAGAAGATCGTGGGGCTTGACGGCTACGGCTTGCGCGTGGTTGAACAGGTACCTATTGAAATGACACCCAATGAGTATAATAAACGGTATCTCAGCTGCAAGAAAACTAAGATGGGCCACCTGCTGAAACTCAATGCAAAACACTGACGGCTTCGTAAAAAGTCCATCTGCGGTGTTGCGCTTCACCTTTCGTCATTGCGACGTACGATAAGTACGCCTCATTCCTCAAGCTTTGCGCGCCTTGCATCTGGAGCTTTTTACTTTGCCGTCCGTTTGATGGCTTTTCGCGAAACCGCTAACGTTAAAAAGGCCCGTGCAAAGAAGTTTCCAATTCATAAATGAGAGTTTTTTTCGATGAGCAAGGCCGCACAAGGGTTTTCGTTGAGGCGTACACGGAGTACGCCGCAGACGGAAA